>Ga0209985_10000995_pt1 | contig 29226 bp, 23 predicted proteins | sample NOAtaG_FD_187305 | JGI IMG/M metagenome (GOLD analysis project Ga0209985, IMG submission 187305) | Freshwater lake microbial communities from Lake Erie, under a cyanobacterial bloom - NOAA_Erie_Diel6S_1000h metaG (SPAdes) (version 2) | ecosystem: Environmental > Aquatic > Freshwater > Lake ...
GTGCTCGCGGGCCTTGCGAGCGGCGCCCTCCTCGGCCTTCTCGGCGCGTTGCCCGCAATCATCCGCTGTCTCTCGCTGCCGATTCCGGCCGCGCTCCGCTCCTAGACTCCGTCAGACAGAGCCTAGACTCCACACGAAAACGCCTTCGCAGGATCTCCACCATGCTCACCCCGCTCGTCACCGCCATCGCGACCATCGCCCTGTCCGCAGCCGCCTTCGTTGCCAAGCCGCCTGCGCCCACCACGCCGCCAGCGCCGAAGGCGCCCGCCAACGGACCGACGATCCCGAGTTCGGCCTTCGTCACCGAGAAGCCGAAGGACGCGAAGCCGATCGCCGAGGTGCGCAAGAGCGCGAAGAAGGGCGACACCGTCGTCATCGAGGCCAAGATCGGCGGCCGCGCCGAGCCGTTCGTCAAGAACCGCGCGGTCTTCATGGTGGCCGACCGCAAGCTCAAGAGCTGCGACGAGATTCCGGGCGACAACTGCCCGAAGCCGTGGGACTACTGCTGCGAGCCGCCCGAGTCGAAGAAGGTCAACATGATGACCGTGCAGTTCGCCGACAAGGACGGCAAGCCGCTCAAGGTCGGCGCCGAGGGCGTCAACGGCCTCGAGCCGCTCGCGCTCGTCGTCTTCGAGGGAACCGTCGCCGAACTCGACGACAAGGGAAACTTCGTCGTCAGCGTGACGAAGATCTTCGTCGAGAAGCCCGCGAAGAAGTGACCGCGCCGCAGTCGGTACAGTGCGCGCATGCCTGCGGCTGACCCGCTCTTTCTCGGCCTCGATGTCGGCACCACCGGCACCAAGTGCGTGGTGATTGACCCGCGCGGCTCGGTCGTCGCGGAGGCGACCGCGGAGCACCCCGTCTCGTATCCGAAGCCCGGCTGGGCCGAACAGGACCCCGAGGACTGGTGGCGCTCGTCGGTGGCGGCCACACGCGCGGCGCTTGCGAAGGCCGCGACGAAGGCGCCCGACGCCGCCGCGCGCGTCGAGGGCATCGGCCTCTCCGGACAGATGCACGGACTGGTCGCGCTCGACGCGTCGGGCACGGTCGTGCGCCCCGCGATCCTGTGGAACGATTCGCGCAGCGCCGCGATCTGCGAGGCGCTGCACGAGCGCGAGCCCGGGCTTGCGACGCTCCTCCGCACGACGGGAAACCGCGTTTTCCCCGGTTTCCAGGCGCCGAAACTCCTGTGGATGCGCGAGCACGAGCCTGCCGCGTTCGCGCGCACGGCGAAGGCGCTCCTGCCGAAGGACTGGCTGCGCTACCGCCTGTCGAGCGCGTACATGGCCGAGCCGAGCGACGCGTCGGGCACCGCGGTCTTCGACTGCGCGAGGCGCGACTGGTCGCGCGAGATGCTCGAGATCATGCGGCTTCCGCGCGCGCTCTTCCCCGATGTGGCGGAGTCGCCCGTGTTCTCGACGCGCCTCTCCCCCGCCGCCGCGCGCGAACTCGGCCTGCGCGAAGGGATCGGCATCGCAGGCGGCGCAGGCGACCAGGCCGCGGCGGCCGTCGGCTCAGGCGTCGTCGCCGAAGGCACGGTCTCGTGCACGATCGGCACCTCGGGCGTCGTGTTTGCCGCGAGCAACGCCTGGCGCGCGACGCCGAACGGCGAGCTCCACGCGTTCTGCCACGCCGTGCCCGACCGCTGGCACCTGATGGGCGTGATGCTCTCGGCGGGCGGAAGCCTGCGCTGGTTCCGCGACACGCTCGCGCAGGACGCGGTCGCAGAGGCCCGCGCGCGCGGCGTCGATGCGTACGACATCCTCGCCGAGCGCGCGCAGCGCGTCGCGATCGGCTGCGACGGGCTCGTCTTCCTCCCCTACCTCACCGGCGAACGCTGCCCGATTCCCGACCCCGCGATCCGCGGCGGCTTCGCGGGGGTCGATGTCTCGCACGGCCGCGACCACCTCGCGCGCGCCGCGTTCGAGGGAATCACCGCCGGCCTCGCGGGCAACATCGACCTCATGCGCGCGATCGGCGTGCGCGTGTCCGAGGTGCGGCTGTCGGGCGGCGGCGCCAAGAGTCCGTTCTGGCGCGCGATGTGCGCCGAGATGTTCGACGCGTCGGTCACGCTGCTCGCCTCCGATGCAAGCGGCGCGCTCGGCGTCGCGCTTCTCGCGTCGGTCGGCGCGGGCGTCCATGCCTCGGTCGACGCGGCCTGCGCCGCGGCCGTGCGCACGCAGGGCGCGGTCGCACCCGATCCGTCGCGCGTCGCCGCGTACACTCGCGTGAAGGCACGCGCAGCGGCGGCCGCGAAGGGCGCGCTGCGCGTCGACCACTGATGGAACGCCCGTCGGAGACGCATGATGGATGTCCTGCTCGTCATCTTCCGCTACATCGCCGCGATCGTCGGCATGGCCGCGGTCGCGTGGGTGGTCTGGAAGGTCGTGAACCGCCAGGAGGCGAAGGACGCCGAGTTCCAGAAGAAGCTCGACGACGACGACGAGCGCGCCTCCAAGGGGCGCTTCGGTCCGCCGCCGAAGATCTGATCGCCGCGGGCGTGCGCTGCGTGTTCGCTGGATCCCGAGGAAACAGGGTTCTCACGGAGACACGGAGAACACGGAGATCAGGGGAAGACCGTGTGCTCATCTCGAGAGGGATGCGCCGGTCGAGGCTCACGCGAGGCGCGCGCGCAGCGGGCCCATCTTCTTCTGCAGGTCCTTGCCGGGGCACAGGGTGGGCGACAGTTCCTGGTGCGTGAAGATCTGCTTGCGGCCGATCTTGTGCTTCTTCTGCAGGTCGCGCAGGAAGCGCTCGAGCGTCGCGAGCTGCGCCTGCGGGATCGACTGCTCCTCGAAGTTTCCGAGGCAGACGACGCCGAGGTTCCCGGCATGGTTGTTGCGGGTGTGGCGGCCTTCCCAACGGATGTCGCGGCCTTCCCACACCCGGCCCGCCGGATCGATCACATAGTGGTACGCGATGTCGCGGTGGCCGACGCCGCGCTCGCCGTTCAGCACATTCACGATGCGCGCGCGGCACTCGGACACCGAGGTCGCCGTGAACGGACGGTTGCCCTCGTGGTGCACCGTGATGCGGCGGATGCGGCCGATCCGGTCCATGTCGTCCGCTTCGGGGAACCACGATGTCCACCGCGTGCGCGGGATGACGGTGCCCTCGTAGGTCTTGGGGATCGACGCGTTCGAGAGTTCCCTCGGCTTCGCCTCCGGTCCGACCGTCTTGCCCTTGGTGGCGGAGATCGAAGGCTTGTCAGCCGCCGCGCGCGCGGGCGCCTGCTTCGCGGCAGGCGTCGTCTGCGGGGCGGGCGAAACCGGGCGCGCGTAGCGCTTGGGCGGGAGGTCGTCGCCGCTTGTCCAGAGTCCGTCGGGCACCTCGTCGGGCTCGGTTCCCACGAACTTGCGCGCGGGCGCGGTCGCACAGGCGGCGAGGAAGCCGAGGCTCGCGAGCACGAAGCCGCGCCGCGCGAGCGCAAGCGTCAGCGACGACAACGCGCCCCCCGCCGTCACGGCATCCGAGGCGTTCTCACCGATTCCATCACGGCCTGCGTCCTTCGCCATTCCTTGCTCCGAAGGCTTCCGAGAGAGGAGTTCGTGCCACGCGACAACCCGCGCGGTTGCGCACGGGAGCGGGGCGAAGATCGGCAAAACGGGCGCCCGAACCCGAAAACTCCCGAGCCCGAAATCTCCCGAATCCGAAATCTCCCGAGCCCCCAAACTTCAAGTCACGCCAGGCGGGTTCCGCGACGGAGTTCGACCATGCGCGTCTGCAGGTTGCGGCCCGGGCAGGCCGTCTGGGCGTCGGGCCACTCGCGGTGGGTGTAGACGGCGCCCTTGCGCACCTTGTAGGTCTTCATCAGGTCGACGAGCGTCTTCTCGAGCGTCCGCGCCTGGGCGGCCGTCGGCCGCTGCTGCTCGAAGTTGCCCATCACGAGGACACCGATGTTGCCCTCGTTGTGGTTCTTGACATGCGCGCCCTGCCAGCGGATCGAACGGCCCTGCCAGACGGTGCCCGCGCGGTCGATGACGAGGTGGTAGCCGATGTCGCCCCAGCCCTTCGCCCGGTGGCCGACGCGGTAGAGCTCGATCCGCGCCATCATCTCGCGCTCGCTCGTACCCGTCTCGAGGGTGTCGAGCCCGTCGTGGTGCACGGTGATCGCCGAGATGGGGAGCATCGGGTTGAGGACCGACACATCGGGCTCGCCGCGCGCCCAGAGGCGGCGGGGCTTGGCGTACGGAAGCGCCGCGGGGCCGTTCGCGACGGCGAGCGCCGGAAGCGGCTTCGGCTTCGTGCCGGTCGCGGTGGCGGCGGGCTTGCCCGGGACAGGGCAGATCGCGTCGAGGTCGTCGGCGCGCGCCCACTGCGCGTCGGGCAGCAGCGTCGAGCGCGACGGCGTGCAGGCGGCGAGGAGGAGCGCGGCGGCGCCGAACGCGCCGGCGGTGAGGAAACCGCGCCGCGAAGGCGTGTCGAAGTCACCGCGTGCGATCGCTTCGGCGAGCATCGCCTCGGGGGCGATGCCGCTGTTCGGCTGCGTGGTTGGGCGTGGATCGCGAGGCTCCATATCGACGCGCTGCGAGGTCGGATCATAGATCGGCCCGCCGCCGTCACAAGCGCGAATCGGCCATTCCGAGTCACTTCGCGCGGGGCGTCGGGGAGCGCGCACGCCCGCGCCGGATCGGCGCTTGGAAACCTGCGGAATTTCGCGGAAAACAAAGGGGTTTCCCGGTGCGCGCCGCGGCGTCGAAATCGGGCAAAACCGCGCGGTTTCTGCTAGAATCTCGGCTCTCCGAATCCGCCGTCCCGGGACCGTCCGCGGGTGACCGCGAAACCTCCCGACCGGTCCCTTCTCCGAGCCTCCGAGCATGAGCGAAATGCCCCCGAACACCCTGTCCACCGAGCCCGTCGATGCGACCAAGTACACCTCGGAGTCGATCCAGGTGCTCGAGGGTCTCGAGGCGATCCGCAAGCGACCGGGCATGTATGTCGGCGGCACAGGGCTCAACGCGCTCCACCACCTCGTCTACGAGTGCGTCGACAACGCGATCGACGAGGTCATGGCGGGCTATGCCACGACCGTGACCGTCCGCATCGGCGTCGATGGCTCCTGCACGGTGATCGACGACGGCCGCGGCATGCCGGTCGACCCGATGAAGCACGAGAACCCGACGATCAACGGGCGCCCCGCCGTCGAGGTCATCCTCACCGAGGTGCACGCGGGCGGCAAGTTCGGCGACAACGCGTACAAGGTCTCGGGCGGCCTGCACGGCGTCGGCGTCAAGTGCGTCAACGCGCTCAGCGAGTGGACCGAGGTCGAGGTCTACAAGAACGAGAAGACCTATCACATCGGCTTCTCGCGCGGCGAGGTCGTGAAGCCGCTCGAGCTGGTCGAGACCCTGCCGAAGTCGGCCGCCACCGAGAAGCGCAACGGCACGCGCATCTCGTTCCTCCCCGATGCGCAGATCTTCCCCGACACCGAATTCCGCTACGAAACGCTGGAAAATCGCCTGCGCGAGCTGTCGTACCTGAACCCGGGCGTCGTCATCCGATTGGTCGACGAGCGCGTCGACGCGAGCGGCCAGCGCCGCGACATCACCTTCCACAGCCCCGACGGCATCGGCGGCTATGTCGCGTGGCGCAACGAGCAGAAGACGATCCAGAGCCCCGTGATCGCGCTCACCGCCGAGGACGCCGCGCAGTCGCTGCGCCTCGACTTCGCGATGCAGTATGTCGATTCGAACGCGGAACTCACGCTCGCGTTCGGCAACAACATCCCGAACCGCGACGGCGGCACGCATGTCGCCGGCTTCAAGTCGGCGCTCACGCGCGTCGTGAACGGCTACGCGCGCAAGAACAACCTGCTCAAGGACCTCGTCCCGTCGGGCGACGACCTGCGCGAGGGCCTCGTGACGGTCGTCAGCGTGAAGCTGCCGAACCCGCAGTTCAACAACCAGACGAAGGAGAAGCTCCTCAACCCCGAGGTCGAGGGCTTCGTTTCGAACGCGATCGGCGAGAAGCTGGGCGCGTGGCTCGAGGAGCATCCGAAGGAAGCGCGCGAGATCTGCATGCGCGCGGTGCTCGCGGCGCAGGCGCGCGAGGCTGCGCGCAAGGCGCGCGAGCTCATCAAGCGCAAGGGCTCGCTCGATTCGGGCGGCATGCCGCACAAGCTCGCCGACTGCTCGTCCGACGATGTCGAGAAGACCGAGCTCTTCATCGTCGAGGGCAATTCCGCAGGCGGAAGCGCCAAGGGCGGCCGCGACCATGTGCACCAGGCGATCCTGCCGCTGCGCGGAAAGCTGTTGAATGTCGAGAAGGCGCGTCTCGACAAGGTGCTCGGCTTCGAAGAGATCCGCATCCTCATCCAGGCGCTCCAGTGCGGGATCGGCGAGGACTTCGACATCGCGAAGATGCGCTACGGCCGGCTCATCATCATGACCGACGCCGATGTCGACGGCTCGCACATCCGCACGCTGCTCCTCACCTTCCTCTTCCGCCAGATGCCCGAGCTCGTGCGCCAGGGCCGCGTGTTCATCGCGCAGCCGCCGCTCTACCAGGTGCTGCGCGCGAAGAAGGCGACCTATGTGCTCAACGACCGGCGCATGACCGACGCGCTCGTCGACCTCGCGCTCTCGCACGCGACCTTCGCCGTGCGCGACGAGGCGGGCGCCGTCGTCCACCGCGTGTCGGGCGACGAGATCCGCCGCATGGTGCGCACGCTCGACCGCCTCGACGAACTCGTCACGGTGTCGCAGCGCCGCGGCATTCCGTTCACGAAGCTGCTCGCGTCGCGCGCGAAGGATCCGGGCGGCAAGGGCCGCCTGCCGTCGTGGCACCTCGCGTGGGCCGAGGGCGACGAGCTCTTCTTCGACGAGGCCAGCGCGCGCGCGGCCGTCGCCAAGCACGACCTCGTGCTCGACGACCTCGTGACGCACGAGATGAAGATCGACCGCCGCCGCATCGCGAGCCTGCGCGAACTCCATGAAAACCGCGAGCTCGAGCGCATCTTCGGCATGCTCGCGACCTGGCACATCTCGATCGAGGACTACGACCGAGTCCAGGTCGAAGGCGTGACCGGCGAGAAGATGCCGACGCGCTACGCGTGGATGGTGGACTCGGGCAAGACGCCGGCCGCCACCGCCGAAGCCGACGACGACGCCGAGACGCCCGCCACCGCCAAGAAGGCGAAGGAAGGCGCGCGCGATTCGGGCATCGTCGAGGCCGCGAATGTGCCCTCGATCGTGCGCGCACTGCTCGAGGTCGGCCGCCGCGGCATCGAGGTCAAGCGCTTCAAGGGCCTCGGCGAAATGGAAGCCGAGCAGCTCTGGGAGACCACCATGGACCCCGCGCGCCGCACGCTCCTCCGCGTGACGCTCGAGAGCGCAAGCGAGGCCGACGCCCTCTTCACCATCCTGATGGGCGAAGATGTCGACCGCCGCCGCGCCTACATCGAGAAGCACGCGCTCGAGGTGAAGAACCTTGATGTCTGAGCGGGCGCTTGCTGCGGCGAACTCCCGCGGCGCCTTCATCGCCAACCCGCCCGCGCCATGCGTGCATCTGCGGCCATCAGTCGTTCGTCAGGCAAGAACTAGCATTGAAACGGCCGCGACTCAGGGCGACCGCATTCCGCGCACGGGCCGTCGATCGCCGCTCGCAAGTGGCCGCACCCAGCGCATCGAAGCTGCCGACCGCACGCCCTGCAGAACTCATCATCGGGGAACACCGGCTGCGAACACTCGGGGCAGCCACACGCCCCTGCGATCGGTCGCGTACGGGCGAACCAACGGATGACGACCACCGCTGCCATCGCCTCCATGAGCCCCAACGCGACAAGCGCAGCTCCGCCAAAGCGGCACGCCTGATAGGTCGGGCGGAGGCTCCCGCTTGGACCAAAGGCCTGGGTTTGCCAAGACTCCCGCAAAGGCGCCTGAACACCCATGCGGTGGACACCCATGCGATCGCGCTGGACACTTCGGTCAACCCACATGCTGAACGAAAGCGCGAGCGTGCCGACAGGAACCAAGACCAGGCTCCCGAAGATGAGCCTCCTTCGGATCCTGCGGGCGAAGAACGGTCGCGGCTCGTACATCTTAAACACCAGACTAGCCTACGCGCGGGCCGACAAACTTGGACGCCGCGCGCGGTGACAGTCGAGCTTCTGGACCTCGTGGCCGTCGCGCTTTCACCAGCCATCCTCGGAGGGCATGGCATTCAAGCGGCTGCAGCGCAACGACCATAGAGCGCCCACCTTCGTTCAGCGCTAAGGCACAAAGGGAGGTGGCACTGCGTTGGGTCCTTGCGTCGGAAACGCGGCATGACAAGCGGCATGCTGCGCGAGGATGCGTGCATCCGCCTCCATCAGGGTGTCCCATGCGCTCATCTTGCAGAACTCATCCGCCGACAGGTAGCCGAATACCCACCCACCGAGCCCGCAAGCGAGGATTCCAAGTCCTCCTCCGGGGGACCCAACCAAACCGCCAATGCAGGCCCAGATTGATGCAAGTCTGCTGGACATGCTCCGTCGTCAAATGGTTGCTGCAGTACCGCATCCGCTCCTGGTAGCGGTCAGTTGCCTCTCGCTTTGCGTCAACTGCCCACTGATCACAAGGGTGATGCGGTCCGCGGAAGTCCGGCGGCACGCTCACGGGTTGCGTGCGACGCGGAGTCCGAAGATCCACGAGAACTGGTAGTTCGGCAGGAATCCCCAGCGCTTCGACGAGCGCAGGTAGTAGCGAGGACTGTTGAACGCATTGCCGCGAAGCACGCGGTAGCCGCTCTTGGAAGTGCCGCCGGTTGGATTCGTCTGCGGCTCGGCGGAGTACGGGCCGAGCCAGTCGCTGCACCACTCGTTCACATTGCCGGCCATGTCGTGGAATCCGAACCCATTCGGCGCCAGCTGGCCGACATTGTGAGTCTGGATGCCCGAATTCAGCTCGTTCCAGCCGATGTTTCCGGCGAGTTCCTCGTCGTCGGTTCCGTCGGGGTAGCCCGGCATCGAGTGATAGGCCGTGGTCGTACCCGCGCGGTACGCGTACTCCCACTCAGCCTCGGTGGGGAGCCGCAACCCAAGCCCGGTGCAGAAGTTCGTCGCGGTGATCCACGAGACCCTCTCCACGGGACGGTTGCCCGAGTTCGGATAGTTCGGACCGCTGAAGTGAGACGGGTTCAGCCCGTTCACCGCCGTCCACTGCGCCTGCGTGACCTCGTAGCGACCGAGGTAGAAGGCGTTCGTGAGCGTCACCGCGTGGACAGGGCTCTCGTCGGTTGCGCAGCCAAACTGCAGCGACGGCGAGCAGCCCATCTGGAATGTTCCCGGCGGCACGAGGAGCATCTCGATCTGAGGCGTTGCGGTCATCCGCACGCGCCATGGGCGGCCTGTCGCTGCGATCGCGGCCCGCAGCGCGGGATTCGACACCACGGTCGGCGGCGGCGTGTACTCGAGCACCGTGGCCCACGCGGGCACGGTGCAGCTTGCGCCCCAGTTCGCAAGCACGGCCCCGAGATCCGTCGCGTTGACCACCCCGTCGAAGTTGGTGTCGGCGGCGCAGCCCGAGCACAAGCCCCACGCCGCGAGAACCAGCGCCAAGTCCGAGGACTCGACGGTCCCGTTGCGGTTGAGGTCGGCTCCGCAGGCGCCTTGCGCATGAACCGGCTGCGCACCGAGCACGGCGGCGAACGAGGTTGCGATGGCGGCTGCGAGACGGACGCGGACGGTGCTCTTCAGATGAGCGACGATGCTTGGCACGGATACCCTCCAAACGACTCGGATGATGGAATCCGTCGATCGAGTTCGACGGAGAGCGTCTTGCATCCCGCCGAAAGCGCGACACGCATTGACGCGGCGACAAGCGTATAGCTCGCGAGTGCGCTCGCAAGAAGCCGCGTCGATCTGCGACGAACCTCGGCACTTCTCCGCCACGGCGCGTCCCCATCTAGGTGACGCCACAGACATCGGCGCCCGAAACGCGACGCGTCCGGTGCCGGAGCCCCTCCCCGATCGGAGCATGTTCAAGCCCCTTACTTCGCGCGCTTCGCCAGCAGCTCGTCGATCGTCTTGCGGATCTCGTCCTCGCTGTCGGGATGGATGCCCACCTTCACGACCTTGCCGTCCTGGTCGAGGATGGCGACGAAGGGGATGCCGCGGATGCCGAAGTCGGCGTTGAAGACATCTTCCTTCGTCAGCGCGACCGTCCAGCTCACGCCCATGTCCTTCATGAAGGTCATGAGCTCGGCCTGTTCCTTCGCGGCGTCGCCCTGGCAGTCGACGGGGTCGCGCTTCTGATGCGCGACGGTGCCCTGCAGGCTCGTGAGTCCGACGATCTCGACCTTGTCCTCGGGGTACGACTTCCGAAGTTCCACGAGCTTCGGGAAGCTCGCGATGCACGGGCCGCACCAAGTCGCCCAGAAGTCGAGCACCACGACCTTGCCCTTGAGGTCGGCGATTGAGCTCCACGGCGAGCTGCCGTCGACGCGCTTCACCCAGTCGGTGGTGAGCGGCGGGCAGGCGAACCCGACGAGTTCACCGCGGCCTGCGGCGCCCTTCATGTACTTCTGCGCGCGCTCGAGCATCTTCTTGTCGCGGCCGGTCGCGCTGGCGTAGCGCGAGTCGATCGCGTTCAGGATCTTCGACCGAACGGCGTCGACCTTCTCCTTCGGAAGCACGGAGGTCGCGACGGTGAGGTACGCCTCGGCCGAGACGAGGAATCCCGCCTGCGCCTCCGGCACGAACATGTCGCCGATCCTCGCGATCGCGTCGGCGTGCGGCTTGAGCGACTCCGCGGAGCACTGCGAGAGGACCTCGAGCGCCATCACGCCGGACTCGCCCTTCATGCCCTCGGCAAGCGCCGGGTGCGAGAGGATCAGCCCCGCCATGGCCGAGACTTCCTCGGGCGAGCGCATCGACAGCCCCGCCGCCTGCACCGCTGCGTTGAAGCCCGCGACGGTCGGCTCTGCGGCCTGCTTCTTGCGGATCGACTTCATCGCCTCGCTTGCCTTCGGCGACATCATCACGATCGGCTCGATCGCGCCGAACTGCTCCGCGCTCAGCGCCGCGAAGTCGAGGTCCGCGAGCGCCGCATCGGCCTGCGCGGCGACATCAGCCTGGATCTGCTTCATCTCCTCCGCCGTCGGGCTCGACACATTCGCGTACTTCTGGTTCAGCATCTCGTAGAGCTTGACGACGCGCTGCTGGAGCTCCTCGACGGTGGGCGAGGTCTTGGCAGCCGCGGGCGCAGCGGGCGGGGTCGCCTGCATCGGGAGCGGTGCGGGAAGGGCGAATGCGGCCGAGAGGATCGTGATCGCGAGCATGAGGTCTCCTGCGCGTGCGCGCACACACACACTATCCGAGGCGGGAAGTCCGCGCCGCGTCAGTTTCCCTGAATCTGCGCGGGTTTCGCCGCGGTCGCCTGTGCGGCGATGCCGGCCCAGGCTTTCGCGGCCTCCGAGAGCATTCGCTCGAACGCCGCGCGTTCGGCGCGGCGGCGCGCGTCGTCCATCGCCTGCTCGCTTGTCCACGCGCTCGCCAGCTGGTCGTCGCTCGCGCTGCCTTCCGCGGTGCCGTAGCAGAAGCCGGTGCGGACATCGAAGAACGCGATGCTCACGGTCGAGTTCACGACCGCGTTCTTCGTGGGCGCGAGGCCGAGGGTGAGGAGGCCGAGCGGACCGATGTCGCGGTCGTCGACGCGGAAGTCGGTGTCGACGGTGTAGAGCGCGATGATGTCGGCGCGCAGGGTCGCGGCACCCTCGCGCAGCGCGCCCATCGGGTCGTCGGATGCGGGGATGAGGATCGGCGTGAGCCGAGAGAATCCGCGCAGCGCGGGCCACGCGGCGATCGCTGCGGTGTCGGTGTCGCGCTCGAGGTCGCCTGCGCCGACGAGCGAGATCGACCCGCGGTCGACGCCGCGCGAGCCGTACGCGCGGTAGCCGGAGCCCTGGATGCGCGCGAAGGCGAGGTTCGCCGGCCAGTTGGCGGCGGGCGCGACCGCCATGCGGTCGGCGACGGCAGGGTCGCCGAGCGGCCGCGCGTCGACGCCCGGCTGCTCACGCGCGGCCATCTGCATGAGCGGCGCCGGGTCGCCCGGCGTGACATAGTGCGAGGCGCAGCCGCCGAGCGCGGCGATGCATGTGGCGAGCGTTGCAAGGACGAGCACAGATCGGGTGTTCGGCATGAGGGCCTCGGATGCGTGAAGGTGCCGCGCGGGCGCGCGGGCGAGCCTCGACGCGCGAGACTCGCGCGGCATTCCCAACTTTTGTGGAGATTCCGCTCAGCGGTCGACCACGCCGGCCTCTGCGAAACCCTTGCGGCGCAGAAGGCACGCGTCGCAATGACCGCACGGCGTGCCGTCGGGCAGCGGGTCGTAGCACGAGAGCGTCCGGCCCACGGGCACGCCGAGCTCGAGCGCGAGTTTCACGATCCCGGCCTTCGAGAGCTGCTGGAGCGGCGTGTGGATCTTGAAGCGCGCGCCTTCCTCGGTCGCGGAGGCGGTCGCGAGGTTCGCGAGGCGCTCGAACGCGGCGATGAACTCGGGCCGGCAGTCGGGGTAGCCCGAGTAGTCGATCGCGTTCACGCCGATCGCGAGGTCGCTCGAGCCAATCGTCTCGGCGTAGGCCAGCGCGAACGCGAGGAAGATCGTGTTGCGCGCGGGCACATAGGTGATCGGAACGCCGTGCGCGATCTCGCCTTCGTTGCGATCCTTCGGCACGGCGATGTCCGCGGTGAGCGCGCTGCCGCCGAACGCGCGCAGGTCGATCTCGGTGGTCTTGTGCTCGACCGCGCCGAGCGCGCGGGCGAGTTCCTCGGCGCGCGCGAGTTCGACGCCGTGACGCTGGCCGTAGCGGAAGCTGAGCGCGTGGCACGCGTAGCCCTCGCGGCGCATCCACGCGAGCACGGTCGCGCTGTCGAGGCCACCCGAGAGAAGGACGACGGCGCGCTTCATCGTGCGTGGGTTCCCTGCGCCGCGGTCAGACCGGGCTCGGCACCGCCTCGAGCACGCGCTGCATGATGCGCCGCGTGGTGAGGGTGTCGCCCTGGTGCATGTAGGTGCGGCTGATCACGCGGTGCGCGCACACCGCAAGCACATTCGACACGATGTCGTCGGGCACGCAGTAGTCGCGGCCCGCGACGAGCGCGGTCGCGCGCGCGGCGGCCGCGAGCGCAAGCGCACCGCGCGGCGAGACGCCGACCTGCAGGTCCTCGCTGTTCCGCGTGGCGGTCGCGATCGCGATGATGTAGTCGACGAGTTCCTGCTTGAGCTTCACCTCGTCGGCCTTGCGCTGGATCGCGAGCACTTCCTCGGCGTCCATCACCGGCGTGAGGTCGGGCAGCGCCGTGCGCGCAGGCTGCTTCTGCAGGATGCGCGACTCGTCGTCGGGCGACGGGTAGCCGAGCGAGATCCGCATGAGGAAGCGGTCGAGCTGGTTCTCGGGGAGGAAGTAGGTGCCTTCGAATTCGTAGGGATTCTGCGTCGCGACCACGAGGAACGGCTGCGGCAGGTGGTGCACCTCGCCCTCGGCCGAGACGGTGCCGTCCGACATCGCCTCGAGGAGCGCCGCCTGCGTGCGGGGCGTCGTGCGGTTGATCTCGTCGGCGAGCACGACATTCGCGAAGATCGGTCCCCTGCGGAACTCGAAGGTGCCCGACTGCTGGCGGTAGATGCTGGTGCCCGTCACATCCGACGGAAGGAGGTCGGGCGTGCACTGGATGCGGTTGAAGCTGCAGCGCACCGACCGCGCGAGCGCGTTCGCGAGCACCGTCTTGCCGACGCCCGGGACATCCTCGATCAGCGCGTGGCCGCGCGCGAGCAGGCACACGATGAGACGATCGACCGCCTGGGTGTTCCCCATGTAGACGGAGACGATGTTGCCTCGAAGCGCGGCAATGCGGTCTTGCATGGCTTGAGTGTACCGAATGGCGGATCCAGCCCTGAACGGGGCGGTCTCGCGCCTCTTTGGACATTCAGGTTGCCTTTCATGGGTTCGAAGGCCACACTACGGTCGATGTCCGACCCCGTCATCCGCCGACCGCTGCGTTGCGTCCAGTGCGGATACGACCTCGAGGGGCTCTCGGCTCGCAGCGCGTGTCCGGAGTGCGGCCGCGAGATCGTGGCATCGCTCGCGAGCAGCCTCGATCTCACGACCGCGGAACGGGAGACGACACCCGACGCGCGGCGCGTGGCGTGGGCGCTCTTCCTCGCGACCGCAGGCAGCCTCGCCGCGAGCGCGCGCCTGCCCGAGTTCGCCGCGCGCGCCGCCGCGAGGGAACTCTCGAAGAGCGAGGCGGAGTCGATTCCCGCGCTGCTGCTGAAGCTCGCCTCCGGGCTTCACTTCACCGCGATCCTGGGCGCCGCGCTCGGGCTCTTCTCGCTCGCGCTCGTGCTGCCCCGCCGCAACGAACGCCGCGTCATGCGCATCCGCGTGCTCGGCTGCGTGGGATTCGCGCTGTGGCTTGCGCTCTCGGTCGGGCCGCCGAACCCGTTCGGCCTGACCGCCACGGCGCTTCCCGCGGGCATGGCGCTCCTCGCACTGAGCCCGCTCCTCCGCGAACTCGGCCCCCGCTCGCGCGTCTACCGCGACCGCGAAAGCGCGAAGCAGCGGATCGACGAACTGCTGCTCGCACTCGGTATCGCGGGGATCGCCTCGGGCTGCGCCGAGTTCGCGGCGCAGGACAGCACCAACGAGTCGGTGGTGGCCGTCCTCCGGCTGGTCGCCATCGCGTGCGGCGGCCTGCTCATCGTCGGACTGGGCTACCTCGCGATGAACGCCTACTGGATCCTGCGCTCGGTCCTCCGCCCGGAGCCGACCCTGTCGGAGGTCTTTGGTTCCGACGGCCCGGGTCGGCCGCCATCGGCGTGAGCCGCCGTTCAGAGGGGTGAAGCGCCTGTCTGCCAATACGGCAGCGGTGGTTCGCGGCAGGCCTGAGTTGTCAGACGGGCCGGCGACCTTCGCGAGTCGCGCCGCATACGCAAGTTCATTGATTGCAGATGTTTAGGTCGCATTCGCGGCCATGCGCCAGCCCATCGCGCCGCCATCCCCGCACCCCCGCCGCTGGTACAGCCTTTGTATGTGGAGCCACCCCTCGGCAGACGCCGGGGAACCGCGTTGAGTCCGCGCGGAGGCTGTCCGACCCGTCGGCGCCGCCGCGCATTACGAGAAGTGAAGTCACGAGATTCGGAGAACGACCACGATGGCCGTCAAGGAACTTTCGTTCGAGAACGAGGCCCGCAAGAGCCTCCTCGCAGGCGTCGAGAAGCTCGCCGCCGCCGTCAAGAGCACCCTCGGTCCCCGCGGCCGCAACGCCGTGCTCGACAAGAGCTGGGGCGGACCGACCGTCACCAAGGACGGCGTTTCGGTTGCCGAGGAGATCGAGCTGCGCGACAAGGTTGAGAACATGGGCGCCAAGCTCGTGAAGGAAGCCGCGTCCAAGACCTCCGACGACGCGGGCGATGGCACCACCACCGCGACCGTGCTCGCCGAGGCGCTCATCAAGGCCGGCTTCCGCCAGATCGCCGCCGGTGCCGACCCGAATGCGGTCGTGCGCGGCATGAAGAAGGCCGTCGCCGCCGTCGCCGCGAAGATCGCGGATGGCGCGCGCCCGGTCGAGAAGGTCTCCGGTGGCATCGCCGCCGTCGCCTCGATCAGCGCCAACAACGACACCGCGATCGGCAAGATCATGGCCGAGGCGTTCGAGCAGGTCGGCAAGGACGGCGTGATCACCGTCGAGGAAGGCAAGTCGCGCGAGACGACCATCGACGTCGTCGAGGGCATGCAGTTCGACCGCGGCTACCTCAGCGCCAACTTCGTCACCAACACCGACGAGATGACCGTCGAGTTCTCGAAGGCGCTCGTCCTCATCTACGAGGACAAGATCGACAGCCTCGCGAAGTTCGTGCCCTTCCTCGAGAAGGTCATGGAGACGAAGAAGCCGCTCCTCATCATCGCCGAGGATGTGACGGGCGAGGCGCTCAGCGCGCTCGTCATCAACAAGCTCCGCGGCGTCCTCAATGTCTGCGCCGTCAAGGCGCCGGGCTACGGCGACCGCCGCAAGGCGATGCTCGAGGATCTCGCGATCCTCACGGGCGGCAAGGCGATCATGAAGGACCTCGGCATCGAGCTCGACAAGGTCACGATCAAGGACCTCGGCCAGGCGAAGAAGCTCATCATCGACGCCGACAAGACGACCGTCGTCGAGGGCGCCGGCAGCACCGCCGCCATCAAGGGCCGCTGCGACCAGATCCGCACCGAGATCGAGGCGACCGACAGCGACTACGACCGCGAGAAGCTCCAGGAGCGCCTCGCGAAGCTCGCCGGTGGCGTCGCGCAGATCAATGTCGGCGCGTCGAGCGAGGCCGAGCTCAAGGAGAAGAAGGCGCGCGTCGAGGACGCGCTCCACGCCACGCGCGCGGCCGTCGCCGAGGGCGTCGTCGCGGGCGGCGGCACCAGCTTCATCCGCGCGATTCCCGCGCTCGACAAGGTCCGCAAGGACTGCGTCGGCGACGAGGTCGCGGGCGTCGAGGCGGTTGCCGAGGCGCTCTGCGTTCCGCTGCGCACCATCGCCGACAACGCCGGCGAGAAGGGCACCGTCGTCGTCGCCAAGGTCAAGGAGATGAAGGGCGACGAGGGCTTCAACGCGCTCTCGCTCGAGTACGGCGACCTGGTCAAGCAGGGCGTCATCACCCCCGCGAAGGTCGACCGCACCGCGCTCCAGAACGCGGCGAGCGTCGCCGGCCTCATCCTCACCTGCGACTGCGCGATCAGCGAGAAGCCGCAGCCGAAGGACGCCGGCGGCCACGGCCACGGCCACGACCATGACCACGGTGGTGGCATGGGCGGAATGGGTGGCATGGGCGGCATGGGTGGAATGGGCGGCATGGGCGGCATGGGCTTCTGAGCCCGCTCCCCCGCTGCAGCCACGCCACGCGATCAGTCACACGAAACACACGCATCACGCGTCACACGCGAATCACGAAAGAAAGCACGAGACACACCAATGTCCACCGTTCGACCCCTCGAAGACCGCATCCTCATCAAGCCCATCGAGCCCGAGACCAAGACCGCCAGCGGCCTCTTCCTTCCTGAGACCGCGAAGGAGCGCCCCATGCAGGGCACCGTCGTCTCGGTCGGCCCCGGCCTCCTTCTCGACAACGGCGAGCGCGCTCCCGTGAATGTGAAGAAGGGCGACACGGTCGTCTACGGCAAGTACGCCGGCACCGAGATCGAGATCAAGAACACGAAGCACGTGATCATGCGCGAGAGCGAACTGCTCGGCGTCATGACCAAGTGATCCACGCACCCCACCGCAAGAAAAGAAGGCAATTCACATGGCACAGAAGCAGATGAAGTTCGATGCGGCGGCGCGCGCGGAACTCAAGCGCGGCGTCGACCAGCTCGTGCAGGCCGTGGCCGTGACGATGGGTCCCGTCGGTCACAATGTGCTCTTCGCGAAGAGCTACGGCGGCCCGCAGATCACCAAGGACGGCGTCACCGTCGCCAAGGAGATCGATCTCCCCGCTCCGTTCGAGAACATGGGCGCCAAGATGGTGCAGCAGGTCGCGAAGAAGACCGCGGACATCGCGGGCGACGGCACGACCTGCGCGACCGTCCTCGCGGGCGCGATCTTCAACGGCGGCCTGAAGTACATCGCCTCGGGCGCGAACGCGGTCGCCATCCAGCGCGGCATCAACGCGGCGGCGCAGGCCGGCGCCGACGCCGTCACCGAGATGGCGCAGAAGTGCAAGGGCAAGGCCGACCTCGAGAAGGTCGCGACCGTGTCCGCCAACCACGACACCGCGATCGGCAAGCTCATCGCCGAGGCGATCGACAAGGTCGGCGCCGACGGCGTGTGCGAGATCGAGGAAGGCAAGACCTCCGAGACGACGCTCGACTATGTCGAGGGCATGTCGTTCGACAAGGGCTTCCTCTCGCCCTACTTCATGACCGACGCGAAGCGCGCCGAGTGCGTGCTCGAGAATCCGCTCATCCTCATCAACGAGAAGAAGATCTCGAACCTCGCCGAACTGCTCCCGATCCTCAACAAGGTCGCGTCGTCCGGCAAGCCGCTGCTCATCATCGCGGAAGAGGTCGAGAACGAGGCGCTCGCCGCGCTCGTCGTCAACCGCCTCCGCGGCGTGCTCCAGGTCTGCGCCGTCAAGGCGCCGGGCTTCGGCGACCGTCGCAAGGCGATGCTCGGCGACATCGGCGTCGTCACCGGCGGAACCTTCTTCGCCGAGGACATCGGCCGCAGCCTCGAGGATGTCGAGCTCAAGGAGCTCGGCACCGCCAAGAAGGTCGTCATCACCAAGGATGAGACGACGATCGTCCAGGGCGGCGGCAAGACCAAGGACATCCAGGCGCGCGCCGACCAGATCCGCGCGCAGATCGAGCGCACGACCAGCGACTACGACCGCGAGAAGCTCAACGAGCGCCTCGCCAAGCTCGTCTCGGGCGTGGCGATCATCTCGGTGGGCGGCGCGACCGAGCTCGCGATGAAGGAAGCGAAGGACCGCGTCGACGACGCGCTCCACGCGACCCGAGCGGCCGCGAAGGAAGGCTTCGTCGCCGGCGGCGGCGTGGCGCTCGTCCGCGCGATCGAGACGGTGCTCGAGGCCAAGAAGAAGGCGAAGGGCGACGAGAAGTTCGGATTCGACATCGTCGCAGAGGCGATGGCGCGTCCGTGCGCGCAGATCGCCGAGAACGCCGGCCACGACGGCGATCTCGTCGTCGAGAAGATCCGCGAGTCGAAGACCAATGTCGGCTTCAACGCCGCGACGGGTTCGTACGAGGACCTCGTCAAGGGCGGCATCATCGATCCGGCGCTCGTCGTCAAGACCGCGCTGATCAACGCCGCGAGCGTCGCTGGCCTCATGCTCACGACCGATGTGATCGTGACCGAGCTCAAGGACGAAGAGGCTCCCGTCGAGGGCGCCGTCAGCTGAGATATCCCGCCGTGGCGCGGGAAACCGCGCCACGGCGATTGCGTGAGGTCGTTCGGGACGCGCGAGTGGTTCGCGCGTCCCTTGCACGGATGGAACAGGGACGCGCATGCCGCAGACACGCTGCTACTACGAGATCCTGTCGGTCGAGAAGACCGCGTCGCAGGACGACATCAAGCGGTCGTATCGGCGGCTGGCGATGAAGTGGCACCCTGACCGGAACCCCGGCAACGCGGAGGCCGAGACCGAGTTCAAGGCCTGCACCGAGGCCTACGAGGTGCTGTCCGACCCCGAGCGGCGCCAGCTCTACGACCGCCACGGCCATGCGGGCCTGCGGCAGAACCCGGGCCATGACTTCCGCTCGATGCATGTCAACGACATCTTCTCGATGTTCAACGACATCTTCGGGCAGCAAGGCGGCGGGCGCGGCCAGCGCGGGCCCGCGCGCGGCTTCGACCTCGAGACCGAGGTCGAGATCGAGCTCGAGGATGCGTTCAAGGGCTGTGAGCGCGAGGTCGAGTTCAAGCGCCTCGATGTGTGCGAGCCGTGCAAGGGTTCGGGCGCGAAGCCCGGGTCGAAGCCGACCTCCTGCCCCACCTGCGGTGGCCAAGGCCAGGTCGCGCAGACCGGTTTCGGCGGCATGTTCCGCATGGTGACGACCTGCCCCGATTGCCGGGGGCGCCGCACCGTCATCGCCGACAAGTGCGAGAAGTGCCGCGGGCAGGGCCGCGTGCCCACCAAGCGGAAGCTCGCGGTCCGCATCCCCAACGGCATCGACAACGGCCAGGTCATCCGGCTCTCGGGCGAGGGCGAGCCGCCGCCGCCGGAAGCGAGCGCCGAGGGCAAGGGCCCGCGCGGCGACCTCCATGTCGTCGTGCGTGTCGCCGACCACGACCGCTTCGAGCGTCGCGGCGTCGACCTGATCACCGTGCAGCCGATGGCGTTCGCGCAGGCGGCGCTCGGCGCGAAGGTCAAGGTGCACGCGATCGACGGCGAGCGCGAGATCGAGATCCCCGCCGGAAGCCAGCACGGCGACGCGATCGTGATCGAGCGCGCGGGCATGACGGGACTTCAGTCGAAGGAGCGCGGCGACCTGCATGTGGTGCTGCAGCTCGTCGTCCCCAAGAAGCTCTCAGACGAGCAGCGCAAGCTGCTGGCGGAGTACGCGCAGACTGAGAAGACGGATGTGAACACGGCCAGGCAGAGCATCTGGAACAAGATCAATCCGTTCGGAACCTGACCTTCAGGACGAACCTCGATACGGAAGCCGACCCGCGCCATGGAGCGCGATGAGCACGCGATGGAACACGAGACCCCGACCGAACCCGACACCACGCCTGACGAGACGAGCGGATCCGACCACACGGGCGGCGACGCCGACTCGATGCAGGTGATCGAGAAGCTGATGGCCGAGCGCGACGACGCGATCGCCGCGAAGCTGCGCGCGCAGGCCGATTTCGCCAACTTCCAGCGGCGTTCGATCGAGAACGAGGGGCGCGCGCGCGTCGGCGGGCTCGTGCAGCTCACGCGGTCGCTGATGCCCGTGCTCGACCACTTCGACCTCGCGCTCGCGCAGGATCACTCGAAGGTCACGGTCGAGCAGATGGCAAAGTCGATCGAGATGACGCGGGCGGAGCTCCAGAAGGCGCTCGAGCAGAACGGGATCACGCGCATCGACCCGACGCCGGGCACGCCGTTCGATCCGATGCAGCATGACGCCGTGATGAAGCAGCCCGCCGAGGGCGTCGCCCCCGGTTGCGTGAGCATGCGCTTCCAGACCGGCTGGAAGATCGGCGAGAGCGTGCTGCGGCCTGCGAAGGTCGCGGTCGCGCCCGAGGCCTGACGCGTACGGAGCGCAGCGATCGCCATGCCGACCTACGAGTACATCTGCCGCGCCTGCGGACACGAGTTCGAGGAGTTCCAGTCGATCAAGGCTGACCCGATCGCCGTGTGCCCGAAGTGCCGCAAGAAGAAGGTCGAACGCAAGATCGGGATCGGCGGCGCCGTGATCTTCAAGGGCGGCGGCTTCTACGAGACCGACTACCGCAGCGAGAGCTACAAGTCGGGCGCGGAAGCCGAGAAGAAGGCTGGCGAGCCCAAGTCGGATTCGGCGCCTGAGGCGAAGGGTGCCGCGAAGGGCGATGCGAAGGTTGATGCGAAGCCGGACACCAAGTCTGGCGAGAAGGCTGCGCCGAAGACGGACGCCAAGAACGGCTCGAAGAGCGATTCGAAGAGCGATTCGAAGAGCGATTCGAAGAGCGATTCGAAGAGCGATTCGAGGCCTGACGCAGCGGCCGCAGCTGCGGAGAACAAGCGCATCGAGTCGCGCGCGACGCATCACTCGCGCATCGGTCGCGGCATCGGCAATGTCGTCGGTGGCGGCGCGAAGAAGGCTGCGACGACCAAGAAGCGCGCCCGGAAGAAGTAAATCTCCGTGCGGACATTCGCCGACATGGCGCTCCGCGAACGCAGCAGCCCTTCTACACTGCATGCGTGAGCCTTCGCTTCAAGAGCCGCATTCTCGACCACCTCGCCCACCGCAACTACCTTCCGATCCTGATCAACGAGGTGGCGCGGCAGCTTCGCGTCGCCGACGAGGACGAGGCGGAGTTCCTCGACACGGTGCGCGAGCTCTCCGAGGCCGGCCTTCTCGAGATCGGCAAGGACGAGAAGCTGCGCCTACCGCGCATGCCCGAGGAGATCGAGGGAACGATCAAGCTCACGCCGCGCGGCATGGGGTTCATCAAGACCGAAGTCGACTACCGCGAGGGCGATCTCTTCGTCCCGCAGGGCGAGACGAAGGACGCCGTGTCGGGCGACCGCGTGCGCGTGAAGGTCGTGCGGCGCGGCGACCGCTGGAACCGCGGCTTCGGAGCGACCCCGGCCGGCGCCCGCGACGACATCTTCGGCCGCGTCGTCGAGGTGCTTTCGCGCGGTCGATCGCGCTTCGCGGGCGTGCTCGTGAAGCGCGGGCGCGAGTGGCTGGTCGAGCCCGATGGGCGCGCGATCCGCGACCCGATCGTGGTGCGCGACCCCGGCGCCAAGAACGCGAAGGAAGGCGACAAGGTCGTCGTCGACATCCTGCTGTGGCCCGAGGAGGGCGCACTCGCCGAGGGCGTGATCCTCGAGGTGCTCGGCGAGGCGGGTCGCCCCGATGTCGAGACGCAGGCCGTCATCGCGACCTACATGATCCGCGAGGTGTTCCCCGACGAAGCGATCGCGCAGGCGCGCGAGGCCGCCGTGTCGTTCGAGCGCTCGACGAAAGCCGCGGCGGCCGCCGCAGGCGAGAGCGGCGTCCCGGTCTGGCAGGACCGCGAGGACCTCACCCACCGCTTCATCTTCACGATCGATCCGCCGGACGCGAAGGACTTCGACGACGCGATCTCGATCGCGCAGGACGCGGTCACTGGCAACTACGAGCTCGGCGTGCACATCGCGGATGTCGCGCACTTCGTGACGAAGGACTCCGCGCTCGACGACGAGGCGAAGGCGCGCGCGACGAGCGTGTACCTCCCCCGCCACACGGTGCCGATGCTGCCCGAGATCCTCTCGAACGGCGTCTGCTCGCTGCAGGAAGGCGTGGCGCGCTTCACGCTGAGCGCGTTCATCATGCTCGACTCCGACGGCAAGGTCGTCGGCCAGCGGCTTGCGCGGACGGTGATCAAGAGCGCGAAGCGGCTCACCTACATCGAGGCGCAGCGGCTGATCGAGGGCAAGGTCGACGAGGCGCGCAAGCACTCGAAGACGGAGCCGGTCTACAGCGAGGAACTGCTCGACACGCTGCGCATCGCCGACGCGCTCGCGAAGACGATCCAGCGGCGGCGGCACAAGGAAGGCATGATCCACCTCGACCTGCCCGTGGTCGAGCTCGTCTACGACGACGAAGGGCATGTCGTCGACGCGGTGCCGGAGGACGATTCGTTCACGCACACGCTGATCGAGATGTTCATGGTCGAGGCGAACGAGGCGGTCGCGCGCGCCTTCGCGGGACTCGACACGCCGCTGCTGCGGCGCATCCATCCGGATCCGACCTTCGGCGACATCGAGGAAGTGCGGCAGTTCGCGCGGCTCGCGAAGTGGCGGCTTCCCGAGGAGCCGACGCGCAAGGACCTGCAGGCGCTGCTCGACGCGACGCGCGGGTCGCCGGCTGCGCGCGCGATCCACTTCTCGGTGCTGCGCTGCATGGCGAAGGCGGTGTACTCGCCCGCGCTCATCGGGCACTACGCGCTCGCAAGCGACCATTACGCGCACTTCACGAGCCCGATCCGCCGGTATCCCGACCTGCTCGTCCATCGTGTGGTGCATTCGTTCCTCGACATCACCGACAACGGCCGCGACGCAGGCGGCGGCAAGAAGCGCCGCGCACTCGCGCGGGCGCTGTCGGAGGATCCGCGCGTGCTCGACGAGGCGGAACTCATCGACCTCGGCCGGCACGCGAGCGAGCGCGAGGTCGCGGCAGACGGTGCCGAGAAGGACCTGCGCACCTTCCTCGTGCTGCAGCTGCTGCATGAAAAGCATCTCGGCGACGAGCTCGACGGCACGGTGACGGGCGTGATGCCGAACGGCACGATCTTCGTGTCGATCGACCGCTACCTCGTCGACGGCGCGGTCAAGAGCCGCGACATGAAGGGCGGCGACGGACGCACCGATCGCTGGACGGCCGATCCACGCAGCGGGCGGCTGATCGCGTCGCGAAGCGGCGCGTCGGTCGGAATCGGCGACCGGATCCGCGTGCGGATCGCGATGATCGACCTGCGCGGGCGTCAGCTCGATCTCGAGATCGTGAAGTTCGGGCGCGCCGCGATCGAGGTCGTCGGCGAGTTGCCGGCGTCGGGCGACGCGGGCGCGCGCCGGCTCAACGAGGGCGAGGGCCGCCACTTCGAGCCGCGGCCACGCGACGGGCGCACCGGCAAGACCGGCCGCGACAAGTTCGGCCACAAGCCAGGCTTCAAGAAGGGTCGCCGCGGCCGGAAGGGCTGAGATCGGCTCGAGCACTTGGCGCTGAGCCTGGGCGCTCCGCTTCATCGGCGAGCGCCGTCACATGTGTCTCGATCGCAGCGAACTTGCCGAGCTGGTTGCCCAATCCAATGACGGCGACGAGGAGCGCGAGCGGCGGGAGCAGCGGATCCCTGGGACTGTTCCCGATCGCGGCTGCCAGTGTCAAGGCAACGAGCAGCGTGATCGCCACGCGCCCGGGCATCGACGCCTTCCAACCCTGGCGTCGCTCGCAGACCGCGCGGAGATTCGCGAGCGACAGATGCTGCGCCAGCAAGGCCGCGCTCCCGAAGAGTCCGAACCAGAACCCGGCCAATTCGGTCTTCCAGTCCGGTGTCAGGGCGACAAGCACGCCTGCCACTGCGGTCACCGGGATCGAGAGCGCGAGCGATTGGCTGGCGCAGGACCTGAGGTGCTCGTCCCATCCCGCCGAGTTCCGCAACCGCGCGAGGCCGATCCAGAGTCGAACGAACCCGAATGCGGCGAGCGCGATCATGACCCACACGGCGGTGACGAGCAGCGTGCTGGTGACGGTGTCGACCGCGCTCTGCAGGCTTCCCTTGTCCGACGGTCCGGAGACCACGACGCCCCGCACGAGCCCGATGAGGAAAACGACAAGCAGGGCAATGAGCGACGCAGAGAAGGCCTTGCCCGCTCGACGGAGGCTTTGGAACGCGTGCGCAAGGAGGCGCAGCCGGGGGGAGGTCGATGGCGTGAACCGAAGCCCGTCGCGCGGATTGCCGCACTCGCTGCAGAGCGGGTTGTCGGTGGCGGAAAGATCGTGTCCGCAAGTCGCGCAGCGTTTCGACGGGCCCATTTGCGGAGTCTACAGCGCACGCCCTCATCCCCGATAGATGCCTCCGATTGGTGCACGGCACGTGCCGTTCAGTGCCAGGCACTGCACGGCACGTGCCAGGCACCGATGCCCCAGCGCGCTGGCTGCAGCCGCTTTCGACATGAAATGCCTGACCCGCCACGACCACGGCGGAAGCGTTGCGTGCACGGCACGTGCCGCTCAGTGCCTGGCACTGCACGGCACGTGCCGTGCACCAGTCGTCGCCGCAGCCGCGAGCGGCGCAAAACGACCGCTGCGGAGCGACGCGCGTGGCGCCGCTCCGCAGACGGGCAGAGGTGCAGGTATCGACCCGCCGGGCTGGCGGCAGGCTTAGTTCTGCGACCAGTTCGAAAGGACGGTCGCGAGATCAGCACCGTCGACAAGTCCGTTGCCGTTGATGTCGAGGAGCGGGTTCGTCGAACCGAACGCGCTGAGGATCTCGGCGAGGTCGATCGCATTCACGGTCTGGTCGCGGTTGAGGTCGCCCGGCACGAAGTTCACCGGCGCGGTCGCGAAGGCGAGTCCGCCGCCCGCAGGCATGGTCGCGTCGACGAAGTAGTCGAGTTCGGTCAGGTCCTCGGTCACGAGCGCAACCTTCCAGAACACGGTCGTTCCGGTCTTCTCGGTTTCCACCTCGAACTCGATCTCGTTGATGCCGGCGCCAGGATACGCCGCCTCGGCCGCCGCGACCGCGCCCGAGACATCGAGCTGGACCATGTCGAGCGCCGCGGTGATCTCGGCCACGCGTGCGGCCTGGTTGCCGACGGGCGTGAACTCGACGAAGTTCGTGACGGACTCGCCGACGACGGTCGCAAGACCGAGCATGCCCGACTTCGGATTGAGCATGAGCACCTCGACCAGGCTTCCGCCCTTCTCAGCTTCGGTCTCGAGGCCGATGGTCATCCAGCCCGCGCCTGCGTTGAGCTCGGCGGCGGCGATCGCGGGGAGAACCGCGGTCGACGGAAGCGTCGGCTCGATCGGCTCGCCCTCGCCGTGGTGCGGGATCACGCCGCCCGTGACGGCGTCGACATCGACCTCGGTTCCGTCGAGGTAGTCGACCTGGAAGGCGAGGATGCCGTGCTCGATCTCAAGCTTCGCGCGCTCGGCCGCCTCCTGCTGGGCAGCGCCGTTGGCGATCTCGATCGCGTCCATGAAGTCGATGGTGGCGGTGTCGAGCATCGAGAAGATGGCCTGCACCTGCGCGGCTTCCTCGGCATCGGTCGCGTCAGTCGCGATCTGGATGATCGCACCGGTGTCGCGGTTGAGACGCGGAGTCGACTTGAGCGTCGCCGCATCGTTGTAGAGGTCGGCTTCGTAGACCCAGATGCCGTTGCGGATGCGGGTCTCGACCGAGAGCAGCGTGCTCTCGGGAACCGCGTTGCGGCTGAGCTGGACGGCGGCGAAGAAGCCGATGTCGGCGGAGGCGATGGTTGCGGCGAGCGAGGAAGCGGTGAGAGCTGCGAGAGCGATGGACGAGCGGATCTTCATGACGAACTCCTGTGGGGGGAAACTGCGCGAGCATTGGTGCGGGCGAACGAGTCGGGCGCACCGGCCGACCACCTCTGGCCGTGCCCCACAGGAGAGGACCATGGCGCGCCAGATACATCCCGCGCAAAAAAACGGTGCACGGCACGTGCCGTGCAGTGTCAGGCACTGCCTGGCACGTGCCTGGCACCCGTCCCACGACACCGCAATTGCCCGTAACTCTCTTTATAGAATGGCTTTATGCGATGCGTCGCAGGAGCCCGCCGCGTGCACGGCACGTGCCGCTCAGTGCCTGACACTGCACGGCACGTGCCTGGCACCCGTCGGTCGGCACCCGTCGGCCCCCCGTCGGTCCTCGGTTCAGATCGCGCCGTGGATGAGCTCGCCGTGGACATCCGTCAACCGGTGGTCCCGCCCACCCGAGCGGAAGATCAGCCGCCGGTGGTCGACCCCCATCAGGTGAAGCATCGTCGCGTGGAGATCATGGATCCGATACGGCTGCTCGACCGCGCGGTACCCGAACTCGTCCGTCGCGCCGATCACCGTGCCGCCGCGCACCCCGCCGCCCGCCATCCACACCGTGAACCCGAACGGGTTGTGATCGCGCCCGTTCGACCCCTGTGCGAACGGCGTCCGCCCGAACTCCGCGCTCCAAACCACGAGCGTCGACTCGAGCAGCCCGCGCCGCTTCAAGTCCATCAGCAGCGCCGCGATCGGCTGGTCGACCGCGCGCGCATTCGCCTCGTGCCCCGCACGCAGGTCGCTGTGCTGGTCCCACCGGTCGCCGATCGTCCGCGGGCAAGTCACCTCGACGAACCGTACTCCGCGCTCGACAAGCCGCCGCGCCAGGCAGCACTCGCGCGCGTACACGCGCGTCGCCTCGTCGGGAGCGTCGAATCCGTACAGCGCCTTCGTCTCCGCGCTCTCGCCATCGAGCGACGCGAGTTCGGGAACAGCCGACTGCATGCGGTACGCAAGCTCGTGATTCATGATCGCGCTCTCGACCGCCTCTGCCCGCGTGTCATGCGCGAACGCAGAGTCGAGCCGCGCGATCAGCTGCCGCTTCCGAGCCTGCGCATCGCCCCCATCGCGCGGCGTCGCGTTCGCGATCGCCTCGCCAACGGGCCGCATGACCGACCCCTGGTGCCGCGCCGGCAGGAAACCCGCGGAAAAGCAGTCCAAACCGCCAGGCGGCACGAGCCCGCCCTCGACCACCACGAACCCGGGAAGGTCGCTGTTCTCGCTGCCCAGGCCGTACGAAGCCCACGCACCCATCGAAGGCCGACCGGGAATCCCGGCGCCCGTATGCAGGAAGTAGTTCGCGTTCGTGTGCTCGCTGAAGTCGCTTGTCATCGAGCGGATCACGCACAGTTCATCCGCCATCTTCGCGACATTCGGGAAGAGGTCCGACACCGGCAGCCCCGACTCGCCGTACCGGCGGAACTTCCATGGCGACGCCAGCGTGTTGCCGTTGTTGTTGAACTGCGTCGGCGCCATCTGCATCGGGAACGGCTTGCCGTCGTACTCGGCGAGACGCGGCTTCGGATCGAAGGTATCGACCTGCGACGGACCGCCATCCATGTAGAGGAAGATCACGCTGCGCGCGCATGCGGCCCGATGCGTCGCGGAGAGCGCACGGCCCGCAAGCGGCGAGATCTCGTCCGCTCCGAGCGCCGTGCGCCCGAACAGCCCCGCGAACGCGAGCATGCCGAATCCGCCGCCGACGGTGCGCAGCATGTCGCGGCGCGAGCACGGAGCCTCGCCGAACCGGCCGCAGTGATGTCTCGGCTGGGTGGTCATCGCAGGTAGATGAACTCCTTCGCCGCGAAGAGCACATGCGCAAGTGCGGCGAACGCCGTCGACTCGCGCGACGCGGCATCCGGGTTCGCAGCGCGCTCGTCGGCGAGGAACGCCTGCGCCATCCCGAGTTCGTCCGCGCGCGGCGCGCGTCCGAGCGCTGCGAACCACATCGACTCGATCCGCGCGGCGTCCGCGCGCCCATCAGCGGCGAGCCGTTCGCCCCAATGTCGGGCGAAGGCGTGCACGAGTTCGCTGTTGAGCAGCGCAAGCGCCTGCGCGGGCACATTCGAAGCGTGCCGTCGCCCGCAGGTCGTCGACGGCGGCGGCTGGTCGAACGCCTGCAGGAACGGATCGAGGAAGTTGCGGCGCACGGCGAGGTAGACGCTGCGGCGTCCACCCCCATCGACGGGTCCGCTCGCCCCAGGACGGCCGCGGCCCTGCATGTGCTCGGTGAGATGCGTCGGGACGCTCGGCCCGCCACGCGCCGCGTCGAGCCGGCCCGACGCGGCCGACATCGCGTCGCGGATCGACTCCGCGTCGAGGCGGCGCACCGGAACCGCGTGCCACGCACCGGCCGGCACCTCCCCCGCGTCCGGCGACGCCCGATACGCCCGCGAAAGCACGGCCTCGCGGATCAAGGACTTGAAGGTCGCGCCATGCGCGAGCTTCTGCGCGAGATGATCGAGCAGCGCCACATCCGTCGGCGCCGCGCCGAGCTGGCCGAAGTCGTCGGGCGTCTCGACGATGCCGCGCCCGAACAGCTTCAGCCAGACGCGGTTCGCGAGCGTGCGCCAGAGAAACGGCGCATCGGGCGCAGTGATGGCCCGCGCAAGCTCGAGCCGCCCGCTGCCGTCGACCGTTCCACCGCTGCCCCCGAACCCGGCGAGGATCGACAGCTGTGCGCGGGGTGCGAGTTCGCCGTAGTTGCGCGACGCCCCTCGCACATGGACCGGCTCGTCGAACGCGCCGCCCTCTTCCGCGACGAGCGCGCGAATCGGGGGCGAACACGCGCGCATCGCATCGCGCGCGGCGACCGCGTCGCGCCGTGCGGCCTCGACGGCAGCCGACGCCAGCGCGGTCGCCGCGACGGAGTCCGGAATGCGATCGACATCCCACGCCTCGGGCGCGGGCGGCGCGGCTTCGTCCGTCGCTGCGACGGCGTCCACCTCGATCCAGCCGCCGCCGTCGTCGATGAGCTCGACATACGCGCGCTCGCCTTGGAAGCGCGACAGATCC
>Ga0209985_10000997_pt1 | contig 29168 bp, 35 predicted proteins | sample NOAtaG_FD_187305 | JGI IMG/M metagenome (GOLD analysis project Ga0209985, IMG submission 187305) | Freshwater lake microbial communities from Lake Erie, under a cyanobacterial bloom - NOAA_Erie_Diel6S_1000h metaG (SPAdes) (version 2) | ecosystem: Environmental > Aquatic > Freshwater > Lake ...
CGTGCTCGCCGTGCAGACCTTCCGCACCGTGGACGAGGTGATCCAGAAAGCCAACAACACGCCCTACGGCCTCAGCGCCGGCGTGTGGACGGACAAGGGCAGCAAGATCTTCAACCTCACCAGCAAACTGCGCGCGGGCGTCATCTGGGCCAACACCTACAACAAGTTCGATCCCACCTCACCCTTCGGGGGGTACAAGGAAAGCGGGTATGGACGGGAAGGTGGGTTGCACGGGTTGGGGGCGTACTTGAATCTCAATTGAGTTGTCATGCCGAGCGCAGTCGAGGCATGGGCGTTCCGGCTCGAAGACTCGCCGTCGGGCCATTCGCGAAGCCTCGCCGAGGCGGCTCCGGGCTTTTCGCTGCTGTCCCTAACGCGAAATGCCGGGTCACTTTCGTTCATCTGAGACATCAAGAACTGAGATGACCTTGCTGAAGCGAACGGCCCTGATCGTATGTCTGAATGCCTGCGGTCTTGGTATATCTGGTCAGACAACGATACCAGAAGCCCGAATAGAACGACTCGCGCCGATGCCACGGGTTATCACCCAACCCATTGTGGTTGATTCCGCTCTTTTGTTGAATGCGCCCTGGTTGGTGTGGAGATGTACATACGAGAAAAGAGGACCTGAGGTGGAGTGGTTTGATGCTGATTTGGCGCGAGTACAGAGTTGTGCTGGCAAGCAAGAGTCCTATGAACTGGTCGCGAATAACCGGAGCCATGCATACAAGCTGAGAAACTCTACCGAACGAGCCCGCTTGACCAGGACTTCCGACTCCACGTTTCATTACGTAGAGTTTTACTTCACCGATAGCGAGTCAGTCCATCAGTATCAAGACTTGGTTTACGATGCACTGCACCCCCGGAGCGTTGACACACTTTACTATGAAGATCCGGGCTCGGGGGAAATGAGAATGCTGGTCACGCGTTTCGTTGTTCTGAGGGGAGTTCATGATGACACATCAGAAACGGCTGCCATCGATGCGATAGTCCAGGAAATCGATAAAACGCAGGACTATATGACGAAGACACTCGAGAACGAGGAGTTCTTGACGCGGATGACGGATGGTGGTGGTGAACTGACAGGGTGGATGAAGAATGGCGAACCGGTTAGGATTGTTGAACGGGTCGGACTTTCGAGTTGTGTCAATGTCACTGAATACTACTTCGACCGCTCACAACTTGTGTATGTCTCGGTCCAAGGTTCGGAGTTCGCCTATAGCGATAGCACTGGTTCGTTCGACCCCAATGTTCAACACGTTTCCATGGAAGCCAGATTCTACTTTAAGGGCAAGGATGTTATCAGCGTCGACTTGCAGGGTTCAACGCGCTGTGGAGGTGCTCCAACAAGGGAATGGGTATCGGTGTATCAAACCGAGGCACTGCGGCTCAGAGATTTGTTGATGCAATAGCAACAAGACCAACATGCCCCGCCTCATCGTCCGCGGTTTCACCATCTCCCTCGCACTGCTTTTACTCAGCTCATGTAGCGTGCCAGCACCATCGGATTGTTCCGGTTCGATCTTGGATCTGGAGATGCGGTCCCGAGATGAACCTGGGAACAAGATCCTGAACTACCAAAAGACCAACGCTTTTGTCTTGGTGGACGATACGGCAAGTTTGTTACGCTATGAGAGTGTCGGCCGCGCGGGGTATCTCATGCAGCCTTCAAAGACGGATTCGACAAAGCTTCGGTTCGAATACAGCGTCAAGGAAGCGATAATCAGAACGGACAAGTATCAATGGGACGTGATCGCCGTGGTCGACAAGGATGACCCCATTGAGAACATACAGTATTGGCTGAAGGCGTATGACCAGGATCGGAAGAAAGTGGGCCACTTGGATTTCGCGAGTTGGTCCGCTGGTGAAGGCGAGCTCATCTCCGGCCGGATCGACTGCGACTCCACCTTGCATCTCATCCTCAACGAACGAAATGAGCATCGCGTGTTCAGCATTGATGAGAGCGGCGTGAATCACCTGATCGAGACGAAGAAGATCACCGAGTGAGCAACAGCCCCACCATGCCCCACCTCATCGTCCACGGCTTCACCATCTCGCTGGCCGTCCTCTGGCTGTCCTGCTCCTCACCGGAAGGCAAACTCGATGGGGAATGGTCGGGGCGGTCGGTCTGTAGATGCCAAGGTGAAACCATGATCGACGATGGCCTTGAGGGGGAACTGCACTTTGAGTTCAGGCGTGATGGCACCTTCCGGACATGGATGGACCCTAAGGTCGAAGGTGCTTGGGGCGTCAACGGAGTCTATCGTGTCGAAAGCGATTCGTTGGTCTGGAAGCATGACTTCGTGAACAGTACCTGGGGCGGTGCAAGGATCTTGATGATGACCAAAGACTCTATTGTGTTCGAAGAATCTCCCGAGAAGGGTTGCATCTGCACGAGCCACTTGCGGCGTGTGCACCAGTAATGAACACCATGTCCCGCCTCATCGTCCACGGTTTCACCATCTCGCCTACCTCCGGCAGGCAGGCTCGCGTCACCTTGGCGTTCTTCTCGAACACCTTGAAATACTCATCGAACGGATACCACCGGCCCCACTTGCTGCCGGTGATCTCGTGCACGGTGACGGCCATCCCGAGGCGAGCTTTTCAAATTTTCGCCCCGGAACTATAAAAGCTGTTCCCGCTTTTCAAATTCTGGCGAAGGTGGCCCGTCAAACAACCATCAAGAAACTGAGCGGCTGTGTATCAGTCGGTTAGGGCATTGCTGCCGCCCACCAGAGCCCTTCCCATCAAACAAGCGACCGGCATGGAGGCAGGTGCCCTGGCAACAACGTTTCGTTTATTGCGTTTAACTTTGCATCACCTACCCCGGATGCCATGCCATCAGTTGAGACACAAACCGCGAAGCCCACAAGATCGGAGCAAGAGGCCGCACGGCGGTCGTTCCCTGCCTTGGAGGAGTTCTTGAAGAGCCTTGGCAAGAAGGACACGACGGAGATCGAGATCGAGGAGACCTCCCAGAAGATCGTTGTGCCGACGATGGCGCTGCAACTGCTTACGCGGATCCTGAAAGACCTGAGTGAGGGTCGTCCGGTGCAGATCATGCCCATCGCTGCCGAAATGACCACGCAAGCCGCGGCAGAGATGCTCGGTTGTTCGCGGCCCCATGTCGTCAAGCTTTTGGAGCAGGATAAGATCCCCTTCACCAAGATCGGCAAGCACCGTCGCATCAAGTATGAGGATGTGATGAAGTACCGCAAGGCGATGAAGGAGGCGCAGAGGCGGAACCTGAAGGACATGATGAAGGACGACGAAGAGGCCGGGCTTTATGATTCATAGCGTCCGCTTCACGTGTGTCCTGGACACCAACGTCATCTACCCGGTGAACATCCGGGATCTGTTGTTGTGGTTCGCGCATTACGACCTCTTCACCGTGAAGTGGAGCAGTGGCATTTGCGACGAGTGGGTCAAGGTGATGCGCGAGAAGGGCATCGATGAGCCGGAGATCGCCAAACGCATCCAACGTATGAGCGATGCATTCTCGGATGCATTGGTGGAGAATTACGATGGTCTGATCGAAGGCCTGCAACTACCCGACAAGGACGACCGCCATGTGTTGGCCGCCGCCATCAAGGCCAATGCGAACCTGATCGTCACGAACAACCTCCGCGACTTTCCTGAAGAGGAACTGGCGAAGTACGGCTTGGAGGCCAAGAGCGCGGATGACTTTCTCACGGACATCATTGACCTGAACCAGACGCGCGCATTGGAGGCCTTCAAAGAGCTTGTGGCGAACCGACGCGCGCCTGAGCTTGATGCATATCAGGTATTGGACCAGTTCCGAAAGGTCGGCTTGAAGGACACGGCCGACTATCTGCATGCGCTGCTGTGACTGGTCATCGTCCAAGCGGGTGAACTCGCTTGGCGAGTAGAACACTGATCCATACGAGCGGTGGACGCCTTTTTCTTCGGTTGGCTCGGCGGTTCAAGTATGGCATATGTGCCACAATTGCGCTCAGGCGGAGGAGACGAGCCACTCAGCCTTCAACCGTTTCGAATTCGACGGGGTTGGATCAGCCATCTTTGAAGCTCCATGAAACCCGGAGCCAACAACGAACGCGCCATGCCTGCCGGCAGGCAGGTCTACCGTATGGCCTTTGCCAACGTCTACTGCGCCTTCGCTTAGCCGCTGCGGGCGGAGCAAGGAGCCGGCCATGGCGAAGTGCGACTGGCTCACAGGCTATATGGCGAAGGGACTTCAGCAGGTGCTGGACAAGCTGGTGGATGAGCTGGCCAAGGGCAGGGCGATAGAGAAGACCTGCCTGCCGGCAGGCAGGTCTTGAGGAAGTGAACCTTTCAACTCCCCCTATTTGGCGAAGGTGATCCGCCCGCAGTGGATCATGGAATAGTGCTTCGGTGGGTTAAAGGCTACGCCGAAGATGAGGTCAAGATCAGCCATGGGATCCGTGCGGGTCGCGATGGCGTTCTCCGGAAAGAACGCCGTATCCGGTCGTTGTCCAGCGATGAACAGTTGTGCACGTCCGTATCCATGCGGGCCATCGGGATCAAAGACCACTCCGATGTACAGGAGCTGGTCCTCGCCAGGTTGAACGATCCTCTTGAGCGCGGTCGGTTCATTGGGCCGTGAGGTGATAAAGTCCTCCGACCCGGTGATCCCGAAGTTGAAGGTGTCTCGCGCGGTCGCCGGGATCATCTCGGCCGGGAACAAGAACGCGCTGACCTTCACACTGGAGTCTGGCAGTAGCGCGATGACGCCTCCGGGCAACACCATGGTCAGCTCAGCGGGAACGGTCGTGTCATTCATCACGTGGATCCTGAAGACCCCATAGCCGAACGATCCTCCATTTGCATCGGTGTATCCGCCGCCTCTCGGTCCTTCGGTCTGGATCACGATACCCGGATGGGCGTTCGGATGCTTGGAGGGCTCGCTGGTCCCACAAGAGGCGACCACGGCGCCCAGGGCAATGATCCACGGTGCTCTCATCGATCCGTGTTGTGTTGAGAACGAAGCGAAGGTCTTGAGCATCTGATCACGTCTTCGGCTCCCACAATTCGATCTTGTTCCCCTTCGGATCGTATACCTACTTGAAGATGCTGTGGTCCTCGTCGGCGATCCCACCGTGTGATCGTAGCATCCGTCCAAGGTGATGATAATGGAGAAGCGGTGGGGGCGCGTTTGATGGGTTCGTCTTGGTCAAAGTAGATCATGCTCTTTAAGAGCATCACTCCAGATCACATTAGTATTCTCTCGAAAGTACCTCCGTAAGATCTCCTCGACCTGCATATTCCTAAGCTCGCCACGAGCGATCGCATCCAGAAGCAAGCGCGAGTCGACAGAATTCATCTTCGTCAAGTGTTCTTTTGGCTCGCAACAGCCGTAGCCATCGTAGGAGATCCGGCGAAGGGAAACAATGTTGGCATCGTCGGTATCGAAATCCGCAAAGACACTACCGCCCTGCAAGCTGAGGCAAAAGCTACAGGGACGGGTCGGCAACATCGGAGGTGTTAAGAAAGCAAAGCTTCCTCGCCATCTCCGTTCCACCTCAGCCTTGATGTCGTTCAGGTCTTGCAGGATCGCCTTTTTGATCACGCTCTTGAAGAAGACCATCGGGAGCGCCTTCAGGCAAGCGATGAAGCCTTGCGGTGTGGTCTTGTGGATGCTGCGTAGCACGATAACACCTGCATCCTCCCATATCCGGTTGTAGGTCGAGAACAGGAAGCCACCATCTGCCGCATGGGTCGTGTAAAATTCATTCTCCGATCCGGCGATGATCACCTTCTCTACCGTGGCTGACGTGCCGAACAGCTTGCGGGTCTCCCGCCACTTCAGTCCGATAATGCCGTTCGCTGGTCGTTCCACGACCTCGATCTTCTCGACAGCACTATGGATCTCTGGAGCCTTCTCGATGTCCGTCATCACGGCCCAGACCGCGGCCTTGGATCCGGTGATGGTGATCTGTGCTTCAACGATCATTGGTTACCCTCTGCTTGCGCGTGCGATTCGTCCGCTTTCCGAAGAACAACGAGGAAGTATTGCTCATCTGGATCCATGTGATCCATGTAGGTAGTAGAGGCCGTCTCATATCCGGGCGCAGTGATCTCGAGACCTACCAAGTTCTCTTTCCCCGGAGTAGCATAGTCGAAAACTTCGAAGCGCCCATTGACGTCTGTTTCGCGCGATGTGTGCCAGACGGAATTCCGAACCGGAAGATCGTCCTTGATCTCATGGAAGAGGGTCACGGTGGCGTTCCCAACCGGAACGCCGCCGATCTTCGGGATTGAACTGCCAACGATCTCGGTTATGGACGAAATAGGTGCCTCTTCAAGGAACAACACGATGCCGATCAGCGTGTACGCACGGCCACAACCGGACAGGAGAAGCGCCAGCGGGAGTAGAACAAGCAGTCGCTTCATCTTGTTACCTACTTCGGCTCCCACAATTCGATCTTGTTCCCCTTCGGATCGTACACCCACGCGAAGCGGCCGTAGTCCTCGTCCATACGCTTGGGGTCGATCTGCACACCGGCGGCCTCCAGCTTCTTCAACAGGCCATCGATGTCCTGCACGCGCAGGTTCAGCATGAACTGTTGCGTGTCGCTCCCGAAGTAGTCGGTGTCCTTCTTGAACGGCGAGAACACCGTGGGCCCGGCATCCTGCATCCAAATGAAGCCCGCCTCTTCGTTGTTGATGCCGAAGTGCTCGCAGTACCACTTGGCCAGGGCCTTGTGGTCGTTGGCGCGGAAGAAGAGCCCGCCGATGCCGGTGACGTGTCGGGACATGGAGCGTGGGTAGGTTCTGCCAAGTTAGTCGTAGGCGGGGGTTTCTGTTGGCGGGGCGGTAGCTGTAGCTTTGGCTTCGCAAGCGACCCCCATGGCCAAGACCCTTTCCAAACCTACGACGGCGAAACTTTCGCTGAACGGCAACGGGCATGTCGCCCCGAGCGCAGCCGAGGGGCGCCTGCCCGTGATGAAGACCTACAAGATCTTCATCGGCGGCAAGTTCCCGCGTACCGAGAGCGGCCGCTACTACCAACCCAAGGGCTCGGATGGCAAGCCATTGGCCAACGTGTGCCGCAGCAGCCGCAAGGACGTGCGCGATGCCGTGGTGGCCGCGCGTGGTGCGGTATCCGGCTGGGCTGGTCGTAGTGCCTTTAACCGCGGTCAGATCCTCTACCGCATCGGCGAGATGCTCGAAGGTCGCAGCGCGCAGTTCGTGCATGAGCTGATGTTGCACGGCGCCACGCAGGAACAAGCCGAGGCCGAGGTGGCCGCCGCCATCGATCTCTGGATCCACTATGCCGGTTGGTGCGACAAGTACCAGGCCGTCTTCAGCAGCGTGAACCCCACCAACAGCAGCCACTTCAACTTCAGCGTGTACGAACCCACCGGTGTGGTGGGCATCCAGTGCGCGGGCAGTAACGGCCTCTTGGAACTGGTGAGCCTGATCGCACCGGTGATCACCGGTGGCAACACGTGCGTGGTGGTGGCCAGCGAGAAGCACCCACTGCCCGCCGTCACCTTCGCCGAAGTGCTCGCCACCAGCGACCTGCCCGGCGGCGTGGTGAACCTGATGACCGGTTTCCGGAGTGAACTGCTGAAGCCCTTGGTGGCCCACATGGATGTGAATGCGCTGGTTGTTGCCGATGCCTCGAAGGAAGAGCGGACCATGCTCGAGACCGAAGCCACCTGCAACCTGAAGCGGGTTGTTTATCCGAAGCCGGGTGACACTGCGCAAACGCCTTATGCCATTCTCGACACGCAAGAGGTGAAGACCACCTGGCACCCGATCGAGCGCGGGCAGGGTGGGGGCGGCGGGTATTGAGCCATCCCCATGCGCATCCTTTGGCGCTTTCTGCTGGTCGTCCTGGTCGCTTTGCTGGTGATGTGGTCCTTCAGGGCAGCTGCCTTCCGCTCATTGGTCCACTACAAGATCGTTGGGCAACGTGCTCCGGTTCCTGCATTCGCTCTACCCACTGCTCAGCCTCATGGGCTGGATGAAGCGATCGCGGTCGCATTGGACTCGACCGCTGCCCGACTTCATTTCTCCACCGGTAAGGTGAGCAGCGATCCTGCGCTCTTGATGCACGGCGGCCCGGCCAACTGCATGGGTTATGCTGCACTGTGCGCCGCCCTGCTTAAAGGTCAACTCGAAGCCGCTGCCTTGGGTGATCGGTATGTGGTGGAGGCGGTGATCGGCAAGTTGTACGTGGGCGACCAGGACCTTCATGCCTTCTTCACGACCCCGTTCTGGAAGGACCACGATGTGGTGCGTATAACGGATCTTACGAGCAGCGAGGTCATCGTGCTGGACCCTGCCTTGTACGACCATCTTGAAATAGGTCGCGTGTCCATCAACTCGAAGAACTGAACAACCACATGGAACCCATCACCTGGCCCGACTTCGAAAAGATCCACCTCTGCGTAGGCACCGTTCTTTCCGCAGAGGACCTTCCCAACGCGCGCAAACCTGCCTACGTCCTCACCATCGACTTCGGTCCGCACGGCATCAAGCGCAGCAGTGCGCAGATCACCAAGCACTACACCAGGGATGAACTGGTGGGTCGGCAGGTCGTTGCGGTGATCAACTTCCTTCCGAAGCAGATCGGCAATGTGATGAGCGAATGCCTGGTCACGGGTTTTCCGGATGCCAATGGCGACATCGTGCTCACGGCGGTGGAGCGGGCCCTGCCGGACGGTTCCCGGTTGATGTGACCGTTAGCGGTCGCTCGCACGCAGCGACTCCAGCAATCTCACCAGGTTCTCCTGTTCGGGCTGAATGCTGCCGCGATAGGGGTTGTTCATGTCCAACACGGTGCGGAAGGTGAGCAGCACGATCACCAGGAAGAGCAACGACGTGATCATCTGCCGAAGCTCGATGCCACCGATGCCGTTCATGAAACCCACCAGCAGACCGATCAGCATGGCACTGACCAAGAGCAGGTCGATCATCAACGAAGGGATGCGTTCCTCGTAGCCGTAGTAGGCTCGGTAATAGGCGGATGACAGCGCGCTCAGGTCCTCCATGAGCACCGGGGCGTTCGCCGCAAGGCTGCTGTCCGCCGCGTAGTTCACGATGTGTGTGACGAATCCGCCCATCAGCTTCTCCATGCGCTCATGCACGATCTCGCGGCCATCGAAATGGGCGCTGTCCAGCCGAAGCTGAATGGAGAGGTGAGCACGGAGGAAATACTGGACATCGTTCTTGATCATCCCGGGCATCAGCAGGCTGTTGCGCCGCATGGTGGCGATGGCATCCGCGTGCTCGTGCACCATGCGGTTGCGCTCGCGTGTGGCGGTATGGGCGGCCAGGAAGGTGAAGGAGAGCATGAGGCCAAAGAGGCCGATGATGGCTGTTTCGATGCCCGTGGGACGCCAGTCCCGCTTCTTCCGGTGGAACTGGTAGTGGGCAAGTGTCAGGCCACCGACCACACTGGCCACCAGCAGTATCGCGTAGATGGCGAAGTACCAGGGATGGTCGAAGTAGTACTGCATGGGGTGTTGCTCGTGGGCCGGTGCCGAAAGTTAGAGGGGCGCGTGCAACATCGATCGGGTCAGCGGCTTTTGATCCACCCGAGGAAATGATGAGGTGGACGGATCGCAGGGCTGGTCCGGTCATTCGATGTCTGTAAGGGGTCGGGTAGTTCCATCTGTATTCCATCACATGGCAAGCGCTGACGCTTGCATCACGTCGGTGGATGATTACCTTGTCCGCTCATTCACCAAAAAACACCAGACCATGGCAGCAACCGTTGAGGCTTATTGCGTGAAGTGCAAGGCCAAGAGGAACATGAAGGACCCCAAGGAGAACATCATGGCCAATGGCCGCAAGGCGATGAAAGGCACCTGCCCCACCTGCGGCACGGGCATGTTCAAGATCATGGGCAAGGCCTGAACCCTGTCCGTCAACTCACTGGAAGGACCCTGGCCGGACATACCGGACAGGGTCCTTCGCATTTTGCCGTTGTCCACAAGGGGCGTTCAATAGGTTGTGGATGTTGGATCAAGCACGCTTGCTCACACATTTACTTTTGACCGGAAGATGAACGCCCGTTCCGCATCCGAACTGCTCGAGAGCGCCATCCAGGCCTCCATCGCTGCAGGACGGGTGATCATGGAAGTGTACGGTGGCCACTTCGAGGTGGAACACAAGTCGGACCTGTCCCCACTGACCGAGGCCGACAAGCGCGCGCACAAGGCCATTTTGGAACACTTGTCCGGTACCCATCTTCCGCTGCTCAGCGAGGAAGGGCAGGAGATCCCCTACACGGCACGGAGCATGTGGCAGCGCTATTGGTTGGTGGATCCCTTGGACGGTACCAAGGAGTTCGTGAAGCGCAATGGGGAGTTCACCGTGAACATCGCGCTGATGGAACAGCCTGATCGACCGGTGGACGGCTCGGGCATCGCCATCCCTTTGGGTGGGGTGATCTATGCACCGGCGCAGGACCTGCTCTATTACGCCTGGACGGGAGGTGGAGCTTACCGGTTGGAACATGCGGCAACCTATCCGGCCATGCCTGCGTATGAACGGGCCGCCATGTCCACTCGATTGCCCTTGAGCTCGAACCGTTCCACCTACACCATACTGGCCAGCCGCTCCCACCGCGATGAACGCACGGAAGCATTCATTCGTGATCAGCAGGTGCGCGAAGGCGAGGTGGAGCTGGCCTTCAAAGGGAGCGCGCTGAAGTTCGGGCTGATGGCCGAGGGCACAGCGGACGTGTATCCGCGGTTCGCGCCTACCATGGAGTGGGATACGGCGGCCGGACAGATCATTTGCAACGAAGCAGGGAGGGAGGTCACGGATGTCTCCACCGGAAAGCCCATGCGCTACAACAAACAAGACCTGATGAACAACTGGTTCATCGTTCAATAAGCACCAATGAGCAAGAAGAACACGCGTCCATCGAGCAAGCCCAAGGTGGCTGCCGCCAAGAAACCTGCCGCCAAGGCCAAGCCTGCCAAGCGCAAAGTGGCCCTGATCACCGGTGTTACCGGTCAGGACGGCGCCTACCTCAGCGAACTGTTGCTGAACAAGGGCTACGAAGTGCATGGTGTGAAGCGTCGCAGTTCGCTGTTCAACACGGACCGCATCGACCACCTGTACCACGACATGCACGAGAAGGGGCGCCCCTTCCACCTGCACTACGGCGACCTCACCGACAGTGTCAACTGCCTGCGTCTGGTGAAGGAGATCGAGCCGGACGAGATCTACAACCTGGCCGCCATGAGCCACGTGGCGGTGAGTTTCGAGATGCCCGAGTACACGGCCAACGCCGATGGTATTGGTACGCTGCGATTCCTGGAGGCCATCCGCATCCTGGGCATGGAGAAGAAGACCAAGTTCTACCAGGCTTCCACTTCGGAGCTGTATGGTGGCGTGCTGCCCCGTGCGCAGAACGAGGAGACGCCCTTCTACCCCAAGAGCCCCTATGGCGTGGCCAAGCTCTATGGCTTCTGGATCACCAAGAACTACCGCGAGAGCTACAACATCTTCGCCTGCAACGGTATCCTCTTCAACCACGAGAGCCCATTGCGCGGTGAGACCTTCGTGACGCGCAAGATCACGCGTGCCGTGGCCAAGATCAAGCTGGGCCTTCAACAGACGCTCTACCTCGGTAACCTGGATGCCAAGCGCGACTGGGGCCATGCCAAGGACTACGTGGAGGGCATGTGGCTGATGTTGCAGGCCGACAAGCCCGATGATTTCGTACTGGCCACCGGCAAGACCTACACGGTGCGCCATTTCATTGACCTGGCCTTCGCTCAGGTGGGCATCAAGCTCGAGTGGAAGGGCAAGGGTGTGAAGGAAAAGGGCACCGACAAGAAGACCGGCAAGGTCCTGGTGGCCATCGATCCGCGCTACTACCGTCCTGCCGAGGTGGACCACCTCGAGGGCGACCCCAGCAAGGCCAAGCGCGTGCTCGGCTGGAAACACAAGTACGACCTGAAGGCGCTTGTGGAAGAGATGGTGCAGAGCGATCTGGAGCTATTCAAGCGCGATGTGTACCTGAAGAAGGGCGGCCACAAGATCCTTCACGAACAGGAGTGATCGCCCACGCGATCGCTCATCGTAAGGGCGGATCATGATCCGCCCTCAACAACGATCCCAATGAACAAGCAAGACAAGATCTACATCGCTGGCCACCGCGGCATGGTGGGAAGCGCCATCGTTCGTCGCCTGCAAAAGGACGGCTACACCAATATCGTCACCCGTACCAGCAAGGAGCTTGACCTGAAGGAACAGCAGGCCGTACGGGACTTCTTCGCAAAGGAGAAGCCCGATGTGGTGGTGCTGGCCGCGGCCAAGGTGGGCGGCATTCACGCCAACAACGTGTACCGCGCGCAGTTCCTGTACGAGAACCTGATGATCGAGAGCAACGTGATCCACTCCGCCTATGAGAACGGGGCGAAGAAGCTGCTCTTCCTGGGTTCTTCATGCATCTACCCGAAGATGGCGCCACAGCCCTTGAAGGAGGAGAGCCTATTGACCGGCCTGTTGGAGCAGACCAACGAGCCTTATGCGATCGCCAAGATCGCGGGCATCAAGCTGGCCGAGAGCTACCGCAGGCAGTATGGCGTGAACTACATCAGCGCCATGCCCACCAACCTGTACGGGCCCAACGACAACTACGACCTCAACAACAGTCACGTGCTGCCTGCGCTCATCCGCAAGTTCCACACGGCCAAGGTGACGCATGCGCCCAGCGTGGAGGTGTGGGGCACGGGATCGCCCATGCGCGAGTTCCTGCACGTGGACGACCTGGCCGATGCCTGTTTCTTCCTGTTGCAGAACTACGACGAGGAGATGTTCGTGAACATCGGCACCGGGGAGGACCTCACCATCAAGGCCCTGGCCGAGATGATCAAGGACATCGTGGGCTACACCGGCGAGCTCAAGTGGAACACCGAGAAGCCGGACGGCACCCCGCGCAAGCTGATGGACGTATCCCGCCTGCACAACCTGGGTTGGAAGCACCGCATCGGGCTGCGCGAAGGGATAACCGCTGTTTACGCCGAGTTCGCGAAGGACTTCGAGAAGATGGAGCAAGGCGTGGCGAAGGCCTGATCGCCTCCAGTAAGATCCCGCAAGGCCCGGTCATGGTGCCGGGCCTTTTGCTTTCGTAGCCCCGCCTTCATCCGCTACCTTGCGGCCGCTGTACCGTCACGTGGCCATGGTGCTTTCCCGCACATTCCTGCTGCTCGTTCTGTTGGGTCTGCTTTCCAGGGCAGTTGCCCAGCAGAACAACGATGTGCCGCTGCAACGCGACTTCTACATCGATCTGGAGCGCAATGCGGCCAAGGTGGGCGCCCGGGTACACAGCGGCCTGAAGCCCGTGTTGGAGCGCCGTGCCGACCTGGACCATGTGATGGGCTATCGCGTGGACAGCACCAAGTACTACTACTGGCTTACGGAGAAGATCTTTCGCGACAACCTCTTCCACATCCGCGAAGGGGACGTCCATATCACCATTGACCCGCTGTTCCAGTTCGAGGGGGGCTTCGACCTTGGCGACCACACCGCTTATGCGGATACGAACCGGTACTACTTCAACACCCGTGGCGTCATGGTGCGCGGGGACATTGGCACGAAGTTCTCGTTCCAGACCATGATCCACGAGAGCCAGGCGCTGGTTCCACAATACCTTTTCCTCAACACGCTGAACACCGGTGCACTATCGGGGCAGGGCAGGGCCAAGTTCGATCAGGTGCGGCGACTGGACATTGGCTGGTCGCAGGCCAACCTGTCCGTGAGCCCCGTGGATTGGTTGAACATCCAGTTCGGCCACGGCAAACATTTCGTGGGCCATGGTTACCGCTCGGTGCTGCTCAGCGATCACGCGCCCAATGCACCGTACCTGAAGTTCAGCGCGATCACGAGTAACAAGCGGCTACAGTACAGCACCTGGCACACCAAGATGACCAGCGGGCTCGGTATCAGGGACCGCCTGCCCACCGGGTCGTCCAGCGAGAACCTGTTCTATTGGTACCGGGCGCGCTTCAACCATCTATCGGTGGACCTCGGTCGCCTGCAGATCGGCCTGTTCGAGGCCACCCAGTTCGCCACCATCGATTCCAACGGCGTGAAGCCCTTCGATCTGCTGGAGCTGAACCCGGTGATCGGGGTGAACAGTCTGTTGGGCCTGGCGAGCACCGATGCACGCACCGTGCTCGGTGCCGACCTTCGGTTCAAGTTGCTTGATAAGGCCTATCTCTATGGCCAGTTGGCGCATGATGGGCATCTGGCCTGGCAAGCGGGTCTGCGCGCCTTCGACGTGCTGCGCAAGGACCTGCACGTGCAACTGGAGTACAACACGGCGGAGCCATTCATGTACATGCACGACCCCTCCCAGCTCGCCTATGAGCATGCCGGCATGCCCTTGGCGCATCCCTTGGGAACTTCGTTCCAAGAGGCGGTGGCCATAGTGGATGTGGGCATCCGGGAGCGCCTCTGGTTCCAGGCCAAAGTGAACCTGGCCCATTTCCAGTTCGACTCGCTCGTTACGGATAACCACGGCACATCGCTCCTCAAGCCCGAAGCGGACGTGGTGAACGCGCGAGAGGCGGGTGACCATACGCTCACCTACCTGGACCTGAACGCCTCCTACCTCTTCAACCCGCACACCAACCTGCGCTTCGTGGTGGGGATGTGGCGGCGCGATCTGCCTGGGGCCACGGACAACGTGCAGTCCACCTACATCTACGCGGCCATCCGCACTTCCGTCTTCAATCGCTATTACGACCTTTGACCGCCAACGCGTGAAGGAACACGGATACATCCTCCTCCTCGGCTTCATCACGGCCTTTGTCGTGGTGCTGTTCACCATGCCCAGCCTTATCAAGGTGGCGCGGATGAAGCACCTGGTGGATGAGCCTTCCGAGGCCCGCAAGCTGCACCAACGCAGCGTACCCACCATCGGGGGCATCATCATTTTCGCGGCCATCATCTTCTCCTATGCGCTATGGTTCCCCAAGGCCACATTGATCGGCGTGAATGAGCATGGCTACGACTTTCACCTGCTGTACAAGGCCATGGGAGCGGCCTACGCGGACTTCAAGTTCCTGCTTGCTGCCATGGTGCTGTTGTTCTTCATCGGCGTGAAGGACGACATCATCGGGTTCTCTCCGGTGAAGAAGCTAGTGGGCCATATGATCGTGGGCTATATCCTGGTGGTGATGGCGGATATCCGGATCACCGATATGCACGGCATTTTCGGGGTGTACGAGATGCCCGATTCCATCAGCATCGCCTTCTCCTTCTTCGTTTATGTGGTCATCGTGAACGCGTTCAACCTGATCGATGGGGTGGACGGACTGGCCGGTGGCATCGGCATGATCGCAGCGCTGGCCTTCGGGAGCTGGCTGTTCCTGGCAGGTGATGTGGCGCTCTCACTGCTCGCCTTGGTGCTTGCCGGCGCGCTTTCGGGCTTCCTCGTGTTCAACTTCCATCCGGCCCGCATCTTCATGGGCGACAGCGGTTCGCTCACGGCCGGGGCCATATTGGCGGTGCTTGCCATGCGCGTGGTGGACCACGATACCGCTAACCTGCCGATCTACCTGCGCCAGATCCCCACGCCCATTTTCGTCATGGCCGTATTGGCCTATCCCTTGGTGGATACCCTCCGCGTGTTCGTGTACCGCATGGTCCGCGGCATGTCGCCGTTCTCTGCGGACAAGAACCACATCCACCACAGGCTCCTGGCCTTGGGGCTTGGGCATAGGGGGGTCACCATCACACTCTACCTGTACGCGATCGCCATCATCGCCCTGAGCCTCATCACCCGGAAGTGGCATCCCAACATTGCGCTGATGGTGCTGGGCGTGACCGCGTTCGCACTGGCCATGTTGCCCTTTGTCTGGCCCAAGTCGAAGGAGGCATGAGGGGTCCGGTGCTCCTTTGGTTCTCGGCCTTGGCCAATATCCTGGTGGCACAGAGCGATTGGGTGCCCTTGAGCCGTGATGTCGAGCGCCCACGGGCCACTGCCATCGAACGTTGGGGCAGTACCATGCACACCGCCATCCGCCCCTACCGCGCGAGCGATCTGCGGGCATTGGATCCCGCGGACACCCTACGTCCTGCTGCGGCGCTACCTGCCCTGGACCGTTGGGCGGGCCGCGCCAATGGGCGCCATTTCCGCTGGGGGCCGCTCGCTGATGCCTCGTTGGGTTACGATGCCACCGATGGGAATGGCGTTTTCCACCGCACGGGCGCAGGTCTATGGACGGATACGGACCTCCTGAAGAACTTGAACCTGCATGTGGCCGCGCAGGTCTGGAACGAAGGCCTGCCTGAATACCTCGATACGCTGGTGCGCGCCACGCAAGTGATGCCCGGTGAGGGCTATGCGTACGGCGATCGGTCCTCGCCCACCCACTACGATGTGACCGGTCACCTGAGCTGGGATGCGGGCAAGTACTTCAACTTCACCGCAGGACGCGGCCGCAACTTTTTCGGGGATGGGCAACGGTCCCTGATGCTCTCCGATGAGGCCAACAGCTACCCGTACCTGCGGATCACCACCACCTTCTGGAAGATCAAGTACGTGAACCTGTTCACGGCCATGAGCGACATCCGGGGCGCGCAGGGCGTGGTGGGGGATATGCAGCGCAAGTACTCCAGCATGCACTACCTGTCGTGGAACGCCTCCAAGCGGATCAATGTGGCGGTGTTCGAGGCGATCGTCTGGAATGCGGGCGACAGCGTGTATCCCCGCGGCTTCGATGTGAACTACCTCAATCCCATCATTTTCTACCGGCCCGTGGAATACAACATCGGGTCACCGGACAATGCGCTCCTGGGTTTTTCCTTCAATGTGAAGGTGGGCCGGAAGGTGCTTTTCTATTCCCAGCTGGTGCTGGATGAGCTGGTGGTCGAGCAGGTACGCTCCGGCAACGGCTGGTACGCCAACAAACAATCGGTGCAGCTGGGCATGGTGGCCCGTGATGCGTTCAAGGTGCCCGGTCTTTCCATCCGCACCGAGTGGAACTTCGTACGCCCTTTCATGTACACCCATTCGGACACGCAGCAGAATTATGCCCACTTTGGGCAGCCCCTGGCCCATCCGTTCGGGTCCAATTTCCAGGAGGCCATCGTGCATGTGGAGCGCGACCACGGGCGTTGGCTGCATGGCCTGCGTACCAGCATGGCCTGGCTGGGCACCGACACGGACCGTAGCTACGGCAATAACATCTTCAGGCCGGAACGCGAACGGCCCCGGAATGCCGACAATACCGCTTGGGTCGATTACGGCTACCGCGTGGGCCGTATCGATACATACTCCATCCTGCACGCCGAACTCCGCTCGGGCTGGCTGGTGGACCCCCATACCGCCACCCGGATCGAGGCCAGCTACCTGTTCCGCCTGACCACCAACGTGGACCGCAGTACCGACCTGGCGAACGTGTTCCGGCTCGGCCTGGTCTGTTACTTCCGTGAGCGGCACCCGGAGCAGGCCGTACGCTACGTGCTGAACTGAGCCTCGTTCCGTCCGATCAGGTACCTTTGTCGCCAACTTGGAACGGACGAACGCCACCGTTACCGCCATGCCGGCGATCAGCAAGGTCCGCGAGGTCGTGGTGCTTTTCAAATTGCGCCTGGCGTCGTTGGTGGTGTTCAGCGCCATTCTGGGCTATTTGATGGGCGTGCCCGAAGGGTCCTTCAGTTGGTTGGGCATCATTGGCCTGGCCGTGGCCGGCACGCTGCTCACCGGAGCGTCCAACGCCCTCAACCAAGTGCTCGAGGTCCGCGAGGACACCTTGATGCAGCGCACAGCGAAGCGCCCCTTGGTGCGCGGGTCGCTGAGCAATATCGAGGCCGTGGTGATCGCCTTCATCGCTGCTGGCGTGGCCACGTTCATGCTCTGGTTGCAGTTCGGTCCCCTTACGGGGATCCTGGGCTTCATTTCGCTGTTCATGTATGTGGCCCTTTACACCCCGCTAAAGAAGCACTCGGCCTGGGCGGTGTTCGTGGGGGCCTTCCCGGGTGCCTTCCCACCTATGCTGGGTTACGTGGCCGCCACTGGCCAGTTCGGACTGGGCCCCGGTCTGCTCTTCGCCATGCAGTTCATGTGGCAGTTCCCCCATTTCTGGTCACTCGCCTGGGTATTGCACGACGATTACCAGCTCGCCGGCTACCACCTGCTGCCCGGAAGGGGCGGTCGCGATAAGGCCAGCGCCGGACTGATCCTTTTCTACACCTTGTTCGTTATCCCCGTAGGCATGCTTCCCTGGGTGTTCGGTCTCACAGGTCTGGTCTCGGCCATCGTGGCCGTGCTGGCCGGCCTCGTGATGCTGTGGCCCGCGATGCGACTGTATTTCACCACGGACATGCGCGATGCGCGGCGGCTGATGTTCGCCAGCTTCCTTTACCTCCCCGTGGTGCAGTTGGCTTACGTGCTTGACAGGATATGACACAGGACACTTTTACGCCCCAGGAGGAGCAGCAGCGCGCCATCCGTTCGCGCAAGCTCATCACCTATCTCATCCTCTTCGCCATCGTGATGTTCTTCGCGGGGCTTACCAGCGCCTACGTGGTGAGCATGAGCGGAGGCTACTGGACGAGCATCACCCTGCCCTCGGCCTTCCTGTACAGCACGGTGTTCATCGTACTGGGCAGCTTCACCGTGCACCTGGGCCTGATGGCCGGTCGCAAGGGCGATAATAAAAAGGCGGCGTTGTGGGTGGCGCTCACGCTGGTGCTCGGCCTGGGCTTTACCTGGTCGCAGTTCGAGGGCTGGAAGGACCTGGTATCCAAGGCCATTTCCTGGAGCCCCAACCGCATGAGCAAGCTCACCGGCACCTACGGCACCGACTATGTGTTCCAAAAGGACGGCGTGGACCTGGTCCTGGAGAACGGGAATTATTACCTGCCCACCGATGTGGACGGCCTTCGCCCGCTGAACGCCGAGCTGGATGAGCAGAAGGACCGGACCGGACCCTACCTGTACGCACTGACCGTGCTTCATATGGCACACCTCGCCTTCGGACTGCTGTCATTACTGGTGATGCTGGGCATGGCGCTGCGTGCCCGATACACGAAGGAGGACCATGTGGGGCTCTGGGCCGGGGCCATGTATTGGCACTTCCTGGGGGGGCTTTGGGTCTACCTTCTTTTGTTCCTGTTGTTTGTTCATTAACATTGCGGCCGGAAACACCGATCATGGCTGGAGAAGCGACCAAAGCACTGAGCAACGACGTCCTGTGGGGCGGCGGACGTTCCCCGTTCAGCATCAGCTACGGGAAGATGATGATGTGGTTCTTCCTGGTGTCCGACGCCTTGACCTTCAGCGGACTGCTGGTGGCCTATGGCTTCGTACGCCACAGTACCACCGAGGCCTGGCCCATCGGCGAGGAGGTCTTCCGCGCGCTGCCTGGGCTGCATGGCAGCTACCCACTGATCTACGTGGCCTTGATGACCGCCATCCTGATCTTCAGCTCCGTCACCATGGTGCTGGCCGTTGAGGCCGGTCACCGCATGGACAAGAAGGGCGTGATCAAGTGGATGATCCTCACCGTGATCGGTGGTCTGTTCTTCGTGGGCAGCCAGGCATGGGAGTGGAGCCACTTCATCCACGGTGGTGGTGGTTACATCACCACGAACGAGGGTGCGAAGTATTGGGTGATGACGGAGAACCACGACACCCATGATCCCGTGAACGCGGCCGGGTTCCACCTGTTGCAGGCCACCGAGGGACACTACCTGATCGGGGAGACCAAGGTGGAGGGCGATGCGGCCCGCAAGATCTGGGAGGAGCGCGTGACCTACGTGGACGGTGCCAACATGGACCGCAATGAGTACGGCCCGCCCCAGTATGCCAACTTCTTCTTCTTCATCACGGGTTTCCATGGCTTCCACGTTTTCAGCGGGGTGGTCATCAACTTCATCGTGCTCATCATGGCCATCCAGGGTGTGTTCCACCGCCGCGGCCATTACGAGATGATCGAGAAGGCCGGTCTCTACTGGCACTTCGTGGACCTCGTCTGGGTGTTCGTCTTCACCTTCTTCTACCTGCTCTGATCCACCTTTTCATCGCCTGACCAACATGGAGCGCGACGACATCATCGAATACAGCCTCGACGCTCACCACAGCGAGGAGGTAGGCCGCCAGATGCGCCGGAAGATCTGGATGGTGACGGGCCTGTTGGCCGTGGTCACCACGATCGAAGTGGTCTTGGGCGCCTACTGGAAGACATGGTTCGACCTGAGCGCTTGGAACACCATCAAGTGGACCTATGTGGTGCTCACGCTGGTGAAGGCCACGTACATCGTGATGACCTTCATGCACCTGGGTGATGAGCGCCGCAACATCCGCTCCATCATCCTGTTGCCCTACGCGCTGTTCATCCTCTACCTGCTCTGGATCGCGCTCTGGGAGTCGAACTACGTGCACTGGGTGTGGACCAACGTGCTTTGAGCGAACAGCCGGTAAGATCATCCCGCTGGAAGAAGCGGGCCGTGCTGGGCGGCATCGGCCTCTTTGTCCTTTCGCTGTTCGTCTTCTTCTCGCCCCTGCTGGGCCTGGTGAAGCACAAGTTCAACTTCCTGCCCATCCTGGGGCCCAAGGAGACCGTGCTGGTGGAGCGTGATGGCAAGATGGTGGTGGACACCATCTACGCCGAGGTGCCACCTTTCGCCTTCATCGATCAGTTCGGCCGCCCGTTCACCGATAAACAGGTGCAAGGCAAGGTCCTCGTGGTCGATTTCTTCTTCACCCGTTGCACCACCATCTGCCCCAAGATGAGCGTGCAGATGCAGCAATTGCAGCTCAAGCTGAACGACGACGCGTACGACGACGTGGTGTTCCTGAGCCACACGGTGGACCCCGAGCACGATACGCCCGAAGTGCTCAACGCCTATGCCCGCAAGCTGCAGGCCGATACCGCCCGCTGGAAGTTCCTCACCGGCAATAAGGCCGACATCTACCTGCAAGGGTCGGATGGCTATTACCTGGCGGCCCGCGAGGATGTGCTCGCCGAAGGAGGATTCCTGCACTCGGAGAAGTTCGTGCTGGTGGACAAGCAGCGTCATATCCGCGGCTATTACGATGGCACCACGGCCGAGGGCATGAACGCGCTGGCCGCCGACCTGAAGATGCTCCTGAAGGAGGAGCGGATCAAGGCCGCCGAAGAGGAGCGCGCGCGCCGCAAGCGCTGAACCGCGCGGGCCTTCCGGTCGTTCACTCACTGTTCGTTACACCATGCGCCAACCCTACCCGCCACAGACCATTGCCCTGGCCGATACCCCGGCCAAGCGCCTCATCTGGACCTTTTCAGCCATCGTGTTCACCGCCGTGGTGGTGCTGAACCGCGTTCAGGTGCCCGCTCCCGATGGGTTCGATGTGCATGTCTTCGCCCGCATCAACGCGGTGCTCAACAGCCTGGTGAGCCTGCTGCTGCTGGTCGGCCTGTTCACTGCCAAGGCGGGCAACTGGGATGCGCACCGCAAGGCGATGATGAGCGCCATGGTGCTCTCGGTGCTCTTCCTGGTCAGCTACATCCTGCACCACCTGTTCGCGGGCGACACGCCGTTCGGTGGACAGGGGGCCATCCGCTGGGTCTACTACCTCATCCTCATCACGCACATCATCCTGGCCGGCCTCTCCCTGCCCTTCATCCTGTTCACGGCCTACCGGGCGCTCAAGGCCGAATACCCCGCCCACCGCAAGCTCGCCAAACAGGTGTGGCCGGTGTGGTTCTACGTGAGTGTTACTGGCGTGGTGGTCTATTTCCTCATCAGTCCTTACTACTGATCGGAAAGATGGCCTGCGCGATTACCTTTGGGTCCATGCTGCGTGGAAAGGTCCTGTTCGTACTGGTGTTGGTGGCCTTGTTCGTGCCCGCCGACCTGCTGGCCCAAGGCTGTGCCATGTGCAAGGCCGTGGTGGAGGGCGGCGATGGCGGAGGGCGCATTTTCGGCGGCGAGCAGAGCGTGGGCCGTGGCCTGAACAGCGGCATCTTGTACCTGATGGCGGTACCCTACGTGCTGCTCTTCCTGTTGTTCCGTAAAAAGATCGTGGGCTTCTTCCGGGAGTTCGCGGGTGCGCAAGGCTGACAACCATTGGATAACGAACTTCGCAGGGCGCTCACAAGGCGCCCTTCATCTTTCTCCACCATGATGCATTCCGTACTTCGTATCAGCGTTGCCGTTATCGCAAGCGCCAGCCTTGCGTTCGCCACCGCCCAGCCCAAGTCCCCCTTCACCTACCAGGACATGCTGATGCTCGACCGCATCAGCGGCTTGGCCGTGGACCCCGCCGGCACCACCGCGCTCTTCAACGTGCGTGCCACCGACATGGAGAAGAACCGCGGGGTGAGCACCCTGTGGATGAAGGACCTGGTGGACCTGAAGAAGCCCGAGGTGAAGGTGCCCGCCGGTGAGGGCGGCGCCAGCGATGTACAATGGGCTGCCGATGGCAGCGGCTTCTACTTCCTCAGCGGCCGCGGCGAGGTCGGCACCACGCAGGTGTGGAAGGCCGATGCGAAGGGCGCCAACGCCACGCAGGTGACGCGCCTGCCGTTGGACGTGCAGACCTACCGCGTGGCGCCCGACGGCAGTGGCGTGGTGGTGGCCCTGTCCGTGTTCCCGGATTGCCCCACGCTCACCTGCACCGCAGAGCGCCTGGAAGGTGAGCCCAAGGGGAAGGCCACCGGCCAGGTGTACGACCGCATCTTCATGCGCCATTGGGACACGTGGAAGGACGGCACCCGCAACCACCTGTACTACGTGTCGCTCAAGGAACCCAATGCCCAGCCCGTGCCGCTGATGCTTGGCTTCGATGGCGACTGCCCCACCATGCCGTTCGGCGGTAACGAGGACTTCGCGATCAGCAAGGATGGCCGCACCGTGTATTTCAGTGCGCGGGTCGCCGGGAAGAACGAGCCGTGGAGCACCAACTTCGACCTCTACAGCGTGCCGGTGTCCGGAGGCGCTGTGAAGAACCTGACCACGAGCAACCCCGCGTGGGATGCGCAGCCGGTGATCTCTCCCGATGGCACCAAGCTCGCCTACAAGGCCATGAAACGTCCGGGCTACGAGGCCGACCGCTTCCAACTGAAGGTGATGGACATCGCAACCGGTGCGATCACGGACGTGGCCGCCACCTGGGACCGCAGCGCCGGCAGCCTCGCCTGGAGCCGCGATGGTAGAAGCCTGCTCGTCACCGCTGACGACATCGGCAAGCACCGTCTCTTCCGCATCGACCTCAAGACCAGCACCGTCACACCGCTGAGCACCGACGGGCACATGGATGCCTTCGCGGAGACGCCCAAGGGCTTCGTGTTCCAACGGAGCGGGCTCAGCGGTCCGGCACAGCTTTACGCCAGCGCGCCCAAGGCCAAGCTCATCGACCAGGGCGCCACAGTGCTCACGCAAGTGAACGCCGGCCTTGCGAACAAGGCCTTTGGCGCCTACGAGCAATTCAGCTTCCCCGGCTGGAACAACGAGACCGTCTACGGCTACGTGCTGAAGCCGGCGAACTACACGGAAGGCAAGAAGTACCCGGTGGCCTTCCTCATCCACGGCGGTCCGCAGGGCAGCTTCGGCGATGGCTGGAGCTACCGCTGGAACCCGCAGACCTACGCGGGCCAGGGCTTTGCCGTGGTCATGATCGACTTCCACGGCAGCACCGGCTACGGGCAGGCCTTCACCGACGCCATCAACGAGCACTGGGGCGACCGTCCGCTGGAGGACCTGCAGAAGGGCCTGGCCTTCGCGCTGGGCAAGTACCCCTTCCTCGATGGAGGCAACGTGGCGGCGCTGGGCGCGAGCTACGGCGGCTTCATGATCAACTGGATCGCCGGCGTGTGGAACCAGCCCTTCAAGGCGCTGGTGTCGCACTGCGGCATCTTCGACACGCGCGCCATGGGCTACAGCACCGAGGAGCTCTGGTTCACCGACTGGGAGAACGGCGGCAGCGTGTTCGCCAAGCCCGCCAACTACGAGACCTTCAACCCGTTGCTGCACGCCGACAAGTGGCGCGTGCCCATGCTGGTGGTGCACGGCGACAAGGACTTCCGCGTGCCGCTCACCCAGGGCATCGGCAGCTTCACCGCCTGCCAGGCCAAGGGCATCGAGAGCAAGTACCTGCGCTTCCCGGACGAGAACCACTGGGTGCTGAAGCCGCAGAACTCCATGCAATGGCACAGGGAGGTGTTCGGGTGGTTGGAGAAGCACATCGGTGGGGGGCGGTAGGCGAGGACCTTATCTTTACGCTACACAGCCCAGCAAGCATGACCTCTTTGGAACTGCGCTCCCGCCTCCACGCCTTGATCGATTCGTTGAAGAGCGAGGAATTGCTGCAACGCGTACATGATCTATTGGAAGGGTCCGGGGAGGCCAAGGGTGAAGGCGTTTGGGCTTCTATGTCCGATGTCCAGCGGGAACGTGTGCTGAAGGCCTACGCGTCCTCGTTGGATCCACAGAACCTGTCCAGTACCGAGGAGGTGATGAAACGACGGAAGGCATGAGCCTTCGTTCGTTGTGGACCCGCGAAGCGGAATCCGGGTTCAAGGAAATAGCGGACCACTTGGAAGGAGAATGGGGCGGTCTGGTCGCGGATGCATTCGTTTCGGATGTCGTCCATACCATCGCCATGCTCGAAGTATTCCCCAACGGAGGGGTGCTTGAAGTTATCGATCTCGGCATTCGGAGCATACCCGTTGCCCGTCAGGTGAGGTTGTTCTATCGGATCGACGGTGATCGCCTGATCATCCTGGAGTTCATTGATACGCGCTCAAGTCGTTACCAGCTAATGAAGGAGTGAACGTTGTAGCTCCATTAGCATTGCCACCAGGTCGGTACCTCCGCTTCCCCGACGAGAACCACTGGGTGTTGAAGCCGCAGAACTCCATGCAATGGCACCGGGAGGTGTTCGGTTGGTTGGAGAAGCACATCGGCGGTGGGCGGTAACCTACCAACGGTCCGGTGTCCGATCGCGAACAGAGGATCACCTATTTCCGTTGATCTTTGTGCATGACCAAGTTTTTTCGGCAGCCCTTCGTCAGCGTTCTGCTTCTGCTCGTCTTCCGGCCCATCGGCCTGTCAGCCCAGCTCTTTGTAGCGGGTTCAGGCGTCACCGATGTGGATGGCAACGAGTATCCTTCCGTCGTGTACGTGAACGGACAGGAGTGGATGGCCGCGAACCTGCGCACCACGCGCTATGCGAACGGCGACAGCCTCATCCATGCTCCCGCCGTGTTCGCGTGGCAGGATGCGCTGGGCGGTGCATGGTGCCACTATGCCAACGATACGGCCAACGATGTGCTCCACGGCAAGCTCTACAACGCCGGTGCCGTGCGCGATGAACGCGGGGTCTGTCCTTCGGGTTGGCATGTGCCCACGGCCGAGGATTGGGCCGGTCTGGCGCTACTGATCGATCCCGCGTACGTGCCCGTCACCACCATCATGCAAAGCGCTACGGCCGGTGGGGCCTTGAAGGAGGTCGGCACCCAGTGGTGGACAGCGCCCAACACCGGTGCCACGAATGCCGCGGGCTTTAGTGGAAGAGGCAGTGGAACACGGAACCAGAACGGCACGTTCATCTCCCAGGGAGTGCGCACCCGGTGGTGGAGCTCCGAAGCCACTGCGGACTATGCCCAGAGATATTGGGAGGTAGGCAACGCTCATGCTGAGCTACGCCGCGGAGCCGATTTCCTGATCATGGGTCACTCCATCCGCTGTGTCAAGGACGAGATCGCCACTGGCTCCTTGGAGAACAGCGCCCTGCCAGCATTGAAGCTCTATCCGGTACCGGTCGTCAGCGGCTCGGACCTGACCATTTCAGGCCACGCCATGGGTAGCGCGTTTCGTTTGTTGACCGTGGACGGTCGTGTCGTTCGCACGGGCTACCTGGCAGCACAGCCCACCGTGATCACCAGTCTCGGACTGGACACTGGGGCATATATCCTTCAGGTGGAAGGAGCGCTTCCCATGCGCTTCACGGTGCTGCGGTGATACGCCGGCTACCCTTTGGACGCAGGGTGCATGGGTCATGCCGAGCGCTGCGTTCCCCCCTTATCTTCGCGCCACGTTCTTTCTCCCGAGACATCGGGACGCTCTTATCCAGAAAGGCAGAGGGACTGGCCCTGTGAAGCCTTGGCAACCATCCGCCGTACGGCGGATCGGTGCTAAATCCAGTTGCCCATTGTCAGTCCGAGCGCAGCCGAGGACGACAAGGGGCATGAAGATGAGCCGTGATCAGGAAGCAATGCTCCGCAAGGAACAATGATGCCTCATCCGGTCCATCGGGTGGGGCTTTTTTCTTTGCCCGCCATAGTCCGAGGAACGAGGACGACGGCGGGTTTCTGGGTGTGGTGATAGGGTGAATGGCGAATGGTCAATGGTGAATGGAGGTCCTCCATTACCCGATCATTCTGCCCCATTCACCATTCACCAACTCCCATTCACCTGCAGTTGGAACAAGCGACCAGAAAGCACGCAGACATCAGGCACGCATGACCACCATCGAACGCATCGCCCAACAGCGCATCCTCGTCCTCGACGGCGCCATGGGCACCATGATCCAGCGCCTCGGCCTCACCGAGGAAGACTTCCATCCGAAGGGCATGGAGGACCACACCATCCTGCTGAAGGGCAACAACGAGCTACTATCGCTCTCGCGCCCGGAAGCGATCAAGCGCATCCATGAGCAATACCTCGAGGCCGGTGCCGACATCGTGGAGACGAACACCTTCTCCGCCACCAGCATCGCACAGGCCGAGCACGAGTGCAGTCATCTGGTGCGTGAGATGAACCTCGCCTCCGCGCGCCTGGCCAAGGAGGCCTGTGAAGCCTACACCAAGAAGGACCCGAGCAAGCCGCGCTTCGTGGCCGGTGCCATCGGTCCCATGAACAAGACCGCATCGCTCAGCCCCGATGTGAACGACCCCGGCTACCGCGCCGTCACCTTCGATCAGCTTGTGGCGGCCTACAAGGAGCAGGTGGAGGCCCTGCTCGACGGAGGCGTGGACCTGCTGCTGGTGGAGACCATCTTCGACACGCTCAACGCCAAGGCCGCTTTCTACGCCATCGCGGAGGTGTTCGAAGCGCGGGGCAAGCGTGTGCCGCTCATGTGCAGCGTCACCATCACCGATGCCAGTGGGCGCACGCTCAGCGGCCAGACCATCGAGGCCTTCCTCATCAGCATGCAGCACGTGCCGCTCTTCAGCATGGGCCTCAACTGCGCGCTGGGCGCGGCCCAGATGCGGCCCTACCTGGAGGTGATCGCCGAGCAGAGCCCCTGCCGCGTGAGCATCTACCCCAATGCCGGCCTGCCCGACCAGATGGGCGAGTACCGCGAAACGCCCGACGTCACCGCGCGCCTCGTGGGCGAGTTCATGGCCAACGGCTGGGTGAACGTGGTGGGCGGGTGTTGTGGCACGACGCCAGAGCATATCGCGGCGCTGGCGAAGGAGGCGGCGAGGCACGCGCCAAGGCAACTTCATGAGAATGCGAGTCTGAAATGAGCGATGAACAAACTAGATGAACTAAAGTCTCGGTTCTTTTCCAAAGCGCTTGATGGTGAAAGGCTGTTCCTGTTGTCGGTAGAGGATGCAGTACAGTATATACTGTCGGGTAAGGAACTCGGATTGGATCTATTGGGTGTTGAAGGCTTTCGGGTGACCGAGGCAGGTGCATTCCAGCCCCGACAGGAGGCGAGTAACGACATCGCATACTACACTGGAGATGACTTTGTGACGGAAACCATCAGGTTCATCCAAAATCAATCAAGTACCTACTGGTATCAGGTCGGGTTTTCTGATTCGAAGCCCTGATGAACCAACGTGGCATCCGTTCCTGATTGCAGGCCGCATCCGCCCATCGCATTCCTCTGTGCCCTCCGTGCCTCTGTGGTGAATAAGAACTGACATGTCCATCCCCACCTACTCCGGCCTCGAGCCGCTCCGCATCTTCCCCGGCAGCAACTTCGTCAACATCGGCGAGCGCACCAACGTTACGGGCAGTGCGGCCTTCCGCAAGCTGATCAAGAACGGCAACTACGACGAGGCCGTGAGCGTGGCCCGCCAGCAGGTGGAGAACGGCGCGCAGGTGATCGACGTGAACCTCGATGAGGGCATGATCGATGGCGTGGAGGCCATGCGCAAGTTCATCAACCTTATCGCCGCCGAGCCCGACATCGCGCGCGTGCCGGTGATGGTGGACTCCTCGAAGTTCAGTGTGATCGAGGCTGGCCTGAAGTGCCTGCAAGGCAAGGGCATCGCCAACAGCATCAGCCTGAAGGAAGGTGAAGCGGAGTTCCTGCGGCAGGCCAAGATCATCCACCGCCTGGGCGCCGCCACCGTGGTGATGTGCTTCGACGAACAAGGTCAAGCCGACAACTTCGAACGTCGCATCGCCATCGCGCAGCGCAGCTACGACCTGCTCACGCAGAAGGCCGGCTTCGCGCCGCACGACATCATCATCGATGCGAACATCCTCACCGTGGCCACCGGCATGGCCGAGCACGACCGCTACGCCATCGACTTCATCGAGGCCGTGCGCTGGATCAAGGCCAACCTGCCGGGCGCGCTCACCAGCGGCGGCGTCAGCAATGTCAGCTTCAGCTTCCGCGGCAACGAGCCCGTGCGCGAGGCCATCCACACGGCCTTCCTCTACCACGCCATCAGGGCCGGTCTCGACATGGGCATCGTCAACGCCGGGCAGATCGGTGTGTACGATGACCTTCCGAAGGATCTGCTCGAACACGTCGAGGATGTGCTGCTGGCGCGTCGCCCCGATGCCACCGAACGGATGGTGGCCTTCGCGGAGCAGTTCAAGGGCGCGCCTTCAGCCGAGGTGATCGCCGCCCAGGCGGCCTGGCGCGAAGGTTCCGTGGAAGAACGCTTGAAGCACGCCTTGGTGCATGGCGTCACCGAGTTCATCGAAGCCGATACCGAGGAAGCCCGTGTGCAGTACGTGGATCCCGTACTCGTGATCGAAGGTCCGCTGATGGCCGGCATGAACGTGGTGGGCGACCTCTTCGGCAGCGGCAAGATGTTCCTGCCCCAGGTGGTGAAGAGCGCCCGCGTGATGAAGCGCGCCGTGGCCTACCTGGAGCCCTTCCTGCAGGAGAAGAAGGCCGCGCAGGTGATCGGCACGCAGAAGGAGGGCGCGAAGAAGGTGCTGCTCGCCACCGTGAAGGGCGACGTGCACGACATCGGCAAGAACATCGTGGGCGTGATCCTCGCCTGCAA
>Ga0209985_10000999_pt1 | contig 29138 bp, 22 predicted proteins | sample NOAtaG_FD_187305 | JGI IMG/M metagenome (GOLD analysis project Ga0209985, IMG submission 187305) | Freshwater lake microbial communities from Lake Erie, under a cyanobacterial bloom - NOAA_Erie_Diel6S_1000h metaG (SPAdes) (version 2) | ecosystem: Environmental > Aquatic > Freshwater > Lake ...
CGATGCTCCCACGCCGTATCCGACATCGCGACGCTCACGCGCACGCGTCTTGCGCCGCTCCTTGCAGACGAGCCGCGCGATCGTGCAGAGCCACGCCCGGAAACCCGTGCAGTCGGTCAGACGGTCCCGCATCCGGAACGCGCGCAGGAACGTCTCCTGCAGCGCGTCCTCGGCGTCTTCCCTCGCGCGCACGCCGACCTCCTCGCGACAGAGCGAGAGAATCAGCGTCGCATGACGGTCGTAGAGCCGTCTGCCCGCATCCGGGTCGCCCGCGTCGAGCGCCGCAAGATCGGAGCAGTCGTCGTTCACGCGCGCGCCAATGTCCTCCATGCGGGAGTTGTCTCAGAATTCGAGCGGGTCGGGCGATCGTCGGGCGACGAGCGAGACCAGTTCTTGGAACATCCGGCGCGCATTACACTCACGCGTGCATGACGGCGTTCAAGACCGACGGCTCACTGCTCGAGCGCTGCCGCGCGGGCGACTCCGTGGCCTGGGATCTCCTGGTCATGCGCTACCGGCGCCTGGTGTGGTCGGTCGTCCTGAAGCACCGCCTTCGCGACGAGACCCGCGAGGACGTCTTCCAGCAGGCGTTTTCAGCCCTGTTCGAGCACCTCGATTCGCTGCGCGAGGAAGCGGCGCTCGCATCGTGGCTGGCCACGACGACCAAGCGCCTTTGCTGGCAGGCAAGCGAGCGCGAACGCCGCTCGTCCGCCCGCGAATCGCCGCTCGAGCGGTCCGACGGAACCCGGATGGACCCGGCGGTCGCCGGCCGGGACGACGAGGCGAACGCCGGATTGCTCGAGCGCCAGCTGGTCCGCGAAGGGCTTGAGCGACTCGGGGGAAAGTGCCGAGAACTGCTCGAGGCCCTCTTTGGTTCGAGCGGCGAGCCAAACTACGCCTTGCTCGCCGAGCGCCTGGGAATCCGGGTCGGCTCGATCGGTCCCACGCGGGCCCGCTGCCTCGAGAAACTGGCCGGGATCCTCGAGACGCTCGGCCTCGGCAGCAGACCGGCTTCCGGTGGTGCCAGGCCCTCGAAGCCTGGGAATCGAGACGAATCTCCCTGAACCACGTATCTGGAGCGCCCCGCGACCCCTCCTTCGGGGCACGGGACGCTGCCTCCCGGGTTCTCCGTCATGCCCCACCCCTCCGATCAACCTCCCGCGCGCCGATCGAGCGACGAACTCGCGTCCTTCCTGCGGGAAGACGCGGGCTTCGAGCCGCCGGCCAGCGCGCTCGCTGCGGCCATCGCGCTGCGGGCACGGGTTGCCGAGCGACAGCGACCGGGCCTCGCGCGCTTCACGACGGTCGGCGAGTGGATGGACCTCGCCGGCGCGCGGGTCGTGGACTGGCTCGGACTCTCGCCTGACCGGGCACTTGCCGGCGTGCGCGACGACCGGGGCGACGAGATCGTGGATGCCGCCATTCCGGGGAGCGGCCTCACGATCGTCGCCGAGCGCACGATGGGCGAAGACGCAAGGCTTCGCTTCATCGGCGAGTTCCGCAGCGCGACCGGCGCGCCCGTGCGAGGCCGACTCGCGGTGCTTGATGCAGCGGATCGCGTTCTCGCCGAGGACGAGCTCGACGCGTTCGGCATGTTCTCGATCACCCTGCCGGACGGCGCGCGCCGCGTGGCGTTCAGCCGTCGAGCCGTGCAGGCGACTGACCACGCCGTCGCCGACATCGTCGTCATCGAACTCGGCAACGGATCGCGAGGTTCCGCGTGAACGACGCTCCTTCGCTCGTGCTCGCCGAATTCGAACGGCTGGGGACCGATGCGCGGATCGCCGCGCTCCACGCCGATCCACGCGGGGTCGGACGTGCGATCGAGGCGCTCGGCGACGAGTGCGAGCGGCTCGCCGCTGCGGAACCGACGCGTGCGCGCGACATCGGCGAGGCGCTCCACGCGGCCGCGATCGAGCTCGGTGCGCCGGCCGCGGGCGCGCGCGCGCTGCGCGCCACGGTTCCGGCGATCGCCTATCTCGGCGAGCTCGAGCAGTCGCTTGTGCGTGCCGCGGAAGCCCGCGCGCTTGCGTCGTACGCCGGGGCCGCAGTCGAGGCGGCGCGCGCCGACGTCGCGTCGATGCATGCGCTCACGAAGCTCGGCCGCACCGCCGAGGCGATCCATACCGGCGTCGCCGCGCGCGATGCGCTTCTCGCGGCGAAACGGGTCGATCTCGCGGCGCGCGCCGAACTCAACATCGCGAACGTGCACAAGGTCCGCGGCGAGCGGGAGCTTGCGGTCGCGGCCCTCGAGCGGGCGCTCGCGGGTGTCTCGCCGAACGACCGCGCCGCGCGCGGCACGATCCTGAACACGCTCGGAGAGACGCGCTTCCAGCTCGACCGCTTCGACGACGCGATGCGCGCATTCGACGAAGCCGAGCAATTGCTCGAGGGAACCGGGCTTGCGGGATCCGGGCTCGCGCAGGCGGTCGTCATCGGAAACAAGGCCGATCTCCTCGGGCGGCGGGGCCAGCTCGGCGAGTCGATCCGCGCATTCCGGCGCGCCGCCGCGCTCGCGGCTCCGATCGCGCCCGGACATCACGCGCGACTCCTCATCGACGAGGCCGAGGCGCTGGCGGTGCTCGGTGCGAACCGCGAGGCTCTTGCCGCGCTCGAGCTGGCGCTGCGGACCGCGCGAGAGAAGGGCCTGAGCGCCGAGCTGGCGCGGGCCCTGCTCGTGCGCTCGCGCATCGCGACCGCGATCGACGCGTCCGACATGGCAGAGGAAGCGGCGGCGGAAGCAGCCGCGATCGCCGCTCAGATGTCGGACGCGCGAACCGCGCGCGTCGCGGCGCTTGTCCGCGGCGAGGCAGCGCTTCGCGCCGGCAAGCCGTCGCGCGCGAAGATGTTCGCGCACGCCGCACGCGAAGGCGCAAGCCCACTTGAGCACGCGCAGGCCGACGCGCTTTCCGCCGCGACGCTGCTCCTCGACGGCGACCCTGTCGCGGCGCGCGCCGAAGCCGGCCGCGCATCGTCCGCCGCGCGCGAACTCGGCGTGCGAACGGTCGAGATCGACTGCATCGCAATCCAGGCGGCATGCGAGCGTGCCCTCGGGAACGGCGATGCCGCCATCTCGCTCCTCGCGCGTGCGGTCGAGCTCGCCGAGGAGATCCGCGGCGCGTTGACTGCGGAGAGGCATCGCGCCGCCTTCGGATCCTCGCGACTGCGCGTCTATGAGGAACTCGCGCTCGAACTCCTCGCGCGGCCGGACCGCAAGGCGCTCGAGCAGGCGTTCGTCGCCGTCGAGCGTGCCAGGAGCCGGCTTCTCCTCGACGCCATGTTGCGCGCCTTCGAGCGGCTCCCTGGCGACCAACGCGCCATGAATCCGGAACTTGTCGAGCTGCGGACGCGCCTCTCGGCGCTGCACGCCCGCGGACTCGACCGAGGCGACGCGCCCGGCGAGCGGCGCGGCATCACGCCCGCCGTTCTCTCCGAGATGCGGCGGCTCGAGCAGGAGATCGACGCGCTCGTCACGAGCACCGATTCCGAACGCGGCGCACCGCGCGGAATGACGGCGCTGTACGCCGCGCCGATCGGCGTGGCCGAGGTCGTCGCGCGGCTCGGGCCGACCGACGCCCTGATCGCATACTTCGCGGCAGGCGACGAACTGCTCGCGTTCTCGCTGCTCGATGGAGAACTCGTCTGCGCGCGCGCCATCGCGAGCGCGGCGGAAGTCGCGGACCTCGCGGAGAAGCTCCTGTTCCAGCTGCGTTCGGGCGTGCGCGGGGAAAGCACGACTCCATGCTCGACCACGCTCGCGGCGCTCTCGCGCGCGCTGCATGCCCGCGTGATCGCGCCGGTCCTCGCCGCACATCCGGCCATCCGATCGCGGGCCGAGCGGCTCGTGATCGTGCCCTTCGGCGCACTGCACGCCGTTCCCTTCGCGATGCTCGACGATGGTCACGCGCGGCTGATCGAGACGCATGAGATCCATCTCGCGCCAAGCGCATCGATCGCGTGCATGCGCTCGAGCGACCGCACCGGCGGCGAATCGCTTGTCGTCGGCGTCGCAGACGACGACGCGCCCCTGATCGACCGGGAGGTGCCGGCGATCGCAGCGCTCTCAGGAGCACACGTCCTCTCCGGCGCCGACGCGACGATCGCGGCGTTCCGCGCGAGCGCGCCCGCCGCGCGCACCATCCACCTCGCCTGCCACGGTCGCTTCGTGCCATCGCTTCCAAGCGCATCCGGCGTCCGTCTTGCGGACGGCTGGCTTCCGCTGCGCGACATCGTCGAGCTCGGGCTCGACGCGGATCTCGTCTTCCTCTCGGGTTGCGAGACGGGCCGCCATGCGATCGACATCGGCGACGAGCTCGCCGGCATCGCGCGCGCGTTCCTCGCCGGCGGCGCCCGCAGGCTCGTCACCACGCTCTGGTCCGTCCGAGATGCTGCGGCGCTCGACGTCGCCGAGCGCTTTCACGAAGGAATCTCGCGATCCGAACGGCCTTCCGCCGCGCTTCGCACGTCGATGCTTGCTTCCATGAGGAATGGGGTTCATCCTTCGTGGTGGGCTCCCTTCGTGACGACAGGGGTCTTGTGATGTCTTCCGTGCGCTTCAACGCCATTCTCCTTGCCGCCCTGGTCGGTGGCAACGCGCTCGCCAACGACGGCACCGATCCGCTGGTGCCCGGCGAGCTGATGCTTCGCGCCGAGACGCCGAAGGCGCTGTCCTCCGCGCTGGCCGCGCTGTCGTCGCAGTTCGCGGGCGTCGGCGTGCTCCAGCAGATCGAAGGTCGACCGATCTATCTCATCGCGTACTCGCTGCAGGCGAACCAGGTACCCGACGACGTCTCGCTCATGCTCGAGTCGCTCGTGGCGCAAGGCCGCATCGCTTGGGGCGAGTTGAACTACGCCGGACAGACCGGCGAAGGGCGCACCGACAGCCTGTGGCTGTCCGGAGTCGGCGTCGGCGCGCTTCAGTATCAAGGCCAGTACTCGCGCGGGCTGCTCGGGATCGAGCTCGCCCACCCGCGTTCGCTCGGCGCAGGCGTGATCGTCGCCGTCGTCGACACCGGCATCGACGCCGCACATCCCGCGCTCGCCGCCGGCGTCTCGCCATCGGGCGTCAGCTTCGTGCCCGGTGCCGCGGGCTGGGGCGACACCGGCAACGGCCTCGACGACGACGGCGATGGACTCGTCGACGAGCAGGTCGGGCACGGCACCTTCGTCGCGGGCTTGATCCGGCTCGTCGCGCCCGACGCGATGCTGCTTCCGGTGCGCGTGCTGAACTCCGACGGCATCGCCACCAACTTCCAGATCGCGCGCGCGGTCGCGTGGTCGATCGATCGTGGCGCGCACATCGTCAACATGAGCCTCGGCGAGGACTACGAGTCGATCACGATCGCCGACGTCGTGGCGGAGGCGAAGTCGAAGGGCGTGATGGTGGTCGGGGCCGCGGGCAACCGCGCCACCGACGACCCCAAGGAGTACCCGGCGAGCGACCCGAACGCGGTGGGCGTCACGGCGCTTGATTGGAACGACTCGCTCGCCCCGTTCGCGAACTTCGGCAATCAACTCGCGCTCTCGGCGCCAGGCGATTCGCTCGTCACCGCGGCCGGCGCCGACGTCGCGAAATCGATCATCGGGCCCGTGCCTGGCGGAGGCTACGGCGTCTGGAAGGGCACGTCGTTCGCAACCGCGTTCGTCTCCGGCACGGCCGCGTTGGTGCGGGCACAGCACCCGGATTGGCCGAGCAAGGCCGTTCCCGCAGGCATGGTCGTCGACACGATCGTCGGCGTGCTTGCCAGCACCGGCGTCAACACCGACGCGATAAACCCGGGGTTCGAGGGATTGATCGGCGACGCCCGCATCTCTGCGTCCGGTGCGGTCGCGGCCGGACCGGTCGCGCCGAGGCGCGGCGACGTCAACTTCGACGGCTTCATCGATTCGGCCGACCTCGGCGCCCTGCTGAGCGCGTGGGGCCCGGTCATCGGTTCGAGCCGCGCCGACCTCGACGCGAGCGGCGCGGTCGACTCCGCCGATCTCGGCATCCTGCTCTCGCGCTGGTGAATGCCGCGATTGCCGCTACATTCGCGGTATGCACGATCCACAACGCGCGCTGAAATGGGACCGCCGATTCCTCGGACTGAGCGACACGATCGCCGCGTGGTCGAAGGACCCGTCGCGCGGGGTCGGCGCCGTGATCGTGAGCCCATCGCGGCAGATCGTCGCAACCGGCTTCAACGGCCTGCCGCGCGGCATCGAGGATCGCCCCGAGCGGCTCGAGCGCCCGGTCAAGTACGACCTGATCTGCCACGCCGAGATGAATGCGATCATCCAGTGCGCGCGCAATGGCGTCACTCCCGTCGGTTCGACGCTGTACACGAGCTTCGCGCCATGCGTCCACTGCACGCTTTCGGTCATCCAGGCCGGCATCGTGCGCGTCGTCACCTACAAGGCCGGCAAGGGCGACGAGCACTGGGAAGCGAACTTCGCGAAGTCGCGCGAGCTTCTCGCGGAATCGGGCGTCGAGTTCGTCGAACTGGAGAAGGAGTGCTGAGCATCGCGACGGGCCTTGCGGGCTGATCAATGCATCGGTGCCGGCTTCGGCCGCCAGAACAGGAAGTAGGCGCTGACCATCGCACCGTCGATGAGCAACGCGGCGAATGCGGCCCAGAGAAACGCCGTCTGCACGCGGATTGTCGCATCTGCGGCATCGCTCGTCGCAGCCGCAAGCGCCCTTGCCGATTCATCGCGATCGTTCGTCAAGGCCTGCGCCCGCTTGAGGCGGCCGGCGACGCGATCCGCCTCCGCGACCCTCAGATTCGCCGATCCAACGCGCTCCTCGAGCGAGGAAATCTCGCGCTCGTACTCCTGAACACGCTTCAGCTTCTCGCGCGTGCTGGCGAGTGCGTCGATCACGTCGCCTGTCTTCTTGCCCGTCTTCTCGAGGCTCCGTCGCAACTCCTCGAGCTGGGTGATCTCCGACAGGACCGCCGCCTTGCTCGCAGAGACCTCCCGCGCCTCCGTGAGCTGCTTCATGAGTCCATCCGCGATTTCCTCAATGGAGCGAAGCCTTTGCTCCGCCCGCGCGGTCTCGCCTGCAAGGTCGACCATCGCCGCTGCCTCGAGCTTCTCCGCAACCACGAAGCCGGTGTAGCCTGTCGCCGCGAGTCGTGCACGCAGTTCCGCTTCCGACACGCGCGCATCGGCGCTGGATCTCTCAGCAAGCGGAAGGATGGGAATGGCAACGAAAGACAGGACCGGCACGACGACAAGCGCGCCGATCTGGATGGACCGCGACGTTGCGAGCTTCCGCAGAAGCGGCGGCCCTCGCGACTCAGTTGCCGGCTTGATTGCCGACTCCGGTTGCAGGGATCCGACGGCTGCCCGCTCGCCCAACACCTGCGCGGCAGGGAAGCCCGCCCATGATTCCTGGGCCGGCGATCCCTGCTGTTGTGTCACGGCAGGCGGCGGCGCGTGATGAAGCGCGGGTGGCGCGTGATGAAGCGCGGGCGGGATGTTCGAAGCAGCTGGAAAGAGCCCTTCGCCTGCCTCGATCGCCCGACGCCAGCGCTCGCTTCCAACGCGTTGGATCAGATCGTCGCGATCGATGATGCCATGCCGGATGAGCTCGACGATGCGATTCTCCGGCATCGGATCAAGTTCGAATCCGTCGGTCATGCGAACACGGATGAGACGCGGTGATTGCTCAGGCATCACTCCCACCTCCTGCGCGACGTGACTGCAGTGGCGGGAATCTTGCGGAGTTTCGAGACAAGCAGCATCGCCCAAATGCCGGTCAGAAGCATGCCGACCAGACGGGCTCCGACCGCGATGACGAAGAGCCCGATGATGAGGAGCGATGCCATCGGCGCATCGCTCCTCGACTGCGCGACCTCGCCGCGGATCATGAAGAAGAGCAGGATGTTCAGGAGAGCCGCGAAGATGCTCGAAGTCATCAGAAGTCCCGTGGCGGAGGTTCCAGCCCACGTCGGGACTTCATGATCGAAGTAGCTGAGGCGCGCATTCAGCGCGTTGTTGACCTCCCGGGGAATGACCGCGCAGAACGTCGTCAGGAAGATGCCGAAACTAGCGATCATGAACGGCAGTCTTGTGCTGTCGGCAGGGAGGATCTTGATGAGCAGATACAGCCCGATCGGCGCGATCGACAGCAAGGCCCAGCGAATGGCGGGCTGGAAGATCGAGTACGGCCTTGCGTGGTCCGGGACCTGTGACAACGGGAGAGTCGACACGACGATCAGCGGAATCAGGCCAAGCAGCGGAACTGGCAGGGACCAGACCATGCTTGCCGCGATCTCGCGTGGCAGCAGGGTGGTTGGATCCGTCTGCCCCGACTGCATGAGGGCCAAGTCCCTCTTGAACTTGAGAACGCCAAGAACCGTCCAGAGCAGGCCGTCGAGAAGGAGCCCGCCGAATGTGAGCACCGCTGGGACGACCGACGATGCCGACACCGCCATCGTCGTGGCCTGCGCATCCGGTTGCGGCAGAGGTCGATGCTGCCGCAGGCCCAGTCCGATGGATCCGCCGGGCGTCGATGCGAATGGCATCCCGGCTTGCGTCATCTCGACGATCGGGACCGACGGGGGGCCCGGCGCGCCCGCCATCGGTGTCGACTCATGACCGATGAACGCGGGTGGCTGGACCTCCATCATCTCCGAGAGCCAAGCGCTCGCCGGCTTCCAGCGCGACGCGCCTTCCGGGCGCACCAGCGCGTTGCCCGGCATGGCTCCACTCACGATGGCACGCTGCAGGCGGTGGGAAGGGACGAGTCCAAGCTCGGCTCCGTTCGGAAGCTGGACGGCAACAAGGGTGGGTGAACTCACGCATGAGATAGCGGCGTGATGGGCATCTATGGGAAACAGCCCCTCGGTTCGGCGTCACCAAGGAGTGCTTGCTGCAAGCGGCTGCGCTGGCGCTGCGTGTGCCGGAAGCGCTGTCGCGGGCCGCGCGCGGCACTCTTCACCCGGCCGTCGCGAAGCGCGGCGACGGAGGCCCGCCGACAGAGACTCAGGGTTGCAGGCCGAGTTCCCGAGACGACCAAGGCTTGTTGCGCCCCTTCGTCTCCTCCCGGATTCGGGTGACGAGCGCGGGATCGATCGGCGCCGCGGCGTTCCCCCATGCATTGCGGACATAGGTGAGGACGGCGGCGATCTCCTCGTCGGTTCGAAGCGGCGCTGCGGGCATGACCTGGTTGTAGGACTGTCCGTCGACCATGATCGGGCCTTCGAGCCCGTGCATGACGATCTTGACGAGCGTCGCCGCGTCGCCGTGCACGATTTCGCTGCCCCGAAGCGGCGGATAGACAGGCGGCAATCCGCGGCCATTCGCCTGATGACAGCTCATGCAGTTTGAATAGAGGCGCTTCCCGAGTTCCTCGAATCCGAGCGCCTCGGCCACGACGACGCGCGGAGGCACGAAGGCAACGTCCATGCGACCTGGCCAGAAGACGAGACGGTCGACGGCCCCGACGAGCGGGAGGCTGCCGGATGACGCGCGCATCGCATCCAGCCATCCAGCGGGCTCCGAGGCCGCGATCAGTTGCGTCGGCTCGCGTGCATTCAGGTTCTGGCGTGCGCCGATTCGCTCGAGGATCGCCTTCGCGAGCCAAGCCCGCTCGCGCATGACGCGCGCAGCTGCGGCGAGCAGATCGCGCAGCGCCGCTGGGTTCGGTCGGCCGCTTCCATCATCGAGCAAGAGTTCGGCGAGTTCACCCGCGAATGCGCGGGCGCCAACGGTCTCCTCGTCAAGAACATGACCTGCGGCGATCGTGGCCAGCAGCGCATGCTCTGCGCCAACCGACGATGCAAGCACGGCGCTGCGCATCTCGCGCTCGGCGATGTCGCGGCGAAGGCCGCGCTCGAGCACCGCGATGCGGATCGACGGATCGAGCCGCCACGACGTCAGCACCGACTGCACGCGCACGGCTCGCGCGTCGTCCTCGATGGCCCGGCTCAGGAGCGATACGAGCGACATCGAGTCGAGCGAGCGCTCGGCGACTCGGAGCGCGTGCATTCGGAGAAGCGCGCTCTCCGAGGCAAACGCCGCTGCGATCACCTCCATGTCGGCCGCGCCACAACCGGAAAGCGTCCAGAGCTGCTCGAGTTCATGGATCTCACGTTGGTCGATCTCACGTCCACGGCCCGAAGGCTCCACGACCTCGCGCGCGGCGGGGTCCGTCGCACTCGCGAGGAAACGGCTACGAATCTCTGCGATCGCCGCCGCATCACGCCGCTCGACGAGAAGGCGACGCGCCAGCGTGCGCACCGGCTTCTCATGGCTCTCGAGGGCGCGGGCGAGCTCGACCGCGTCCATGCGCGAGAGATCGGGCATCGCCGGCGACGGTGCATCGGCGCGCACGATCCGCCAGATCCGGCCATGGTCGAGCGGCGACTCGAGGCCGCGTTCCTCAACCTGCTTGCGTAGGAACGTCGTCATGAAGTTCCGATGCTGGATCACGCCGCGATACATGTCGGCGAGATAGATGGCGCCATCGGGGCCAGCCTCGAGAAAGACTGGGCGGAATCGCTCGTCGGTCGACGTGAGGAACGAGCGCTCCCCGTCGGCTGGTGTCGCCGTCACGCGGCCATCGCGCTCGGCGAGGCGGTAGCGGTGCACGAGGTTGCCGGCCACCTCGCAGACAAGCGCGGTGCCGCGCATGTCCTCGCCGAGCGCGACACCATCGTGGACGTGCGGACTGCACGCGCCTGTAAAGTTCGCGAGCCGTCCATCCTTGAGGACGCCCTTCTGATAGCCGCGGTTCACACCAGGCGTGAGGCGCGACGGGAACACGCGCGTGTCGGTCGCTGCGCGCGCGGGTACGCCATCGAAACTCTTCTGCGATGGATTGCGCGCCAAGTACTCCTTCGGCCAGAGATCGACAAGCAGCGGATCCGAGTTCGGCGAATAGAAGAGGCGTCCAACCGCATCCTCGGAGAGCCCCCACTGCCCGTGCGGAGCGACGGCCTCGACGCGCATGCGCGCGCCATCGGGAACGAAGCGCCGCGGATGCTGTGCGCACGCGAAGGCATTGTCGAGCGAGAAGGCGAGGCCGTTGCCCGCATGCTCTGGATTGTCGGCGCCGGCGAATCCGGATGCGACGACTTCCGACGCATCGGCGCGGCCATCGCCGTTGGTGTCGCGGCAGAAGAGAAGGTTCGGCGGCTCGATCACAAGAAGACCGTCGCGCCAGAGCGCGATGCCGCGCGGCATCACGAGTCCGTCGAGAAACACCTGCGCCTCATCCATGCGGCCATCGCCATCGGTGTCGCGCAGCACCTTGATGCGCCCGAGCCGGTCACGCTCGCCCGCGCCGTCGGCATCGCGCATGTAGCCACGCATCTCGACGACCCACAGTCTTCCATCGGGCCCGAACTCGAACGCGACCGGTGCCTCGACGAGCGGCTCTGCGGCGACGAGCTCGATACGGAAGCCGTCGACGATCGAGAATGCGGCAAGCGCATCCGCCGGCGACAGCGGTGGCGCCGCATCCACGCGCCACGCCGTCGGCAGCTCTCCCTGCGTCTCGCCCTGCCGATCGCCTTGCTGCGCGAGCGCCGCCGACATGCAGAGACACGCGACCGCAGCGGAGGCGACGAACTGGTGCGTGACGCGACGAGAATCAATCGCGGCAAACGAGGACAGCATCCTCAGAGTGTACGACGCGGCCTCGTCAACGCGAAGCGGCATCGTTGCCTGTTCTGCGTGCGCGACGGCGCCGGCGCCCGGACTTCAGGGTTTGCTGAGCGCCGCGAAGGACGCGTGCGCCTGCACCGGCGAGATCTTGCGCTGCCCGAGCTCGCCGATCGCCCACTGTCCGTCCTCGCTCACGAGGAAGCGCAGGAACTGCGTTGCAGCGGGATTCGGCCGCGCGGGATCGCGCACGAAGTAGATGCGCAGCGATCGGCTGAGCGGATAGCGCCCGGACCGAACCGCCTCGTCGGTTGGACCGACGAATCCGCTGCCATCGGTTGCCTCGAGGAGCAGCGCTCTCGCACGTGGCGCGCGATCGACGAAGTAGGCGCTGCAATAACCGATTGCCGCCGGATTCGTGGCGACCGCCTGGACGACGCTCGAGGAAACCGGCTCCTCGTTGATGCTGGTTCTGAAGGTTCCGCCCTGCAGCACGATTTCCTGCACGATGCCGTGCGAGCCGCTCTTGGGACCCATGCCGAACAGCATGACCCGGCTGTCGCGCCACGCATCGTCCGTCAGGCCGAGCTCGCCCCACGTCATGGCCGGAGAGCCGCCGCGGCGACGCTCGCGCCCGAAGAGGCGATCGAGGTCCTTCATCGACGCCTGCATCAGCGGGTTGCGGCGGTTCACTGTGATCGCGATCGCGTCGATCGCGATATCGACGTACTCGACCTTGCACCCACGCGTCTTCTCGACGAGCGCGATCTCGTCCGGCTTCATCGCCCGGCTCATCGGCGCGAGATCGGATTGGCCGCTTGCGAGCATCTTCGGCGCATCGCCCGAGCCAGATGAGACGATCTGCAGCTCGATGTCGGGCTCCGACTCATTGAAGTCCTGGCGGATCGCGTTCAAAATGAGACCGACCGCCGAGCTTCCCACGCACCGGACGGTGCCCTTCAGGGTCGGATCGGCGACGAACCTTGGATATGGACTTTGGTCGACGTCGACTTCCTCTTGCGGCGGATGCATGTCGCGCGGCGCGTCGAGCTCGCGTGGCGGCGCCTGCACACTCAGGCAACCAGCCAGCGACATGAACGCACCAGCGAGAACGAAGCGAACGACGATCGAGCCGAGTGATCCCGGACGTGTCATGCGGAAGCCCCTCCGCCAATGCGGCGATAGGCGATAGCGAGCGCAAATCCCAAGATGAGAAGCCCGGCCGCCACGCCGCCGACAAGCCACACGACCCGCGCGACAGCCGTCTCGACGCTCTTGATGCGCTCCTCGGTGGCGTGGGTGACCTCGGCGATCAAGCCCTTGATCGCAGGCGACGACGCAAGCGACTCTCCGCGATCGAGCGCCTTGTTCGCCTCGACAAGCGTCGCGGTCGCATCATTGAGCGCTCCGCGGTAGTCCGCGATGTCGAATGGTTTCGCGTTCGGGTCGGGCGGTCCCGACATCTCGGCGACCTTGCCGAGAAGGCGTTCCGAAGTCGCCGCCAGCCGCTCCACCGCAGCGAGCGTGGGCTGCGCGGCGTCGAGCGTCGTCTGCACTTCCTTCAGGGTCGGCGCGACGGAGTCGACCGTCGCCTTCACATCTGCGGTCGTCACGCGCGCGTCTTCGGCGATCGCCTTCACGTTCGCAAGCGCGCCGTCGATGTCCTCCTGCCGACGATCGAGCTCCGCGAAGATGGCCTTGCGCTCCCCTTCGATGAGCGAGGGAACGTCGTCCGCGAGCTTCTGCACCGTCGCGCCGAGGACCTCGACCGACGTGGTCACGCTGTCGAGATTCTCGAGCGCGCCGATCGTCTCGTCCTTCGCGAGCACCTGGTCGATGACCGACTGCGCCTGCCAGTTCACGAGGGTCGGGGCGCGCTTGGCCAGGAAGAAGATCCGCTCGAGCACCTTGCGGTATGCGACCGCCTCGTCGATCGCCTGATTGAATGGCTCGAAGAGGCCGCCGCCGCGCTTCGCCTCGGCGAGCAGCGCGCTTCCGCGCGAATCGGCGAAGTCATCGAAGCGGACGAAGCTGACATCCTCGACGTCCCCGTGCTGACGCCGCCAGCTTGCGATCATGAAGTCGAGCGCAGACAGTTGGTCCGGAAGCAGGACGCGCGCGGCGATGTCCCAGACTTCCTCGCGGGCCGCGCGCAGGGCGTCGACCAGAATCTGGCCGCGCTCCTCGCCGAACTCGCGCGCCGCGCGGTCGCTGTCGATCCAGACTTGGCTCGTCAGCGTGACCATGATGGTGAGATCGAGCACCTGCGAGAACGGATCGTTGCTCGTCGCGATGTCGTAGACGCTGGTCGTGCTCTCGACGAGGAAGCGATTCGCGAGCGCGCGCTGGCGCGCATCGAGGGTGCGGACGGGCCGCGTCGGCGCACCCGCCGCCCGGGGCTCCACCGCCCGGGGCTCCACGTCGCGGGCGTCGGGCGTGCCTTCGATCATGTCGCGGACCGCATCCTCCATCAGCGTGCGATAGCGGTCGGCGAAGGCGTTCGCGAGCTGATTCAGCTCCTCGGAGTCGATCGTTTCGAGCGCGGTGGAGCGGCTGAAGTCGGTCGAGCTTGTCACCGCCTTGTTCACGCGCGGCGCGGAGTTGCGCGAGGCGATGCAGCCGGTCGCGAGCAGCGTGGTGGCTGCGAGCGCGAGCGAGGCCCCGATGCGGATTGATTTCATCGACATGGCATGGCACTCAGAACATGAACTGAAGCTGCGAACGCACCACCCACTGGCCATCGTTGGTCGTTGCGCCGGAAGCGGTCGAATCTGGAAGATAGTCGGCACCCGACGCGGCGAAGTCGACGAGCGGGTCGAAGCTGTAGCCCACGTCCGTGGTCCACTTCACCTGCTTGTTCTTCACGCCGGCGACCCACCAGTTGATGCCGACGGTCGCCACGCTGAGATCCTCGCCGCTGGCGAGAAGGGCCGTGGCCTGCGTGCGGTACTGATCGGTGTCGCTGTTGCCCATCTCGTAGCGCGCGAAGAGTTCGACGTCGTCGCTCGCGAACACGCCGCCTTGGATGACGGCGCCCCACTGCCCGAGCGAGTCGCCGGTGCCGCCACCACGAACGGGCTGCGCCGCTTGGAGGGAGACGCTGCGATAGACGCCATAGACCATCAGATGGGCGCCGCCAAAATCGATCGAGGCATCGCCAGTGACGCTGACGATGACATCGGGCGTCGCGCCGCTGGCGCCGATCACCGAGTCGACCTGCTGCGCGTATCCCGCGAGTCCGAGCAGGAAACCCTGGCCCTCGCCGCGGTAGCTCTGCATGTCCCTGAACTGCTTCCACTCACCGAGTGGCTTCCACTCGAGCCGTGCCGCGAAGGCGTAGTCGCTCTGGTTCGCGTTGAAGCCGGTGTTCTGCGCCGCAGCCACTCCGAGCGCACCGCCGGCGTTGAGCGCGCCGCTGCCTCCGCCGGTGATCGCATACGGCGCGGTCGCGTTCGCGCGGAGCGCGTCGCCGTAGAAGGCCTCCACCTTCAGCTGCTCGTTCTGCCAGCCGAGCCGCACGCCCTGGCTGCGCCCCGCCGTGAACGCGTCGTTTGCCAGGGAACGCTCGACGGCAAGCTGCGACGTCGCGCCCACGAGCTCTTCCCGGAGAAACGGCGGCTTGAACTGTCCGGCACGCAGCGTCCAGCCGCCGCCGAAGTCCTTGGCGAAGAACGCGTCGTCGAGGAAACCGTTGTTGCTCGAGACGGCGTTCCGGTTGTACGCCATCTTGATCTCGTAGGTCCACGACGGATCGACGACGTTTCCGAAGAAGGTAAGCCGCACGCGCCGGAACTCGAAGCCCCATGCGTCGTCGGACGTGGTGTTCGCCGCCGAACCCTGCGCGGCGGTCGCGGAGCCGATGTCGCGGCTGTTGAGCGCCCAGCGCAGCTGCATGTCGCCCTTCACCGAAAGCGAGTAGTTGCCATCCGCGCTTGCGAGGAAGAAGCCCTTCGACTTGTCGTACCCAGCCGTCGCACCGTCCGAGCGGAGCGAGTCGCGCGTGGCGCCATCCGCGAGCACGTCGGCGACGATCGCGCGAATCTCGCGCGTGCGTTCCTCCGTCAGCCAGTCGCCGTCGGCCACGACGCGCTCCTCGAGCGCTGCGACCTTCGCCACGATCGCGGCGTTCTGCGCGGCAAGCGTCTCATTCTGCTTCCGAAGCGCCTCGATCTCGCCAAGCGCGCGCCGCAGGTCCGCGTCGTCCGAGGGCAGCGCGAACGCCGCGAGGCCTTGCGAGAGCGAGAGCGCCAGCACCGCATTCGTCATCTTCATCATGCAATCTCCGCACGCCGCCGGCGGCCGCCGGTCGTGTCGCGCACTGTAGCGAACGCGCGGAAATCAGTGGCGTTCGCGAGCGCCGATCTCGTCGCGCACGACGTAGGGCTTCATGCCGCCGATCGCGTTGTTCGCGTCGCTGAGGAGCTCGAGCACGAAGCCCATCGCGAGGAAAAAGAGGGCCGCGAGGAAGAACATGATCGCCACGAGGAATGGCGGCCGTGTGCCCATGTCGACGCCGAGCGCAAACTTCTCGTACAGGAGCCACGGGATCACGACGCAGTCGACGAGGAGAAGCGCCACGCCGACGCGGCCGAAGAGATAGAGCGGTCGGGCCTTGAAGCTCGACTGGAATCCAAGCATCACGATGTCGAAGATCACGTCGAAGGAACGCGAGATGCCGTAGTGGCTCTTGCCGGCAAACCGATCCTGCGCCTCGACGAAGACCTCGGCGGTCGACCCGCCTCGCATGTGGACAAGCGCCGGCAGCAGTCGATGGTGGCCCGGACGCAGGCGGAACGAGCGCGCCATCTCGCCTTCGATCGCCTTGAAGCCGCCCATGTCGCGGATCTCGCACCCGGTGACCGTGCGCAGCAGCTTGTTCGCGATCCGGCTCGGCAGGCGCTTCGCGAGCTTCTCGTGGCTCCGGTCACGGCGCGAGCCGGAGACGAGCGTGTAGCCCTTGTCCATCTCGGCGATGAGCAGATGGATGTCCTCGGGTCGGTGCTGCAGGTCGCCGTCGGCCACGACGACGACTTTGCCGCGCGAAGCCTGGATTCCAGCGTAGAGCGCGCTGCACTGCCCGACATTGCGGGCGAGGCAGAGCACCCGCAGCGAGGGAAACCGCGCGGTCGCCGCGCGCAGCAGCTCCTCGGTCCGGTCGGTCGAGCCGTCGGAGACGATCACGATCTCGTGCGGGCGGCCGATGGCGCGCAGCGCGGCGTCGGTCCGGCGCAGAAACTCCTCGACGCACAGCTCCTCGTTGTGCATCGGCGTGACCACCGAGATGTCGATCTGTTCAGGCGGCATCGGTCGGATTCAGGCGGTTTCAGCGCGCGTCGGTGGAGACCGTCTCGAAGTTCACGAACTTCCAGCGGTTGCGCGCCGCCGTCTCGCGCCACGAGCCGTCGCACAGGCTCCGGTGCTCCGGCTCCCACAGCTCATGGACGCGCATCCTACCGAACGACGACGGCAGCGACGGGTCGCCCTCGACCTGACGGCCGGGATGGCAGACGACCTCGATCCTCCGTGGGCCGATCCCTGCGAGCGCACGTTCGCAGGCAGAGGCCGTGAACGCGGCGCCTTGCTCGGCGATGCCCCACACGGCGTCGGTCGACTCGGTTCGCGCGCCCGTGCGCGCCGACACGCACAGCGCGCGCAGCAGCGCGCGACGCACCGCCGGCGCGCCAAGCCGGATGTTTCCGAAGCGCTCGTCGCTGCGACGGACCCAGCGGATTCCGTGTTCCTCCGCAACCTCGCATGCGACCGCGAAGAGCCCGGGCAGGCAATGCGTGTGCTTCTCGCCATCGACGTGCGAGAGCGCGAGCCCACGCTCGCCGAGCGCGGCGACCTGCCGCGACCACTCGAGGCGGACTTCGTCCCGCCGAACCGCTCCGCGCAGGACGCGCAGCGCGAGTTTCGCGGCGCTTCCGAGGAAGTTCCCATCGTCGCCAAGCAGCGAGCGGATCTCGCCTCGCGGCGAGAGCGGCGGTCCTCGAAGAATGTTGAGATGCGCGCCAAGCGAGACGCCGGACACCGGACGCACCGCCGCGAGATCGGGTCCGTTCGCAAGAACGCTCGCGCTCGTCACCGTCCCGTGCGCAGCGCCTTCCTCGATGGCGCGCCGCACCGCCGGGTGGAGCCCGAGGTCGTCGACATTGACGATGAGTTCAAGCGACGGCTTCACCAGAACACCTGACGTCCGGCCTCGATGGTGAAGATGCGCTCGAGGCGCTCCGACCCATCCTCGACAAGCCAGTAGATCGCGTCGTCGGGCAGGCGCTCGAAGACTCTCTCGGGCACACCCGCCTCCATGCGGCCCTCGCTCTTCCAGCCGCCGTCCGCCCAGCGGAAGAGCTCGTATCCGGAGGTCGGCTTCACCGGCGTCGCGGCAATCAGCACGCGTGTATCGGCGTCGGGCGTGTCGGGCCTCGTCGCAGCGGCGCGGAGCGCCTCGAGGTGCATGCTCGCTCCGGCAAGCGTTCGCGTGCGTCCATCGCGCTCGATGATGAACGGCGCGCCGGCGGGCACATCGCGTCCATCGACCCGGACCATCGGCAGATAGCAGATGTCGCGGCCCATCTTCGGAAACACGACCCGCGCGCCCTCGATGCGCCCCCACTGGATCGGTCGCCATAGGCCGCCGTTGAACACCGCGAGGTACGCCACGCTCGCGCGCGGCGGCACCTTCGAGAGGATGACCGCCGCATCGGTCACGGGCATGTACTGCTCGGTGACGTCGATGAAATGCGAGCCCGCAAGCCACGAGGGCGCGTCCTTCTCCGCAGAAAACTGCATGGGAAGGCTGCATGGATTCGCGGCGAACGTCTTGCGGTACACCTTCGCGCAGCGGTTCGAGAGCCCGGCGCGCCCGCGCCCCTCGGCGTCAAGCACGACTTCCCACGCATGATTGTTGTCGCGGTCGGCCCACCACGGCGTGTAGTCGGTCGCGCACAGCGTGGCGACCGAACGCATGCCGTAGGCGATCATGTTGGTGATGTCCTCGCAGCGGCCGAGCCTGCGAGCGTTCATCTCGTCGTAGCCCTGGTCGGTCGGGTGGAGATAGAAGAGATCGCTGAAGCCCACCCACTGATGCACCGTGCTCCGGATGCGCTCGCCGACTGCGCGCACGTCGGATTCGCCGGCATGCTCGAAGCGCTGCGGCGCCAGGCGCTCGAACGCAGACGCACGCCACTGTGAAAGCGGCTCATTGCTGCCTCGATACGGCAGGATGAAGTCGCGGAAGACCTCGTACTTGATCGACTTCGCCCAAGGCTGGGTGCGCCATGCCTCGAACGCCCGATCGAGATGCGTCGCGAGGAACTCCGCGCTCGCGTGCTCGAGGTCGCTCTCGAAGCGCACCTTCCTGAACGATGCGGTCGGATGCTCGGCTTCGACCGCGTCGAGCGCGGCCTTCGCGCGCTCGAGATTCGGATGCTCCTTCGCATCGAAGGAGAGTTCTCGCCCGTCGGCGTCGGCGAGACGGATGACCGCGTAGCCGTGACCGGACATGTTGGCGACGAGCCATCGCGCCGCGAGTCGCTTCTGCGCGTCCTGAGCCTTCTCGTAGCGGCGGAGGAACGACTCGATCTCGCCACGGTTCGAGCCGGCCTCACGCAGCGCGTCCGAGATGCGCGCGTCAAGCCCGTCGCCGGTGGCCGCCGACGCGGGGACGACCGCAAGCAGTGCGCCTGCGCCGATCGCGAGACAACGCGTGAGTCTGGGCCAATCCACGCGGTGATTCTCGCCCCTGCCGGAGTTCGCTGCAACAGCCCGCCCGCGCTCGGTTCAGCGCCCCCGGCGACGCGCAGCCGCCACCCGCGCACTCCATGCGCATTCGCGGTTGGATTCGTGGATTCGGTCGAGGAGGTGCCCAACCTTGCCGATAACGGATGCATGGCTGAGGAGGAGACCAACACCGGTTCCCCGGGGCAACCCGATGCGAACGCCGCCACCGCCGGCGCGAGTGGTGGTCTTGCTTCGCTTGCGCGCGACATCGACAACCTGATGTCCACGCCGAAGACGCCGCAGCAGCCGGATCAGCCGGCCGATGACGGTGGCGATCAGGTCGGACTGCTCCTCAAGGAGATCAACGAGCTCCTGACGCACGAGACGAACGCGCTCCTGAGCTCGACGAACAACCTTCTTGGCCAGGCGCTTGAGACGATCTTCGATCCGCAGGCGCTCGCGAAGAAGAACGAGAAGATCGACAAGGCGCTCGCACAGGCGCTTGCGAAGGGCAAGGCGGGTGCGCCGCCCGCAGCGTCCATCAAGGCTCCTGTCACGAATCCCGCGCCGCGATTCGCAGGAATCTCGCGGCCCATGACGGCCGACCTCTCGAAGACCGGACTCAAGCCTGCGAATGCGTCGGCGATCGCAAGCGGTGCTCGCGCACCGCTTCCGACGGAATCCGGTGACGTACCGGTCGTCAAGATCGAGGAAGCGCCGCCAGAAGACGGCAGGCCGCTGACGTCGAAGTACGAAGAGAAGCCCGCCGAACCGGAGCCCGCGCCGACGCACGAACCAGCTCCAGTGGCCGAGGCAGCACCGGCCCCCGCGCCGGTCGAGGCGCCCAAGCCTCAACCGAAGCCGGTCGAGGCGCCAAAGCAACAGCCAAAGCCAGAGCCAGAGCCAGTCGCTCGAGCGGCGTCGGGTGAAGACGGTCAGCCCTCGCTGATCCTCCGCATCATGGCCATTCCGATGCGATTCGTGCCGGAACCCGCGAAGCTCGTTGTCAGCGCCGCTGCGCTCACGATGCTGTTCGCGCTGCCGGTCGCGTGGGTGCTGGCGCACCGCGCCGCGAGCCACTCTGGAATCGGGCCGATCGACTTCACGGTCGCGGGCGCGCTCGAGGAAGCCGAGGAAGCCGAGAAGGCGCACGCTGCTGCGAAGGCCGCCGACGCAACGCAGGAAGCCGACTCGCATGGGTCGAAATCGGCGGACAAGTCGTCCTCCAAGTCTTCCTCCACGTCTTCCTCCGCGTCTTCCTCCGCGTCGGCGAGCAAGTCGGCGAGCAAGTCTGGCGACGCGCACGCATCGCACGGCGATTCCCACCACTGATCGACGAACTCACGCGCCAAGAGGCGCGGGTCACCGCTCCTCTGGGCTCCTGCGTTCACGCGCTTCGGCGAGCAGCCCCGACATCGCATCATGGGTCTCGCGTGCAGCGCCTGACAGCATGGCCGCCTGCTCCTCCGCGTGGTAGCTCGAGCGAACCAGAGGGCCGCTCTCGCACACCTTGAATCCTCGCGCGAGCGCTTCCCTGCGGTACATGGCGAACTGGTCGGGATGCACCCACCGGTGGATCGGGAGATGGTTGCGCGTCGGCTGCAGATACTGGCCGACCGTGATGATGTCGGCATCGCTTGCAGCGCGCACGTCGTCGAACAACTCGAGGATCTCCTCGTCATGCTCGCCGATCCCGGCCATGATTCCGGTCTTCGTCACGAGACCATTCTGCTTGAACTGGCGGAGCACCGCGAGCGAACGCTCGTACTTCGCCTGCGGGCGCACCGCAGGATGCATGCGGCGCACCGTCTCCATGTTGTGCGAGATGATCTCGGGCCGCGCGTCGCAGACGACCTGGATCGCCTTCTCGTCGCCCTGGAAGTCGCCGACGAGGATCTCGACCGACATCTCTGGACACGCCTCGTGCACACGTTGGATCGTCTCGGCCCAGATCGCGGCGCCGCCGTCGGGCAGCTCGTCGCGGTTCACGCTCGTGATGACGACATGCTTGAGCTTCATGAGCGCAAGCGACGCCGCGACGCGGCGCGGTTCATCGAGGTCGTAGACGGGGGGCTTTCCCGTCTTGACGTTGCAGAATCCGCAGGCGCGCGTGCAGGTGTCGCCAAGGATCATGATGGTCGCCGTGCCGCGGCCCCAGCACTCGCCCATGTTCGGGCACGACGCCTCCTGGCAGACGGTGTGGAGCCGGTGCTCGTCGATGATCTTCTTCAGCCGCTCGTAGCCCTCGCCGCCGGGCACGCGCGCGCGCAGCCACTCGGGCTTGCGCTGGATGCGAAGGTGGTGCGCCTCCGCCTCGCGGTTGTTGATGACCTCGCCGGTCAGGCTCAGCTTCGCGGCGCCTGCGGTGCGCTGGGTGTCGCCTCCGAGAGGGCGCGGATGGCGCGCGAGCGTCCGCGCGAGCGCCTCGGGCGAAGGCTGCGCCGGGGCGCGGGTCTGGACGTCGTCTTCTGCGGACATCGGATCGAAAGTGTAGGCGAAGCGCCGGCTCCGACGCGATCGCCGGATCAGGCGATCCCATTACACTTGTCGCCGATGCCCGCAACCGCAACCGCCATCCAGCACCGAGTCGCCCGCCTTCCAAACGGACTCGAGATCCAGGCGGAGATCGACGCGACGGCGCACACCGCAGCTGCGGGCTTCTTCGTCCGGACCGGCTCGCGCGACGAGCCGGGCGAACTTATGGGCGTGTCGCACTTCCTCGAGCACATGATGTTCAAGGGAAGCGAGCGCAGGACGGCCGAGGACGTGAACCGCGCGTTCGACGACCTTGGCGCAAGCCAGAACGCGTTCACGACGAACGAACTCACGGCCTATCACGCGCATGTCCTTCCGGAGCGGCTGCACTCGGCGGTCGAGATCCTCTCGGACATCCTGCGGCCCGCGTTGCGTGAACAGGACTTCCGCGAGGAGAAGGGCGTCATCCTCGAGGAGATCGCGATGTACGCCGACCAGCCGTTCTGGGTTGGCTACGAGGCGTTGATCGAGCAGCTCTACGCCGACCACCCGCTGTCGCATCGCGTGCTCGGCACCACGAACACCGTGGGCGCGCTGACGCGCGACCAGATGCATCGCTACTTCAGCGAGCGCTACTCGTCGGACAACACGGTGCTGGTGGCCGCCGGGCGCCTCGACTTCGACGCACTTGTGCGCGAGGCCGAACGGCTTTGCTCGGGCTGGACGTCGGCGAAGCCCGCACGCGTGCGGCCATCGTGGAGCCCGGGCCGCGCCCATGCCACGATCGGACTGAAGAACACGACGCGCGCCTACCTGCTTCTGTCCATGCCGGCACCGGCGATCCAGGACGACGAACGCTACTCGGCCGGCATCCTCATGCACATTCTCGGCGGCGGGGATGGCTCGCGCCTGCATTGGGCGCTCGTCGAGACCGGTCTCGCGGAAGAGGCAAGCGCTGCGTACGACGGCCACGATGGCGCGGGAGATTCCACGATCTTCGCCGTCTGCGACGCGGACAAGACCGAGGAGATCGAGGCCGCGCTTCGAAAGGAACTCGCGAAGCTCATTGCATCGCTCGACGAGGACGACCTGCTGCGTGCGCGAAGCAAGATTGCGACATCGGCGGCCGTCGCATCGGAGCGGCCGGCCGGCCGCATGATGCGGCTCGGCACACTGTGGGGCTACAGCGCCGATTACACGCCGCTCGAGGAAGAAGTGGCGCGCATCTCGCGCATCAGCCTCGACGACCTGCGTGGCGTCGCCGAGCGCTACCCGCTGGAGCCGACCGTCCGCATCGCCGTGGTGCCGGAGGACCACGCCGAGGCACAGACGCCTGCCTGAGAGCACGGCAACATCGGTGCTGGAGCGACGGAGCGCGCCATGCGGCAAGAACGCCGCGGCGCGAAGTCCGCCTCGAAGGGTCGCTCAGGTTCCTTCGTATTCCTTCTTGAGCTCGCGGCGGAACACGACGACCTTGTCATGCTGCCGTCGTCCGGCCGCAAGCGCGAACATCGCGCCGCTCACGAGCTGGTCGGGGGTCTCGATGCCGTTGCCTGAGGCGAGCTGCGGGTCGCACTCAAATGTCGCAATGCCCACGCTCAGCGTGATCGGGAAGCCGCCACCCGTGGCGGGAGCGAAGTCGACGGCATCGTCCGAGGCGGCGCGCTTCGTGAACTCGGCGATCCGACAGAGATCGTCGATCTCCACCTTCGACGCGAGCACCGCAAGTTCCGCTCCGACGAAGCGATAGACATGCGCTCCGCGCGGGAGAACCGTCTTCAGCTTCGAGAGCGTGTGTCGCAACGCCGCATCGACGCCGCCCACTCCGTAGGATTGCTGCAGCGTGCGAGCACGGTCAACGCCGATCAGAAGCAGCCCGATCGAACCGGTGCCCGCCTGCCGAACATTCTGGAACGAGCGCGCGAGATCCTCGCCGAACACGTGCGACTCCGGCATCGACTCGAGATCAAGCGGCGCATCCTCCGCGGAGACCACGCTGTCTGCCGGCTCCATCAGCTGCTGTTCCTTGCGAATGCGATTGGCCTCGTCAAGGATCGCGTCGACGTCGGGAATCTCGCCGGTCTCGAGTTCGAACGTGGTCGAGAGTTCGCGCGCAACGGCAACGATCTGGGAAAGGAGCTCGGTCGCAGCGGACTCCTTGATATCGAACCACTCCTTGCATTCCGTGCGGAAGCGGACGAGATCCTCTGGCTTGTTCTTCGGCGCGAGGACGGCGGCCGCAGATGACGCGAGTCCGACGGAGCGGGCGAGCGCCTGCGTCTCGCCAGTGAATCCAGCGATCTCATGGTGTGCGCGGATGACGTCCGCAAAGGCCACGGGAAGCCGCCATCGGGTGATCATCTCGGCCGCGACCTCGGCATGGTCGATCTCGAGCGTTCGTCGTTCGATCGCAGGAAGCCGGTCGTGGTCGCCCTTCGCAAGATCGACGATCTGTAGGTAGCGGTCGCCGTAGGCGCGCCAGAGTGCGATCATGCCGATGTCGCGGATCAGCGCACAGAAAAATGCCTCGTCCGGATCGCAGCGGCGGGTCCGGTAGGCGATCTCTCGCGCAGCCGCAGCCGAGTAGATCGAGCGCCGCCAGTAGTCGAGGAAGTCGAAGCCGACATCGCCGTCGTCCTGCTCGATCGAGCGCGCCAGCGTGAAGCTGAGGACCAGCGACTTCAGCGAGTGCAATCCGAGGTAGACGAGCGCCTGCTGAATCGATCCGCACGGACGCGCGAGTCCGAAGTAGGTCGAGTTCACCGTGCGGAGCACCTTCGAGGCGAGCGCGGGATCGTGCTCGATGACGGAGGAGATCTCGCGCACCGAGACATCCCGGCTCGACATCAGTTCCAGCACGCGCAACGCCACCGCCGGAATCGTCGGCAGGTTCGGACTGGCAAGGACTCGTTCGATTGCTGCGGCTTTCATGCCAACCTCCGTCACACGGCCTCGGTCATAGAAACACGGGCATGCAGCGCCAAACAGCCATGGCGACAGCGCGCGGTCGACCGCACCAGGCGGCCTCCCGCATGGTCGTCATCGACCATCCATGAGGGTCCGTTCAGCCGCATTGCGGCTTCGGTCGAACCTGTATCGCCATCGCGTCAGCGTTCCGACGAGTCCTGTATCTCGCGCCGTCGGCGAGCGCGCGGCTCGGTCGCGAGCTGGAGCGACCGCAGTTCGCCGGGAACGATCGTGCGGACGTAGGCCGCCAGCAGCCGGATCGCCCGGTCGACGGAGTCGGGGTCGAGATTCTCCGCCGGCTCCCCGGCCGCGGCGTGGCGCAGCGCGAACGCGGTCTCCGGGCGCATGCGCCATGACTTCGGGTGCTCGCTGCAGTCGACGATGCGACCCTCGCTCGGGTCGAACGCGAGCCGCGCCGGAACAACCTGCGAGAGATTGTCGAAGTCGGGGTGATGTCCCGTCTCACGCAGGAGAGCGAGGACGAAGCGCAGGAACACGGGGCTCGGACGGTCGCCCTCCTCGAGGCGTTCGAGCGCAGCGAGCATCGCATCGAACAGCCGCTCATGCGGAACCGCCGGCGGAAGCATCTGGTGCACGAGATCCGCCATCGCGAGACCGAGAAGATTGACCTCGAGGTCGTCATGCGGCCGTCGGAACATCTGCTGCAGCGTCCACTGCGTGAGCGTCTGGAGCTCGCGCTCCGGCTTCACGACCGCGACGATCTCGCCGCAGGCAAGCAGATCGATTCCGCCGGAAAAACTGCTGCGCTCGCGACGTGCGCCCTTCGCAAGCCCACGCAGGACGCCATACCCGCGGCAGAACATGCTGACAGTCTGGGAGGTCTCGGACCAGTCCCACTGCCTGATGCAAAGAGCGGAATCGACGACGTGCGGCACGCGGGGATTGTGACGGCTTGCGGCCGAAACGGGGGCCGAAATCCGTCGCAGTCAAGGGAGGTTCGCGAGGAACTTCACGCAGCGAGCGGCGGGCTCTCGGTCGCGACGCGGTTGCGTCCGCCGCGCTTCGCGGCGTAGAGCGCCGTGTCCGCTCGGGCAAGCAGGTCCGCGGCCGTCCCGTCGGCCGGGATCATCGTCAGGTCCGCGACGCCGAAACTTGCGGTCAGCACGAGATCCGGGAAGCGACGCCAGCGGTGCTCCGCGAACGTGTTGCGCATGCGGTCCGCGATGTCGACGGCAATCTGCACGCCGGTGCCCGGAAGGATGATCGCGAACTCCTCGCCGCCGTAGCGACAGGGAATCTCGACGGTGCGTCGGCCGGAGAGAACCGTGGCAAAGAACGCGAGCACTTCGTCACCGAAGGGATGGCCGAAGCGGTCGTTCACCGACTTGAAGTGATCGATGTCGCTGAGGATCAGCGAGAGCGGCTGCTTGTTGCGGCGCGCGGTCGTGAGTTCCGCGGCCAGGCGCTGGTCGAAGAACGCTCGGTTCCAGAGCGCGGTGAGTCCGTCGAGCTGCGCGCGTTGCGCAAGCATGCGCAGCAGCTGCTGCACGCGGATCGCAGAACGCACGCGAGCCTTCAGCTCGGCCATGTCGAACGGCTTCGAGATGAAGTCGACCGCCCCGAGGTCGAGGCAGCGCACGCGGTCCATGGTGTCGGTGGTGGCGCTGATGAAGATGACGGCGATGTCGCGGGTGCGCGCGTCTTCCTTCAGGTGATGCAGCACCTCGAAGCCGTCGATTCCCTCGAGCTCGATGTCGAGGAGGATCACGTCGGGCTTGAGCTCGATCGCCATCTTCAGGCCTTCTTCGCCGGAAGACGCGCAGTGGATCTCGACCTGCTCGATCTGCAGCCGCGCGCGCAGAAGCCGATGCATCAGCTCGGAGTCGTCGATCGACAGAATCCGCGGCGTGCGCGGGCGGTAGTCTGCGTGCATGGTCTTCATACGTCGCCCTTCGCATCGATCGCGTGGCGGCAGAGTGCGATCAAGTCCTCGGCCTTCTCGGTCAATGAGGAAAGCGAAGCCTCTTCGTCGAGGCTGTCCTCGTCCTCGGAAACCGTCTGCTGACGCAGCGCGATGAAGTGCAGCTCGCTCTCGAACTCGCGCGCCGCCTTCCCGATCTCATCGAATCCGTAGCCGCCTGCCGAACCGGCGAGGTGATGCGCGAGCGAGTGCAGCTGCGCGGCATCCTGGGCATCGAGCGCGGCACGGATCGAATCGATGCGCCGCTCGAGGTCATGAAGGAACCACTCGACGAGCTCTTTGGTCTCGGGATGGTCGAGCAGCCGCACACGGTGCGTCGGCTTCTCGGGGTTCGACGGGTTCGGGGTGCCTTCTTCCCTCATGTCGCCGATATCGGCAGGCGGAACGGCCGACTTCTTGCGACCTGCGCTGGACGAGCGAGATTATCCCGCCAATCGAGGCCGGACAGACGTCACAGATCGACTCCCTGCACCGCCGACGCCGAATTGACGCGGGACGGGGCACGGACCTACCTTGCCGGAGTCCAAGACCACGGGCGCTCGAAAGCGTGCCCGAAGGAGTTTCCAGTGCTTCCAAGCCCGCCCGCCCGCGAGGGCCACCTCGGTTTCCTCTATCTGCCGCCCTACCGCCTTCAGGGCATCAGCGTCGCCGGTGAGCAGACCTGCATCCAGATCCCGGAACTCGATGTCGTGTTCGACATCGGTCTCTGTACGCGCGCTTCGCTGAGTTCACCGACGATCCTGCTGTCGCATGCGCACATGGATCATCTCGGCGGGCTCCCCTACTGGTTCAGCCAGCGCTACTTCCAGAAGATCGGCGGCGAGACGCACATGCCCGACCGCACCGACGGCAAGCCGCGCGTCCCGGTCGGACGCTGCGTCTGCCACCCCGAGATCGAGCAGCCGCTGCGCGCGATGATGCGCGCATGGGAGCCGCTCGAGCGTCAGCGAACGCCCTTCGAGATCGTGGCGCTCGAGCCCGAGTCCGATCTTGAGATCAAGAACAACATCCGCGTGCGCGCCATCGCCACGCGTCACACGGTGCCGAGCCTCGGCTTCGCCGTCCTCGAGCGCCGGAGCAAGCTCAAGGACGAGTTCCGCGACCTGCCGCAGGAGAAACTGCGCGAACTCCGCTCGAAGGACGTCGAGATCACGCGCCAGATCGACATTCCCATCGTCGCCTACACCGGCGACACCACGCCGGGCGAGTTCCTCGTCCGCGACGAGTTCGCCGAGGCGAAGGTCGTGATCAGCGAGTGCACGTTCTTCGAGCCCGAGCATGCTGACCGCGCGAAGACCGGCATGCACATGCACATCGACGACATCGTGCGCATGCTTCCAGTGTGGAAGGCCGAGGCGATCGTGCTCGTGCACGCATCGCGGCGCACCACGATCCAGTACGCCCGCGAGCGCATCGAGGCGCTTGCGGGAGAACACGCGAGGCGGATCCATCTCCTGATGGACCATCGATCCAACCGCATGCGCTACGAGCAGCAGCTTGCCGATGCGCAGAAGTCCGCGGAGCCACCGAAGTCCGAACCGGCCCAAGGCAAGACTGGACAGGTTGCGTCGACCGACGCGATCGATCCATCCGCGTCCGCCCCCGCCGCCGACGCGTCCTGAGCCTCCACGGGCACTGCTCGCGGAGTGATTGACGCGGCACGGGCGAGTCTCTATCGTCTCGGATCGTGGGTCATCTGCTGCGGTGGGACGCAGCGGGTCGGTCGACGATCAGCGAGTTGGTCCGCACGACGATCGATGGTTGGTCGATCCTCGTGCAGGCCGGTTCGTTGATCCAGGCCATCGACAATCGTTCACGTTGTTTCGCCGGGTCTCCGAACGAATGCCCGTTCGTCGGAGGCGCAGGTCAGGGTTCTCATCGCGATGCGATGCGGCCGTCTCGCCCTCGCGTCGAGGCGATACTGGAGGATGCATGCAGAAGATCGAGCCAGGTTTCCGCGAGTCACTTCTCGACTACCTGCGGAAGAACCACGCGGACATCTGCAGGCATTGGTTCGACGACATCGAGCCGTCCGAGATTCGCGACGGCGTGCTGCGGCTGGTCGTGCGCGAGCCCGTGCAGCTGCGCTACCTGCAGCGCTGCTGCGGCACCCACTTCACCGAGGCTGCGCAGAACGTGACGGGGCGGCTTCTTGTCGTCCGGTTCGTGAGCCCGGACGACGAGGCGAAGCTCGAGGCGCGGGGTTCAGGTTCGGGTTCGGCGGCGGAGGTCGATGCGGTGGCCGAGCGGCCTGCGTGGCTCGACGAGCAGATGCTGCTCAGCCCCGACTACAGCTTCGACTCGTTCGTGGTCGGCCCCGGCAACCGCCTCGCCCACGCTGCGGCGCTTGCGGTCGCGGCCAAGCCCGGCCGCGCCTACAACCCGCTCTTCATTCACGGCGGCGTCGGCCTCGGCAAGACGCACCTCCTGCACGCGATCT
>Ga0209985_10001002_pt1 | contig 29107 bp, 22 predicted proteins | sample NOAtaG_FD_187305 | JGI IMG/M metagenome (GOLD analysis project Ga0209985, IMG submission 187305) | Freshwater lake microbial communities from Lake Erie, under a cyanobacterial bloom - NOAA_Erie_Diel6S_1000h metaG (SPAdes) (version 2) | ecosystem: Environmental > Aquatic > Freshwater > Lake ...
CTCACCGTGGCCGCTGCCGGAACGCTGATCTGGTCGGGCGTCGACACGCTCGCTGGGGTAGGTCCCTACGAGGCCGACCCGACCCCCGAACGGCTCGCAGACGGACAAGGCCGGGAGCTGCGGACGAACGTGCTCATCGGTGTGACGGGCGCGCTCGCGGTCACGACCATCGTCCTCGGCATCGTCACCGACTGGGATGGCGCACCCTCCGAGGCGGCCGAAGCGCCCGCCGCCCCAAGCCCGACGGTCTCGGCCGTGTCCGTAGCGCCGATGCCGAACGTGAGCGGTGACGGCGTGGACGGCGCGATGCTCGGCGTGACAGGAAGGTTCTGATGTCCACCGCAGCAGCAGCGGGCGGGCGCGATCTGGTCGGCAAGAAGCTCGGTCGCTACGAGATCCTCTCGCAACTGGCATCGGGCGGCATGGCCACCGTCTACGTCGCCCGCTCGCAGGGCGTCGCCGGCTTCGAGCGCTTGGCCGCCATCAAGGTGCTGCACCCGCACCTGGCCCACGACGACGAGTTCATCTCGATGTTCCTCGACGAGGCCCGCCTCGCCGCGCGGATCCGCCACCCGAACGTCGTGCCCACCCTCGACATCTCCGACAGCGCAGGGGACGGCTACTTCCTCGTCATGGAGTACATCGAGGGCGACCACTTCGGGGCGCTCCTCCGCGAGGCGGCGCGGGGCGGCAAGAGGTTGCCGCCCGGCGTCAGCCTTCGGATCGTCCTCGATGCGCTCGAAGGGCTCGCCGCAGCCCACGCGCTCGCCGACGGGGACGGCCGAGCGCTGGGGATCGTGCACCGCGACATCTCGCCCCACAACATCCTGCTCGGCGTCGACGGCATCGCGCGCATCACCGACTTCGGTGTGGCCAAGGCGGAGGTCCGCCTGAGCTCGACGCGGGACGGGCAGTTCAAGGGCAAGCTCTCGTACATGGCCCCGGAGCAGGCCTCCAGCGGCTTCGCCGACCAGCGCAGCGACCTCTTCAGCATGGCGATCGTGGCCTGGGAAGCGCTGACCGCGAAGCGCCTGTTCCGCGCCGACAACAACGGCGAGCTCCTGAACCGCGTGCTGCACGCGACGATCCCGGCGCCGAGCGAGTTCGACCCTGCGCTCGCGCCGGTCGACCCGGTGATTCTCAAGGCCCTCGAGCGCGACCCCGCCAAGCGCTACCAGAGCGCAGGCGAGTTCATCGACGCGATCGAGCAGGCCGGAGCGAACCTCATCGCGACCGGTCAGAGCGGCATCGCAGGGCCACGGCAGGTTGCGCGCTCGGTGCGAGAGTGGCTCGGCCCGAAGATCGACGACGAGCAAGGACGCATCCGCGTCGCGATCGAGTCGCTGGGCAAGTCCGAGCTGACGAGCCCCGGCAAGATCGTCCGACCGGACCCGTCCGGTCTCACCCCGACACCGAGCAACGTGCGGCTCGCGCCGCTCGCCGCCGGAGACGAGACCGTCGCCGCGAAGCCCTCGACGCTGCAGCAGCCAGAGGCTCCGCCGCGGCGCCCCCCGGTGCTGGCGCTCGCCGTCGCAGGCGGCGCCGCGTTGCTCCTGCTCGGCGTCGTCGGAGCGTGGGCCCTCGGCGCGTTCGGCGGCAGCGCGCCGGCCGCGGTAGAGCCGGCCTCGCCCGCAGCGATCGCGGCGCCTTCGTCCGCGGCCCCGACGGCGGCACCGGTCCCCGCGGCGCCGGCCGAGCCGGTGCCTGCGCCGGCCGAGGCCGAGCCCGCAGCGGTGGAGGCTGCCTCCGAAGCGCCTGCCGAGCCGGTGGTGGTCGAGGCCGAGGGCGCGCGTTCAGGCCGAACCCGTCGTCGCACTCCCGAAAGCAGCGAAGCGTCCGCTGCCAGCGGCGGGACCACGACGAGCGCCGCGACGGCGACGCCGCCGACCGCTCCGCCCTCGCCCCCTCCTGCGCGGCGTTCCGACGACGACGAGGAGCTCTTCCTGTCGAATCCTTACCGGAACTGAGCCGCGACCGCGGCGCGGCTTCCCGTACACTGCGGCCCCATGGATCACGGCAAGCCGCCCGCCCCTCCCGAGCTCACGCTGAAGGCCGACGACGAGATCGCGAAGGGGCGCTTCGCGAACCTCGCTCAGGTCGCCTCGACCCACGACTCGTTCGTGCTCGACTTCGCGTTCGTGCAAGTGCGGGCGGGATGGCTGCTCGCGCGGATCCTCATGTCTCCCCAGCACGCCAAGCGCTTCCACGCCGCGCTCGGCGAGACGCTCGCTCGCTACGAGGAGCGCTTCGGCACGATCGACGGCGGCCCTACGCTCCAGTGAGCGGCGGGCTCATTCCTTGTTGACGAGGTCGTCGAACGCGGCGTCGACATCGTCCGGTTCGGTGGCCGCAACGGGACGCGGAGCCGCGAGCCGACGGATGCGCTCCTCCACGTTGCGGAACAGCGGATCGCGCTTCTTGACCTTTTCGTAGTAGTAGATGGCCTCCTTCGGATCGCCGAGCAGCTCGTAGGCTGCCCCCAGCTCGAAGTAGAGCCCCAGCTCCTCACGGTCGGTCTTCTGTTCGGCGTAGAGGCCGCGCTTGAAGTGCTTGATTGCGCTCTGCGCGTCCCGCTTCTCCATGTGGCAGAGGCCGATCATGGTGTGGGCGATGCACTGCCGCGCCGGGTTCGCGACGCAGAGCTCGAACTCCGCAATGGCGTCCTGAAGGCGGCCCATCTCCTTGTAGGCGATGCCGAGGTCGAAGTGCGTGTTCGTGTCGTCGGGCGCGACCTGCTCGGCGACGCCCTTCTTGAACTGGGCGAAGACCTGTTCGACATCGAGCACGTCGCTGCCGGGGGCGGCCTCGGACGCGGCGTCCGGCGCGTCGATCTCCTCGGCGAGCTTCTCCGCGAGCTCGTAGCTGCGATCGGCTGCGGAGGGCGGCGTCTGCGCGGCCTGCGCGAGCCCGCGGGCCTCCTCGATCTCGGCGACCTTGTCGCGAATCAGGACGTTCTTCGGGTACGCGTTGCGCGCCTCGACCAGCATCGCGAGCGCCTCGTCATAGAGGCCCTGCGCGACGAAGAACTCGGCCTCGTCGAGGAGCTCCTCGACCTCGCCGGCCGGCATCGAGGGCCGCGAGGCCCGGATCGGTTCCAGGCCCGGCTCGGCGGCTCCGGGGGCATCGCGAAGCGGCGCCTGCTCGAACTCCTCCGGGCTCATGGGCTCGAGGAGATCGACGTCGGGCCCGAGCTCGGTGCGCTCGGAGGCGTCCGCGCCGCTCGCCAGCTCGTCGTCCACGAAGAGCACCCCACCCTCGGACGCGTCGTCCCCGCCGACCACGGTGCCGGCCGGCGGCTCACCTGGCGGAGGGTGCGGCACGAACCCCTGCGCGGGCGCGGGCGGCTCGACGGCGAGGCGGTCGAGAGGACTCTCGGTGGTGTCGGAGATCCCGCCACCCGGAGCCGCCGCGAGGCGCGCCGAAGCCTCGGCGTTCGCGGGATCAAGCTCGAGGGCCTGACGCAGGTAGAGCGCGGCGATCTGCGGCCGGGCCTCACCGATCAATTCGCCGAGAACGACGAGTTCTCGCGCGGCCCCGACACGGTCACCGCGCTCGAGGAGGAGCTCCTTGAGCCGCTCGCGGGCCTCGATGTGCCGCGGCTCGATCTCGATCACGCGGCGCAGCTGATCGAGGACTTTCTGCTTGAGGCCGTAGCGCAGGTAGACGTCGCACTCGGTGAGCAGCTTCGCGATCTGCGCCTCGCGCGCCACGTCGGGCGGCAGGGAAGACAGCGACGCTCGGCCCGGAACGGAGCGGAGGGCGGCCGAGACGGCCTCGGCGTCGGCGCTCGGCACGACGCCGGGAGACGAAGAGGTGCGCGGCTGCCGGGACGGCGGGCGCGGCGCCACATCCTCCGCATCCTCGTCCGGCAGGACCCGAGGCGGCGGAGCCACCGAGCGCAGCGGCGCCGAGAGGGACGGCTCCGAGGGGTGATCGGAGGGACGGGTCGCCGTCGGTGAAGGGAGCGAGGCCCGCGAGGTGTCGGCGCGGAACGTCGAGGGACGCGTCTGCGACGGCTTTGCATCGCCGCTCTCGGAAACCGCCGCCGGCGCCTGGACGGGTGCGACCTCCTCCTCGGGAGGCTCCGGAGCGGCCACTGGCTCGCCCTCGTCGATGATGAGGACCTCGTCGTCGTCGCCCTCGGCGGAAGGCTCGGCCGCCGCTGCATCGACCGCCTCGACCTCCTCGGCCGGCAGCTCGACCTCGTCGGACTCGACGACGACGACCTCCGCGTCGTCGTCGCTCGCCTCCGCGAGCGGCTCGCCGATGAGCGTCTGATCCATCGCGTCCGGAGGCTCGCTCGGGACCGCCTCGGGCGAAGCGCTCGGCGCGACGACCGCTCCCGGCGGCGGCGCGATGTCGCGCCGCGCGATCGGCGCGGGCTTCGGCTGCGCGGCGAAGCTCGCGAGCGCCTGGCGCGCCTCGGCGTCACCGGGGTCGAGCTCGAGGATCCGCTTGAGCATCGCGGCACGCTCGACCTGCCGCCCCGCCTCTCCGTGGATGCGGGCGGCCTCACGGTAGACCGAGATGGTCTTGGGCAGCTGCCCCAGCTGCTGGAAGGCGCGCGCGAGCAGCTCGAGGGTGTGGACATCCTTGGAGTCGGCCTTGAAGCAGCTCTGGAGCTTGGCGAGCGCACGCTTGGCGTCGTCGCGCTCGAGGTAGAGCTCGGCGAGCTCGCGCGAGAGCGCGAGGTCGCCCTCGCGGTGGTAGAGCAGGCGCTCGCCGACCTTGAGGTAGTCGTCCATCCGGCCCTGGGCCTTCAGGAGCTTCGCGCCCGCCTCGAAGGCGGCGGCGGCCTCGAGCGTGCGGCCGGTGCGGGACAGCGCCTCGGCGTACTTGATGCGGGTCGGGACCGACTCGGGATCGAGGTCGACCATACGGCCGAGCGTCGCGACCGCGCCAGGGACGTCCCCGGACCGGGCCTGCGCACCCGCCACGGCCTCGTAGGTGCCGAGGGCCTCGCTGGTCAGCTGCAGCCCCTCGTAGGCGCGCGCGAGCTTGAACTGCACGTCGAGGCGGCTCGCATCGAGCTTCAGGATCTGCTTGTGGACTGCGACCGCCTTGAGGTGGAAGCCCTGCGCCGAGTACTGGTCGGCGACGCGCAGGTACGTGTCGACCGCGTCCTTGGTCTTTCCGACCTTGCTCTGGAGGTCGCCGATCTTGAGCCAGGTGCGGATGTCGCTCGGGTCGGCGGCGACGAGTTTCTGGAACTCGACGATGGCCTTGTCGAAGGCGCCCGCAGCCAGGTGCTTCTGCGCTGCCTCGAGGACTTTGGTTCGGTCGACGCTCACGGATTCGTTGGATCGTCTCGGGCGACCGACGGTGCTTCGGGGAGTCCGACGGGGGCGCACGCTGAACGCAGCGCCGAGAGCGCGACGAGCATATCGGCCGGTGCGGATCGGGGTCAAGGCCGCAGACGGCCCAGACGGCGAGAAGCCCTGGGGAAAGCGGAGCTTCGCCGTGCTCCCGCGTCCGTGCCCCCGTGCTACAGCAGGGCTCCGCTCCCGTAGCTCAGTCCGGATAGAGCAGTCGCTTCCTAAGCGAAAGGTCGCAGGTTCGAATCCCGCCGGGAGCGTGCGCAGGTCCGGGGCGCGCGGAGGCCCGCGGCGACAGGGCCGGCGGGCTTGCCCGCTCTGTGCACGCATCCCACGCTGGCGGACTTCGATGATCCGCTGGGCTGTGGTCGTGTCCTTGGTGTTCGTGTCCGGGTGCGCGGCCGCGGACCTGTCAGCGTCGGAGGAGCGCGGGGGGACGGTGCGGGTCGGTTCACGTGCCGACGCGGGCGCCTCGGACGCGACGTCCCCCGAGGCAGGTCTCGACGGCGGCCTGCCCGACGCGCCGGAGCCCGCGGCGCTCGCGTTCGAATCGCCGGCCGATGGGGCCCGCTTCGTTCGCGATCGCATCGTCGGGGCGGAGTGGGCGGCGACGGTGCGCTTCGTCGTGCGTGCGAGCGGCGTCGACCGGGTGGACTTCGTGGCGGACGGGACGTTCTCGCTCGGCGCGGTGCCAGCCGACGGCACTGGACGCTTCGAGCTCGCGCACGATTTCTTCGTGGACGGCGCGCGCCGCATCGCGGCCATCGGTCGGGACGCCGCAGGCGCCGAGCGGGTGCGCGCGGAGCTCGGCGTCACCATCGCGCGGCCAGCCGACACCGGCTGCCACGCCATGCTCGACGCGCTGGGCCTCGACTGGGCGGTGGCCGGGGCGAGCCGCGGCATCGCCGACCCGGTACGGGTGCAGCCCTTCATCCAAGGGGTGCGCTTTCGCTACGTGTCGAGCGCCGAGCCGACCGCGATGCTCATGGACTGCGAGCTCGCGCCGCGGCTCGTGCAGCTCGCAGAGCTCGTGCGTCCCTACGGGATCGACGAGGTCATCCACATCGGGATCTACAACTACCGCTGCATCGGCGGCGGCGATCCAGATGTGGACGGCTGCACGCCGAGCCAGCACGCCTACGCGCGGGCCATCGACATCCATGCCTTCGGCCTCGCCGGTTCGGAGGTCGAGTACAGCACCGAGTTCGACTTCGAGATCACCGGCCGCGGGGACGACTGTCCGCTCGATCCCTACGCGAACGAGGCCGATCAGGTCCTCAAGGAGATCGCGTGTTCGCTGTGGAGCGAAGCGATCTTCCAGATCGTGCTGACTCCGAACTACAACGCGGCCCACCGGAACCACTACCACGTGGACATGAGCGAGGGCTCGATGTTCCTCGGCGCGTCGGCGGCAGGGGTCGATCCGCCCGTCCCCGGGCTCGGCGACTGAAGCGAGGCGCGGGCCGCGACGTCGGGCTGCCAGGAGGAAGCGGGCTCTGGTACCGTCCCTGCCGTGCGCGTGTGCGTGACATGCCGTGGACCGGCGCCGCGACTGCTCTTCTTCGGGATCTACCAGTGCGCGACGTGCGGCACGATCGACGCGGATGGACGGCCCGTCGCGCCGCCGCCCGGGTTGGGGCGGGGGAACCTGGAGCCCGCGCCCCGATCGCCGCTCGCGCCCGAGGAAGACACCTCGCCGACGATCATCGTGTCGAACGAGCTGTTCGCACCGCCGGACGCGTCCTCGTTCGCTGCCGCGCCGCCGCGGCCCGTACCCTTCGACCTCGCGCCGCCGCGGCCCGTCCCCTTGGACCTCGCACCGCCGCGGCCCGTCCCCTTGGACCTCGCACCGCCGCGCCCCGTCCCCTTGGACCTCGCGCCACCGCGCCCCGTCCCCTTGGACCTCGCGCCACCGCGCCCCGTCCCCTTGGACCTCGCGCCACCACGCCCCGTCCCCTTGGACCTCGCGCCGCCACGGCCCAGCGCGGCCGAGCCCCCGACGCGCGAGCGCGCGTCGCAGACGCCGGAGCCGCCTGCGGTCGTCGCGGCCGCGCGCACCAGCGCGCCACCGCCGCCGCTTTCCCCTGCTGCCGCGGACACTCCGACCCAGCCCCACGCAGCGCTGCAGCTCGATGACGAGCCCGAGGAGGACACGGCGCCTGCAGTGACCGCGGCGCCTGCAGTGACCGCGGCCCCTGCAGTGACCACGGCGCTTCGTGGGGAGGCCGCGCCTCGCCCGACGGCACCGCCAGCGCCGAAGCGGCCGAGCGCCGTCCCGCCACCGCCACCCCCTCCGCGGCGACCGAGCGCAGAGCCGCCGCCGCCGCCGCCGCGGCGCACGCTCGCAGGGCCTCCGCCCCCGCCTCCGACGAAGCGACCGAGCGCCGCGCCGCCGCCCCCGAGCCTTCGGAGCGGCCCTCCGCCCGTGCCCCCTCCGCCTCCGAAGCGGCCCGCGGGGTGATGCGTCAGCGCGCCCCGGCGCCGTAGAACGTGGCGCTGCTGCGGCGCAGCACCTCTCCCCGACCGGTGGAGGTGTCGATGCGGAGCAGGAGCCCTTCGCAGGTGACGCCGAAGAGCTCCTCACCGAGCGGCGCGAGCCCCCACACGCAGCGCTCACCGATGGCGTTCACGACGCGGGAGGTGCCGGCTGAGAGATCCACCTCCACGAGCACGTCCGGCCGCGCGCCGAACGCATCGGTCGTGGTGGTTGCAAAGAGCCGATCGCCCACGAACGCGATGTCGCCGCTGGTCTGCAGCATCGGCGGAAACCGCGCCGCGGTCCGCACCGTGCCGCGGACCACGTCGATCTCCACGATGCGATCGTCGACGGCCCCGAAGAGCGCGCCGCTCGGCGCGAAGTCGAGCGCGTTGAAGACCCCCGTTACCTCGACGACACGGTCGGCGGTTCCGGCATCGTAGTCGACCCGGTAGAGCGCCCCGCTGGCTGGACCGTAGAGGTTTCCGTCGGCGTTCAGGGCCAGATCGGTGAGCTCGACCGGCAGCGGCGCGAGCAGGTTGATGTCGCCGCTGGGCAGATCGATCTCGTAGAGGAACGATGCGTCGTGGACCAGCGCGCGGGCCTGACAGCCGCGCAGCGCATCGCAGCGGTAGCTGACGGGGCAGAGCGAGGCGTCCGGCGTCGAGGCGCAGGCGCGCATGGCCTCGTCGCACGCATCGACGGTGCACCCGACCCCGTCGCCGCAGGCGATCGACGAGCCCGCGACACAGCCGCGTTCGTCGGCGGAAGCGCCCTCGGGGTCGCAGCGCTCGGTCCCCGAGCAGAAGAGGCGGTCGTCACAGCGCTCGTCGCGCGGCGTGCTCACGCAGAAGCCGCCTTCGCACGCGTCGTCGGTGCACGAGGCATCGTCGTCACAGTCGGAGTTGCTCACGCAGCGCGGCACGTCAGCGCCGGGAACGTCGGGGAGCGGCGCGTCGGCCCCGGTCGGGGCATCGCGCCCGACTCCTGCGTCGAGCAGGTCGGCGGAGAGGCCCTCGAGGCCCGAGCGCGCGCCGCACCCTGCGAGAAGCGACGCGACGAGGATTCCCGCGAAGGGCACGGAGATCCTCGCCGAGGATGCGTGGAAGGTCCATGCCGGCACGGCGCGCAATCTACGCCACGCGCCCCCGCTGCGTCAGGGTGCCAGCGCGTTGTTGCCGCAGACGTCGGTCGCCGGGTCGCCGTCGCAGACCGGCGCGCGGCAGGTGCGCTCGGGCTCGCAGCCAGCCCCGCCACAGGTCTGGCAGCAGATCAGGCCGTCGTCGCAGCGGCTGCGCTCGTTCGTGCAGGTCTCGCCCTCGCTGCGGACGAAGCACTCGGTCGCCGGCACGCAGCCGCGGACGAGATCGAAGACCTCGAAGGCGCCGCACACGCAGCCGGGAGCGGCGCAGTCGAGCTCGCAGAAGACGCCGCAGGTGGTCGAGCAACAGATCCCATCGGTCCAGGCCCCGCCGGTGCGGCCGCAGAGCATCTCCGGCGGCAGCGGATCGACCGCGGGGCAGTCGTCGGGGGCGCAGCCGACGCCGGGGACGAAGGTGCGGGTCGCGCCGCAGTCGCAGACCGGCGTGCCGACCTCGCAGGTCTGCGGCGGCGGGACGCCGCAGACGTGGTGACCGCACTCCTCCGCCCAGAACTGCCAATCGCCGTCGGTGGCGCGGCAAAGCTCGGCGTCGCAGGTGGCGTGCGCCGCCCGGCACGCGTCGAGCGAGGTCTCGATGCTCGCACAGTCCGCCCCCTCGCAGGCCCCGCAGGCGATGGGGACGCAGCGTGTTCCGTCCCAGGCGAACGACGGCGGGCCATCGCAGCCAGACTCGGGGCAGACGATCTCGCGGGCGTCGTCCGGCGCGCAGCCGAGCGGCAGCGGCGCGGCGTCGCGGACGGGCACATCGAGCCCTGCGGCGTCGACGGGCGGGATGGCCCCATCGACCCCGGCGTCGGTCAGTCCCGATGAGGAGGGACAGCCGAGCAGCGAGAACGCCGCAGCAGCGAGCAAGAGCGAGGAGAGGCGGTGTGCCAGGTGGGGCCGAGGGAAGCGCATGGGGCGGCCGGAGCAAACCATGGACCACCCCTCGGACACCACCTGAGCTCCGATGCCTCGGAGTCTGCTCGCGCCGCTTTACTTCCGGCGCTGCGGACGGTTCCATCCCGCTTCGATGCGGCCTGCTCGCTCCGTTCCTGCTGCGAGTCCGCTCGTCGGGATGCTTGGGCTCACGGTGCTCGGCTCGGCGTTCCTGCTCTTCTCGGTGCAGCCGTACGCGGGCCGACTGCTCCTGCCTTGCCTGGGGGGCGTGCCCTCGGCGTGGACCGCGTGCCTCCTGTTCTTTCAGGCCGTGCTCTTGCTCGGCTACGGCTGGAGCTGGGCCCTCGCGCGCGTGCCGCGCCGCGGCCTTCGGATCGGGCTGCATCTCGCGCTGCTGCTCGGCGCGATGCTCGCGCTGCCGCCAGGCGCGCCCGCGCTCGCGGTCGAGGACGCCACGCGCTCACCGGTGACGTTCGCGCTGACGTTCCTCGCGCGCGCGGTGGGCGTGCCCTTCTTCGCGCTGACGACGACCGCGCCGATGCTGCAGGCCTGGCTCGCCTCGAGCGACGATCCGGCCCGCACGCGGCCCTACCCGCTGTACGCGGCGAGCAACGCCGGGAGCCTCGGCTCGCTGCTCGCCTACCCGCTCCTCGTCGAGCCACTCCTGACGCTCGGCGAACAGGCGCGGGCCTTCACCGGGGCGTTCGGGGTCGTGGTGGTGCTTGCGGTGATCAGCGGGGTGATGGCGGGGCGGCGGAGCCGGGCCGCGACCGAGACCGAGACCGAGACCGAGACCGCGACCGAGACCGAGACCGAGACCGAGGCCGAGGCCGAGGCCGCGACCGCGACCGAGACCGAGACCGAGACCGAGACCGAGACCGAGACCGAGACCGAGGCCGAGGCCGAGGCCGAGGCCGAGACCGCAACCGAGGCCGAGACCGCAACCGAGGCCGAGGCCGAGGCCGCGACCGCGACCGCAACCGAGACCGAGGCCGAGACCGGGACCGGGATGCGGGGCGCCGGGGCGGGGGCACGGCGGTGGGGCGAGCGGGCGTGGTGGCTGGGGCTGGCGTTCGTGCCCTCGGCGCTGCTCGCGACGCTGTCGAGCTACCTGTCGGTCGATCTCGCGCCGGTGCCGCTGCTCTGGATCGTGCCGCTCGCGGCCTACCTCGGGACCTTCGTGATCGCGTTCGCACGGCCCGAGGCCGAGCTGCCGCCGTGGCTCTCGCGGACGGCACGGCTGCTCGCGGCGGCGCTCGTGGTCGCGACCGGCGTGCATGCCAACTCGCCGCTGCCGCTGCTGGTCATGCTGCACCTCGGCTTCTTCTTCCTCGCCGCGCTCGTCGTGCACCGGCGGCTCGCCCGGAGCGCGCCGCCCCCGGCACGGCTCACCGAATTCTACGTGACGACCGCGCTCGGCGGGGCCCTCGGCACACTGCTCTTCGGCGTGATGCCAACGGTGCTCCTGCCCGACGCGTGGGAGCACGCCATCGCCATCGCGCTCGGCGCGGGGCTCACCGTGCCGGTCGCCGAGAGCCAGGGCTGGCGCTCCGATCTGCTCCGCGCCGCGCTCGTCCTCGCCGTCGCCCTCGGTCTCGTCGCGGCGCTGCCTGCGCTGGGGCTCGGCGACTCGGCCTTCGGCCCGCTGCTCGTGTTCGGCGCGCCAGTGCTGCTCGCCTACCGCGAGAGCGAGCGGCCCCGCCGCTACGCGTTCGCGCTGCTGGCAATCGTCGTCGCGGGCGCGACGTATTCCGAGCGCGGTACCTCGCTGCTCCGCCGCGAGCGGGACTTCTTCGGTGTGCTGCGCGTGCTCGACGACGACGGGATGCGGGTGCTCCTGCACGGCACGACGCTGCACGGAGCGCAGCGGATCGACGAGCGGGACCGCTGCGAGCCACTCGCCTACTACGCCCGCTCGGGTCCGCTTGGCCGGGCCATCGGGGCCCGCCGCGCCGCCTTCGTGCGCCCCATCGAGGCGAGCGCGATCGGCCTCGGCGCGGGCTCGACCGCCTGCTACGCCGCGCCGGGCGAGCGCTGGACGTTCCACGAGATCAGCGGCGCGGTGGTCGAGATCGCCTCCGACCCGGCGCTCTTCACCTACCTCGCGAACGCTCCGGGGGAGATCGCGGTGCGCATCGACGACGGTCGGGCCGGCCTCGCGGCGACCGATGCGGGGCGCCTCGATCTGGTGATCGTCGACGCGTTCAACTCGGACTCGGTGCCGGTGCATCTGCTCACCCGCGATGCGATCGCGCTGTACCTGCGGGCGCTGCGGCAGGACGGCTGGCTCGTGCTGCACGTCTCCAACCGCTCGCTGAACCTGGTGCGGGTCGTCGCCGCGCTGGCGCAGGCGGAGGGGCTGCCCGCGCGGGTGAACGCCGACGCGAGCGAGGTCGGGGGCACCGGCGCACAGCCGAGCTGGATCGTGATGGCACGCAGCGAGGAGGCCCTCGCCGGGCTCGACGGCGAGGCGTGGACGTCGCTGCCGCCCTCCCCGCTCCGGCCCTGGACCGACGAGCGCTCGAGCCTGCTCGACGCGCTGCGCTGACGCCCGAAACGACGAAGCCCGCCGGGTTGGCGGGCCTCCTCGCAGTGGAACGAGCGGTGTGCTCAGCTCTTGTCTTCGGCCTTCGCCGCGAGGCGCGCCCGCGCCCAGTCGAGGCGCCGCGAGAGCTCGTCGTAGTCCCGGCCCTCGAAGCGCTCACCGAAGGCCGAGATGGCCTTGTCGGCCTCGACCGCGTCGGCCTCGGCCTGCGCCACGTCGATCTGCCCCGGCTGCAGGAACTGATCGGTGAGGAGCAGGACCTTGTCGGGCTCGGCCTCGACGAAGCCAGCGCCGACCGCAGCCACGTAGACCTTGCCGCCGAGGCGGTAGCGAAGGACCCCCGGCTTGAGCGCGGCGAGCAGGGGCAAGTGGCCGGCGAAGACGCCGAACTCGCCCTTCACGCTGGGGGCCTCCACCGACTCGGCCTCGGTCCGGAGGACCAGGCCGAGCGGCGTCGCGACTTCGAGGGTGAGGACGTCCGCCATGCTCGCCTCAGTTCTTCATCTGCTCGGCGGCGGCCTTCACTTCCTCGATGTTGCCCTTCATGTAGAAGGCTTGCTCGGGGATGTGATCGAGGGCGCCGCTGAGGATCTCCTCGAAGCCGTGGATCGACTCCTCGAGGGTCACGTACTTGCCGGGGATGCCGGTGAACTGGAAGCCGACGAAGAACGGCTGCGAGAGGAAGCGCTGGATCTTGCGGGCGCGATCGACGGTGAGCCGGTCGTCCTCGCTCAGCTCGTCCATGCCGAGGATGGCGATGATGTCCTGCAGATCCTTGTACTTCTGCAGCGTCTGCTGGACCTTGCGGGCGCAGGCGTAGTGGCGCTCGCCGATGATGCCGGCCGAGAGCATCGTCGAGGTCGAGTCGAGCGGGTCGACGGCCGGGTAGATGCCGAGCGCGGCGATGTCGCGCGAGAGCACGGTCGTCGCGTCGAGGTGGGCGAAGGCCGTCGCGGGCGCCGGGTCGGTGAGGTCGTCGGCGGGCACGTAGATGGCCTGCACCGAGGTGATCGAGCCCTTGTTCGTCGAGGTGATGCGCTCCTGCAGGGCGCCCATCTCGGTGGAGAGCGTGGGCTGGTAGCCGACGGCGCTCGGGATGCGGCCGAGGAGCGCGGAGACCTCGGAGCCCGCCTGGGTGAAGCGGAAGATGTTGTCGACGAAGAGCAGCACGTCCTGCCCGTACTCGTCGCGGAAGTGCTCGGCGACGGTGAGCGCGGAGAGCGCGACGCGGGCGCGCGCGCCGGGCGGCTCGTTCATCTGGCCGTAGATCAGCGCGGCCTTGCTGATGACCGGGCTGCCGTCGGCGAGCTTCGACTCCTTCATCTCGATCTGCAGATCGGTGCCCTCGCGGGTCCGCTCGCCGACGCCGGCAAAGCAGCTCACGCCGCCGTGCTGCTTCGCGACGTTGTTGATGAGCTCCATGATGAGGACGGTCTTGCCGACGCCGGCGCCGCCGAAGAGGCCGATCTTGCCGCCCTTGCGGTACGGGGCGAGCAGGTCGATCACCTTGATGCCGGTCTCGAAGACCTCGACCTTCGTCGACTGATCGACGAAGGCGGGGGCCGCGCGGTGGATGGGAAGGCGCTTCTCGGTCTTCACCTTCGGGCCGCCGTCGACCGGCTCGCCGACGACGTTGAGGATGCGGCCGAGGCACTCGTTGCCGACCGGCATCGAGATGGGCTCGCCGGTGTTTTTCACCGGCATGCCGCGCACGAGACCATCCGTGGTGTCCATCGCGATGGCGCGCACGGTGCCCTCGCCGAGGTGCTGGGCGACCTCGAGGACGAGGTTGCCGTCCTCGTCCGAGATCGCCTTGTTGCTCACGCGCAGCGCGCTGAGGAGCGCGGGGAGCTGTCCCGGCGGGAACTCGACGTCGACGACCGGGCCGATGACCTGCGTGATGCGACCGACTGCCTCTGCCATGTGCTTGCCTCTCGGTTGGGTGCGCCGCGCCGGGCGCCGAGCTCTGCCCGCGGTCGCCGCCTCGAAGGAGGAGGCCGAGCCCCCGGCCGTGGTCCCGCGGACCGATCCGGAGTCTCGGAAATCACACGGGATTTCATCCCGTGGGTCGCGAGCGGGCCGGAGGTAGCACGGCCCCCCCAACGGGGCAACGATGGCGGCGCCTCAGGGGGCGTCGAGGCCGGCGTCGGGGGCGTCGGGCGCCGCGGCGCGGATGGGGACGCCAGCACCGAAGCGGGTGCGGACATAGCCGAGCACCGCGCGGCACCGCTCCTCGCCGAGGATCGCGCGGTGCGGGGGCATCACGCCGATCTCGCCGGTGCGTCCGTCGAGGATCGAGGCGAGCAGCTCCTCGTCGGGGCGGGTGAGCGGGCCCTCGAGCGAGGTGAAGTCGGCGCCGGTTCGTGCACCCGCGCCGCGACCGTCGACGCCGTGGCACGCGATGCAGTAGGTGCGGTAGGTCGCCTCGGCGGGATCGTCCGTGGGGATCGCCCGCTCGATCTCGACCCGCGCGATCGGCCACTGGGAGGGATCGCGCTCGGGCACCGAGACGCAGCCGGCCAAGGCGAGACAGACCAGCAGCAGCGCGCGGCTCATCCGAGCATCTCCCGCACGTGCTCGGCGCCCCAGCTCGCAAGGCCGTAGATGGAGATCTGCGGGTTCACGCTGCACGAGGTCGGAAAGACCGAGCCGTCGATGACGAACACGTCGTCGAGCGCGTGGTGCCGCAACGAGCGCGAGTCGACCACGCTGCGCGCCGGGTCGGTGCCCATCGCGCAGCCGCCCATGCAGTGCGCCACGAAGACCGGCACCCGGCCAGGCTCGATGGGGATGCGGTCGACGAGCGCCTCGATCTCGGCCTCGGTCCGCACGTACACGCCGTGCACCGTGTAGGCCTGCTGCGCGCCGGCGGCGAGCTGGATCCGCAGGGTCGCGATGGTCGCGGCGCGGAGGCCCTCCTGAAGGCGCGCAGTCCACTTGTAGTCGATGTTCGGCCGGCCGTCGGGCTTCACCGTGACGGTGGCGCCCTCGTCGGGATCGTCGGGGTCGAAGCCATCGTGCAAGAGCGCGCCGGTGAGCGAGCTGTAGGGCAAGAGCTCGAGCATCGCCTGCCGCTCGGCGCCGAGGCCGGTCGCGAGGCTCCCCATCGACATCGGGAACATCGGCGCGCCCTCGAGGAGGAAGCCCATGCCGTCGCGCTCGACGAACTCGTCGGAGTAGACGTACTGCGGCGAGCCGGCGAACGGGTGCACGCGCTCAGGGTGCACTCCGACGCCGCCGATGGCGGGATGGAAGAACGTCCGCTTGCCGGTGCGGCCGCTCGGGTCGATGCCCGAGCGCAGCAGGATCGCCGGCGTGTTGATCGCCCCGCCCGCGAGCACGGTGGCGCGCGCGCGGACGGTGATGGTGCGGCCGTTGAGCTGATCGGTGCGGGGATCGCGGACCTTCGCCACGACCGCGGTGCAGCGGCGCCCGTCCGTCTCGATGCGCTCGACCCACGCATTGGCGTAGATGTCGGCGCCGGCGCGCACCGCGTCGGGAAGGAACGTGACGAGCATGCTCTGCTTGGCGTCGATGGCGCAGCCCATCCCGCAGTAGCCGCTGTGCGCGCAGTTCTTCACGTTGCGGAAGAGCAGATCCTTGTGCCAGCCGAGCGCCTCGAGGCCGCGCCAGGTGACGAGGTTGTTGCGGTTGACCTGGTCGAGGCGCATCTGCACGACGTTGAGCCGCGCCTCGACGCGCTCCCAGTGCGGCACGAGCGCCGCGTGTTCGAGCCCCTCGACGCCGTGCCGCTCGGCCCAGAGCTGCATCACCCGCTCGGGCGTGCGGAAGCAGGTCGTCCAGTTCACCACCGTCGTGCCGCCGACCGCGCGGCCCTGCAGGATCGCCATGCTCTGGTCGGCCGTCGCCCGGCCTCCGCCCTCCTGGTAGAGGCGCGGAAACATGTTGCGCTCGGTGAGGTCGAAGGTGCGGCTCTCGTGAAAGCCCCCGTCCTCGAGCATCACGACGCGCTTGCCCGCAGCGCTCAGGCGCTCGGCCACGACCGCGCCGCCTGCGCCGGTGCCGACGATGCAGACGTCGCACTCGATCGTGCGGTCCTCGGTCACGTGCGCGCCGGTGAAGATGGTCATGCGTCCTCTGCTCCCGGGGCGCGGAGCGACGCGAGGTCGACGACCTGCGCCGCGTAGGCCGCGCGGAAGGCGACCGGATCGGGCGGACCGGGATAGCCGATGCCGGGCCAGACGCTCGGGTGCCCGTAGTACAGCGCGGTGACCATCGTGCTCAGCGCGCGAAAGACCGTGCGCCGGAGCGCGACCGACGAGTCCCGCCAGGCCAGCAGCACCGCGTCCTGCGCCTCCGGCGCGAGCTGGGTGAAGGGCCGCACCCGCTCGCCGAAGAGCGCGCCGACGAGGCCGTTCTCGAAGAGCGCGAGCACCGACTTCACGTCCACGGCGGTGCCGGGGTCGGCGTGCGACAGGAGCCGATCGGCCAGCAGGCCCACGCCCACCGCGTCCGCGCCGGGCACGTCCGGCCCAGGCGAGGGACAGACCCGCCGCGCGATCGCCGCGAGGATCGCGTGCTCCTCGGGCGTCAGGACGAGCAACGCCTCGGCCGGCGCCGCGCCGAGCCGGGTGGACTGCAGCCCCAGGCCGACCCCGCCGAGCGCGAGGAGGGCCGCGCTCCCGATCCCGCCGCGCAAGAGGTTGCGCCGCGAGAAGAGTCCGAGGGAGGCCTGCGGCGTCGGGGTCGTCACGTGCTGGAAGTGTCCTGCCGGGCCCCCGGGCCCGTCAACGTGGATGCAGCATGACCGAGCGCACGGGCGTGCACGGCCCTTCGGCCCGAGGGCTGCCCGATGACGCAGCTGCACTTCGTCGGCCCGTGGGACCTCGACGCCCGCTTGCCGGTCCTGCCCGCGCCGGGGACCGCGCCCGTCGTCCTGATCGAGTCGCGGGCCAAGTCGAGCGCGCTGCCCTTCCACAAGCAGAAGCTCGTCCTCGTGCTCTCGGCGATGCGGCACTTCGCCGCCGAGCTCCGGGCCGCGGGCCACGACGTGGAGCTGGTGAACGCGCGCTCGTACGTGGACGGCCTGCGTGAGGTCGCGGCGCGTCGGGGCGCACGCTCCATCGCGGTGATGGAGCCGCGGGAGTGGGGCCTGAGCCAGGCGCTCCGGAAGGCCGAGGCCGAGGGCGTGCTGCCTCCGCTCGTGCGCCACGACGACGGCGGGCCGGGCTCGCACTTCGTCTTCACGCGCGCCGAGGCGGTCGGCTGGGCCGCGGGCCGAAAGGAATTGCGGATGGACCTCTTCTACGCCTTCGCGCGGAAGAAGACCGGCCTCTTCATGGACGACAAGGGCAAGCCGCTGGGCGGCAAGTTCTCCTTCGATGCGGACAACCGCGAGCCCCCTGGCGACGAGCGACCTCCGCCGCACCGGGGCACCGCGCCCGACGCGATCACGCAGGGTGCCATCGACGATGTGCGGCGCTGGGGCCACGGCTGGGGGCAGCTCGAGGGCTTCGACTGGCCAGTCAGCCGTCAGGACGCGCTCGACGAGCTCGAGCGCTTCTTCGCCGAGCGGGCGGGGCTCTTCGGCCGCTACCAGGACGCGATGATCGAGGGCGAGCCCTACCTCTGGCACACCCGGATCGGCGCGGCGATGAACCTCGGCCTGCTCCGTCCCATCGAGGTGCTCGAGCGCATCGTCACCGCGCACCGGGACGGCATGCCGCTCGCCGCGGCCGAGGGCCTCTTGCGGCAGATCCTCGGCTGGCGCGAGTACGTGCGCGCGATGTACTGGCTCCGCATGCCGGCGATGCGGAGCGCGAACGCGCTCGGCGCGAAGCGGCCCTTGCCGGTCTTCTACTGGGAGCCCGAACGCACCGAGATGCGCTGCGTGCGCTCGGCCGCCGAGCAGGTGCGCCGCACCGGCTACGCGCACCACATCCAGCGGCTCATGGTGCTGGGGAACTTCGCGCTGCTCGCAGGCCTGGATCCGCTCGCGGTGAGCCACTGGTTCTGGGCCGGCTTCGTGGACGCCTACGAGTGGGTGGAGCTGCCGAACGTGCACGGCATGGCGCTCTTCGCCGACGACGGCTTCACCACGAAGCCCTACGCGGCGAGCGGCGCCTACATCCACCGGATGAGCGATCACTGCGGCGGCTGCCGCTTCGATCCGAAGCGCCGGACCGGGCCCGACGCGTGCCCCTTCAACCCGCTCTTCTGGAGCTTCCTCGTGCGGCACCGCGAGCGCTTCGGCCGGCACCCGCGCCTCGGCGCGCTCTACCGCACCTGGGAACGCTTCGCCGAGACCGAACGCGCGGCCATCCTCACGAGCGCCGACGCAGTACTCGCCGGCCTGACTCCGGCGGAGGCCTACCGCTTCGACGACGACCGCTGCTGAGGCATCACCGGAGGCGCACCCGGATCGGCCCCTTGGCGGTCGACGGATCGACGGGCCGGCCCCCTTGCGTGATCTCCACGGCACCCCGCGCGACGAGCCGGCGGGCAGCCTGACGGGCCGGCTCCATGAGCGGCCTCCAGCGGGCCTCGTCGGGAAAGAGACTCCGCGCCGCCTCGCTCGGGCAGATCGAGGCGCCGCGCGCCCGGCCCGCGAGCAGCTCGAGGATCGCTCCCTCGAGCGCGAGGTCCTGCTCACCGAGGCGCTGGCGCCGGCAGGCCTCGGAGCAGAACTTTACCGCGTCCCAGTTCTTCGCCCAGGCCTTGCGCCAGGACATCGTGCGCCCGCAGCGCGCGCAACTCTTCGTGGCGCCTTCCACGCCGGGGGGCTGAGGCCGTGCCTCCCCGTCGGCAAGCGCTGGCCGGCGGCGGCGGTAGGCCCCAGGGCCCCCGCCATGCGGATCGCGCTCCTCGCCCAGCTCGCCACCACGCTGCCCCTCGTCGGGCTCATCTGGATGGTGCAGGTGGTCGCCTACCCGCTCTTCGCCCGGGCCGGCGCGGCGGGCTTTCCCGGCTACCACGCCGCGCACTCGGCCTGGATCGGCCTGGTGGTCGGGCCGCTCATGGTCGGCGAGTTGCTCGCGGCAGGCCTCTTCCTCCTCGAGCGGCCGGCCTTCGTCCCCGGTTGGCTCCCCTGGGCGGGCATGACGCTGGTGCTCGCCGCGTGGGGCACGACCGCGTTGGTGTCGGTGCCGATGCACGGCGTGCTCGCGCGCGGCTTCGACGCCCACGCGCACGCGGTGCTGGTCTCGACGAACTGGATCCGCACCGCGGCGTGGACTGCGCGCGGGGCGATGCTCCTCTGGGCGACCGGGCGCGCGCTCGCGCCCTGAGCCGTCAGCGCGCCTGGTAGAGGCTCAGGCTGCTGACGTAGAGGAAGCCGACCATGAAGAGGACGAGGAACGGGATGCTCGCCCACGCGCCGATGTACATCCCGATGCCGATCGTCGCGACGAAGTAGAGGCCGAGCGCGAGCTCGAGCCAGGAGAAGAGCTCCTTGCTCGCCTTGTACTTCTTCTTCACCCAGGTCTCGCTCGACTTCACCACACCGTGCTTGGGCGTGCGGACGAACTCCGACTCGCGTCCGAGCAGGCCCTCGAGGACCGCGCGGCCGTTGTTGAGCGAGAGCCCGATGCCGAGCGCCATCATGAGCGGCAGGCGGCGGATGGCGTCCCAGAGGTCGCCGTAGAGCGCGCGGTGCGTCGTCAGGTAGAAGAGCACGATCGAGCCGCTGGTGAGGGCGAAGAGCGGGACGTCGAGGAGCAGCAGCTCGGGCGCCGAGATCTCCTGGCGGAGGATCATGTTCGGCAGCTGCAGCAGCGCGAGGGCCACGAGGAAGAGGTAGGCGAAGTTGTCGGTGAGGTGGAAGAGGACCTCGATCTTCACCTTCCACGGGATGTTCGCGCGGAGCACCGTGGGGATGAGCTTCTTGGCGGTCTGCGCCGAGCCCTTGGCCCAGCGGAACTGCTGGCCCTTGAAGCTGTTCATCTCGCAGGGCAGCTCGGCCGGCGCGAGCGCGTCGGGCACGTACACGAAGCGCCAGCCCTTGAGCTGCGCGCGGAAGCTGAGGTCCATGTCCTCGGTGAGCGTGTCGTGCTGCCAGCCGCCGGCATCGACGATGGTGGCCTTGCGCCAGATGCCCGCGGTGCCGTTGAAATTGAAGAAGCGGCCCGAGCGGTTGCGCGCGATGTGCTCGACCACGAAGTGGCCGTCGAGCATGAGCGCCTGCACCCGGGTGAGCACCGAGTAGTCGCGGTTGATGTGGCCCCAGCGCGCCTGGACCATGCCGACCTTCGGGTCGGTGAAGTGGTGAACGAGGTCCTGGACGATCGACGGAGTCGGAAGGAAGTCCGCGTCGAAGACCATCACGTACTCGCCCTTCGAGGTCTTCAGGCCGTTCTCGAGGGCGCCGGCCTTGAAGCCGGTGCGGTCGGTGCGGTGCAGGTACACCGCGTCGAAGCCGCGCTCGACGAGCTCCTCGACCTTCGCCTTGGCGATCTGCCGGGTCTCGTCGGTGGAGTCGTCGAGGACCTGGATCTCGAGCTTGTCCTTCGGATAGTCGAGCGCCGCGATGCTCTCGATGAGCCGCTCGGCGACGTACATCTCGTTGAACATCGGCAGCTGCACGGTGACCTTCGGCAGCTCGGTGAACTTCCCCGCCGGCTTCGGCGCGTGGTCCTTGTGCTTCCAGTACAGGTAGAGCAGCTGCGCGCGGTGGAACCCGTAGAGGGCGAGCACCGAGAGGACGAGGAGGTAGAGAGAGATGACGGCGATGTGCATGTTGGTCGCGTCGCAGCCGGAAGGGGCCGGCTCGAGCGAGCGAGGGATGCCACGCCGATTGTCACGCAATTGTATTTTGTCGTCGGGCTCCGTCGCCGGGATCGCGCATCGTCACGGGCAGGCGCTCGGGCGCGCTCACTCCGCGTCACGCATCCGCCCGACCGCGGCGTTGTGCGCGGCGAGGTCGGCGCTGAACGCGTGCCGCCCGTGTCCGCGCGCGACGAAGTACAGGTAGTCGTGCCGCTCCGCTCGCAGCACCGCCTCGATGGCTGCGATGCCGGGGTTGGAGATGGGCCCCGGCGGCAGCTCGCCGTGCCGGTAGGTGTTGTAGGGGTTCGCGGCGTCGTCGAGCATCGCGCGGGTGATGCGGCCATCGAAGCCCGCGCAGCTCGGGGCGCGCTCCGGCACCGCGCGGCAGCCGTAGGACACCGTCGGATCGGCCTGCAGGCGATGCCGCGGCAGGAACGTCTCCGATCGGAGGCGGTTCAAGAACACCCCGGCGATCGTGGGCCGCTCCTCGGCGACCGCGGCCTCTTCCTCGACGACCGAGGCGAGGACGATCACCTCGTGCGCTCTCCAGCCGAGGTCCGCGAGCGCCGCGAGCCCCGGCGCATCGTCGAAGAGCGGCGTGGTGCGGCGGTGGAAGTTCCCCACCATGCGCCGCACGACGTCCGCGGCCGCGCTCCGCTCCTCGAGCCGGTACGTGTCGGGCTGAAGGTAGCCCTCGGCACTCGCGGGCACCCCCTCGGCACGCGGGATGCCGAGCTCGTCGAGCAGCGCTTCGTCGTGCACGGCGCGGACGAACTCATCCGCCGCGACCACGCCCCAGCGGTCGAGTCGACGGGCGATCTCCCGGTGATCGAGGCCCTCGGGGATCATGACCTCGACCTGGGCCTGCCCGAAACCGAGCGCGACCCGAAGCAGGACCGTGCGGGGCGGCATGTCGTCGCGGAGAAGCACTTCGCCGGTGCGAAGCCGCTCGGAAGCGCCGAGCAGACGGGCGTACGTGGCGAAGAGGAACGGCTCGTCGATCACGCCCTCCTCGGCGAGGCGCGCGGCGAGCGCATCGAGCGTCTCCCCCTCGGCCACGGTGAGGGCAACCTCGTGGCCGCGCCCCGCGGGCTCGCGCTCGGGATAGACGAGGACCAGCCAGCCGAGCGTTCCGAGCGCGGCGAGCAGGAGGGCGGCGAGCGCGCGCGTCAGAGCGCGGACGGACCAGTGCTCTCGGCGGGCGCGCACCGGACTCACGCGCGGCGGCGCGCCTCGGCAGCGAGGTGGACGTCGAGGAGGATCTTCGCCGCGACGCGATCGACGTCAGCGCGCACGGCGCGGCCGCGCTTGCCCGAGGCGAGGAGCTGCGCGCTCGCCTCGCGGGTGCTGAGGCGCTCGTCGACGAAGACGATCCGGAGCCCGGGCCGGGCCTCGGCGATCGAGCGCGCGATGCCGCGGACCCGACGGGCGGCGAGGCCCTCGCGGCCGCTCATCTCGATGGGCAGCCCGATCACGACCGCCTCCGCGCGCTCCTCGCCCACCGCCTCGAGGACCGCCGCGACCTCGCCTCCGTCGGCGATCGTCACGGTGCGGAGCGCGAACGCAGGCCCCTCGTCGTCTTCGGACGAGGCGAGGCCCACCCGTCGGGCACCGAGGTCGACTCCGAGCCAGCGCACGGGACGGGGTCTAGCATGGCCGGCGCGGCCGCTGCGCGGGGCTCAGAGCTGGATCCGCTTGAGACGCTCGGTCACCTCGCGGCTGAGCGCGAGCTCCTGGCCGCGCGGCATCGCGGTCGTGGCCGCGAAGAGGGCGAAGGAGCTGAGTTCGTGCAGCGCCTGCAGCAGGCCCTCCATGGGGTTCTCCACTTCGACGTTCGCCATCGCGGCGGCGACGAACTCCGGGTCGACCGCGCCGTCCTGGCCGACCTTGTCGCCGAAGATCGGTCCATAACCGGAGCCCTGGATCCAGGCCTCCAGGGTCAGGCGCGTCGCCTCGACGCCGCCGAACTCGGCGACGCGGCGGAAGACCTCGCGCAGCACCTCGTTGAACTGCTCGGTGAGCCGCTTCACCGCCGCGCCGCCGTCCCCGGTCTTCTTGTGGAGCTCGACGAGCCCCTGCTGGATCAGGCCGTAGAGGGTCTTCGTGGTGAGGAACTCGCCGAGCCCGCTCTCGCGCGCGATCGCCTCGATGTCGCGCTTGCCGTCGCAGAACGCGAGGACGGCCTGCGCGCTCGGATCGGTCGCCGGGATGCTGGCGCGCGGCACGAGGGCCGGAACGAAGTCGGAGCCGGGGATGCGCCCCCGGAAAAGGGCCATCTCGTCGATGCGCTGCACACCCTCGAGCAGCAGCGCCTGCACCGGCAGGTGCACCGGATGATCGGGCGGAGGCTCGTCGACGTCGGGACGTACGAAGACGAAGCTCCCCTCGCCCGTGAGAATGGCAGCGAAGAAGATCTGCTCGACCTGCTTCTGGAGGTGGACGAAGAGTTCCTTCTGCGTGAGTAGGCCGCGATCGACGAGGACGGTCCCGAGGCGCCGCTCGCGATCGGTGGCCGCGAGCACATCCTCGAGCTGGCGCTTCGTCACCGCACCGGCCTGGTACAGGACCTGACCCAGCCGGTCGTCGGGATCGTCGCTGCGGGCGTACTTCACCGCGCCGTGATCGATCGCCATCGCCCGGTGGTGGTCGGGGCCGAAGACGTGCATCTCGCCCCGCCAGCCCGAGCTCGCGATCATGTTCACGACCTCGAGGACGGTCATGCGGGAGACGATCTCCCCCGCCAGCAGGACCCGGGGATGCGCGCCGAGCTCCGCCGCGGTCTCCTCGGCCCGGAGAACCACGAGGCCCTTGGCGTCGGCGACGAGGCGGTAGCGGCCAGCGCGGCCCCGCAGCCGCTGCTCGGCCTCGCGGCCGAGCGCGCGAACGGCGCCGTCGGGCTGGATCACCACGAGATCGCTGCGCTGGGCCACGGGCGCGGATCGTAGCCCCCGGCCTGCGCCGAGACCAAGAACGCGCCGGGCGCCCCGGCGCCGACCGACGGCTCGAAGGTGATCCGCGACGGCGGCGATCGCCGGCGCGGACGGCCACGTCATCCGCGCCGTCCCGTTGCGCGCAGGGAAACCGCGAGACGCGCAGCTTCGTGCTTGGAGCATCCCGCCGAGGCAGCTACACTCCGGGGCATCGTCCGCGGGGATGATCCCCTCGGTCGACTCCACGGCGGATGGGTCACAACCCCGCATCGGTGCGAATCTCCGAAGAGGTCCGAAAGGCACCTCCGAGTGGGGATCTCGCCGTGTTCAACGAGGCCTGGGCGGTCTTCGGTCGTGCGCTTCGTTCCGACAGGAACGGGGCGGGCGGTGCGTCGTCCTCTCCGGCCCCACCCACAGAACGTCCTTTGCGAGCCTGGCATCGTTCCAGAAGCCCAAGGACGCCGGCATCGCGCCGGGGGAGATCGTGCACAGTGGACAGTACCGTCGAATGCAGCATGCGCCTGGATCGGGTCGACTCGCGTGGAGGTGTCGTCGTCTGACGGTGGCCACCCCGTCCGCGTCCGTCGCTCCGTGCGAGCGACGTGTGGACGGCGCCATGGGGCGCGCGACGTGAGCGCGCCTCGCTCCCTCGAGTGAGCCCGAGCGCCCGCCGAACCACACGGCGGGATGCGGGCCGGCGGGCGGCGGACTGGGAAGACCGGTCCGCCGCTCGTTTTTTCCGTCCCGCCCCGCCGCGGAGTGCAAGGACGCGGGTCCGTTGTAGCCTCGCGGGGTGAACCTCCTCCAGCGACGCAGCCTCGGTCTCCTCGTCCCCGTCTTCTCGCTCCGGAGCGAACGCAGCTGGGGAGTGGGCGAGCTGCCCGACCTCGCGGACTTCGCGAGCGTGGCCGTCGATGCCGGCGCGTCCTTCGTCATGACGCTGCCCCTGCTCGAGCCCTCGCCCGGCCTGAGCTCGCCCTACTCGGCTGGCTCGTTCTTCGCGCTCGATCCGCTCTACGTCGCGATCGACGACGTCGAGGAGCGGGCCTCGATCACGCTCAGCGCGGCCGAGACCGCCGAGCTCGAGCGGCTGCGAGCGAGCCCGATCGTGCGCCACGACCGGGTGCGCGCGCTGAAGGAAGCGGTGCTGCGGCGGTGCTACGACGCGCTGCAGGCGCAGGGCCCCGGATCCGAGCGGGCCAGAGACCAGGCCCGCTTCGTCGAAGAGCACGCGCCGTGGCTGCGCGACTACGCGCTCTTTCGCGCGCTGAAGCACCGCCTGCCGGTGAGCTGGCGGACCTGGCCCGACGGCGTGCGGACCCGGCACGTTCCTTCGCTGGAGCAGGCCCGCGAGGAGCTCGCGGACGAGGTGGGATTTCGGACCTACCTGCAGTTCCTCGCGTTCCGGCAGGTGGAGGCGGCGCGGGCCCGGGCGCGCAGCCTGGGGGTCGCGCTCGTCGGCGACGAGCCGTTCCTGGTCGCCGAGGACAGCGCCGACGTCTGGAGCCAGCAGCACCTGTTTCGTTTCGACGCGACGGTCGGTGCGCCGCCCGACGCCTTCAGCGCCGACGGTCAGGAGTGGGGCCTGCCCCCCTACCGGTGGGAGCGGCACGCGGAAGACGGTCACGCGCTCTTCGCCCGCCGGGGCGCCCACGCGGCCCGCATCTACGACGCGCTGCGGATCGATCACGTCGTCGGCCTCTACCGCACCTACCACCGGCCGCTCGACAAGAGCCCGCACTACTTCTGGCCCCGCGAGCAGCCGGACCAGCTCGCGCAGGGCGAGGCGGTGCTGCGCGCGTTCGCGAGCGGCGGCGTCGCGCTCATCGCCGAGGACCTCGGCGTCATCCCCGACTTCGTGCGCCGCTCGCTGGATGGGCTCGGCGTTCCTGGCCTGAAGGTGCTTCGCTGGGAGCAGGAGCAGGGCCGCTTCCGCGACCCCGCGGGCTACCCGGAGCTCTCCGTCGCCACGACGGGGACACACGACACGGAGAGCTCGTGGCAGTGGTGGGAGGAGCTCGGAGAGTGGGAGCGGAGGGCGTTCTCGGCGCTCCCCGGCGCAGCCGCGCTCGGCGAACGCAAGCTCTGGGACGAAGAGGTGTGGGAAACGACGATGCGCCTCGTCATCGGGGCGCGGAGCCGCACCGCGCTCGTGCCCCTCAACGACGCGCTCTCGCTGCGCAGGCGGGTGAACACGCCGAACACGATGGGACCGGAGAACTGGTCGTGGCGCGTGCCGTGGACGAACGCGGGGATGCGGACGGACGCGGTGGTGCGGGGGCGTCTCGGGCTCTTGCGGCAGCTCGCCGACGCGGCCGGACGACGGCGCTGAACCGCGGCTCAGCGGCAGGGCACGATCAGCGAGGGCGTCGCCTCGCAAACCTGCTGGACGCAGAGCGTCAGCTCGCCGCACGTGACCCCGGGCGGGTTGCAGTCGGCGCTCGCCTCGCATGCGCGGCCGCCGTCCGCGAGGGGCGGCTGGAGATCGGGCGGACATCCGGTCAACACCCACGCGGCCGCGACGGCGGAGAGGACGGCAACGACGCGCGGACGGTTCACCGGCGGACTCTAGCAGGCGACGCGCAGCCCATCGGCGCGCGGTGCACGGGAATCCCCGTCCGACCCAGGACGAACCCCCGGCCGCCGCGGGGGTCGCCGGAAGGCGAACCACCCGAGGGGCCAGTTCGTCGATGCGGAAGAGAGGACTTGAACCTCCACGGGGGTTACCCGCCAGATCCTTAGTCTGGTGCGTCTGCCATTCCGCCACTTCCGCGTGGGGGCGCGCAAAGTGACCGAGAGCGCGGTCGCTGTCAAGGCCGTTCCGCGCAGTTCGTGTCGGTCCCCGGTCGCAGCCCACTCCGCTCGGCGGACGCAGGCCCCGCCGGGGCCGGCGAGGACGTCAGCGGCGGCCGGTGACCGTGCGCGACGGGCGCTTCACTTCGGCGACCTTGTGCTGGTGCAGGAACGCGCCGAAGCGGTTGCTGACGTAGACGAGGAGGTTTGCGTCGGCAGCGCCGAACTCGAGATCGCCGATGCGGTTGAGCAGTTGGAACGCGCCGAGCAGCCGGCCGCTGGCGAACACCCCGACGACGGCCGTGTTGGTGGCCTCGAGCCCGACCCGACCATCGACCCCGGGATCGAAGCGCGCGTCCGCCCCCAGCTCGTCGACGGTGGTGCACGCCTCGTGGAGGCGGATCGCGGCGCCGAGGATGCCTGCCTGGGCAGGCACCGCGTCCCCCTTGCGCTCGTCCGCGCCGACACCGTGGGCCGCGACGAAGCGCAGTTCGTCGGTGTTGATGTCGTAGAGCGCGACCGCCGAGGCCTCGCAGGGGACGAGCTCGCCGAGCAGGCGGAGCACGAAGTCGGCCCCTTCGGCGGGGGTCGGTAGGAAGAACAGGTCCTGCAGCCCCTCGAAGGCCGTCGCGAGCCGGTCGTCCCCGGGTGGCGGGGCGCCGCTGCTCCGCCGGGGCGCGGGGGCGGACGCGGACGGACCGCGCGGGGCCGATGCGGAGGGCGGCTTGGACGGCGTCGAGGCGCTGGGTGGCGGGGTGGAGGGCACCGCTGCCGCAGGCGCCACCGAGGCCGAGGCCGCGCGGGGTGCCGCGCTCGCCTCGGCGAGGAGGCCCGGATCGACGACGATCGAGGACGCGGGCGCCGGGCCGGGCGCAGGGGGCGAGGAGACCGCGGACGACGCTGCGGCGCTCGGCACCGCGCCCGCCGCCGACGACGGCGTGGACGGCGACGCCGCGGCGCCGGCACGGCCTGGGACGAGTACCTCGGGCTCCCCCCGCCAGTCCTTCCACGTGAGCACGAGGACCGGCGGCCGCTGCGGCTGCCCCGTCCACCGGTGATCGAAGAGCGCGAGCTTCACGAGCTTGCCGCGTGGACGCCCCGCGAGCTCATCGCGAAGCTGCGCGAAGCGAAGGCGGAGCATCGTCTCACCCTGCTCGATCGAGGTCCCCTCGGGCACGAACCAGCTCCGCTCCCGGTAGAGGAGCGGTGCCGAGGCGCTGGGCTCGGCGTCGCGCTCGAAGAGGAGCGAGAGCGCCTCGGACGACGCCGCGCGCGTGTCCTCCGCCGTTGGGGCGCTCGGCGTCGAGACTGCCGCGCCGGAAGCCGCCAGGATCGCCGGGGCCCCCGCGCTGGGCGCCGCAGCGGACTCGCCAGGGCCCTGGGCTGCGGTGGCCGGTGCCAGGTACGCCATCGTCGCACGCGGGGACTTCGTGCCCGAGGACGCTGGCCCGGAGGAATCCGATGAAGGCGCGCCGGAGGCCGGACTCGACGAGGGCGCCGCGGCCGCGGCGACCGCCGGGCTCGGCGAGGGAGCGGCGGGGCCTGCCACCGTACCCGGCGGGGGCGATGCGGCCGGGGCGGACGGGGCGCTCGGCGCGGTAGCCACCACCTGCAGCGCAGCGTCCACCGCGGCGGCGAGCCCTCGGGGTGCGCCGGAGGCAAGCGGAGGCGAGCCCGCAGGCCCCGAGGTCGGCGCGGGTGCTGCCGAGGCGGCGGTCAAGGGCTCCTCGGTCCCGGCAAGGCGGTACTGCTTGCGGCCCACCGGGTCGAGGATGGTGACCCGGCCCTCGGGGGACACCGACACGCTCGCGCCCTGCGGCACGGTCCCCTTCTCGCCGATCCTTCCGCGGGCACGGCCGAGCGCGGTCATCCAGTCGCCCGCCTCCACGACCGCCTCGGCGACGACCTTCGACGAGCCGAGCTCCGTGACCGAGAGCTTCCAGCGTTTCTGGGTCATCCGCGAAGAGCGATGTACCAGGGCCGCTCGCGCGCCGTCAACCCGGCGCACGCGAGGTGAGCAAGCGCCTGCGCAGCGTGCCGCGCCCGCGTTCCGGGCTGCGGTCTCAGGCGGCCATGCCCGCGCCGCGCGGCAACCGGCCCGGCCGGGCGAAACAGACGACCGCGTCGTAGCCGCCGAAGGCGAGCGCGTTGTTGAGTACGATGTCGACCGGCATGGCGCGCTTCTCGTTCGCCACGAGCTCGAGATCGCACTCGGGATCCGGCGTCTCGTAGTGCATGGTCGGCGGCACGACGCCGTCCTGGATGGTCATCACGCAGGCGACC
>Ga0209985_10001004_pt1 | contig 29089 bp, 27 predicted proteins | sample NOAtaG_FD_187305 | JGI IMG/M metagenome (GOLD analysis project Ga0209985, IMG submission 187305) | Freshwater lake microbial communities from Lake Erie, under a cyanobacterial bloom - NOAA_Erie_Diel6S_1000h metaG (SPAdes) (version 2) | ecosystem: Environmental > Aquatic > Freshwater > Lake ...
GAGGCCATTGACAGTCTGAGCCCCGTAGGATGCCTGGCCACCCAGCACGCATGGAGCGGGCTGCCCTTCGGTTACACCTACCAACTGCACCTGGTGGACCATGGGGCCTGCGGTTCGGAGGCCTGGGGTGCCGCCGTGCAAACGTGGAGCTGTGGCGGTGCCGATGTGGCGCTGGACGTGCAGCCCTCCATGGGAGGCACAGGCTCCATTGAAGTGCTGGAGGTCATGCCCGACCCCGGCTCCATCAACCCTCCTGCCGGTCCGCTGGAAGGCACCTTCCGCCTTTGGTCGCTGCCCGACTACACGCAAGTGGGCGATGAACAAACCGGCACCACCGCCTTCTGGGATGCACTTCCGCCTGGTGACTATGAAGTGCTCTTCGTGCCTGAACTGCTGTGCGACCCGGTGCTCACGCCTGTGACCATTGACCTTGTCTCGGGTCTGAGCAACCGTACCATGGACGAACCGGTTCTTTGGCCCCAACCAGCGCAGCACATGTTGTATTGGAGCAGGTCTATGAGCGGAGCGGCACACATTACCGACCTGCACGGCCGCCTATTGTTACAGGCCAGCAGTACCGATCGCATGGACATTTCGACCTTGGCTCCGGGCATTTATCTATTGCGGGTGGAAGGCTGCAAGGCCATGCGCTTCGTCAAGGACTAAGGTGTAACGCCACCGATATGCGCTTGGGGCCTGGGGTCGCAGCAACCGGTCCGCTCCTTTTAGCCTTCCTGTCCACATCCGATCGTGGAAGCCCAGATGGTCAAAGTACCCATTTGCTGGGCGACCTTTGGGTCTCGTTATCCGTCATTTTCCGTGATGCGCTACCTCCTTCTACTGCCCTGCCTCTGGACATTCGTGCACACCAATGTGCACGCCCAGTGTAATGGCTCCATTTCGTTGGGCCCTGATGTTGTGCTTTGCGAAGGACAGACCACCCTGCTGACGCCCGGCCCCGGTTACATCAGCTACCTATGGAACGATGGCTTCACCGGAGCGGTTCGTAATGAGGGTACGGCAGGAGTGTACTCATGCACCGTACAGGAACTGGCCGTGGGCGTGAACCTGGTGGTGAACGGAGACTTTTCCGCCGGGGCCTCGGGCTTCACCAGCGGCTACATTCCCGGCACAGGTGGTACTTATGGATTGCTTTCCTCCGAAGGGCAGTATGCGGTGGCCAGCAACGGCACTGCCACGCACACCAACTTTCCGCCCTGCACGGATCATACCGGCGGGGGCAACATGATGGTAGTGAACGGGGCTGCCACTCCGGGCGTATCCATCTGGTGCCAGTCCATCACCGTAACGCCCAACACCAACTACGCCTTCTCTGCCTGGCTTTCCACCATGGTGGTCTCCAACCCCGCCGTGTTACAGTTCACCATTAATGGCCAGGTGCTCGGGAACCCCTTCACGGCGCCATCCACCTCGTGCACGTGGGACCAGTTCTCTGAACTGTGGAATTCCGGCACCAACACCACCGCCGAGATCTGCATCACCAACCAGAACACCCAGACCAGCGGCAACGACTTCGCTCTGGATGATATCACCTTCACGCCCTACTGCAACTACACCGATACCGTGGAGGTGTTCGTGAACGCCTACCCCGAGCCGGACCTGGGACCCGACCAGGTGTATTGCGGCCCCGGCACGGTCGTGCTCGATGCCACCACGCCCACTGTTGATACCTTCATCTGGAACGATGGCCAGGCCACCGGCCCGCAGCTCACGGTCACCACCAGTGGCACCTACTGGGTGAACGTGTTCACTGGCGCCTGCTTCGGTCGCGATTCGGTGACGGTGACGTTCCTCCCACAACCCACGCTCGATCTGGGCGGCGACCAAGGCGCATGCACCGGCGACAGCGTGACCATTTTCCCCTTCCCGCAGGATGCCGACTACCTGTGGCACGATGGATCAAGCAACAACAGTTACACCACGTCCACCAGCGAAGTGGTCTGGCTGCAGATCTCGCAAGGCCCCTGCACCGCATCGGACACGGTGCTCGTTAGCATCGACCCGTGCACGGCGGTGGTGGAAATGCCCAACGTGTTCAGCCCCAACGGCGATGGGCACAACGACCAGTTCCAAGCCATTGTGCTCGATGGTGTGAGCGGCGTTCAACTGAACATCTTCAACCGCTGGGGTCAACTGGTATATGAGAGCAAGGGCCCGCAATTCGCATGGGACGGCCGCAGCGGAGCTGGCATGAGCGTATCCGATGGCGTTTACTTCTGGACCCTCACCTACAATGGCCCCAGTGGCAATGGCGAGCAGTACGGCACCGTGACGCTGCTGCGCTGAGGACGCGTTTATTCAGGAAGCCGGGCTTGTCGGCGTGAGCCAATGGCTGGCGTGATCTTCGATCGACACGCCGATAACCGGTCTCAGTAAGGCAGATTGATCTGGGTGCGCACGGCCGTTGGGTTCACCCCACCGATCACCTGCAGGACAAGGTCGCGGTCGTTGTTCTGGCCTGTGTACTTGATCACCCCGTCCATGTTCACATCGGCGTTGGCATACACACCCACCACAGTGGCCGAGGGTACCGCACCTCCTATCGCCACTAGGATGGGATCGCGGTCGTTGTCCACCCCCGTGTATTTGGTCTGTCCATTGAACGTGACATCTCCACACCACATGCGCCGGTCGTCCGGGAGGCTCGGGTCCACATAGAGCGCATTTGGGTAGCACGAAGTACCCGATATGTTCGTGTAGTCCACTGCTACCGTGTCCGCATAGTACCAATTGCCGAACTGCTGAACCACGCCCAGATGATTCCGGTGCCGCACGGCCGCCACGTATCGTCCTTGCTGGTTCATGTAAAGGGGCAGCGGCCATGTGCCATCCAACGCAACCACATCACCATCGCGCTGCAATAATGCCGGACGGTTGTACCGCACCGCATTGCCACGTTGCGAGGCAACGGGGTCCGGTATCATGTCCACGATCACCCAGTCCACGATCGCATCAGGGCCGGTAACATCCAGCAAGGCGGGATCGAACACATCGGGCCAGCCATTGCCGCTATAGGTGAAGCCCAATGCCGTGTAGGGTTCCGTCTGAGGCAAAAGACCCTGTGTCCGTAGATCATCGCGCATCAGCATGGTGCCATTATCGAACGGCCCTTGAAGCAGTACCTGCAACATCAGGTGCGGTGGCAGTATGTAGCACGGTGCGCTGCTGTCGCAAAGTCCTGGGGTGAACCCGAAATTGGCCGCGTTCATTTGCAGCTGTAGCGGTTGGTTGGGCAGGCAGCTGAAGGAATTACCCTGACAGCGCAGTACCTCCAGGTCCTTGTTCAGGTAGGGCAGACAGCCCAGCGTGGTGCTATCGATGTACAGCTCCTGCAGCATCACCGGAAGGGCTGCCACCGATGTGATCGGGTTGTTGCCCACATCCAGCCGGTACAATCGTGTTTGGATCATATTGGCCACCGTGCTGATCTGGTTGTGGCTCACATCCAGCAGGCCCATGTAGCTGGTCCAGTTGCCGCTCAGGGTGGTCAGTTGGTTGTGGTGCGCCAGCAGGTTGCCCAAACTGGTCTGTGGCCCCACCTGTGGCAGGGAGGTGAACTGGTTGTAGCTGATGTCCAAAAGGTCACACCACGTGGGAATGCCCAGGCTGCTCAGCTGGTTATGATGGGCAATAAGCTGGTACACCGAACTGGGCAGGTCCAGCAATGCCGTCAACTGGTTGTGGCTGCAATCAACCCAGTTCAACGTCGGAGGCCAACCATTGAAGTCGAGCGTGGTCAATTGGTTATTGCTGCAGCGTAGTTCCACCAGCGCATAGATGGACGATACGTCCAAGGTGGTCAGCGCATTATTCCGAAGGAACAGGTATTCCACCGTGCTGGGCGCGTAGGTGAAGGTGGTGAACTGTGGGCAGTTGTCGACGACCAGGAAGGTGAGCTGCGGAGGTAGCTGCTCCTCCAACTGGATGCCTGTGATGGGAAGACCATACACCCACAATTGTGTGACATTGGCAAAGGCGGAAAGTCCACTCAGGTTGGCAATGGGCTGGTTATTTATGGATAGCATCGTCTCCGCCATCACTCCAGGGTGGCTCTCATCAATGTAGTTGCCCGAAACGCAACCGGGGTAGTTGCTATTGGCCCACGCGCGCAGGTTGGCATCCGGCGCGTAGGTAAGGGCCTTGGCACTGGGTACCAGCAGGCACATGGCGAACAGTATCGGTAACCGCATAGTGTGAAATTAACCTGTAGACGCAGAGCTGCGTTATGGGCTGCCTGCGATGCAGGTCCAGAGTTGAGCTGGCCATGCCCTTTGAGCTCTTGCTTCCTGGGTGCCCAACGAACTTGTGCGTGGCACCGGGAATGGTCCTCGAACGGAGACCCCATCAAACCCACGCTCACCCCCACCACACCGCATACCCCTTCCGGCGCAGTTCCAAGGCCAGACCCTCTTCCACTTCCAATGCCTCGGCGCGTGTGAGCGGACCGATGTGCTGGTAGAGACTGGGACGCAGGTAACGACCGTATTTGCGCACGATGTCGCTGCTCAGCTTGAGCCCCTTTGCGGAACGTGCGCCGCTCTTGTGCTGGGCCAGGCGTTCCTGCGGGGTCTTGGCCGTTTGCCCCACGTACAGGCATTCAAGCACTCCATTGTACTGTGGGTTGGCCTCGCGGAAACGACGGTCCTCCGTAAAGACCTTCCGGCTCAGCTCGATCACGTACACGGTGTAGGCAGTAGGCATGGTCCGGGTGCAAAGTTGCACATGCATGAATGCGTTAGCAGGGAAGAGCACACAGCGAGATACCTGCCAAGATCCGGCAATTTCGCAGCACCCAAGTAGATCGAAGGTCCGTCATTCTCCGCTCGCCCGAACTTCGCCCCATGCCGCACCACCATCACACCATCGCCCAACGCTGGTTCGCTGCCTTCAACGCCCACGAACTGGAGGCCCTGCTGGCCTTATATGCCGATGACGCTGAGCACTACAGCCCTAAACTGAAAGTGCGCCACCCGGAAACCCAAGGCCTGGTGCGCGGCAAAGCGGCCCTGCGCGCTTGGTGGGCCGAAGCCTTCGAGCGCCTACCCAGCCTGCGCTACACGGTGTGGAACCTGGTGGCCGGGGACGATGCCGTGTTCATGGAATACACGCGCCATGTGGATGGTGAAGCAGACCTGCGGGTGGGTGAAGTGCTGGTGATACGTGAGGGGTTGATCGTGGCCAGCCGCGTGTACCATGGGTGAGAGGGCGCTACCTTCAGGCCTTGACCATGCCACTACCATCCACGGCCGACATGGCCGTTACTTGAACCGTTCACCTTGCCTGCGGGCCTTGGAGAGGACCAAGATCGATCGATCCATGTATGAACCTGACCGCACCTTGAACCTCCGATGAGCCGCGGCTTTGTCAAAGAGGACGACCAGGAGGAGGCGCCCTTCATACCACCACGGGCCGCGCTGCCCGATGGCACGCCCAACCATGTGACACCACGCGGGCTTCAGTTGTTATTGGAAGAGCGCACCGCATTGGAGGCCGAACGTGCGGCCGCTGCTGGAAGCGATGATGAAAGGCGCCGCCAGCATGCCGAGATCGATGGAAGACTGGCCTTGCTGAACGAACGCATCGTGACGGCGCATGTAGTGGAGCCTTTGCCCGGCAAGGCCACCGAGGTGCGCTTCGGCAACACGGTCACCTTCGAGAACACGGCCGGCAGGCTGAAGGGCACGCAGCTTACGTTCACCATTGTGGGGGTTGATGAAGCCAATGTCAAGGAAGGCCGCATCGCTTTCACGGCACCCCTGGCACGTGCGCTCATTGCCAAACGCAAGGGCGGTGTAGCCGAACTGCGCTTGGGCACCGAGCTGCAGAAGCTGAAGGTGCTGGCGATCGGATAGGGCGATCAGTTGCCGCCGCCGTTGTCGTCGCCGGGAGGATCGTCGTTGCCGTGGCCGCCGTTATCGTCCACCTGACCATTGCCGGATGTGTTCGGTGAAACCACCTCATCGCGCTGGCAGGCGGTGAGCGAGCCCATCACGATGAGCAGAATGACGAGCTTGAGCAGCAGGCTTGCAGGACGGAGAGTGTGCGCGGTGTTCATGGCCTAACGTGTTTGATGATGCGAACCTATCCCCATGCACCACGGCCCAACGAACGCATGCGGACGGAACAGGCTATAAGGGCGATGAAGCGGGATGGGAGCTGCCATGGCTGTTAGCCAGAGTTAGCCGAACCGACCATGTAGTTCCTTTGCGGCATGGAACGCACCACCTTCGATCTGCGAGGCGAATACATTGAACTGAACCAATTGCTGAAACTGACGGGCGTGTGCGAGAGCGGTGGCCAGGGTAAACAGTTGGTGGCCGAGGGTCTGGTGCTGGTGGATGGCCAGGTGGAGCTGCGCAAGACCCGTAAGATCAGGCCGGGCCAGGTGGTGCGCTTCCAGGACCTGGAAATCGAGGTGGTGGCGCCGTAAGCGACCGTGATCTCACATACCTACAGCAGCTGCCTGCGATAGGTGCCATCAAGCAACACCACCAGCACCACCAGTGTGCCGATGACCACGATATCGCCCACACCGGCCACGGAGCCCAATAACGGGTGCCCCCCCCTTGGCGAAGAGCATGAACGCTCCGGCGCTGCCATTAATGACCCCGTGCAGAATGCAGCTGCTCCACACCGTGCCACTGCCCGTGCGGGTCCAGTCGAACAGGAAACCGATCACGATGCAGAAAGCGGTCATCATGAGGATGCCCTGTACAGGGTGGCCGGGATAGTTGCGCCCTATGGCGATGAGCGGCGCATGCCATAGCCCCCAAACGATGCCCGTAAAGCTTGCATGCTTGATGCCCCTCCAGTGCTGGATGCGTTACCAGAGGTAGCCGCGCCAGCCAAGCTCCTCTCCGAGCATGAAGGGCAGGTTCACCGAGAAGGCGCCGCCCACCGAACCCAACGCAACGAAGACGAGCACCAAGGCCGGGGGAATACGGGTCAGCTTCTCCGTGGTCTCTGCATCGAGAGGTGCGTTGCGGTACTGAATGCTCAGTTCGTTCGCTGTGGCCAGCATGTGCTCCGAGGTAAGGGCCACATCGCCGAAACCCAGGAGCGGAAAGGCCCCTGCCAGCAGGAAGCACGCCAACAGGCTCAGCGGAACAATGGTGATGCCCACCAGCGCGGCGAGGGCGAGCACACCCCAACGCGTACCCTTCACGGCAATGCCGAGACCGGTCCACGGGGCTCTGTCGAACACGCGTTGCTGCACCACGGCCGCGATGGCCGGGGCCAGCATGCACAGTGCGGCCATGATGATATAGCTGGTGCCAGAGTTGGTGTCGATACCCAGGCCGAAGATCCCGACGGCCGCAATGACCCACACGATGCCGAAAGCCATGAGCAGGAAAGAGAGGATGCGTTTATCCACGTTCATGGCATTGAAGATCGGCAGCAGAACAGAAAGGGGAATGCCGTTCGTCACATCGAGGGCCGCTGTACGCGCACATGGTCGAGCTTCAACGTGGTCTGGCCCAGGAGGGGTTGGCGAAGCTCCAACACACCCGACCGCGTGGCAGCACCGCCCACCTTGGCATCCACTTTCAGTGCACTGTGGCAGCGGTCCACGTTGATGCGTGGTGCAGAAACACGCGTGGCGATGACAAAACCCTGGTCCCACCAACCGATGTCCGTGAGGTTCAGCTGGCCGCTCAGGTAAAGGACCACAGGTGCGGTCTGCGGGCCGTTCCAGTACACGTTCTGCAGGTCCACCACCGCTTTCACGGGCATGTTCACGTAGATGGAGGCCTTCCGCGCTTTGTGCTCCACATGGAAGTTGGAGAGGTGGAACGACTTCACCACGGGGTTGCGTGCCAGCGACTCCTCGTTACCGTCCATGGTGGCGCTCAGGAAGAGATCGTGCTCCGGCCCCGCACCTTCGCTGATACAATCGACCATGCGCACTCCGCCGGTGTTCAGCACAGTGAAGGCTTGCGTGGTGGTCTTGCTGCAGAACACGCGGCACTGGTCCAGCACGGTACTGTTGCTCTGGCTGTTGGTGCCATTGGCGCCGGGCCAGTCGCCCTGCCTCACCACGATGCCACGTCTGGTGGGATTGGTGACCAGCACGTTCTGCACGCGCGCCATCAGGCAAAAGCGCAGGTCAATGGCGGTCTCGGACTGTCCGGTGAACCGGCAGTTGCTGATGGTACTGCCCAACGTGGCCTTGAGGTCGATGGCCTTGCGCCCGCCCTCGATGGCCGCGAAGTCACGGATGGTGTAGCGCGAGGAGGTGCGCCTGTTGGCCTCCTGCTGATCGGCAATGCGCACCGTGAACCCATTGGAATTGGGCCCCAGGATCAACTTGGCCCCTGCCCCATCGATCACCAACAACTGACGTGCAGGCAGAACGATATCACCGTTCGCCCTGTACTCCGCTGCTGCGCTGAACCGGACAATGGTCGCATCGGCGGGCAGCTTGGCGAAGAAGGAGCCCACATCGCCTGTGGGAACCACGTATTCCTTGCAACGGCCGATCACCGGCAGCAGTGTGATGATGACAAGGACCAAGCAACGAGCCATGCTCTGCATGGGGACCAAGCTATGCACAAGCCTACCTTTCGCCCATGGCCAAAGCACGTCCCACCTTGCTCTGCATCCACGGCTTCCCGCTGGACCACACCCTGTGGGACCCTCAAGTGGCGGGGCTCCGCGATGTGGCCGATGTGCTGGCCCCGGACCTGCGCGGCTTCGGTAGTGACCGGCGAATACTACCCGAGGTCATGACCATGGAAGCCTTTGCCACCGATCTGAAAGCGCTGTTGGATGAGCGTGGTGTGGACCGGGCCGTGCTGTGCGGACTGAGCATGGGCGGCTACATCGCCATGGCCTTCCTGGAGCTATGGCCTGAACGTGTGGCGGGGCTGATCCTCTGCAACACCCGCGCGAACGCAGATACGCCCGAAGGCCGGGCCGCCCGAAAGGCCACCGCACAGAACGCGTTCGAGAAAGGCGTTGACGTGATCGCACGGGCCATGGCGCCCACCTTGCTCAGCGAGCATTCCAAACGCGAGCACCCCGGACTGATGGCAAGTATGGAGGCCATGATCGCGCGCCAGCGACCCGAGGCCGTGGCCGCAGCCGCCTTGGGCATGAGCGAACGACCCGACCGGCATCACGTGCTGCGCAGCTGTACCGTGCCCGCACTGGTGATCACAGGCAGCCATGACGCACTGATGCCCCTGCCCACCAGCCAGGCCATGGCCGATGCCCTGCCCAACGGACGTTTGGTGATTTTGGAGCAGACGGGTCACCTGAGCAATCTGGAGGCCACAGAGGCCTTCAACGGCACGGTGCGCGAGTTCGTCGAAATGATTCCCTGAGGAACAGGGAGGTGGGTTCCCAAGGAAAGCACATGGGGCGACATTGGACCTTGGGCCGTCGGATTACCTTCACGCCACCTACGGCAGACCCATGCAACAACGCTACAAAACCCTTTTGGCCACTGGCCTGTTAACGGCACTCGCTGTCACCGCACAGGCCCAGTGCCCCGCCGGTGAAGTGAGCGTGGAGATCAACGTGCTCACCGACGATTACGGCAACGAGACCTACTGGCAGTTGGTACCCACTGGCAATGCCTGCGGCACCGGCACCATCTATTCCGGCGGCAACCCTGCTTTGGACTGCACCTCGGCTGGCAGCCAGACCTCCCCGGCCGGAGGCTACGGCAACAACACCACCATTTCCACCGGACCGTGGTGCCTCTCAGAGGGCGCTGCGTTCGACATCATCTCCATCGACAGTTATGGGGATGGACAGGCCACGTTCCAAGTGTTCGTGGAAGGCGGTGTGGTGGGCACCTTCAACGCGGCCGGCGGGTTGAACGTTTGGACCTTCACTGCCTTGCCACCGCAGGAATATGACCTGGGTGTATCGAAGCTCACCACATCCATCTACAGCGAAGTGGGTGCAACGGTGGAAGTGCACGGAACGATCTTCAATTTCGGTTCGGCCACGATGGACAGCTACACACTGAACTACCGTATTGATGGTGGCGCCACCGTTAGCGAGAACTTCACTGGCATTGCACTGGTCAGCGGTGCATCAAGCTCCTTTGAGCATTCCGTTCCTTGGACGCCGAACAGCGAAGGCAGCGTATTGCTCGAAGTGTGGGCCAGCGACCTCAACGGACAGCCTGACCAGGCACCAGCGAACGATGTGCTCACCGCACAGCTGGTGGTGAACCCGGCCATTCCCGACATCATGGACCAATACCTTGAAGCACCGCCTACACTGACCGTGGTGGCCGATGATGATGAGGACCTGCTGGTGCCCCGTGATCTTGACTTCCACCCCGACCGCACGCGTAACGAGCTGTGGGTGATCAACAAGGACGTGGAGCAGAGCGGAGGTAGCACCGTGCGCTTCTTCAACCCTGGTGAAGCGAACATGGACTTCCTCTGGCAGCGCGACCCCAACGCATGGCACTTCATGAGCCTGCCCACCGCCATCGCCATGGGCGACAACGGCAATTTCTCCACCAGTCCTGGCGTGTTTGATGCCAATCACAACGGTGGCACGCCCTTCACGGGCCCTACGCTCTGGAGCGCCGATCCCGCGATCTACGCACAAGGAATTTTCGGTCCGTTGGGCAGCCACCTGGACATGCTCCACGTGAACCCGAACAGCCAGGGCATCGCGCACGAGCAGTGGAACCGCTTCTGGGTCGTGGATGGCTACGTGGGCGACATCGTAATGAACGACTTCCGCGAGGACCATACGCCCGGCATGAGTTACCACGGCGATGCGCTCATTCGCCGCTACGCCGACTTCACCATCACACGCGACCCCAACGACCATATTGTCAGCCACAACGTGTTCGACAAGGCCACTGGCTGGCTTTACGTGGTCGATCACGGCGGGCAGCGCGTGCTACGCATGGACACCCGCACAGGCACCGTGGGAGGCACCCCCACACTGGGCCCTTGGGAGAGCTATGTGGAATATACCATGGTGACCGGCTACACCTGGGAGGAGATCATCACAGAGGGACTGGTGGAGCCGGCCGGTATCGACATCATCGGCGACCATCTGCTGGTGAGCGACCACGCCACGGGCGATATCGTGATCTATGACAAGAGCGGCGCCAACGTGGTGGAGCTCGGACGCATCAACACCGGTTCCGCGGGCATCATGGGCATCAAGGTGGGCCCCGATGGCCGCATCTGGTATGTGAACGCCACAACACATGCCTTGGTGCGCTTGGACCCGGCGTTGAACGTGGGCATTGCGGACGCGCCCCCGAACAACGACCTGCGCCTGCACCCCAACCCGGCCACCGATCGGCTGTACATCACGTTCACGGGTGCTGCCAACAGTGGCACACGCACCGTGCAGGTGATGGACGCCGCCGGCCGCAATTGCCTGCAGCAAATGACCAATGACCTGCGCCAAGGCATCGACGTGTCGGCACTGGCCAATGGCACCTACGTGCTGCAGATCGATGGCGGTGAGGCACAGCGCTTCACCATTTCGCGCTGATCTGAGCGTCCAACGGAAGGGGCGGCGTACTGACCAGTGCGCCGCCCTTCGCATGAGCACCTCTGCCACTTGACGAGCAGTAGCCCATTTCCTTTGCACCATGCCCATCAATATCCAACAGGACAAGGCCTACATCAACGGCAAATGGACCACGGCCGCGGACGGACGACGGTTCAGAGTGAACGACCCGTACACCGATGAGCCCATCGGCGACGTACCGGACCTTGGACCCGCTGAGACCCAGGACGCCATTGTCGCAGCGCATGCAGCGTTCGCACCTTGGTCGAAGAAGCTGGCGGTGGAACGGGCCGATGTGCTGTGGCGCTGGCATCAGCTGGTGCTGGAACACACCCGCGAACTGTCGGAGCTGATCACCCGCGAGTGCGGTAAACCACTGGCCGAAAGCATCGCTGAGGTGCGTTATGGGAACTCCTTCATCCGCTGGAGCGCGGAAGAAGCACGCCGCCTCCATGGCGAGGTGATCCCCTCGGACCAGGCCGACCGGCGCCTGTTGGTGCTGAGGCAGCCGCTGGGCGTGGTAGCTGCCATCACGCCATGGAACTTCCCCTTCAGCATGATCACGCGCAAGGTGGCCCCCGCGATCGCAGCAGGGTGCACGGTGGCACTGAAGCCCAGCGAGGAGACCCCGCTCTCTGCACTGGCGCTTGCTGCACTGGCCCATGAAGCGGGCCTGCCTGCCGGTGTATTGAACGTGCTGACCACCACCAATGCCAAGGGTGTGGGCGAGGTGCTGACCACCCACCCGCTCGTGCGAAAGGTCACTTTTACCGGTAGCACCTCAGTTGGCAAACAACTGATGGCCCAGGCCGCCGGCACGGTGAAGAAGGTCTCGCTGGAACTGGGGGGCAACGCCCCCTTCATCGTGTTCGATGATGCCGATCTCGAGGCCTCAGTGGAAGGCGCCATGGCCAGTAAGTTCCGCAATGCGGGACAGACCTGCGTGTGCGCCAACCGCATCCTCGTTCAACGCGGCATTTCCGATCGCTTCGTGCCCATGCTCGCCGAACGGATCCGCACCTTACAGATCGGCCATGGACTGGAGCCGGGTACACAAGTGGGACCCTTGATCAGCGACAAGGCCCTTGCCAACGTGGAACGTGTGGTGGCCGATGCCGTGGCCCAAGGCGCACAAGTGCTTTCCGGTGGCACACGCGCGGGCAAACGGGCCTTCCACCCCACACTGCTTACCGGTGTTACACCCGGAATGGCGTGCTTCAGGGAGGAAGTGTTCGGTCCTGTCGCCCCCGTAACGGTGTTCGACACGGAAGAAGAGGCCATCACCTTGGCGAACGACACGCGCTATGGACTGGCCGCCTATGTGTATACGCGTGATCTGGCGCGGAGCTGGCGCATGGCCGAGGCCTTGGAATACGGCATGGTGGGCCTCAACACCGGCTTGATCAGCACGGCGGTGGCGCCCTTTGGTGGTGTGAAGGAGAGCGGAATGGGCCGGGAGGGCTCGCACCATGCCCTCGAGGAATTCACCGAGATGAAATACCTTGCCATGGCCGGACTGTGAGCAATAAACCTTTGGCACGGTCCGTGCGTCTTATCTTTCGAAACAACGACCAGACCAACATGAAACGTATCCTCCTCGCCTCCCTGCTCATCGCCTCCCTGGGCGTGCACGCCCAAACGACCACCCAGCCGACCGTGGCCACCAAGGCGCAAGCCGAAAAGACATCACCCGAGGCCCGCGCAGACCAACTGACCGCTGAAATGGTGAAGGAGCTCGGGTTGAACGATGAGCAAGCCACCCAGCTCGCAGGCATCAACAAGGACCACGCCGCCGCCATGGACCAACTGAACAAGGCCGGTCTGGAAGGCGAGGCCAAGAAGGCCCGCGCACAGGTCCTCGCCGACAAGTACGATGGTCGCGTGAAGGCGCTGCTCACGGCCGAACAATACGAGAAATTCGTAGTGATGCGCAAGGCGAAGCGTGATGCAGCCATGGAGAAGCGCCAGCAGCTCCAGGCCGCACCCTCGTCGAAGTGATCACATTCAGGTGTCAAGTACGGAACGCGCCCAATGGGCGCGTTCTGCTTTATGGCACATCGCAAAACATCAGGACTTTTCAGGGTCCGACGAGATCAACGCGGCTCGTATTGCAAGGGCAGTCGTAACAACGTACGCACTGCGCGGCCGTCCTTGGCACCCGGCGTGAACCGCTGCAAGGTCCCTGCGGCACAACTTGCATGGCGGCGCAACGCAGCGTCCACTGGCTCGTCGATGGTCAATTGCGAGACCGAACCGTTCGCTTCCACCACGAAGCGGAGCATGACCTTGGTCCGCGCCATCCCATCGGCGTTCCATCCCTCCAGCACGCAACCAGGCGCCTGCGCCAAATGCCCGAACAAGGCCCCATCGCCACCTGGATAGACCGGTGCCACGTCCACTGCGGCCAGTTCGTGAACCGTGGTATCAATAGGAGCTGAAGCGCGTTGGACACGCTGGTCGAACACCCGCTGACCGGCATCGGAAGAGGAACGCAAAGGTGCTACCCCGGTCTGGGCCGATACGGAGCCCATGAACAGGAGGCACACACACACGGACATGCGGGGCAACAGCATGCTTCGAAGGTATGCCACCACGGCACTGACCGCGATCAGGACCGGTACACCGGTGCCGGTTACATTTGGCGCGGACCCTTTGAAGCGTGGTCCCTGTAAGCGTATGAGCAACGTGTACTACCCCGACTACCTGCAACTGGACAAGATCCTGGGCGCGCAGGCCCCTGAGAGCGACAAGCACGGCGTGAAGGCGCACGACGAGATGTTGTTCATCGTGATCCACCAGGCCTATGAGCTCTGGTTCAAACAGGTGCTGCACGAGGTGGGTAGTGTGATCGAGTTGTTCTCCGACCACCATGTGGATGATAATGGCGGGGAGTTGAACATCGCCGTGCATCGCATGCATCGCGTGAAGACCATCCTTGGTGTACTGGTGCATCAGATGGACATCATGGAGACGATGACCCCGTTGGATTTCCTGGACTTCCGCGACCTGCTTCGGCCGGCCAGCGGTTTCCAGAGCATGCAGTTCAAGGTCTTGGAGGCACGGCTCGGCCTGCGCATGGAGGCACGCTTCGGTAAGCAGTACTACACCAGCCAGCTGAAGCCCGAGCACAAGGCGCAGATCGAAGCTTTGGAGACCATGCCCACTTTGCTCGAACTGGTGAACAAGTGGCTGGAGCGCATGCCGTTCCTGGAAGCGCGCTACTGGCCGCAGGGAGGCAAGGCCTTCTTCCAGCAACTGGAGGAACTCTATTCCGCCAGTCTGGTGCAGGGCGAGACCGAGAACGCCGCCCTATGGAAGAAGATCTTCGTGGATGGCGATGCGGATCGCAGGCTATCCCCCGCTGCGGCCCGCAATGCGATCTTCATCATGCTTTACCGCGACGAACCGATCTTTCAGCAGCCCTTCCGGTTCCTGGAGGTTTTGCTCGACATTGATGCGGGTATGGCCGCCTGGCGCAGCCGCCACATCAACATGGTGCACCGCATGATCGGACTGCGCGTGGGCACCGGAGGAAGCACGGGCAAGGCCTACCTCAAGGGCGCCATGGACAGCCACTACATCTTCAGCGAGGTGGCCGACCTGAGCAGCTTCCTGTTCGAGCGGCGCAAATTGCCCGCGCTACCATCTGAACTTCGTAGCGTGCTCGGATTCCGGAGCTGAGCTTTGAACACCGCGCTTACCAGGGTGCCGACCCCGGTTCACAAGGAAGTGACCCCTTAACGCACCAGTGTCACATGCCCCAACTGGCGTTCGAGCTCCTGTGTGCAGGGGTTCTTGCGTTCCACAAGCACGGCATACACGCCCACCTGCGCCTGTTCGCCGGAAAGACTGCCATCCCACTGCACCAAGGGGTCGGTGGTGGTCCATACCTCCGCACCCCAACGATCGAAGATGCGCATGGTGTAGTTGGATGGATCATCGTAGACCACTGCAGGGAACACATCATTGATCCCATCATTGTTGGGCGAGAAGGCGTTCGGCAGGTAGAGCAGCGGTTCCTCGGCGACCGAAACCTGCTGCATCAACGTGTCGTTGCAACCATCCAGGCGGTAGGCGAAATAGACCAGGTCGAAGTCGCCCTCACTGGGCAATACCACGCTCACGAACCCGTCGCAGGCGGTGTTCACCAGTTCATCGTTCAAGAAGAGCGCACAACTGTCGGACCGTTGCGCATCGAGCAGGAACCGTACTTCGTTCGAACACGTCACGGGATTGATGCGCAAGGAGGCCAGCGCCGACTCCCGCACGAACACACTATCCACAATGAGCGGGCTCGGACACCCTACCTCCTGGAACGCTTGGAACGTGACCTCGTTCCATCCGGGTGTCTGGAAAACGGCAAGCGGCACCGCATCGTTGCTGAACCCATCATCACCCCAGGTCCACACCAACGAATCGGCTCCCTGCACGAAGGCCTGTAATACGATGCCAAGACCGGCGCACGCCGTATCGGCCACCGCGATGGTGGCGATCGGCGCCGGTTCCGTATCCACCAGCACGTTGGCCGTCACGGAGCAACCTGTTGCATCGGTCACCGTGAGCGTGTATTGCGTGTCGTTCAACGGGGCCACCGTCTCGGTCTCACCCGCACCACCAGAGCTCCACGCATACTGGTAGGGCTCCGTGCCTCCCTCAACATCCGCTTCAAGCAATGCCGGACTGCCCGCACAGACAACACCTGGTGCGAATACCTGCACGTTCATGGGGTCCGGGTCGGTGAGCACCCGCGTGATGGTGGTATCGCACACATCATTGGCCACGGTCACTGTATACGTGCCTGGTCCCAGATCGGTAATGGTGGCGGTTGTCTGCGGAGGTACGGTGTTCCAGGTGTAGGTGAACGGTCCGGGGCCGGTGGCCGAAGCGGTGAGGCTGCCATTGTTCGCTCCGGCACAGGTGATGGCCGTTACAGCAACGTCCGCATCGAGCCCGCAGCAAGGCAGCACCACGATGGTATCACTGAGGTAGTTGGTGTTGATGTTGGTGTGGCAATAGTCGGTGGCTGTGAACCAGTAGGTGCCCGGCTGTGTCACCGTGAGCGTTGGGCCGGTGGCGCCGGTGCTCCAGAGATATCCGGTATAGGCCGGCGGTTGCACCAGCAACGGATAAATGGCGCCTGGGTTCAGCGTGATGCTGGGCGTGCAGAGCACTGTATCGGGCGGAAAAAAGGAATACTGGTCGCGGTCCACGTAGATGGGATTGATCGTCCCCGAGGGCGCTTGAAGGCAACAGGTGCCTCCATCGCTCACATTGAGGGTACCTGGAAAGCAGTTGTAATCGGTCCAATGGGCATACAGCGAACTGCCTGGCCCGAAAATGTCCAGGTAAAAAGCCACGATCTGCGGGCTGCTGTTGCCGCCACCGGTGTTCAACTGGTTGCAGGCATCACCCGAAACGATGCAGTTCACCAGCGAAACGCCTCCGATGACCTGCCCCAGGTGCGTGGCAATGGGCACATCGCCGGCGGAGATGCTGTAGTTGCTGACGATGTTCGGAGGTACACCGATCATGGAGACCGCAGGGATGTTGGGGCCGCAAGCGGTGTTGTTCACATCGCCGTACCCGGCATACACCACCTCGGTGATGTTGCCCACAAAGGGTCCTACGAAGGTGACCTGTGTGGCCTCGTAAGTGGTGATGCCGACCTTCAAGTTCGGGATGTTCTGGTCCACGTTGATGGTGAGGTAGCCACCCTCGTAGTTCGAGTAGATCAGCACATTGCCCGCGGGGTCACAGATGGGCTGAGCGACCGCGGTCGTCGCGAAGAACATGGCCAACAGATGGAAGGTGCACCAAAGCCTTCCTCGAACACCTGACATGACTTCCTTCAACATATGCCTCAGATCACGAAATGTTCGCCGTTGCGTGGAATGGCAATATCCTTGAAGCCTTGCTGCATGAACAGGTCCTTGAGCCCCAGCAACGCGCGCTCCACGCCATGGACCAGGAACAACTGGCGCACCTTTTCAGGTCGCTGGCAGGAGAGAAATCGTACCAGTTCGCCCCGATCGGCATGGGCACTGTAGAACTCCATCCGCAGGATCTCGGCGTTCACCGGCACCGGTTCGCCGAAAATGCGCACCTCGCGCGCACCGCTCAGCAGTTCGTGCCCCAACGTACCAGGGGCACAGAATCCCACGGCCAGGACCGCATTGTTGGGGTCGGGCAGCGCATGCCGCAAATGGTGTCGTACACGTCCTGCTTCCATCATGCCACTGGCGCTGATGACGATGCATGGACGCTTGACGTTGTTCAGCCGTTTGCTTTCCTCCGGCTCACGTACGAACTCCACGCCAGGGAACGAGAACAGGTCCGGATCGCGGAACAGTTCGTCACGCACCTCCTCGCGGAACAAATGCGGGTAACGGCGCACGATCCCGGTGGCACTGATGGCCAGCGGACTGTCCACGAAGACCGGGATGCGCGGCAGGCGACCTGCATTGCTCAGTGCGTTCAGGGTGTACAGGATCTCCTGGGTCTTGCCAATGCTGAAGGCAGGGATCACCAATCGGCCCTGGCGCTCCACGCACACCTCGGTCACATGGCGCAGAAGCTCCTCCTCGGCCTCGGCCACGGGAGAATGGTCCCGGTCGCCGTAGGTGCTCTCGCAGACGATCACATCCGCCTGCGGAAAGCGGACCGGCTCGGGTAGTAGGCGGTCCACGTAGCGCCCCACATCACCGGTGAAGGTGAACCGCACCACCTCCGTGCCATCATCGATGGTAAGATGAACGGCCGCGCTGCCAAGGATGTGGCCCGTGTCCGTGAACAACAACGTGATGCCCGGTGCGATCTCCCTGGGTTGCGCGTAGTCAAGCGCTTCGAACAGGGCCAGCGCCGGTGGCACATCGGCGCTGGTGTACAACGGACCCTCGTGCTCCAAGGCACGGCCACGTTTGCGGGCGCGCTTCACCTCGAACTCGAAATCGTACTCCTGAATGCGGGCGCTGTCCTCCAACATGATCGCGCACAGGTCGCGCGTGGCCGGGGTGGACCAGATGGGGCCGTTGTAGCCCTCGGCCACGAAGCGCGGGATCAGCCCGCTGTGGTCCACATGGGCATGACTGAGCACCAGCACATCGATATCCGTCGGGTCGAAGCCGAAATGCCGGTTGGGGTCGCGGTGGCGCGATGCCGCCAAGGCCTCCCCTTGGAACATACCACAGTCCAGCAGCAATCGCGTGCTGGAGCCATCCGCTCGTTGAACCTCCAACAGGTGTTTACTGCCCGTAACGGTACCCGAGGCGCCAAAACTGGTGAAATGGATGGCCATGGGCCCAAAGTTCGGGTAAACGCACCAACGGTGCCGACCGCTATGTTCGCATCCGGACAACCACCGCCGAACCATGGACCTGCGCTACACCCTGGCCGTTCTTCACCTGCTCCCGCTGGCCATCGGGTTGGCGGCGGTGTATGCCCGCGCCAGGGCCCTCCGGCGCACAACGGACACCAACGATCTGCCAGCCGTGTTCCTGGCGGACAATTGGTACGGCGTGGCCGCGCTATTGTGGTTGACCACCGGCCTGTGGCGCGCGTTCGGAGGCCTGGAGAAAGGCACCAGCTACTATGTGGAAAGCCCTTGGTTCCTGGCCAAGATGGGGCTGTTCGGTCTGGTGTTCCTGTTCGAGCTGTTGCCCATGGTCACACTGGTGCGCTGGCGCATGGACCTGCGAAAGGGCCGTGTGCCCGGGCTTTCACAAGCACCCCTCCTGGCGCTGCTTTCCCTGGCCCAGCTGCCCCCGTTGATCCTGATGGTGGCGATGGCCTCGGCCATGGCCCGGGGCATGTGAACAACACGAACAGGACACCATTTGTATCGAATGTTCCACCGTCTATCTTGGAGCCCGACTCCACTGAACACCCCACGCGGATGAAGGCCGATACACAGCACTTGTCGCGAATCCTGCACCTGGCCATCCTGCTTTTCCTCTCTGCTGCCATGCAGGCACAGACGCAGCGGTTACGCGGCATGGTCACGGATGCCGTTACCGGCGAGACCCTGATCGGGGCGAACGTGGTGCTGAAGGGCACAACCACCGGCGCCGTGACCGACATCGATGGCAAGTTCGACATGACCGTGGAGACGGCACTGCCCTGCACGCTCACCGTGAGCTTCATCGGATATACCGCACAGGACGTGGTGGTGAAGACCACCGACCAACCCATCAAGGTGAAGCTGGGCACTGATCAGGTACTGCTGAAAGAGGCCGAGGTGGTGGGAAGCCGCATCACTGAAAAGCAGAAGCAGGCACCGCTCACCGTGGAAAGCATGGATGTGCTCGCCATTCGCGAGGCCCCGAGCGGCGACTTCTACGAGAGCCTGGGCACATTGAAAGGTGTGGACATGACGGCTGCCAGCATGGGCTTCAAAGTGATCAACACCCGCGGCTTCAACAGCACCAGCCCGGTGCGCTCCCTGCAACTGATCGATGGGGTGGACAACCAGAGCCCCGGGCTCAATTTCTCGTTGGGCAACTTCCTTGGCGCCAGTGACCTGGACGTGATGAAAGTGGAGGTGATCGCCGGGGCCAGCACGGCCTACTTCGGCCCGGGTGCCTTCAACGGGGTGATCAACATGACCACCAAAAGCCCCTGGATGTTCCCCGGGCTCAGCATCAGTGCAAAGGCCGGCGAACGCAGCCTGTTGGAAGGCGCCGTGCGCTGGGCAGAGGTTTTCAAGGATAAGAACGGAAAGAACCGATTTGCCTACAAGCTCAACCTGTTCGCCATGCAGGCCGAGGACTGGTATGCCGAGGACTACCGGGCAACGGTCAACTCGCCAACACCAGTGGGCAACCCTGGCCGCTACGATGCGGTGAACATCTACGGGGACGAGAACACGACGGTGAACAACAACTACAGCCGCACGGCCGCCGAACGTCGCGACTACCATGGTCTCGGCATCTTCCTGCGCCCCGGCTATAAGGAGACCGACCTGGTGGATTACGGCACGAACAACCTTAAGGCCGGCCTTAGCCTGCACTATATGATCCGTGACAGCGTGGAAGCCATCCTGGCCAGCAACTACAGCACGGGCAGCACGGTATATCAAGGTGAGAACCGCTACCGCCTGCAGAACGTGCAGTTCTTCCAGCACCGCTTGGAATTCCGCAAGGAGGGTACCTGGTTCGTACGGGGTTATGTCACACATGAGGATGCCGGCCAGACCTACGACATTTTCACCACCGGCGTGCGCCTCCAGGAAGCAAGCGGTACAACGAAGGATTGGAACACGGCCTATTTCAATCTTTGGGACAGCTGGATCGGTTCGGCGTTGAACCCCGGACTGTTGAACGAGACGGTGCCTGGGTATTACACCCCATCCGAAGCACCGGCACAGGGCATCACCTCGGCAGAAGCCTATGATGCGTACATCACCCAGTTCGTGGCCGACAACCAGGACCTGTACACCATGTACCACCAGATGGTGGCCGATTCGGTGAACCGCCTGAACAGCGCCCAGGTCCGCCTCACACCGGCCTATCTCGTGGGCACACAGCGTTTCGACGATAAACTGGCCGAGATCACTGGCAAGCGTTTCACGGAGGGAGGCTCCCTGTTCTACGATCGAAGCATGCTGGCCCATGGCATGGGCGAATACCGCTTCAAGCCGGCCTTCGGCGAAGTGATCCTCGGTGGAAGTTACCGCCAATACCTGCCCAACAGCGCGGGCACCATTTTCCGCGATACGGGCAATGTGGTGATCCGCAACAGCGAATTCGGCGTGTATTCCGGTCTGGAGAAGAAATTCATGGAGAACAAGTTGAAGACCACGGTCACGATCCGGATGGACAAGAACCAGAACTTCAACGCCCTCTTCTCCCCTGCTGCCACGCTGGTATATACACCGAAGGAGGACCGCGTGTTCCGCGTTTCGTTCAGCAGTGCCATCCGCAATCCCACCCTGGCCGACCAGTACCTGTACTACAACGTGGGCCGGGCGATCCTGTTGGGTAACGTGGATGGCCAGTTCGAGGCCGGAAAGGACAGCCTGATCACCATTGAAAGCTTCAATGAATATCGTTCGACACCCTCCCTGCTGGAAGGCCTGTCGAAGCTGGAATACTTCAATGTGGACCGGATCCGTCCCGAACAGGTGAGGACCATTGAGGCCGGTTACCGTGGAACGCATTGGGAGAAATTCTACATCGACGCCAGCGCCTACAGCAGTTGGTATACCGACTTCATCGGATTCATTTTCGGGGTGAGCGCACGGTTCGATGATCCGTTGGCCCCAGGATTCCCTTCCGGTGGGATCCAAGCCTATCGCCTTTCGGCCAATGCCACCAGCATGGTACGGACCCAGGGGGCGAACCTCGGCGTGAGCTACTACCGCAAGAAAATGACCTACGGCGTGAACTACAGCTACAACAAGCTGGTGACCGGTGAGGACGACCCCATCATCCCCGCCTTCAATACGCCCGAGAACAAATTCAACTTGAGTTTCACCGGCCATGACCTGAAAGTGCCGTTCACAGGCAAACCCAACCTTGGGTTCGGCATCAATTGGAAATTCGTTCAGGGCTTCACGTTCACCGGCTCACCCCAGTTCACGGGCCCGATTCCGAGCTACGATATGGTGGACGCACAGGTGAACGTGCGTTTCCCCGTGCAGCATCTGACGGTTAAACTGGGGGCCAGCAACCTTTTGGGCCTGGTGCCCCTGTTCGACCCTGAAGTGCCCGGGGATGAGCGGTTGGACCGCATGGTGGACAACCGCGTCCTGATGGTGTTCGGCGGACCCTTTGTGGGCCGACTCGCCTACCTCCAATTGGTTTATGAACTGGACAAGCGCTGATACGCCGATCCGCACCTACCTTTAGCCACACAAACGATCGACCACATGAACCGAACGCTACCCCTTGCCCTTGTAACCGCGGCACTTGGCCTGGCCACTGCGGCCAGCGCCCAGCAGCGATACATCAACGAGGTGTTCACGAACGCCCAGATCACCATCACCAACGATGTGACCTACGGCACCAACGTGAACTTCCTGACCTCGAACCTTTCCTCGCCCCTGGTGCCCACCGATCTGGTGGCGCTGCAGACCGCAGTGTCCTTGGGCCAGCCCATCCCCGCTGCCTACTTCAACCCAGCGGACCCCAGCACGGCAGTGAAAGTGTTGGACATCAAGATGGATATCTACCAGCCTGACCAGGCCCTCGACGCTGTAACGGAACGTCCGCTGGTGATCTACGTGCACACCGGCAACGCCCTGCCCCCGCCCATCAATGGCAGCCCGAACGGGACCCGCAAGGACAGCAGTGCCGTGGAGATGTGCAAGCGCATGGCCCGCCGTGGCTATGTGGCCGTGAGCATGAGCTACCGCGGCGGCTGGAACCCTTTGGCAGCCACCGAACAGGAGCGTCGCGGGCAGTTGCTCAATGCCATCTACCGGGCCGTTCATGATGTGCGCCAGTGCACCCGTACCCTGAAAGCCGATGCGAACACCTACCGGATCGATCCTGACAAGGTGATCGTGATCGGTGAGGGTACTGGCGGTTACATATCATTGGCCAACGCTACGTTGGACGAGGGCGCCGAACTTTTCATCGAGAAGTTCCGGCCTGATCCGTTCAATCCCAATGTGAGCTACGTGGACACGAACCTGGTGGGTAACCTGGACGGTTTCAATGGCCAACTGACCTTGTATCGCCCTAATGGCCAGAACCACGACGCCCAGTTCTGCGTGAACATGGGTGGCGCCTTGGCCGATACCAGCTGGCTCGCTCCCGGTGATGCGCCGATGGTGGCCTTCCACACGGTGTTCGACCCATTCGCTCCCTTCACCGAGGGGATCGTGATCGTGCCCACCACCGGCGGTCCTGTGGTTCCGGTGCAGGGTTCGAACCTGTTCATGCAATTGGTGAACACTTACGGCAACAACAGCAGCTTCGATAACCTGCCCAGCAACAACCCCTTCACCAACCGCGCACGTGCCCTCTACGGCACCACGCAGACGCACGCCGCCAACAGCGTGCTGATCAACACCGGTACAGAAGGCCTGTTCCCGATGGTCCGCCCATTGTGGCCAGCACCCGCCCAGGAAGAAGCCAGCCCCTGGCAGTGGTGGGACCCGAACAGCGCCATCGCCCAGACCGAAGTGGCACCCGGCATCACCGCCCACGTGGCCAGCTTGTCCAGCAACCCGGACATGAGCCCCACCAAGGGCCGCACCTACATCGACACCGTCATGGGCTACATGAACCCGCGTATCGTGTGCGCCCTGCAACTGGGCCCCTGCTCTTTGGTGGGTATCGATGAGGCCAGTGCCATCGCCCAAGGTGTGGAGCTGTACCCCAACCCGGCCAGCGATCGCTTCACGGTGACCAGCGCCGAGGCCATCATCCAGCGTTACGAGATCTACGACATCAACGGCCGCCTGGTGCGTACCGCCAACGTGAACGGTCGCCAGGTCACTATCGAGCGTCAGGGCCTCACCGCCGGTGCCTACCATGTGAGCTTGCGCTTCGCGGAGGGTGCCGTGACCCGCAAGCTGATGCTTGACTAAGGTCATCCTGAACTACCTGAAGAAAGGGCTGCCTCCGGGCGGCCCTTTCCTTTTCCGGTGAACGATCTTTGCACCACCATGGAACGTCTCACCGAAAGCACCTCGCGCTATAACGATCTGGAGCACATGTCCACAGGCGACCTGCTCCGCCACATGAACACCGAGGACCGCAGTGTGCCCCTGGCCGTGGAAAAGACCTTGCCGGCCATTGAGGCATTGGTGGACGCGATCGTAGAACGCATGCGGCGCGGTGGCCGACTGTTCTACATCGGTGCCGGTACCAGTGGACGGCTGGGCATTGTGGATGCCAGTGAGTGCCCGCCCACTTTTGGCGTACCGCACGGGCTGGTGATCGGTATCATAGCCGGGGGCGACACCGCCATCCGCAAGGCCGTGGAGTTCGCGGAGGACGACACCCAACAAGCATACATGGACCTTCAGGAGCACCACATCGGCCCGGACGATACGGTGATCGGCATAGCGGCCAGCGGAACCACACCTTACGTGATCGGAGGGCTTGAGGAGTGCAATGAGCACGGAGTCCTTACCGGCTGCATCACGTGCAACCCGGGCAGTCCGGTGGCCGCCATCGCGAAGCATCCCATCGTGGTGGCCGTTGGACCGGAGTTCGTGACCGGAAGTACCCGCATGAAGAGCGGCACCGCCCAGAAGCTGGTGCTGAACATGATCAGCACCAGCGTGATGATCAAGCTTGGACGCGTGAAAGACAACCGCATGGTGGACATGCAGCTCAGCAACAACAAGCTCATTGATCGGGGAACTCGGATGGTGATGGACAGCCTGAAGGTGGACTACACCAAGGCCAACGAAATGCTGCGCCACTACGGGAGTGTGCGTCGCGCCATTGAGGCTGGACATAACCTCTAAGCCCTCCTCAGGGAACAGGCATCACCCTTTCACTCCCGGTCATGCACGACATCGAGCCATTCTGGAACTGGCGGCACAAGTACACCGCTGAGGAGGATGACCGCTCCCCCTTCTTCGGAGAGGAGCACAGCGAGTTCGAATTCACGAATGCCGTTTACGACCATGTGATCCATCCGCAGTGGGAGAGCATCGGCAGCGCCACGCTCTACCTGAAGCAGCTCTACACCGACTACGACGAAGGCTATGTGATCCTGGAGCTCATTGGCGAGTGGAACGACCTGCTGCATAACGACATCATGATCCTGAAGCGCAACATCGTGGAACACCTGATGGCGCAAGGGATCGGCAAGTTCATCCTGATCGGCGAGAACGTGCTGAACTTCCACGCGAGCGACGAGGAGTACTATAGCGAATGGTTCGATGAAGTGAACGACGCGGATGGATGGATTGCGCTGCTCAACTTCAGGCCGCACGTGCAGGAGGACCTGCAACGCGCCAACATCGATCAGTACTTCCTGCTGGGAGGAAAGCTCAATGCCCTGCAGTGGCGTACGCTGGAACCCGACGCGTTGTTCGAGCGCGTCGAATCGTTCGTGATGCGGAGGCTTGGGGCCTGACGCCAGCCCAGTGCGCAGTAAAAGATGCCGATCAGAACACGCCGAACTTGAGCGTCATTCTACCCATGGCCGTTCGGAGCAGATCGGCCGAGGTGGCGGGCAGGTCCAGGTCGCTCGTGTACAGGAACGATCCACCCACGCCGAGCCGGAGCGCGCTCACGATGCTCAGTTCCAGCTCAAGGCCCGGTTCCAAGGCGAAGAAGGCCTGGCCGTCCGTACGGTTCCTCTGATAGCTGTTGCTGTTCGGCGGTGGATAGCTGTACGAAACACCGCCAACACCCACTATGACAGGCACCGTAAGGTGTACCGCCGAACGGTGGAATAGGATGGGCTCGATAAGGAATCCTCCGTAGCCATAGCGTAGCTCAAGGCCCGAGAGCTCGATGTTCGGTTCGCGTTCGCGCAGCACCTGCTCATAGGCCGGGTTCTTCAGCACGCTTGTGCTCCAACAACCGGCCAGACCGATGTTGATCCGATGACCAATGACAACACCACCGCTGAATCCCAGCAATACGGCATCATTGGACAGCACATTGGTGTAACGCGCGGTCATACCGAAATAGCCGCCGGTCAGGTCCAGGCTGTCGCCGAACAGGGTGCGAGGTTGACCGGCAGGCTGCGCGATCAAGGGGAACACTGCAAGGAGCAGGAAGAGGACAACGATGTATCTCATGAGCAATGTCGATCGGTGGACGTTTACCAAAGTTAGTCGCTCGACCAACCCTCTGCATTAGCCTCCCACCAGCATCCGCCACACGACCCGATCGATGGGCAGGCTGAGCAGCTCCTCCTTGTCCTGCAGGAGGGGAACCCACCGGAACACCTCCGGACCACCTGGCGTTACCAACCCTTGGAAGGGCTCGTCGACCACCGGGATCGAGGACGGATCATGCACACGGAACAGGTAGTACACACTGATCACCTGAAGGGGATCATGGTGGAACGCGCTCTGCTGGAAGAAGTCGGTGGTGTAGAAATGCCGGACATCCAAGGCCTCGACCCCGATCTCCTCCCACACCTCGCGCACCAGGCAGTCCTTCAGTCCCTCACCATATTCCAATCCTCCTCCCGGGAACTTGGTGATGCGTTGCCCCTTGATCAGCTCATCAGAGACCAGCACACGCCCGCTCTCGATCAACAGGCCATAGACGCGAATGGTGAACATGGTCAGGGTCAACGTAGGTATCACTCCAACAACTGGACCGGTCGTTCCAGTTCACATGGGTCGTTTGGTGGCACGGAGCATTTCGCGTTTACCGGGCGGTCCCTGCAAGCGCTCCACATGGAATCCGGCGGCCTGCATGGTGCGGCGCACATCGCCTTTCGCGCAATAGGTCACCAGCACTCCCCCCGCACGCAACGCACGATACATCCGGTCGAAGACCTCCTTCGTCCACATCCCGGGTTGCGTGTCGGGACTGAAGGCATCAAAGAAGACCACGTCATAGGCATCCTCCTCTTCCAGTTCCTGCACGGGCGTTGCCATCCTCCGGAAGGCGAGACCACCCATGGGCTCCTGCCATACACCCGATCGGGCCGTCATGTTCCTGATGAAGGGCTCATGCAGTCCGGGCCATGCCAGTTCCTCACAATGCCCCAGTTCATCCAGTCGATCCTGCGATAACGGGAATGGCTCCAAGGCGGTGTATCGAACGGTCCATTTCCCTTCGAGGCATCGTACCCAGGTCAGCAGCAGGTTCAAACCGGTACCCAGGCCCACTTCCAGCACGTCCAGTTCGCGCTTTTGGACATGCTCGGCCCCGGCCTTGATGAAGACGTGCGTGCTTTCCTGAACGGCACCATGCATGCTGTGGTACTGCTCACCCCATTGCGCACTGCGCAACGTGAGCGAACCGTCGGCCGTTCGTAACGGGGCGGGATCCCCTGGCGGAGTGGTGATATCCATGCGCAGCCGCGCCTCTTGGGCGCAGCGCCAAAGTTACCGGGTGGTGGCGGGCACCACGCTCGCCACTTTGTCCATGATCACATGGTACAGGTCGTCGTCGCCCATGCCTTCGGACCGTATGGAACTGAAGTAACCGGAATGCCCATCGGGCGACAGTACGAAGTACAGATCATCGTCCGGCGAGTTGATCGGCCACCCCAGGTTCTCCGGCTTGGTCCAGCGACCATCCACCAATCGCGTACGGAAAATGTCGTAGCCGCCCATGGTGGCATGACCCCGGCTGCTGAAGTACAAGGTCTGCCCATCGGGATGTAGGAACACGCCCTCCTCATCGTGAATGGTGTTCACATCGGGGCCCAGGTTCTCTGCTGGTCCCCACGCGTTCAAGGTGGCGTCCCAGCGGCTGCGGTAGATGTCCTGGCCGCCCACATTGTCGTCCGGGCGGTCGCTTACGAAGTAGATCCACTGCCTGTCCGCGCTGAGCCAGGCACTGCTTTCGTGTGCAGCTGAATTAATGGCGGGGCCGAACGGCACCGGTGCGGACCATTGGCCATTCAGTTGATGGCACTCGAAAAGATCACCTTTCCCCTTCATATCCCGGTACAGGATCATGGTGCCATCGCTGGCGAGCAGACCCACGCTGGCATCATTCCCAGGAGTGTTCAAAGGGGCAGGCTCGGGCACGGGTGCCGTCCACTGACCGTTCACCAGGCGGCTCACCAGGATCTCCTCGAAATGGTCACCGGTGGCCTTGTTCACTTTGGCATCGTCGCTCAGCTTCCTGCGGGAGGTGAACCAGAGCGTGTTCCCATCGGCGGACAAAAGGGCCCCATAATCCGAACGATCGGAATTCAGGTCCGTGCCAAGGCCGCGCACTTCGGCCTGCACAGGACCGCCCATGAAGGTGCGGCCGTTACGGCATTCGGCCAGGTGCTTGTCGGCCATGTTATAGCGTGGATCGGTATCGGGCATCACATTGGCGCGCTTGTGCCGCTCGTAACACGCAATGGCGTTGTCCCACTGGGCATTGAGCTGGTAGGCATAACCAGTGAGAAAATGGATACGGGGCTGGTCCGGCGCGAGCTCCTGTGCCTTGATGAAATAGGCAAGCGCCTTGTGGCGATGCGGTCCGTTCAACTGGCAAAGGCCCATGCGGGTGTTCAGTTCCACGTTGTCGGGGTCCAGCTTCAGGGCCTCCTCGAACAGGGTCTCAGCGTGAACGAACTGGGCTGGTCCGGCCTGTGCGGCACGGTCGGCCTGCTTCATGAGCTCGGCGGCGCGCTTGCTGCTCGCAGGGTCCGTGGCGCCTGCGGATTGGGCACTGAGCGGAAGCATGGATAGCGCCATGAACGCTACGAACAGAAGGCGATGCAATGCGTTGAGCATGGGTCATGCATGTTAATACGGCGCTGTTCATACGCGATCGGCTCTTTCAAGGTTCCCACACGATGAGTCGGATAGCTTTGCCGGGCATCCGATAGGATCACCGCTCGTTGACCGAACGTACCATTCCACCATGGCCAAGAAGACCACCACCAAGAGCATACTCGACCAGAAAGCGCTTGATTTCCTGGAACGCTACCTGAACAACCCCTCACCCACCGGCTTTGAGAGCGAAGGCCA
>Ga0209985_10001006_pt1 | contig 29050 bp, 30 predicted proteins | sample NOAtaG_FD_187305 | JGI IMG/M metagenome (GOLD analysis project Ga0209985, IMG submission 187305) | Freshwater lake microbial communities from Lake Erie, under a cyanobacterial bloom - NOAA_Erie_Diel6S_1000h metaG (SPAdes) (version 2) | ecosystem: Environmental > Aquatic > Freshwater > Lake ...
TAAAAGATTTCAAACAAATCCACGATTTTAAAAGTATAACGCTAGTCTCTATGGTGACAACAACTATTCATTGATTTGGCGATCAGCAAAAGCACGTATGTTTTCAAACAACTTTTCAATCTCTTCAAAGTCTACCAATAAATTCCCAATAATTTATTCTGATAGTTTTCTATGTCATGATACTGGGCTTTATCACCCAGAAAAAGCTGGTCGTCTTACAGCTATAGTTGAGGCTCTAAGAAATTCAGCGATCGCCTCACAATTAGTCTGGCAAGAACCGACTGATCGACAAAACATCTTAAAAGAAGTACTTCGTTTTCACACTCAAGAATATCTTGAAACTTTGCAGGCAATTACCGAGCGTGGTGGTGGCTACATCGATGGAGATACAATCGCTTCGCCTCAAACGTATGATGTGGCTCTACTTGCCCTCAGTGCATGGCTTGATGGTGTTGATGTTGTCTTAGAGTCAGGTCGCCCCTCCTTCGTACTAGCACGTCCCCCTGGTCATCATGCCCGTGCTCATTCGGGCATGGGTTTTTGCATTTTTGGAAATGCTGCGATCGCTGCAATGTCAGCAATTGATCGATTAAATCTCCAGCGTGTTGCCATCCTCGATTGGGATGTCCATCACGGCAATGGCACACAGGAGGCTGTCTGGGATCGTCCAGATATTGCCTATGTATCTACGCACCAAGCACCGTTTTATCCGATGACAGGTCGCAAAGATGAGACAGGAAATCATGACAATATTTTGAATATTCCGATGCGATCTGGTTCAGCGATCGCAGAATATTTGCCCGTGTTTGAAAATCAAATCATGCCGTTTTTGCGAAATTTCAATCCTGAGTTATTAATCGTTAGCGCGGGATTTGATGCAAATGCTGACGATCCTTTGGCAAGTATTTTGCTGAAGCCAGAGGATTTTGGCACATTTACGAATATGTGTTTGGAGCTAACCCCAAAAATCTTATTTGGGTTAGAAGGTGGTTATGACTTTGATAGTCTTTCGCGATCGGTCATTGCCGTAATCGAGCAATGCCTATAAAAAACATCGGTAGGGGCAATTCATGAATTGCCCCTACCGATGTTTTTTTAGGGATTAACCTTCTTTGTTGATGAAAGGCAGTAATGCAACTACACGAGCTTGTTTAATCGCTGTCGTCAATGCACGCTGTTGCTTTGCAGTTAAACCTGTAATGCGGCGAGGCAAAATCTTGCCGCGCTCAGTGATGTATTTACGCAGTAATTCGACATCTTTATAGTCGATTTTGGCAGCAGGCGCGATCGGAGAGAGGCGCTTGCGATAAAAAGAGGAGTTCATTGCCATGATTGGGATTACGCGGTTTTAGTTATTGGATTAGTGGACTATTTGATTTCTTTATGAACGGTATGAGAGTTGCAATGAGGACAGAACTTTTTGAGTTCTAATCTTGCGGTTGTATTACGACGATTTTTCATGGTCGTATAACGAGACACACCAGGCGATCGCTTGTTAGCATTAGTGCGGCATTCGGTGCACTCTAATGTAACTACGAGACGGACACCTTTGTTTTTAGCCATTTTTTTAGTTGTGAGATTACTTAAAAGTGCGATCTACAATTGTTACACAAAACTAACCCAAACCTCAATCTAAATTTCAAAAAATCAGAAGTTCTCATTATGCAAACAGTTTTGGGTTTCCCATTGCCTCAGGCACTGAGAAATCCAAAACTGTTTTTTTGAAAGAAGGGAATAGCTATAAAAAATCCAGAAAACCAATCAAAATGCGATTGCCTCTACAATTTCATATAAGCAAATCTAAAGAAATAACGCAAACGCATTTTAAAATTTGGTGAAATATGCCTAACGTACTTGTTCCTTTATTTGAAGGCTTTGAAGAAATAGAAGCAATCACGATTATTGATGTGTTGCGTCGTGCTGGGGTTGAGGTAACTACCGCAGGTTTAGACACCCAAACTGTAATCGGTGGTCATGCGATCGCCATTATTGCCGATGCACTGCTAGAGCAAGTCGATGCTAGTCAATTTGATGCGATCATCCTTGCTGGCGGTGCAGGTACTTTTCGACTTAGAGAAGATTCCAGCATTACCAAAATGTTAATCGCCCATGCCGCAGCAAATAAGCTTGTCGCCGCCATCTGTGCTGCTCCTAGTGTTCTGTCCGCAGCAGGTTTACTTAAGGATAAACGCGCCACATCATATCCATCGGTTAAAGAGCAAATGCAAGTCGCGGAATATTTGACAATTCCTGTGGTCATTGATGGCAATGTAGTGACAAGTCGTGGCGCGGGAACAGCTATGGCATTTGCTTTAAAATTGGTTGAGATCTTAAAAGGTGAGGCGATCGCCGAAAAACTTGCCAAAGACATGATTGTTTAATAAAAAGGGACGCTTCGTGTCCCTTTTTATTACGTGAAGGCAAGTAGTCCAAAGTATAGAAAGACCCCTAATACTGGAATAAACGTTAACAAGCCATAGAGCGATGATTTGCCAAGACTGGTTGGTATAGTAAACAGGACAATCAAACTAATCACAAAATTAACAAAGGGAACAAAAAATAAAATCAGCCACCATCCAGGTTTACCTGCGGCACGAACCATCACCCAGATTTGGGCGATCGGAATCCATGCCAGCCAACTATTAGGGATTTCCAGCTTATCTGCAATTTTCATCATACAGAAACAGGAGAAAACATAAACCACTAAGCCAAAGATGCTGACAAAAAGTATGATTTTGCTAAAGAGTGCTTTCTCTTCTTCACTCAGAGAGTCGTAAGTTCTAAGATTGGGTGAATCCACATTGCTATCTTGAGCAATGAGATGATCGCTATTATTTTTGGTAATTAAAGAAGACGAGGCGATCGTATTTGACAACGAAACTAGAAGCAGAAAAACTAGGCTCAACAACAAAATGCTGTAATCCAATCACAGCAAACAAAGCAATCAAAAACAGAGAAATTCTACGCCACACCATACCCAGATGTGTAAAGTGTAGATATTTGGATACTTTCACTTTTAATACTCCCACAACCAGTTCAAGATAGAAATTCTGGTAATATAGTAAGCCTATAGGAATATATATCTAGTGCATTAAAGAACTTCAAGTTTCTTAATATCAAATTAACCCTACGGCAATTTGCCAATATAATCGCGGATTACAGGTGTAAAGATTTTAACGACCTGTTGATAAACTTCTCTCTTAAATCTAACAATCGAATCAAGAGTTTTATCGATCGCCATAAATTGTACTACCCGAAACTCGCGATCGTGGATATCTAACTTACAGTCAGACGCAGGATGATTCCAATAAAAAGCAAACCAACGCTGTCTTTGTCCACAATAGTTTGCCCATTTTCCCGATAGTTTTAAGGTTGACGGGAAATCGTAATACAACCATTCAGGATGTACATATGCCAAGACAGCATTGTTGATGCCTACTTCTTCATATAGTTCTCGCAAAGCCGCTGCTTGAGGATCTTCACCCTCGTCGATTCCACCCTGTGGAAATTGCCATGAATCAGGCACACCGACACGTTCACCGACTAGCACTTCACCTTTGCGGTTGAAAACAATAATCCCCACATTTGGGCGATAAGATTTTTCTGGTGTCATAGATTTTCACATAAACAAAGCAAAAGCATAGCACCGTCACTAATTTTCATCAAAAAGAGAAAATCCTCGCACTGAGAGCGAGGATTTTCTCTTATACCAAAACACAAAATGGCTAAGCCATTTTGTGTTTTTAAAACCCTTACTGGGCTTGTTGTTGAATTCACAAAAGCGTGGCAACACTTCTGTGAATTGGTATTACATCACTTTGTGCTTAAACCCATAGATAATTCAGCAAGTGATGCTTTGCATCACTTGCTGAATTATCTGCGAGGCGTAGTCCTAGACTAAGACTCGTTCCAACTGAGGCACAGGCTCTGACATTTCTTGGCTTAGCCTCCGCTTAGGAGTTTGCAAGCCAACCATTTCCGCATTGCTTGCTCCTGGGGGAACCATCGGATAACAGTTCTCATTGCGCTTAACACAGAAATCAGCAAACACTGGCCCATCATAAGCAAGAATTTCTGCAACCGCAGATTGCAAATTGCTTGGCTCAATTACCTTTATGCCCTTGATGCCAAAGGCTTCAGCAAGCTTCACAAAATCAGGCATACCCACTTCCATATTAGAAGAGGAGTATCGCTCATCATAGAAACTTTCTTGCCACTGACGCACCATGCCTTGCCAACCATTATTGATAATGATCACTTTGACCTTGATGCCATACTGCGCCAATGTGCCAAGCTCCTGAATATTCATCTGAATACTAGCATCGCCGCTAATACAGATTACTTGATCATCTGGAAGAGCTACTTTTGCTCCCATCGCCGCAGGCATTCCATAGCCCATCGTGCCAAGTCCAGCACTTGAAATCCACTTGCGAGGACCAGTTTTAATTAACTGGGCTGCCCACATTTGGTGCTGACCTACATCAGTAGTGAAATAAGCATTGGGCGCTTGCTTACCAAATTCATAGATGACTTGTTGCGGTGATAGCACGTTGTCATAGGTAGGAACTTCGAGAGGATAGTCTTCTTTCCACTCATCAAGCTGAACAAACCAATCTTTGGTTTGAATATTTTCTTCGTAACTGGTGGCTTCAAGAATCGCCTGCAATACTTCCTTCACATCGCCAACGATTGGCACGTCAGGTTTGCGGTTTTTACCAACTTCAGCTGGATCGATGTCTATATGAATAACTTTAGCTTCAGGCGCAAATGTATCTAGACGACCTGTAACGCGATCGTCAAATCTTGCCCCGACAGCAATCAATAGATCGCAACCCTGTACAGCAAAGTTAGCGTAGGCAGTACCATGCATTCCCAACATGCCAACGGAAAGGTAATTATTTTCGTCATAAGCACCTTTACCCATCAGGGTTGTGGTCACGGGCAACTGGAAGCGTTTGGCTAATTCAGCTAGCTCAACATGGGCATCGGCAAGTACAGTACCGCCACCTGCATAAAGTAATGGTCTTTTGGCTTCACGAATTAATGCGATCGCAGCGGCAATTTGATGCAAATATCCTTTGACCTTGGGTTGATAACCAGGCAAATCAATCTTCACATCAGGACTATAGTCAAATGATTTCTGAGCAATGTCCTTAGGAATATCGATTAATACGGGACCAGGGCGACCAGTCCCAGCAATGTGAAAAGCCTCAGCAACGATCCGCGCAATATCTTCAGCTCTACGAATCACATAGGAATGCTTAACGATGGGGAGCGTAATGCCCCAAATATCAGTTTCTTGAAAGGCATCCGTGCCGATCGCATAGGAAGGAACTTGCCCTGTAATCACCACCATTGGAATCGAGTCCATTTGCGCTGTAGCAATACCCGTCACCAGATTGGTTGCTCCAGGACCTGAAGTCGCAACGCATACACCCACATTTCCAGTGGCTCGGGCATATCCATCAGCAGCATGGACGGCTCCCTGCTCATGACGCACGAGGTAATGCTTGATTTCCCCTCTTGCCTCCGACTTATAAATTTCATCGTACACTGGCAGGATTGCTCCACCAGGGTAGCCAAAAATATGCTTAACATCCTGTCGTCTCACACTATCGATGAGAGCAAATGCACCCGTTGTTCGCAAAGTAGCCTCCTCTAGACTCATACTGATCTTGTTCGCGATCTAAGCAAAACTTGTTTTTGAAGCATTTCCAGATACTTTTCGCTCGGTACTACGAACAAGTAGTTTGTAGCAAGTACCTTAAGTTGATAATTTGTAGCAATTGTATCGATAATAACATAGACAAGCTGCCCCAAAGCTGCTAAGAACAATGTCTTGATTATCCAAAATTTGGGAGAAAAAGCCTAGACCACCCCAAATTTCGACTATGTTGCTTAGCCAGAAACAAACCCAAACCCAAAAAATGAGTTGCGGCGCGAAGCGCCGCAACTCATTTTTTGGGTTTGGGTAAGAAATGTGCGAAATATTAACAAACATGTAATGTTTGCCCCACTAAACAGATCTTTAAGCTACAAAATACAGACAAGTCACATTTGAAAATATAATGACTTCGTGTTCTTCTGTCATATAGCGTCCATATAACTTCTCATGAGTGCAAATTCAGACAAAGATATTCCCGTCAATATCTACCGCCCTGCTAATCCATTTACAGCAAAATGTATTTCTAATGATGTACTGGTCAGACCAGGTGCTGCTGGCGATACCCGTCACGTCAAATTCGATATTTCTGGAGGCGACCTTCGTTACCTAGAAGGTCAAAGTATTGGTGTCGTTCCTCCAGGTGAAGATAAAAATGGTAAACCGAACAAACTTCGCCTCTACTCGATCGCATCAACCCGCCTCGGAGATGATCTTGATGGTAAGACCCTATCTCTAAGCGTCAAGCGTCTAGAGTATCAAAACGAAGCAGGTGAAACTATCAAAGGAGTATGCTCTAACTTCTTGACCGATCTCAAACCTGGTGATGATGTCAAATTAACTGGCCCAGTTGGCAAAGAAATGCTGTTGCCAGACGATCCCAATGCCACAATCATCATGATTGCTACAGGTACTGGTATTGCGCCTTTCCGAGCATTCTTGTGGCGGATGTTCAAAGAAAAGCATGAAGATTATAAATTTAATGGCTTAGCTTGGCTATTCTTTGGTGTGCCAACTGACACAACAGTTTTGTACAAGCCTGACCTTGAATGGCTAGCCTACAAGCACAAGCGTAATTTCCGTTACGATGTGGCGATTAGCCGTGAGCAAAAGAACGCCAAGGGCGAAAAGATGTACATCCAAAATCGCATGGCTGAATATGCTGACGAGTTGTGGGAAGTGCTGCAAAAGCCAACTACCCATACCTATATGTGTGGTTTGCGTGGCATGGAAGACGGCATTTCAGAATTCATGACTAAGACTGCTGAAAAGAATGGTGCTGTTTGGAAGGATTTTGAGAAGCAAATGAAGCGTGACGGTCGTTGGCACGTTGAAACTTACTAAAACCTAACTAAAAATAAAGGCTCGCTTAGCGAGCCTTTATTTTTAGTTGTAATTAAATCTGCTACTGCTTAAGCGTAAAAATGGAATTTTTCTGGTTGCTTGTCGGAATTGGCATCGGTGCGATCGCTACTAGCGCTTGCTGGTTTAGCTGGAATTATGCTAGGCAGAAACGTAATCGTAAATTACGTCAGCGATCGCGTCATGTATTTAAAGCAAAATCGATCCGTAGTTTTAAGTCTTGGGCGCTGAACATCCAAAAAAATATTCAGCAAAACTCTAGTGGGCAATTTAATGCTCAATTACTGGAAATTGAAACTACACAGGATAGAGACGAGCGCTTGCTGTGGGCGAAAATTGTTGAACTGTCTCCCATTGGCTATATCCAAGTCAATCAAGATAACCGCTTAGTAATCTGTAATCAACAAGCCGCAAACATGATGGGGATCGCTAACCATCGACAAGGATTAATTCGCAAGCCATTTTTGCTTCAACTAATTCGTTCCTATGAACTTGATCATCTTGTCGAACAAACGCGATCGCTTAGTCTAGGCTCCCAAGTTGATTGGGTATTTCATCCTGCAATACCTGATCCTGTCGATCCAGTACCACAGATAGGTAGACCGATTCGAGCTTTTAGTATTTATTTGGGATACGGGCAAGTTGGTATTTTTTTGATAGATCGCCAAGAAGCAGTAGCGATTACTCAGCAACGCGATCGCTGGACTTCTGACATTGCCCATGAACTAAAAACCCCCCTGACTTCAATACGTCTGGTTGCGGAGACGCTCGAGCCCCGTGTTGATCCTGCGGCAAGAATTTGGGTAGAACGTCTGCTTAGCGAAATAGAGAGAATTACCAAACTAGTCCAAGACTTGTTGGAATTAGGACAGATGGATGTGGGCATTGAGTCTGTACTACACCTAAGCGAGGTCAATTTATCGCTAACATTGCATTCGGTCTGGGCAACCCTAGAGCCATTAGCTAATCGCAAACAAGTAAAACTCAAATATATTGGTAACGAAAAATTACTCTGGCTACTTGACGAATCACGTATTTATCGGCTTTTGCTGAACTTATTAGATAACAGTATTAAGCACAGTCCAGCTCTTCAGTCGATTACAATCAAAACCAGCGTGATAGACTCTAACCTACTAATAGAGATAATTGACGCAGGCGAAGGTTTTCCTGAAGAATCCTTACCCCATATTTTTGATCGCTTTTATAAAGTCGATCCATCGAGGACAAGATCGGGAATGGATCGCGGGGGGAGTGGATTAGGACTTGCGATCTGTCGTCAGATTGTCACATTGCATAAAGGAGCGATCGCTGCCAAAAATCATCCAGATACTGGTGGAGTATGGATTACGATCAAGCTACCATATCTAATACAAAACCACGAAATGGCGTAGCCATTTTGTGGTTTTAAAACCCTTACAGGGTTTGTTTTTTAATTCATAAAGGGCTCGTCATCCTTTTGTGAATTGGTATAAATCCTCCAACTTAAAAATTGTAACGGTATGAGCAATTTCTCAACTAAATCATGAGCGCAGAAAAACTCCTGAAAGAATATGCTTCTGGTAGGCGAGACTTTGCTGGCTTAAATCTAGCTAATGCCAATTTGTTTAATAGTGATTTAATCGGCGTTAACTTGACCAAAGCTGACCTGAGGCGGACAAATCTTGTATTTGCATTTCTTAACAAGGTCACCTTTAATCATGCCAATTTATCGGGTGCAAAACTCGGTGGAGCAACTCTTAACCAAGCAATCATGATGAGTGCCAATCTATCCGAGGCGGATTTGCATGGGGCAATGTTGCAAAGGGTGAATCTATTTGGCGCAAATCTTTCCCTTGCCAACTTAATGGATGCAAATCTTAGTGAGGCGGATTTACGCAGCGTAAATCTCCGTGGCGCAAATTTACGTGGTGCAATCTTGAGCGCGACCCTCATGCGCGAAGAACGGGGCTATCCTCCGACAAACTTGAGCGGTGCAAATTTACGTAAAGCCGATTTGCGAGGGGCTAACCTAAGTGGAGCCGATCTTGCGGGAGTTGATCTTTCCAGTGCAAATCTTAGTGAAGCGACTTTCTCAAGGGTAAATTTGCAAGGAGCTAATCTGAGCGGTGCGATCGCGAGCGGTACAATTTTTACTGAGGCTAATCTGAGTAATGCAAACCTTACAGAGGCAAACCTCAAAGGTGCAAACCTGACTAAAGCCGATCTCAAAAATGCAAATCTGCGCCTCGCCAACTTATTTGGGGCTAATCTAACTAAAGCGAATATGAGCATGACAACATTAAGCAACGCAGGATTGATTCAGGCAATACTTAATGGTAGTGATTTATCGCGATCGCTACTAGATAAAGCAAATCTTAGTCAAGCGAGTTTAGTTGATGCTTATTTAGTCAGAGCTAATCTTGATGGAGCTGATCTTAGCGAGGCTATTTTGACCAGAGCCGAGATGAGTGGAGCCAGCACTATTGGTACAATTTTTAGTGGCGCAACTATGCCCGATGGCAAATCTCACACTTAAGAATAATAGCGCCTAACAAAAATATGGAAGATTTAAATCTTCTAGAGGAAGTTATAGAGAGTTTGGAGCAAGACAGCAATGTTCTTCGCATCAAACGACTGATCCTCTTTACATGTCATGATTCTTGGTCAAATGATGTCAACGAAGTTAAAGCTTTGCATGTGCGTCAGCTTGTCCAAGAACTGATGACCATTTTCCCCGATCTCAATAAGCTCAAGCACAAGCTAAACAGCCAAGTTAAGCAACTGAGCAAACAGTCAGACTATCTTCTTGCTGCTGACAACATTATCGATTGTCTTGGGTTTCTCTATACTCTGCGTGATGAAGGCAAATTGCCCTATAGTTTTTTAAATCCAGAGTTATCATCAGACTCTCAAAATGGATCTGTCTCAACTAAAAGTGAGGCTACTGAAAAAACTGAGGATGATACGATTCCCCACAAACACAATATTAAATATTTAAGGAATCTATTTGATCTGCGAGCCGACATTTCAAGAAATGTCAGTCCGCTTCATGCCAAAATCCTGCTATTTTCAACCCTAAACTATCGTTTTAGCCCGCAAGAACGAGACTGGTCGGCACTCTACACCTACGATATTGATGATTTGATTCAGATGATCTTTCAAACTTATGAAACTGTCGAAGCTCTAGAAACGAGGCTAACTGAAGTAAGCCAAACTCTAGATCAGCCCGAAGAGGCTAAACGCGCCGCTGCTGTGATTTTACAAGCCATTAAACCCTTCTATTAAAAAGCTACATCGCTTTGCTTTCAAACAAGCCAAGAGGATTTTCAAAAGTCTTCTTGGCTTGTTTGGACTGCTATAAAACCCTTATGGGGTTTGGTTTTTAATTCACAAAAGTGTCGCCGCACTTTTGTGAATTGGTATAGATATGACTGATATTGTGGGGGCAGTGCCCCGCAATATCAGTCCCATAATTAATCCCAAAACATAAAATGGCTGTGCCATTTTATGTTTTGGGATAAGATCAATCTAAAAGTCGAGGCAAAATGACTAGTCCGCAAACTAAAGACGCGACTATGGGACTTGTTTATGGGCTTCTCGGTGTCATAATTTTTAGCATCACTTTGCCAGCAACCCGTATTGCTCTAACCGAATTCGATCCAGTATTTGTAGGGCTAGGGCGAGCAATAATTGCTACGGGGTTGTCATTAATTTTATTGATTTCTACAAGGCAACCAATCCCCTCTTGGCGATTTCTACCCAACTTTGCTGTTGTCGTAGTTGGTGCTGTTGTGGGATTTCCATTACTCTCAACATTAGCAATGCGCGACGCTTCTGCATCACATGGAGCTGTAATTATTGGTCTATTGCCGCTTGCTACGGCTTTGTTTGGAGTTTTACGAGCAGGAGAGCGACCATCAGTAAAATTTTGGATTTTTGCGATCGCTGGTAGTGGATTGGTGATTACTTTTGCGCTGATATCGGGGACAGGAAATATTAGTTTTGCGGATTTGGCTTTACTCGGAGCAGTTTTTGCCGCAAGTTTAAGCTATGCAGAAGGAACGGTATTAGCACGTACTTTTGGGTCGTGGCAAGTCGTGTGTTGGGCTTTGGTACTTTCATTTCCGCTCGTGTTTCCGATCGTATTGCAACATTTGCCATCCTCATTTACCAATATTTCTAGCAATGCTTGGATCGGTTTCTTATATATCAGTTGTTTCAGTATGTTTTTTGGCTTTTTTGCTTGGTATCGCGGCTTATTTTTAGGAGGGATTGCTCGAATTGGTCAGCTACAACTTTTTCAACCATTTCTGACCATTCTTGCCTCAGCGATTTTGCTAGGAGAGCCAATAACTTTTATCACATTGGGTTTTGCGTCGGGGGTATTGGTATGTGTAGCTTTGGGTAGAAGCGCTCAATTTAAATCTAGTAAATAATGGTGCAGCATACAAAATATAAAAACTTCAGACAAAGGCTTTACGCTTCACTATTGTAAAGATTTATTGTCACGTAAATCAAGATAAGCTTCTACAAACATTAGTTTTCATATAGACAAGCAATGGCAGCTACCTCTTCCCAACAGCCTAAGATAATTGTTCTTGATGACGATCCGACGGGTTCGCAAACTGTGCATAGCTGCCTACTGCTAACTAAATGGGATGTGGAAACTTTGCGGATCGGATTAGCCGATGCTTCTCCGATTATGTTTGTGCTGACAAATACGCGATCGCTTACGCCCGAAGATGCCACCAGTGTCACTCGCGAAGTTTGTCGCAACCTTAAGCCTGCGCTCGAAGCTGAAGGCATCCAAGAATTTATGATCGTTAGTCGCTCTGACTCGACATTGCGGGGACATTATCCCATCGAGACGGATGCGATCGCTGAAGAACTGGGTAATTTTGACGCGCATTTTCTAGTACCAGCATTTTTTGAAGGTGGGCGTTTTACCAAATCGAGTGTGCATTATTTAGTAGTTAACGGTATACCTACCCCAGTCCATGAAACTGAATTCGCTAAGGACTCTGTATTTGGCTATACGCATAGCTATTTGCCTGATTATGTCGAAGAAAAAACCAAGGGCAAAATTCTTGCCGCTGATGTCCAGCGATTTTTATTAGGAGAGATTCGTGCAGGAGTCCGTCAGCGTTTAGCGCGCTTGCATGACAATCAGTGCGGTGTGGTTGATGCGGAAAACCAAGCCGATCTTAATCAATTTGCTTCAGATATTTTGGCAGTGGCAACGATTGGAAAAAGGTTTTTATTTCGCAGCGCCGCTAGTTTGCTGACAGCTCTTGCGAAGCTACCGCCTCAGCCAATCGCTGCTGAGGATATGTCGAAATATATGCGATCGCACAAGGCGGGTGTAGCGATCGTTGGCTCCCATGTCAAAAAAACTACTGAGCAGTTAGAATATTTGCTCAAAGCACCCAATACAGTTCCTGTGGAGATTGATGTCTCGCGTCTATTAAATGATGCCGATGCTCAATCAGCAATGCTTAAACAAGAAGCGCTAGCCCAAGTTCAGCAAGCCCACGCATCAGGCAAAACCGCTGTGGTGTTTACCAGTCGAAAAGAATTGGAATTTGCCGATACCTCTACCCGTCTTGCTTTTGGTCAGGCAGTCTCGGCTCTTTTGATGGCGATTGTGCAGGAATTACCCGCAGATATTGGATTCCTAATTAGTAAAGGGGGCATTACATCCAATGATGTTTTGAGTACGGGTTTGAATTTACCAACCGCAAGACTACTAGGACAAATTCTTGCTGGTTGTTCCGTCGTGCGTACTCCTGAAAATCATCCTCGTTTCCCCGATTTACCAGTTGTCTTATTTCCTGGGAATGTAGGTGATGCAAATGCATTGGCTACTGTATATACAAGACTTGCGATCGGCATCGAATAAAATAACGCCAGCTACTAAAAGTGTGGAGGGTGCTTCGCACCCTCCACACTTTTAGTAGCTGGCGTTGTTTAGCGTTGTGCCATCTAGCAGGGCATACTCAAAATTGCTTTTTAATAAATTGGCACTATCTAGACAAGCTTCAGTCAAGTTCGCATGTTGTAGATTGGCATAGCTTAGATCGCAACCAAAACAGTTAGCCCCCGTTAAGTCAGCCCATTGTAAATTTGCAAACTCAATACGAGCATTGCTCAGATTTGCCCCCCGTAAATTTGCATTACTCAGATTTGCCCCTCTCAAAATTGCTCCACTCAAATCTGCCCCCCCCAGATTTGCTTCTTTTAAGTTTGCGTTACTTAAATCAGCGTTAGTCAAATTAGTAAAATTAAGAGTAGCTCTCTCTAAATTAGCTCCCCGCAGGTCAGACTCACTCAAATCAGTTAGGTCAAGATCAGCATTTCGCAAATCTGAGCTAGTAAAGCTAATCGATGACAGCTTACAGCAGGATAATTTCAGCCCTGAAAAGTTTTCTGAATCAAAATCTTTACGCCCCATCTCATACAATTTTTTGATAGCCATCCCCATAGCGAGGGCATTAGTTGTCGGAGAGTGATGAGTTTTAGAATCTTGAGTGGACATCATGACGATCGCTCTCTAGCTGGCATATTTAGCTGTTTGTAACTATTGATTCAAATATAAGGCGATCAACATTAATTACACTTCACCCTATTGGATTGCACTGCTTTCGGGATAAAGCTCACAGATTATTTAGGATTAAGGTAGAATAATAGTAATAAGCGTTATTAAATAGTGCTTATTCTCGTTTTTTATCGACAGTGGAGAAAATAATGTCTAAAGAACAAAAGGGCAATAAAGAGACCAAAAAACCGAAAAAAGATCCTTCTGAGAAGAAAGAGAAAAAAGATCCTAATAGATACAATTAATTTGAATTTAGTAAGTAAAAAGTTAAGTTTTCTTATATCGAAAGGTTAATGCTAGTGATAGATAGTGCTGCTAGCATTAGTTATTAACTATTAAACTAGTTGTTTCAATCCAAAAAAAAGAATAAAAGCCTTATTCTGCCAGCTTAGCGGTCAGAATAAGGCTTTTAGGTTTTTATATTTAATTATGTCTCCCTATTTATATCAGTAATTACAAATTGCTATGTCAATGGATACTTTAAGTAAACAAAACAGCAAAAATTTTGCTGAATATTCCCCGCAAATATTACGAAGAGCCGAAGTGGCTTTACGATGTGCTCCATTTACGGTGAAGTTGTTTGCAAATATGGCAACACAGGGCGTAAATCTCAGAGCGATCGCTGGTAATGAGGGGATCAAAAATCAATATTCAACTAATCCTACTAATTTAATCAGTACGGAAAATGATTTGTTATGGCTAATTCAAGTTGGAGTATTACGCCGTGAAGTAGATGGTCAAGGCATTACTGATAGTTTTCGGCTGACACCGATGGGGCATTTGTTATTAGATAAATGGCGATTGCAAACAAGATTTCCGATCGCGAGTTTAGGCGATCGTTGCCAAAATTTTTGGACGCAAATTCAAATATCACGATTTCTGTAAAATCCTCAAAATTCTCTGATAGAGTCTTGATTCTTTAATCAAATCTGAGTAGTTCGGCATAAGTAAACTGAAAACCCAAAATGCTGTGCCGCAAGCTTAGCTCGCGGCACAGCATTTTGGGTTTTTATAGTTATGCTGGGCTTATTTAGTGCAAACCCTATTTTTGTGGTAGAACAAAAAATTAAGAAGCTCGTCTCTTAGAAAGATCGAGCTTTGGAATAAATAACGATGAATATGGTCAGTAAAAAACTTCGTAGCCAAATAAGCAATAGATTCTAGAAGACATCTCTATGTTTTCTAACAGCAACTCTTACTTCAGCATCTTTTCTAAGTACTATAGAAGCGATCGCAGCTCCATCTGTTCCCCAAATTGTTGCTCAAGTTCCACAGGACTGGCAAACAGACATACAGCTATTGCGTTTGCTTGACAACTCTGGCAACCTCTCAAGCATTGGCATCTTACTAGATATTGCCAATAAGCCTTCGACTACCTACGAAAACGCGGTGTATCAGCTTTATGTAAAACGTGCTGGGGAATGGCGTGAAGTCTATACCAATTCAGGTGCTAGATTGCTCTCCAAAAATGCAGGAAGACAGTCTACCGTTGTAGAAGTGATTTCCTTGAGTTCGCTGAGCGAAAAAATCTCTCTTGATAATATTTACAATGGCGATCTCAAGGCAGTTACTAGTATTCGCTATGACTTACCAAATGGGGTCAAAGATGCAAGATTTGAAATCGAAGAAGTAAAATCTTTTACATCAATTGTCACAGCTAGTGCGTCTGAGGTAAAAGCTGGACAAATTTCTTCGGTGGTATATACCAATACCAGTAACCCTTCTACAAATATATCAAACAACTCTTCTAATAATGCCGTACTTTCTGATCGCGCCTTAGGAATTACAAATATTTCTCAATCAACGACTACACAGTCTACTCAAACGGTGGTCATTGAAAATACCAATGTCCAGATAGGTAGTTCTGTTAAACCAATGAAGCCCATTGTTGTCTCCAAAAAATATGAGGATGGCGATGAAGATGATGATGACCGTAGCCGAAATTCTCTTGCATCTCGATTTGTTTCGATAAATTCTTGCAGTTCTTCTGTCATTTTCATGACCTCTAGAAATATATTTCCTATTTCTATTCTCTCACAAATCATTTAGGATTGCTATATGCATCCTACAAGCCCTCCTATGGCGATATTGAGATCCAAACCCTATTTGATACAGAACAGGATCATTATCAAGTTCTAGGCGTTGGTTGGAACAAAAAAGAAAGGTTCTACGGTTGTTCCATGCACTTAGATATTACTCCCTTCCCAGTGACGGATTATACGTTGCGGCGCAAAGCGCCGCAACGCTAATTTTTGGTTTTCGATGTATATTTCTTTGGTGGGAAGGGAGTAAAAACAGCAAAATTTGGATTCAAATCAACAATACCAAACTCGATATTGGTCAAGCCCTCGTCGAAAAAGGCGTACCAAAAGAAGATATTGTCATCGGTTTTCAGCCCGTTTATATCCGTCAAATATCAGGCTATGCGATCGCCTAATCACAAAAACAACATCTGTAATTTTTAAAGCAGCCAAGCGAGCAAATGTGTTTAGGATTTGATTTAGGCGATTGCTAAAAATATGTCTTGACCATAAGTAACATATAAGTTACTCTGGTACTTAGTATGAAAGTTCAAGAATATATCCAAGAAGATGGCTCAAACCCCTATCAGAAATGGTTCGACAATCTAGATGCGATCTCGCTGCGGCAAAAGTGATAAGAAAAAATGACAACTATCCCGCTAACACACGACTTTAAAGAAACAGTCAATGCAAGAGTCCAAAGAGATTCCACATTTGCCGCCGCTTTACTTGACGAAGCTATTTCCCTTTTTCTCAATGGCGAACCAGAAACAGCGAGACTCATATTGAGAGCTCTAGTTAATGCAACCATCGGATTTGAAGAACTAGCGATCGCCACTGCTAAACCCAGCAAAAGCCTTCATAGAATGCTCTCTGCAAAAGGCAATCCCACAATGGATAATCTCACCGCTATTCTCAAAGTCCTGCGTAAAACTCTTCAAGTAGATATTAAAGTTCAGACTGTCGCTTGTGCTTAAAATATTGCACGTAACGAAATCAGTAACAAATATAATAGAGCCTACGCCTAGGAAAATTGTCGAAAACATGGAAATATTTGATTTAGCGAATATTAATTGCGATCGCTATGTCAGCGTCATCGTTGATTGTATTGGAATAGAGGATTTGCTGACCTATCGTATTCCTGAAGATATTAATATTCAAATAGGAGATATTCTCAGCGTTCCATTAGGTAATCGTCATGTAGGCGCGATCGCATTACAAATTTCTGACACCTCTGCGATCGCGAATTTAGATACAGAGATTAAATCAGTTAGTGCTGTAGTTAGTTCAGGTATTTTCCCAAGGGCTTATTGGGAGATGCTGATTCGTACAGCGGATTATTATCGTACACCTGTGATGCAGACAGTAAAAACAGCTCTGCCTCCTAAGTTGCTAGATCAGTCTCATTATCGAATTAAAGTAAAGCAGACCCTCACCCCCCAGCCCCCTCTCCCAGAGGGAGAGGGGGAGCCAGATTCTTTTTCCCCTCTCCCAGAGGGAGAGGGGTTAGGGGTGAGGGCAATTCCCAAAGCAGCGCAAATGGTTTGGGATTTTTTGCAAGAGCATAAGAATAATCCCAAGGGAATTAGTCGCCGTTATATTCAGCAAAAACTTGGTAGATATACTAGTTCAGGCTTAAAGGAACTTCAGAAATTAGAATGGATTGATACATTTCTAGAACTGCCAAATCGACCACAACCAAAATATGAAGATGTAGTCATTTTACTTAAAATACCAGATAGTGAAGTCACTACAAGACAAGCAGAGATTCTCACGATTTTACAACATCAAGGTGGTGAATGTTTAAAAACACAATTATGTAAAATCGCGAAAACCTCAGTTTCGGTTATACAAACTCTGGCAAATAAAGGCTATATCACGATCTCTAAACAAGAGTCGCTACGATTAGGTGGTAAAAGTCATACAGTCACACGCGATCGCAATAAAGATCTCACCCCCGATCAAGATGCGGCATTGCAACAAATTTTGAAGGCGTTCACAGATCAAGCCGCACCGCATTTTCTCCTGCATGGAGTCACAGGCTCAGGAAAAACGGAAGTATATCTACAAGCGATCGCTGCCGTACTCACAGCAGGAAAATCGGCACTAGTTCTCGTTCCTGAAATTGGCTTAACACCACAGCTTACTGATCGCTTTCGAGCGAGATTTGGGGATGCGAGGGTGAATGTTTATCATAGTCAATTATCCGAAGGAGAGCGCTTTGATACATGGCGCTTGATGCTCACGGGTGAAGCTCAAATTGTGATCGGGACGAGATCGGCAGTATTTGCACCGCTTTCTAATTTGGGTTTAATTGTGATGGACGAGGAGCATGACAATAGTTTCAAGCAAGATCAACCCCAGCCCTGTTACCATGCGCGGACGATCGCTGAATGGCGATCTCAGTTAGAGAATATCCCTCTTGTTCTCGGTTCGGCAACTCCTTCCGCAGAAGTAATCTATGCTCATCAAGAAGGGAAGTCTATCTATCTAGAACTTCCACAACGCATTGGCAATAAAGACATGCCAACGATTGAAGTCGTCGATATGCGTGATGAATTTAAAGCTGGCAATTACTCGATTTTAAGTCGCAAGTTGCAAGATGCGATCGCAGAGATGCTGGAAGCCAAGCAACAGGGAATTCTCTTCATCCATCGGCGCGGCTATAGTACTTTTGTTTCCTGCCGTTCCTGTGGCTATGTTGCCGAATGTCCTAACTGTGATGTTTCGCTCTCCTATCACGATCCCATCTCACCCACTGCCCATCAACCAAAATCTGCTCATTTACGTTGCCATTATTGTAACTACACTCTAATTCAGCCCAAGGCTTGTCCTGAATGCGGTTCACCATATTTCAAGCATTTTGGCAGTGGAACTCAAAAAGTGGAACAGGAACTCGCAAAATTATTCCCAAATATTCGCTTGATTCGCTTTGATAGTGATACTACGCGCAATAAAGATCAGCATCGTTTATTAATCGATCAGTTCCGTGCTGGAGAAGCAGATTTATTAGTGGGAACGCAAATGCTAACTAAGGGTTTGGATATTCCTCAAGTAACTTTAGTGGGTGTAGTATCGGCAGATGGATTATTAAACTTCTCGGATTATCGCGCTGGAGAGAGAGCCGCCCAAACCTTGCTACAGGTGGCAGGTCGCGCAGGTCGTGGCGAAGAAGATGGCAAAGTAATCATGCAAACCTATACCCCAGAACATCCTGCCATGCAAGCGGTGCAAACCTATCAGTTGGAAGCATTTATGCAGACTGAGTTGGAAATGCGTGAGGCTCTACGCTATCCACCGATGGGACAGATGGTGTTGATTCATCTCAGTAGCGAGAGTGGTAACGCTGTTGAGAGAGCCGCTAATGAATTAGCGGAATATTTGCGTCAATTAGAGAATGATTGGGACATTTTAGGAGCAACTCCCGCCACGATCGCAAAAGTAGCTAATCGTTATCGCTGGCAGATTTTACTCAAGTTTGCTCCTGAAGTTTTACCTAATGTCCCAAGTCTAGAAGAGTTGCGAATGTTGGTTAATGCTAAGGCTGTGCGAGTTGCGATCGATGTCGATCCGCTCACGATTTTGTAAATGGAAATTAATTTTATTTTTGCTGCGCCCACAGTGCTGCAAAAATAAAATTGGCTTTACTAAGGTTAAAAGCACTTTTTGCCGTGGTTTTATTGTTGGGTTACACTATGATGTATTTTTCATTTAGGGTAAATATTGTGACTCAACGTACAGCAAGGCAATGGATTATTAATGGTGTCTTAATCGTAGTTACTCTCTCATTTTTAGGTGTATCGATCGCACCACTGATCGGGGGGTTATTTTCATCACCTAATCCGCAAGCAGCTAATAACGCCAACGCAAATACCTCAGAGCAAGATCGGATCAAAATCCAGATCGAGGGTTTTGAAGCCGTACTAAAAAGCGATCCTAAAAATCAAACTGCGTTGATTGGTCTTGTAAATCTCAGAAATCAACTTGGCAAAACCAAAGAAACCATTGAGCCATTACAAACCCTTGCTGATACTTTTCCTGATCAACCTGAATATAGGATGACCCTAGCGCGTACTTACATTGAACTTAAAGATCCTAAAAATGCTTTAGCAGAATATCGCAAGATTTTGACCACCAAGCCGGGATATATCCCTGCGCTCCAAAGTATCGTTAGCATCGAGCTAACCGACAAGCGCCCTGAATCCGCGATCGGCATTCTCCAAGATACGCTGAAGACAGCGGAAACAGCCAACAAAGTCCAAGCAAATGCTGTAGATACTGGTTCAGTCCGTTGGATTTTAGGCGAAGTCTATCGTCAACAAGATCGGATTGATGAGGCGATCGCAACTTATGATCAGATGATCAAAGAAAGCGCGAAAGACTTCCGTCCTTATGTTGGAAAGGCACAATTAAGACAAATCCAAGGCAAGGAAGATGAAGCCAAGAAACTGTTTGATAAAGGTTTGGAGTTAGCTCCTGCTGAATTTAAAGACGAGGTAAAGCGTCTTGCTGCTCTTTCTCCACAAAAGGCTCCATTCACGAATCCAGCCCAAGCACCTAGTAATGCTCCTGTTAAGAAACCATAAAATTAGGGCTTACACAAAAAAGACTTAAAACCCGCATTTCAACGTAGGGGCAATTCAGGAATTGCTCCTACGTTTTGCTTTTTCATGAAAGAGATTCACCGATCACTATTCTCATACCATTAACAAAATCCCAACCTGACTGCAATTTCTTCCCCGCAGGTTGCACTTCTTTAATTAGCAATAGCCCTTTACCAGTCTGCACCACAAATCCTTTACCTTTGCGAATCTCTGTCACTTTCCCCACATTATCAAGACTAATTCCTTCAGAAAGAACTTCTGTCTGCGTGATTTTCAATCTTTGTCCACGAAAATCTGTATAGCAATTGGGATAGAAAGCACGAATCCGATTATGCACTGCGATCGCCTCTTGATTCCAGTCAAGTTCCCAATCCTCACGCCCAATCATTGGTGAATAGCATGATAAAGCGTCATCTTGAGGCTCAGGTGTAATCGTGGTCAATTGACGTAGAGTATCAACTAATAAATCTGCACCTAAATTGGCTAATTTCCTGCTTAAAATATCGGTATTTTCTTCAGGCAAGATTTCTAACTCTGCTTTGAGTAACATCGCACCTGTATCAATGCCTGCATCCATTTGCATAGTCGTAATGCCTGTGATGCTTTCCCCATTGGCGATCGCCCATTGGATCGGAGCCGCACCGCGATATTTTGGCAGCAGTGAACCATGTACGTTAATGCAGCCATAATTGGGCATATTCAAGATTTTTTGGCAGAGAATTTGACCGTAAGCTACAACTACAAATACATCGGCTTCAAGTGATTTTAGTTCCGCGAGTACAGTTTTATCTTTTTTGAGGCGATCGGGTTGCCAAATTTTGAGGTCAGGATTTTTTGCGATCGCGGCAGCTTTTACTGGCGGCGGACTAACTTGATTGCCTCTACCACGCCTAGTATCAGGTTGGGAAACCACGCCCACAACTTCAAAATCTGGCTCACACAATAATTTTTCTAAAGTCGGAACTGCAAAATCAGGAGTCCCAAAAAAGACAACACGCATATTTTTAACTATTTTCGTTTTTATACACAACAAGAGGAGATTTGCGCAGTAACTCTCCTCTTGTTGTGATGACCATATTATCGATCTAAAGAGGGATTCTGGGGTGACTTGGACAGATCCTAGACTGCTTGCGTTAAGATTAATTAATTAAATCATTCGTTCTTGGCAAAATCGTCTAAGAACACCTCTATTGGTGGAGCAGTAGTAGTGAAAAGCAATAATAAAAACGACAATAATAATAAAAAGTGGAAAAATTTTGGTTTGTACGCACTGCTTGGCATTGTCGTCATTACCTTAGGGACAACCCTGCTCGATAGTCAGCCAGCTACTCAAGGGGAATGGCGCTATACAAAGCTAATCGAAGAAGTCAGAAAGAAACCAGCGGGTGTCTCCAGAATTACCCTCAGTCCTGATCGCTCTTTTGCGGAAGTGACAGTACCTGGTGGTCCTGAAGGCAAGAAAAAAGTTCGCGTAAATCTGCCTAACGACCCTGAGTTTACTAAAACTGTTAGAGAAAATAACATTGAGCTAGATGTTGCCCCTCGTCGCACTGACGGTGCTTTAGTGCAAACCTTAAGCAGCTTGATTTTGCCAATTTTGCTATTAGTCGGTTTATTTTTCTTACTACGCCGTGCTCAATCTGGACCTGGCAATCAAGCCATGAACTTTGGCAAATCTCGCGCTCGTGTGCAAATGGAGCCTCAAACCCAAGTAACTTTCACTGATGTGGCTGGTATTGAGCAAGCCAAATTTGAACTTACTGAAGTCGTAGATTTCCTCAAAAACCCCGATCGCTTCACTGCTGTCGGCGCAAAGATTCCCAAAGGCGTATTACTAGTTGGCCCCCCTGGTACTGGTAAAACCTTGCTAGCCCGTGCGGTTGCAGGTGAAGCTGGCGTACCTTTCTTCAGTATTTCTGGTTCCGAATTCGTCGAAATGTTCGTCGGTGTGGGTGCATCCCGTGTACGTGACCTATTCGAGCAAGCAAAGGCTAATGCCCCTTGTATCGTCTTCATCGATGAAATTGATGCAGTCGGTCGTCAGCGTGGCGCTGGGCTTGGTGGTGGTAACGATGAGCGCGAGCAAACCTTGAACCAATTGCTCACCGAAATGGATGGCTTTGAAGGTAACACAGGCATCATCATTGTTGCCGCAACTAACCGTCCTGATGTATTGGATGCAGCATTACTACGTCCAGGTCGTTTTGATCGCCAAGTAGTTGTTGATCGTCCCGACTTTGCAGGTCGTCTTGAAATTCTCGGAGTCCATGCACGCGGCAAGACTCTATCTAAGGATGTAGATCTTGAAAAGATTGCCCGTCGTACCCCCGGATTTACAGGTGCTGACTTATCTAACCTCTTGAACGAAGCAGCTATTCTTGCGGCTCGTCGTAACCTGACTGAGATCTCGATGGATGAAATCAATGATGCCGTCGATCGCGTCTTGGTTGGACCTGAGAAAAAAGATCGCGTGATGAGCGAAAAGCGAAAAGAATTAGTTGCTTACCATGAAGCAGGTCATGCTCTGGTTGGAGCATTGATGCCCGACTATGACGCAATCCAAAAGGTAACGATCATTCCTCGCGGTCGTGCTGGTGGTTTGACATGGTTCTTGCCTACTGAAGAAAGAATGCAAAGCCGCGCCTATTTGCAAAACCAGATGGCCGTTGCCCTCGGTGGTCGCATCGCTGAAGAAATCGTCTTTGGTGATGAGGAAGTTACTACTGGTGCATCTAGCGATCTTCAACAAGTTGCTTCGACTGCTCGTCAAATGGTAATGCGTTTTGGAATGAGCGATAAGCTTGGACCTGTTGCTCTTGGTCGTTCCAATGGCAATATGTTCCTCGGGCGTGACATTGCTGCTGAGCGTGATTTTTCAGAAGAAACTGCTGCAACTATCGATGAAGAAGTTGGTATTTTAGTGGCTGATGCTTATCGTCGTGCCAAGCAACTTCTAGTTGATAACCGTCATGTTTTGGATAAGATTGCTCATGATTTAATTGAGCGCGAAACCGTTGATGCTGAAGAGCTACAACAGATTTTGGAAACCAGTGATTTGAAGTTGTCAGCAGCTTTGTAATTAAAACTGCTCTAAAAACAACTACTTTGAATTAATTTTCATAAAATGCAGACGATACAATATATCGTCTGCATTTTTTATATTTTTCTTGGAAATCTAAGCTGTCATTTTGGGTTAATCTAGAAATAAGACTAAATAACGATATTTTATGCAATCTTTTTCCTGTCAGGGGCAATTAACTACTTGGAAAGATGATCGAGGGTTTGGATTTATTAAACCTGATGATGGCAGTAAAGAAGTTTTCCTACATATAAGCGTATTAAAAGGGGCTAGTCGTCGCCCTGTAGTGGGAGATACTATCTTTTACGAAAAAGCTACTGAAGCCAATGGAAAAATACGGGCTTCTAAAGCCTCAATTCAAGGTGTTATCAACCAACCCACAGTATCAAATCAAAGATCTCGTAATTCTAGCCAAACCGCTAATAAGCAATCTACAGGTAACCGCATAAATAGCAATACCCAAACCAACAAACGCGATATGCGTAAAGGTATACAGAATGTATTACCTGTAATATTTTTGATTGGTTTAGGAATTAGCTCAATTTCTCCTGTGACTAACTTTGTGCGTGGTTGCAATATTAAAGGCAATATTTCAGTGAATACAGGGGACAAGCTTTATCACCTGCCGAATATGGAAGATTATGCTACAACCAACATTGATGGAAGCAAAGGAGAGAAATGGTTTTGTTCTGAGTCTGAGGCGATCGCTAGTGGATGGCGTAAAGCACCAAGATAAAATCAGTCAAAACTATACCTTAGCTATAAATCATGATGATCTTAGATCGCGTTGTCCCGTTTGGACGGTCTAAAACTGAATATGAGTTGATGTTTGCGCTTACGGAAAGCGATCGCTTTAAATCCGTAATTGGCATCGGTGACGGGCCAGCAAGCTTTAATGCCGAAATGACTGCCGCAGGTTATCAAGTTACATCTATCGATCCGATTTATCAATTTACAGGTACAGAAATTAAAAGTCGCTTTGATGCTTGCGTAGATACCATTATCGAGCAGGTTCGCAATACACCAAATAACTGGGTCTGGAGCTATCACAAGTCCCCTGAAGATTTACGCGCAAATCGTGAGAAAGCTATTTCTCTATTTCTCGAAGATTACGATCATGGCAAAATCGCAGGTAGATATCTTAACGCTGAATTGCCAAAATTAGATTTTCAAGACAAGCAATTCCAGCTTGCGCTATGTTCACATTTTCTGTTTCTCTATTCTGAGCATCTCAGTTTTGAATTCCATTTAGACTCAATCCGTGAGCTATGCCGCATTGCTGAAGAAGTCAGAATATTTCCACTATTAACTCTTGCCCAAGCGCGATCGCCCTATATTGATGAAATATCTAGCACATTACCCAAAGAAGGAATTAACTCGGAAATCATCCAAGTCCCCTACGAATTACAAAAAGGCGGTAATCAAGCGATCATCTTTCGGTCATAAAAAAGGCTCGCATGGCAAGCCTTTTTTACTGATTAATGCGGAACGGGGGACTTGAACCCCCAAGTCTTTCAACACATGTACCTGAAACATGCGCGTCTACCAATTCCGCCAGTTCCGCGATTAGTATTTTGAGATTTAGCTATTAGGTATTAGCTTTTAGCTGACGAATTTAAATAGCGTAAGCATCTAACTGGCAGTTATTAAGTTTCCTGTAAAGATTGCACAATGTCAATAATCAAAACTGATAAATTAGAGATAGTGCTTTGCACTATCTCTAATTTATCAGTTTCATGTCATAATCTACAGTAAAGCGATGGGAATACCGCCCTATAGGGCTAGCAGTTTTTCCTGTATTCTTGTATCTTAGATTTGTAACAAATAAGACTGAACTCAAACAGCAAACTAAAACTATGACACTTCGTTTAGGCGATACCGTACCCGATTTTACTCAAGACTCCACCGACGGCGTAATTAATTTCCATGATTGGATCGGCGATCAATGGGCGATTCTATTTTCTCACCCCAAAGATTTCACTCCAGTTTGCACCACCGAGCTAGGCACGGTTGCTAAGCTCAAGCCAGAATTTGATAAGCGCAATATTAAGGCGATCGCCTTGAGCGTCGATGGCGTTGAGTCCCACAAAGGATGGGTTGGAGATATCGAAGAGACTCAAAATGCTACCCTTAACTACCCAATTCTTGCTGATGAAGACAAAAAAGTTTCTGAACTTTATGACATGATTCACCCTAATTCGGCAACAGGTAATACCTTGACCGTGCGATCGGTGTTTATCATTGACTCCAACAAGAAACTTCGCCTCAGCTTGACCTATCCTGCTAGCACAGGTCGTAACTTTGACGAGATCTTGCGCGTAATTGACTCGTTACAACTTACCGACAATTACAGCGTCGCTACACCTGCTAACTGGAAAGATGGCGATGATTGCGTAATTGTGCCTTCAGTTTCTAACGAAGAAGCTAAGACCAAATTCCCTAAAGGTTTCAATCCCATCAAGCCATACTTGCGTATGACTCCTCAGCCCAACAAGTAACTAAACAATGGGCTTAAGCCCATTGTTTAGTTACTGATGTTACTTGGGAAGGGTTTTTTATAGCCTAGGTCTAGGGCTGGCAGCAATAGATTTAGCATCTTAGTTCCACGTAAAATCAAAAACAAAAAGGCTTGCTAAGCAAGCCTTTTTGTTTTTTACCAGCTTTCGTCTTCGACAGCCGTTTTATCCCAAATTTCTAAATCTAGCTCTTCTAGATAAATGATTCCGCTTTGAATCTGCTGTGTTGTTCCAGTAAGCTCCAAGGTAAACCAGCCGTCATCTTCTGGACTTTCGCCAAGAAGTGCCGCAATAATGGTCACCGTTAATCCATGTTCACAAGAGAGGCGAGAAATAATTGGTTCCCCGAAGCAGCTTCTCGGTACGCGCATAGCAATGCGTGTAGTCGTTCGTCGCTTTTCCTCAATATTTATAGGTGCTCTGGAATCGATACATTCCGCCGCTAGCATTGAAGTTTCTCCAGTGCAAATGTCTTGATGATTTGACATTTAACATCATAGCTAAAGTTTTACGGAATTGGAAGTGACTCAGGTCACTAAATCTGTAAAGCGTATAAATTCGCACTATAGTCAACAGCCATGAGTAGTAATACCCAAACAACTTACGATCGCATTTATGAAATTGTCCGACAAATTCCTTTAGGAACAGTTGCTACCTATGGGCAAGTTGCAGAACTGGCAAGTTTGGCAGGAAAAGCCCGTTTAGTTGGCTATGCTCTCTATCGAGTTGACATGAAAACTTCAGATATTCCTTGGCAGCGTGTTGTCAATGCTAAGGGTGAAATTTCACTTTCGCCTTTAAGATTTGGTACAGACTATTTGCAGCGATCGCTATTGGAAAACGAAGGAATTAGCTTTAATGAAGAAGGTAAGATTAATCTGCAAAAATATCTATGGCAACCAAACCTCAACAGTTTTGTTAAATCTATTGCCAAGCAATAGATTTAACAAAACTGTTGTATTTTTACATAAACGCAAAGCGCCGTAGAAAGGCGATGAACACTATGACTACTGCGACTCTACTTGTCTCTTGTCCTGACCAAAAAGGCTTAGTGGCAAAAATTTCAGATTGGGTGTTTTCCCATGATGGCAATATTCTCCATGCTGATCAACATTCGGATAATACGGCTGGACTGTTTTTGATGCGGGTTGAGTGGCAGTTAGAAACATTTGATCTTGCAAGAGAAGAAATTGTGCCGACTTTCGAGAAATTAGCAACCGAGATAAAAGCCAAATGGAGCATTCAGTTTTCTGATTATGTGAGCCGTATTGCCATTTTTGTCTCGAAACAAGATCATTGCCTCTATGACTTGATTTTGCGGCAGCGATCGCATGAACTATCGGCTGTAATACCTGTAGTAATTAGCAATCATCCTGATTTAGAAAAAGTTGCGCATAACTTTGGGATTAATTACCATCACATTGCGATCGCACCTGAGAATAAGTTGGAGCAGGAAAAACAGCAACTCGCCTTACTCAAGCAATACAAGATTGATCTGGTCGTTCTGGCAAAATATATGCAAGTTTTGAGTCCAGAATTTCTCTCTCAGTTCTCGCAGGTAATTAATATTCATCATTCATTCTTACCAGCCTTTGCGGGGGCAAATCCTTATCACCGCGCCTATAAGCGCGGGGTGAAAATTATCGGGGCGACTGCTCATTATGTAACTGAAGAGCTAGATGAGGGCCCAATTATCGAACAAGATGTGATTCGGGTTTCTCATCGTGATTCGGTTACCGATCTGATTCGCAAAGGCAAAGACCTAGAGCGTATTGTGCTAGCCAGAGCTGTCAGACAACATTTAGAAAACCGTGTATTAATTTATGGACAATCGGCTAGCTCAGGGCTAGGACTGAGAACTGTTGTATTTGATTAAGTCGTAAACCAAGTAAATATAGTGCAAAGCAATGCATTTGCTATCCATAGGCATTGCTTTTGAGTTATGTTAATACAAATATACTTTTAAAAAGTTTTTTCAAAATTTGAAATCAAGGTTTAACAAAATGACAGCAAAGCTACAGTTAACACGCGGCATAGATGAAGAAGCAACAGATGTAAAGATTACAAGATCTAAAGATGGAGATACCAGTGTTGCTGTGTTTATCTTCGATGCGCTTAACTGTATGACTGGCGAAAATGCTTCCACTAACGAGATTTTAGGGATGTATATGATTGATGAGGAAGGCGAGATGATTACCCGTAATGTCAACGCCAAATTTATCAATGGTAAACCAGCGGGGATCGAAGCAATTTATAAAATCGAGGGCGATCGCGATTGGCAAAGGTTTTTAAGATTTATGAATCGTTATGCTGAGTCGAATGGCATGAGTCTTAACCAGCCTTCTTAAATTAGGTGATTTCTTATTTAAGATTTCCACACTAGCTCTCTCGTTATAAAGGAGAAAGAAAAAGATTTCCAAAAAAGAATGATGGCGGCGCAAAGCGCCGCTATCATTCTTTTTTGGGTGCTTCTGGATTGATGTAATCCCAATTCACAGAAGTTTTGCCACACTTCTGTGAATTAAAGACCAAAACCTGTAAAGGGGGTAAAAACACAAAATGGCATAATTTTGTGTTTTGGGATAGTCGCAAAAGATGGGCTTTGGTCAGTTTGGGCTTAGGGAAGAACAAGACTTCAGCTATGGCTTTTATTCCCCCACGGTTTAACTGACCAAAATCCAAGGTTGTGATCACATATTCTTAGACAGAATTAAAGCAAGACAAAATACTTGCCACCATTTTTCGTATTAATTATTTCAACCACTAATTTAAGAAGTCGTTAGGGCAAACGCACACGTTTCTTAACAAAAAAGGACATATATCTTAACAAGCAGCGGTTTCAAATTCAAAAAGTAGCAAATAACACAGATACAAATAACTAGATGAAGGTAGGGCTTAAAATATAGCGAAATTGATAATCCGAGCCAGTCAATGCCACCAACGATCTTAGCTTTTAGCGTTTTCTTAGATTTTCTGCGAGAGGGGATAAAGAAAATAAATGACCCAAGAAGCAAAAGCAATGCGACAAAATTTAAAATTGACGAAGCTATGTTGTCAGCATTCTCCATGTTTTTCATGCAAAGTCAATCATTTTTAGAATATCAAAGACAAATGCAGAGTCGAAGCGGAAAAGATAACGTTCAGAGTATATTTGGAGTAGATAAAATACCCTGTGACCCACAAATACGGAATATCCTTGACCTAATTAGCGCTAACAGTGTGAACGTTGTAT
>Ga0209985_10001007_pt1 | contig 29041 bp, 23 predicted proteins | sample NOAtaG_FD_187305 | JGI IMG/M metagenome (GOLD analysis project Ga0209985, IMG submission 187305) | Freshwater lake microbial communities from Lake Erie, under a cyanobacterial bloom - NOAA_Erie_Diel6S_1000h metaG (SPAdes) (version 2) | ecosystem: Environmental > Aquatic > Freshwater > Lake ...
GTGATGCAGCTTTCACTGAGCTGCTGGTTGTTGATGTAGTATTCATGGTTAACGTTCATGTCATTCGGCCCGGTGTAGCAAGTCATTTCGATGATATTGCCGCAAGGGGCGACAGTCACTGAGGAAAAGGACGCGACTGGGGCGCCAACTTGTATCGTGATGGACCTGGTGCCGTTACCAGAAGAAAGCGGAGCGCCAGTTGAAGACGCCGTCACCCATGAGCCGGATGAAGCACCAGCGGTAGCTCTGATCGTAATGGAATTCCCCGTGGCACTGACTCTCTCCAGATGTGGTCCTAATGTCCATTGAATATTGCCTGCTGGGCCACTCAGGGTAACGGTGGCTTCTTGGTTCTGACAAAGGGTCTGGTGAGTTGTGTGAATGTTAAGTTGATCAGACGAGGTATAAAGGGCAGGGTGATGCGCTTGGCCTTCGCGTTGGTAAACCCTGATCCAGTCTATCTCGAAGTCAACTGGGAATGCGGACGATGACTGATTCTGTGAACCACAGAACTCATTTTGTCCGGATCGTGCAACCGCGCAATTCGCAATGACATTCAATTGGGCACCAGCACGAGGGAATTTCGGATTCCTTCCGTATGTCCCTTGCGCCACATTGCAACCGGATACTGACTGGCCGCCCAGCGTTATCAACGAGCAATCGGACCTGATCAGCTGACCATCAACGTACCACCTGAGGTAGTAGTGGTCCCACTCCACCGCGAAGACATGGAATGAAGAATGATACCCCTGCGCTCCAGAAATGGATGCCGCAGAATGACAATCGTATCGCGAACCGCCTCCCTCGTAGAATCGGTGCATATCGGTCTTGATGACAGCGGGCTGGTGTCCGCAAAATTCGAATACATCGATTTCTGATTCTGAGTTGGTCATGCCGGGAATGCCTCCATGCATCCAGAATGCTGGCCATAGTAGAGGCGCTCCCGAGGCATAGGGTATTTTGCAGCGAATCTCAAACCTGCCTTTGTAGAATTTCCAGTTGCCACGTGAGTAGATGACCCCGGTCGAGAATTCTTTTGTCTGTCCAAACCAGTTTACCTGTTCATTTTTCACTCTGATCTTGAGCATTCCGTTCTCTTGAAAGACATTCTCGTCGAGATTCACGCCCATTGCATCCTCCGAGGTCCTCGTGATCATCGCCTGGTCGGATCCATCAGCAGTGAATGGATAGTAAGTCAGCCACTTCTCCGAGTTGATCATGTCCCCATTGAATTCATCGTGAAAGACTAAGCGCCAATCTTGGTTGGGGCATAAGTTCCAATTGTTCGCTGGAATTCCCTCAACTCCATCGGTCGGCGCGAATGGCGGGCAGCCCAGAACGGCGTCAATCAGGTCATTAATGAATGATTGCCCCTGTATGGGGTTGATAAATGCCAGCATTACAAGAATGCTCCACACCAACTTTCGAATCGCAGTGCTGTTATCATACTGCGCGTGATAGGAATTCTTAGCACTATGCTCAGGCTCTGGCGCGTCTAGCGGGTAGCGGGTAGCGGGTAGCGGGTAGCATTGCCGATGGTTTTGTCGAATATAGCAATAAATAATCGTCTCCTGCCCGTTGGTGTTGATAACTCCTGGTGTCATTCCTTGAGTATCGCTTCAAGATGGTTTTCACATTGGTTCAGCGCTGTTCGTCCATCTTTCTAATCATGACTATTCGACATACCGACTTCAATGACAGGCTCGCCAAAGCGATTTCGTGCCCGGGGCTTGCGCTTCGAGTGCCGCCCATATTGCCGCGTATCTTCACAATCCATGTCCAATAGTAACCCAGCCGAGGTGGAGCGCGGCTTCCGCAAGTTGTACCTGCACTTCGCCCTGCGTGTGCTTGCAGGTGTTGGTGTATTGGCCTTGTTGGCCGTGCTGCCCTTGCCGTCGAAATGGTGGGGCTTGCCGTTGTTGCTCATTGGAGGCTGGTTGATCCTGGCCAACCTGGGGGCCATCTCGGTTTTGGCGACCGCCCATCATCGGTACCGGAACGGCCCTGATGATGACACCCCGCTCCAGTTCCAAGAGCGGACGGAACGCTTGGTCCATCGGGCCTCTTATGTCGTGCTCTTCGCGACCATGGTATGCATGGTGCCCATGGGTCGCTTTGTCGAGAATGTGGTGGAGGAGGGGCGCTTCGCCTTTCTGATGGGTGGGGCCGGGGTAGTGACAGCGGCCTTTGTGCTGTGGTCGATCGGCCGCATGGTGCCTGGCTATTACCAACGGAATTCCGAAGCACGCGGCGGCGCGGTACTGGGCCTGTTCTTCAGTGCGGTGGCTGTGGTGGTCCTGGTCACGGCCTGGATCGATCGCGAAAGTGCCAAGGCTCATGTCACGGTGGTGCGTTGTGCGCTGGAAGGCGGTGCCAAGGACAGGGTGGGCTCGAAGTACGTGCATGTGTTCCACCCTGGGCAGAAGGAGTCCACGTTCCGTATTCAGCTGCGAGGAGATGATCTGAGGATGCTCTCAGGCCGCGACAGTGCTGATCTAAGGCTGGGCCGAGGTGAACTGGGATTCACCCACGTGCTCGGTGTTCAGTAGCTCTGGGCCGAGATGGGACTTGTACGCATCCGGCAACTGGATACACGCACTTTCACCCATTCGCCTATTTTTGCGCCCCTGCAATGCAATGGGCATTGCTTTTTCGCTGAATAACAGGACGTTAACGAACGATCAACCGAACTGAGATGGGAAGTGAACTGATGTACTACATCCCCCTGATGGGCCTGGTGGGCCTGGTGGTGATGGTGGCCAAGGCCATGTGGGTGAACAAACAGGATGCTGGAGATGCCAACATGCAGGAGCTCGCTGGCTACATCGCCCGCGGTGCCAGTGCCTTCCTGAAGGCCGAGTGGAAAGTGCTCGGCGTGTTCGCTGCGATCGCTGCCGTAGTGCTGGCCTGGAGCGGAACGCTCGTGGCGCACAGCGATTGGGTCATTGCCATCGCCTTCCTCATCGGTGCCTTCTTCAGTGCCTTCGCCGGCTGGATCGGTATGAGCATCGCCACCAAGGCGAACGTGCGTACCACACAGGCCGCTCGTACCAGCCTGGCCCAGGGCCTCAAGGTCAGCTTCACCGGTGGTACGGTGATGGGCCTCGGTGTGGCCGGTCTGGCCGTGGTGGGTCTCAGCACGCTCTTCATTGTGTTCCTGCGCATGTACGTGGGTGATGCCGGTGCCAACGGAGAAGAGATGATGAAGTGCCTCGAAGTGCTCGCCGGGTTCTCGCTCGGTGCCGAATCCATCGCTCTCTTCGCCCGTGTGGGCGGAGGTATCTACACCAAGGCGGCCGATGTGGGCGCCGATCTCGTGGGCAAGGTGGAGGCCGGTATCCCCGAGGATGATGCCCGCAACCCCGCTACCATCGCCGACAACGTGGGCGACAACGTGGGCGACGTGGCCGGTATGGGCGCCGACCTGTTCGGTAGCTATGTGGCCACCATGCTCGCTACCATGGTGTTGGGTCGCGAAGTGGTGAGCGCCGACAACTTCGGTGGCATGGCCCCGATCCTGCTCCCCATGGTGATCGCCGGTCTGGGCGTGCTCTTCAGCATCGTGGGTACCTTCTTCGTGAAGATCAACAAGGATACCGACAGCGTGATGGCCGCCTTGAACAAGGGCAATATGGGCTCCATGGTCCTTGTCGCCATTTCCAGCTACTTCCTGGTGCAGTGGATGATGCCCGAGACCATGCAATTCGTGCGCAATGGCGAATCCGTTGATGTGACCAGCATGAACGTGTACTGGGCCATTCTGCTCGGCCTTGTTGTGGGCACGCTGATGAGCCTGGTGACCGAGTACTACACCAGCATGGGCCGTCGCCCGGTGGACAGCATCGTGCAGAAGAGCGGCACCGGCCACGGCACCAACGTGATCGGTGGTCTGGCCATGGGCATGGAGAGCACGGTGCTCCCCATCATCATCCTCGCAGCGGGTATCTGGGGTTCGTTCACCCTGGCCGGCATGTACGGTGTGGCCATTGCGGCAGCTGGCATGATGGCAACAACGGCCATGCAGCTTGCCATTGATGCCTTCGGTCCCATTGCGGACAACGCCGGTGGCATCGCTGAAATGAGCGGCCTTCCGAAAGAGGTGCGTGAGCGCACGGACAACCTGGACGCCGTGGGGAACACCACCGCCGCTACGGGCAAAGGCTTCGCCATCGCTTCCGCCGCGCTCACCGCGCTTGCGCTCTTCGCGGCCTACGTGGGAATGTCGGGCATCACCGGCATCGATATCTACAAGGCCGATGTGCTGGCCATGTTGTTCGTGGGCGGCATGATCCCGTTCTTCTTCAGCAGCCTCGCCATCAGCGCCGTGGGCAAGGCCGCCATGGACATGGTGAAGGAGGTCCGTCGCCAGTTCCGCGAGATCCCCGGGATCATGGAGGGCAAGGCCAAGCCGGAGTATGAGAAGTGCGTGGCCATCAGCACGCAGGCGTCCATCCGTGAGATGATCGCTCCCGGTGCGTTGGCGCTCCTGTCGCCGATCATCGTTGGCTTCCTGGCCGGTCCGGAGGCGTTGGGCGGCCTGCTCGCCGGCATCACTGTGAGCGGTGTGCTCATGGGCATGTTCCAGAACAACGCCGGTGGCGCCTGGGACAATGCCAAGAAGAGCTTCGAGAAGGGCGTGATGATCGATGGCAAGGAGTACAAGAAGGGCAGCGAACCCCACAAGGCGGCCGTTACAGGCGACACCGTGGGCGACCCCTTCAAGGACACCTCGGGCCCCTCGATGAACATCCTCATCAAGCTGACGTCCATCGTGGCATTGATCATCGCTCCGCACATCAACGAGAACGCTGACCATGCGGCAGCACCTGCCCATGGTTCGGTGGAGCAGCAGGTGGAAGCCACGGAAGTGGTGGCCGCCAGCACGCTGGATGTGAGCGATCGGTTCTGATCGTCATTCCATCATCCACGAACGCCGCGCCTTGAGCGCGGCGTTCGTCGTTCCTGGGCATGGCGAATGCATTGGTAGCGATCGTTCGAGCAATGCACTGGAAATGGAAAGGCCCGCGGGTTACGCGGGCCTTGTCTCGTACGTCCGGTGGTTCAGCGCTTCTTCGCCGCGCTCTTCGCAGCGGGCTTCTTTGGTGCCTCCTTGGCTGCGGGCTTTGCGGGTGCCTTGGGAGCGCTCTTAACTGCGGGCTTGCTGGCGGGCTCCATCGGGAACAGGCCGTGGATCTCGGCATCGATCTTCGAGATGATGCGGCCGAGGTCCTCGGGGTCGGTGTGGAAGCGGTTGTCCTCCACATCGATCACCAGTAATTTGCCCTTGTCATAGGTCTGGATCCACGCCTCATAGCGCTCGTTCAGGCGCTTGAGGTATTCGATGCTGATGGAGTTCTCATATTCCCGGCCCCGCTCGCTGATCTGCTTCACCAGCTTGTCCACCGGCGCCTGCAGGTAGATCAGCAGGTCGGGCGGGGTGATCGCGTTGTCCATGTTCTGGAACAACCGGAAGTAGTTCTCGAAATCACGCGTTGTCATCAGTCCCATCGCATGCAGGTTCGGGGCGAAGATGAAGGCGTCCTCGTAGATGGTGCGGTCCTGGATCACATTGCGTCCGCTCTTGCGGATCTCCAGCAACTGCTCGAAACGGCTGTTCAGGAAGAAGATCTGCAGGTTGAAGCTCCACCGCTGCATGTCCTTGTAGAAATCGAACAGGTAGGGGTTGTTGTCCACCGCCTCCTGCAGTTGGTCCCACTTGTAGTGCTTGGCCAGCAGCTGGGTGAGGGTGGTCTTTCCGGAACCGATATTGCCTGCGATCGCGATATGCATGATGGGAACGTTGTCTGTACGCGGACCGCGAAGATATCCGCACCCCGGCACGCGCGGCCTGATGTGGATAAGTCGTGCCCCGCCTCAGGGCTTCGCCATTTCCTGGATGATGATCCGGTCCTGAAGGCGCAGGTAGATGTGGCCTCTCTCCACCCGCGCATCCAGCACAGGGCCGTCGGGCAGTTCCGGCAGGGGGACGTCCAGCACTTCGAACGAGCGCATGTCGTAGAGCTTCAATCGGCCGCCCGCAAAGAAGAACAAGGCACGGCCCCGCACCTCGAAGCTCTCCGCGTTCTTGATCGGTATCGTCTTCATGTAGGTGCCGAACAGGTCGAACACCAGGATGCCGTTCTGCGGGTCGTTCACGTACAGGCGGCTGTCGTGCTCCTGCATGGAGGTGGGCTTCGGCGTGAGCCCGAGCAGTTGGTCCAGGCGTCCGGTATGGGCCAGCTGCCGCATTTGGCGGTCCGTGCGGATCAGCGCCAGCTCCCGTTCATCGAAGAGCCAGAACCCGTTCTGCACGCTCATGCACACCACGGTGACCTGCGGGTACCCTTGGCGGGGCAGTTCGATCACACTGCCCTGCAGGCTCAGCGTATTGTCAAGCATCGCCAGCACGCCCTGCTCCCTGGAGAACACCAAGGGCTTCAAGGAATAGAACGCGTCGATCGTGCCGATGCGACCGAATGTCTTGGTGCTGTTGGCCAGGCCCCGCTTCCCGTGCTGGTCATAGATCTCCAGTTCATCGCCGCGCAACACATACACATTGCCAAGGTCGTCCGTGGTGAAAAGGTCGGCGGTAACGGGGATGACATGGTGTGCCGATGGGTCCTGCGCCCAAAGGCCGGTCACCAGCAGCAGGGTGGCGATAATGGCCGGGGTCCTCATGCGTTCCCGTGTTGTAACAGCGACTCCACGAACGTTCGATCGTTGCACAGGCGGGGCACTTTGTTCTGTCCGCCCAGCTTGCCACGGCCTTTCAGCCAATCATGGAAAGTGCCTTTGGCGACCACATGGATCAAGGGTGCTCGCAAGGCCATATCACCGCGGCGTTTGGCATCGTAATCGGAGTTCATCTGGCGCATGGTGTCGTCAAGCACGTGCACGAACCGGGCCATATCCGCTGGTGCCCGCTCAAACTCCACTACCCACTCATGCCCACCGAGCGCGTGTTCATCCATGTAGATCGGTGCGGCGGTATACTCGCTTACCAGTGCGCCCGTTTCCTGGCAGGCGGCCTCCATGCCTCGGTCGGCATTGTCCACGATCAATTCCTCGCCAAAGGCATTAATAAAGCTTTTCGTGCGTCCGCTCACCTGTATGCGATAAGGCTTCACGCTGGTGAAACGCACCGTATCGCCCGGCATGTATCGCCATAGCCCACCGTTCGTACTGATCACCAGGGCATACTGTTGGCCTGGTACCACTTCGTGCAGCAGCAACGTGCGCGGTTCAGGCTGCCCCAGTTCGCTCAGCGGGAGGAATTCATAGAAGATGCCATAGTCGAGCATCAACAGCATATCATCGGCATGGCGGCGGTCCTGCACCGCGAAGAACCCTTCCGAAGCGTTGTAGCTCTCCAGATAGTTCATGGTGGGCGAGGGGATGAGCGCCTCGAACTGTGCGCGGTACGGCCTGAAGCTCACGCCACCGTGCATGAACAGTTCAAGGTTGGGCCACACCTCCAGGATGTTCCGTTTGCCGGTGATCTCCAATATCCGCTTCAGGAGCACAAGGGTCCAGGAAGGCACCCCGGCGATGCAGCGCACATCCTCACGCATGGTCTCGCGCGCCATCTTCTCGATCTTCACCTCCCAGTTGTCCATGAGCGCCGTCTCGATCACGGGCGTGCGCCTCACCTCCACCCAGATGGGCAGGTTGCGGATGATGATGGCCGACAGGTCGCCGCTGTACGCATCGCTGCGCAGGTGCTCGATGTTGCTGCTGCCGCCCACCACCAGGCTCATGCCCTGGTAGAGCTTGCTTTCGGGGAACTGCTGGTAATGCAGGGCGATAAGGTCCTTGCCGCCCTTGTAGTGGCAGCCTTCCAAGGCCTCGCGGCTCACGGGAATGAACTTGCTGCGATCGCTGGTGGTGCCGCTGCTCTTGGCGAACCACCGGATGTCCGTAGGCCATAGCAGGTTCTGTTCCCCTTTGCGGAGGCGGGCCACGTAGTGCTTCACATCCTCGTAGTCCTGCAGCGGAACACGGGCCCGGAACGCATCAGGGTCCTGGATGGTCTCGTAGCCGTGCTTGCGACCCCATTCGGTGTACCGTGCCGATTGGATCAGCGAGTGGAACACCTCCAGTTGTGCCATGCCCGGGTTGTCGCGGAACAGTTCGATCTGCTGTAGCCGCTTCTTGATCAGGAAAGAGAAGAGCGCGTTGACGGGCATGGCGGTGGGAGCGCGAAGATGGGGCCGGCTATCTTCAGCCCAAAATACGCACAGCGTTTTATGAGCGACGGATCACCTCTTCACAAGATGTTGGCTGGCCTACTGGCCCATGAGGGCGCTGAGCGGGTGCATTATGCCTTGCCGCTGGCCGAAGGACCCTTGGAATTGGAGCCGTACATAGGTGGTCCGTTCACCATGCGGGCCACGGGCGTGCTCAGTTGCGTGAGCTGTGGGCGCCGGGTGAAGAAGCTGTTCGGCCAGGGATTCTGCTACCCTTGTCTACAGAACGCCCCGGAGGCCGCCGAGTGCATCGTGCGTCCCGAGCTGTGCCGGGCCCATTTGGGCGAAGGCCGTGACCCGGAATGGGAACGTGCCCATCACGCCACGGAACATGTGGTCTACCTCAGCTATACCGGCAACGTGAAGGTGGGCGTGACGCGAAGCACGCAGGTACCTGTGCGCTGGATCGATCAGGGGGCCGTGGCGGCCTTGGTCATCGCCCGGGTACCCTATCGGCAGCTGGCGGGCCTCATCGAAGTGGATCTCAAGCGGCTGTTCGCCGACAAGACCAATTGGCGGGCCATGCTGAAGCACGTTCGGCCCGATGTGGATGCACTGTATACCGCCCGGACCCTCGCGCTCACCACACTGCGCGATGACCTTACGGAGCACCTCCTGCGCGATGTGCAGCCCCAAGTGCTCGATTTCCCGGTGCTGGCCTATCCGCCGAAGGTGACGAGCGTTTCGTTCGAAAAGTCCCCCGAGGTTTCCGGAAGGCTTATGGGCATTAAAGGCCAGTACCTGATCTGGGAGGATGGCCGTGTGCTGAACGTGCGCAACCAGAGCGGCGTCCACGTGGAGGTGGAGTGATCTTTTTTCCGGACCATGTAACCCTGGCCCGAACGGTCCCGTAACAAGGGCAGGTTTTGGTCAGTGAATTGATCGTTAGGGCAAGCGAAGGGCCCCGGAGAGATCCGGGGCCCTTTGTGGTTCTGCTGGGTCCGGTCCGTTACTGGACCATCAGGTCGAAGGGCATACGCGCCTGTATGCCATACTGACCCTTCACTTCCTGGATGCGGCGGAATTGCTCCAACAGTTCGGCATCCTCGCCGAGCCATTGGGTGGCAACCCAAGTGCGGGCCTGGCTGTTCAGGTCCTCCATGATCTGCTGGAACAGGTCCTTTTGTTCCGGAAGCTCCACGGCCCGGTAATCCACCAGCCCGGCCATGTCTGCAGCGGCCTTCACGGCGTCCTCCAGCCCACCGAGCTCGTCCACCAGTCCGATCTTCTTGGCATCGGTGCCGGTCCATACACGGCCGCGACCCACGCTGTCCACCTGGGCCAGGGTCAGTTTGCGCCCTTCGGCCACGCGCTCCTTGAAACCATCGTAGAACTCGTCCACCATCTGTTGGAAGATCCGCTTTTCGGCCGGTGTCAGCGGACGGCTCACCGTGAGCATGTCGGCATAGGTATGGGTCTTCTCCACATCGAAGGTGAGGCCAAGTTTGTTGTTGAAGAACCCTTTCATGTTCGGGATGATGCCGAACACACCGATGGACCCGGTGATGGTAGTGGGCTCGGCGAAGATCTTGTTCGCCGGAGCAGCGATGTAGTATCCGCCCGAAGCGGCCACATCACCCATGCTCACCACCATTGGTTTCACGCCGGTGGCTAGCTTCACTTCTCGCCAGATCACTTCGCTGGCCAGGCCGCTACCTCCGGGCGAGTTCACGCGGAGCACAATGGCCTTGATGCTGCTGTCCTCCCGGGCCTCCCGAATGGCCTCGGCCAGTGTCTCGCTGCCAATAGTGCCGTCGCTGCTCTTGCCGCTGGAGATGCCGCCTTGGGCATAAATGATGGCCAGCTTTTCCTTGCCGTCCTTTTTGCTGCCCTTCAGGCCGCCCTTGAAGGAGCGTGCATACTTGCCGAGTTCCACCAGTTCCACATCCTTGGTGGCATCCAGTTCCATGCGGGTCTTCAGTTCGGCCATCACCTCGTCGCGGTATTTCACCCCGTCCACCAGGCCGAGGTCCATGGCCAGATCGGCGTTACGGATCAGCAGGCTGTCGGCAATGGTGTTGAGGCGTGCCGGTTCCATTTTCCGACTGTTGGACACGGCGGTCAGGTGATCTTCCCAAAGGCCATTGAGCAATTGTCTTATCTGTGCGCGGTTGGCCGGGCTCATGTGGTCCTCGGTATACACCTCGCCGAAGCTTTTGAAGTCGTTGTTGCTGCCCCGGATGAACTGCACTTCGATATCCAGCTTCTCGAACAGGCCCTTGTAGAACATGTACTCGCTGCGAAGACCGCGGTAATCGAGGTCGCCTTTGGGCTGCAGGTAGATGGTATTGGCGGCCGTGGCCAGGTAATAGGAGCCTTGTGTATAGAACTCACTGAAGGCGACCACGGGCTTGCCGCTCTCTGACTTGAACTCCTCCAGTTTCTTGCGGATCTCGCGCAGGGTGGCGAAACCACCGTCCACCATGCCCAGGTCAAGGAAGATGCCTCTGACGTGGTCATCCGTCTTCGCGTGTTCAATGCTTGCCAGTAGGCTGTTGAGCCCTATGGTGGAGGTGTTCGTGAAGGGGCCGAGGTCAAGGTCCAACTGGTCCTTGGGGGAACGGTCCACGATCTCCTTGTCCAGCGTCAGGTGCAGGACGCTGTTCTTTTCCACATGGGTCGGTTTCTCGGACGATGCAATGCCGGCCCCGATGGCGGCGACCATGCCGATGAACAGGAAGATGAGCAGCACGCCGACCAGCAGTGTGCCCAGCATGGAGGCGAACATGAACTTGAGGAACTGGCGCATGGGTCAGGTAGGTTGAGGGCTCGAAACTATCGGCGGTGGAAGTAGACGTGGCCGTTGATCACATGAACGGGACCGCTCGTGGATGGAAGGCGCGAATAGCTTTGCCGGCCCATGGACGGTTTGGAAGTGCTCGTGTTGCTGGGCGGCGATCTGGATGACCCGGTGCTCAGCCTCGCCAGTGCGGAACAGCTCATCGGCGAACGCGCGGGACCAGTGCTCGCCCGCAGCCGCGATCATTGGACCGAGCCGTGGGGATTCATTGGCGACAGGCTGTTCCTGAACCGGGCTCTGTTGGTGTCCACGACATTAGGGCCCGTTGAGCTGATGCAGGAGTTCCTGGCCATTGAGTCCGATCTGGGGCGCGACCGAACGGCTGCAGGTCGTTATGGCTCCCGCACCGTGGATGTCGATATCCTGCTCATCGGCCAACAGCACATAGACTCGCCCACCTTGCAGGTGCCGCACCCAAGGTTCCATCAACGGTCCTTTGCCCTGGCCCCGGCTGCGGATATCGCTCCTGGATGGATGCATCCGGTCGCGGGCAGGACCGTGCTTCAATTGCTGAATGAACTTCGATCCACACCGGTCTCTTCCTGATGCGTTATTCCTACATCGCTGTAGAGGGTCTTATCGGTGCGGGCAAGACCACGCTGGCCCGGCGGCTGACCAATGAACTACAGGGCCGCCTGGTGTTGGAGGAATTCGATGACAATCCCTTTCTGCCCCGCTTCTACGAGGAGCCCGATCGTTATTCCTTCGCCGTGGAACTTTCATTCCTGGCCCAGAGGTATCACCAGCTGAAACGGGTCACCGAACAGGACCTGTTCAGCCCGTGCACCATTGCCGATTATTCGCTCGGTAAATCCCTGGTCTTCGCAAGTGTTACCCTGCCCCCGGACGAATATGCCCTGTTCCTCGACCTGTATGGGATCATGTATTCCGACCTGCCAAGGCCGGAGCTGATCGTGTACCTGCATTTGGGCATGGAACGCGTTCGTGATCGCATCCGCTCGCGGGGAAGGAGCTACGAACAGCAGATCGGGGCCGAATACCTGATGCAACTGCAGGAACGTTATCTGGACCACCTCCAGAAAAGCAGCGGCTCACGAGTGCTGGTGGTGGACCTGGGTGACAAGGACCTGCTTCACGACCCGGACGCTTATGGTCGGTTGCAGGAGCTAATGGAGGCGGATGTGCCAGGGGGCTTCCGCTTTGCCGAATTGTGATGCACACCACTGCTTGTGGACAACTACGCTGAAGGTTGTCAGACGTTGCTGGGATACAAGTGATTATACTTGCAGCCGAAAACAAGTAAATCGCACCGTATTCATGGAAAAGCGTCTCCTCAAGGGCATGGCCCTGACGACTGTTGCAGCGCTGGTGCTCAGCGGTTGTGGCGGCTTGGGAAAAATGAACAAGTACGTTGAGAACATCAAGTACACGGTCGACCCCTCGCCCTTGATCGTGCAGGGTGACTCCGTGGCGGTGACCATCAACGGCAATTTCCCGGGCAAGTACTTCTACCGCAAGGCCTTGGTGGAGCTGACACCGACGCTGACCTACACCGGTGGTGAGACCCCCTACAAGATGGTGGGCTTCCAGGGCGACAAGGCCGTGGGTAACTACACGGTGATCCCTTACGAAACGGGTAAGGCATTCAGCTACACCGGCAAGGTGGCCTACACGCCCGCCATGGCCGAAAGCGAGCTGATGGTGAAGATCCTGGGCAAGCAGGGCAAGAAAGAGCTTCCCTTCGATGCCATCAAGATCGCTGACGGTGTGATCACCACGCCCCTACTGGTCATGAGCGACGACAAGGTCCTGCTCGCCAAGGATGCCTTTGTTCGCATTACCGACCACACGCAGGACGCCACCATCAACTACCTGGTGAATTCCAGCGTTGTGCGACCCGGTGAGCTGAAGGAGGCTGATGTGAAGGCAATGGCCGACTTCATCAAGGGCTTCGCTGCCAAAGGCAACATCAACATCCAGGGATTGCTGGTGGATGCATGGGCCAGCCCCGAGGGCGAGCTCAGCCTCAATGAGAACCTGGCCACCGAGCGTGCGGAAAGCGCCTCCAAGTGGGCCAAAGGAGAGATGAACAAGAACAAGGTGGAGGCCGCCAAGGCGGAGACCTTCTATACATTGACCCCTCGCGGTGAGGATTGGGACGGTTTCAAGAAGGCCATGATGGGGACTACCGAGGTTCCCGACAAGGAACTGGTGATCCGTGTGTTGGAGATGTACCCTGACGTGAACAAGCGCGAACAGGAGATCAAGAACATGGCCGCCACGTATACCGAGATCCGCGATCATATCCTGCCCGCCCTGCGTCGCAGCGAAATGAAGCTGAACTATCAGATCATCGGCAAAACGGATGAGCAGTTGACGGCCATGAGCAAGAACATGCCCGACAGCCTCACTGTGGAGGAGCTGCTCTTCGCTGCCACCCTCACCAACGACCTGAACGAGAAGCTTCGCATCTACAAGGAGGTGGAGCGCATCTACCCGAACGATTATCGCGGTGTCAACAACGTGGGTTACATCTACATGCTCCAGAACAAGCTGGCCGATGCGGAAGCACAGTTCCAGCGGGCCAACAGCATCAAGGATAACCCGATCAGCACCAACAACCTGGGTGTTGTGGCCCGTTTGAAGGGCGATCGCAAGAAGGCCATGGAAATGTACCGCAAGGCGACCGCTGCTGGTCCCGAGGTGAAGTACAACATGGGTATCATCGATATCCAGAAAGGTGACTACGGAGCTGCCAATGGCAACATGAGCGGCAACAACACCTTCAACGCCGCCCTGGCCAAGATGCTGGGTGGTGACGCAGCCGGTGCGCAGCGCATTCTGGAGCAGAGCACGGATAAGGATAGCGCCATGGGTCACTACCTGATGGCCATCATCGGTGCCCGCCAGAGCAACGGCGATATGGTCCGCAATCACCTTGCAATGGCTGTTCAGAAGGATGGCAGCCTGCGTGACAAGGCCATGAAGGACCTGGAGTTCCGCAACTTCAAGGGCCAGTTGGGTCTCTGATCCCGCTGGCACCTTAGCATCGAAGCCCCTTCGTCACCCAGGCGAAGGGGCTTCGTCTTTCATTACGATCGTTGGTCATCGGGACGCATTGCCTACTTTTCGGGCACCATTGGCGTCCATAATGCCCCCGATCGCGGCGAGCAGGATGCCTCTCCTGACCTTAATGAGATCGCTATGATGAGCGCGACCGTTCTTGATTACAACACCCAGCGGGCGCAATTGCCCATACCCGAGTATGGGCGATTGGTGCAACGAATGGTGGACCACGTGATGGCCATCGAGGACAGGGAGCAGCGCACGCGTCAGGCGCGTGCCATCATCCAGGTCATAGGTCGGTTGAACCCACAGCTACGGAACAGTGACAATTTCGAGCGCACGTTGTGGGACCATCTCCACATCATGAGCCATTTCAAGCTGGATGTGGATGCGCCTTTTCCACCCCCTTCCCCCGAGGAACTGGTGAGCAGGCCGTTGCCGGTGCCCTACCCACGCTCGGAGATCCGCTATGGCCACTACGGCAAGCTCGTCGAACGAATGATCGCCCAATGCGCGGTCATGGATGAGGGCGCTGAACGAGAAGCATACACCCAGGTGATCGCTAACCTCATGAAGCGTCAGTTCCTGATCTGGAACCGCGATACGGTGCCCGATGCCGTGATCTTCAAGGACCTGGCCGAATTGAGCAAAGGCCGCATCCGCGTGAAGGAGGATATGCAACTGGCGCATACTGCGGACCTGTTGCGCACCCAGCAAAGCGGACCGCGGAACGAAGTGGATCTGCGCAAACGGACCGGTGGGGGAGGCAAGAAGCGCCATCGCAACCGGAAGAAGAACCGGTATTAGGACGAACGGTGCGAGGTCCTCAAGGCCTCGAGGTTTGTCCGTTGAGGGCTCAGACGAGCGGTCGTATCACGTGTTCTCCAGGTGTTCGGCTCATCCGGGCACGAACACCAAAGCCCGGCAACAGCCCATTGTTAGTACCGCGTTGGACGGAGGTACGGCACAAGCCTGCACGCAGTATTGCTTTGGACCACCGGTATCGGCAAATCCGCCCGGTGCATGCCCATGGGAAGCTTTCGCATTGAGGGAGGACGTCGATTGAAGGGGGATCTCGTGCCTCAAGGTGCCAAGAACGAGGCCCTGCAGATACTCTGCGCTGTTCTGTTGACCTCCGATCCGGTCACCATACACAACGTGCCCGACATCGTGGACGTGAACAAACTCATCGACCTGCTGAAGGCAATGGGCGTTGAGGTGGCGAAGCTCGGTGAGGGTAGCTTCCGGTTCCAGGCCAAGGCCGTGAACCTCGAGTTCTTCCTGGATCCCGAGTACAAGCGCATGGGCGGTAGCCTGCGCGGCAGTGTAATGGTGGCGGGCCCGGCGCTCGCACGCTTCGGCCGGGGTTACATCCCCAGTCCTGGAGGGGACAAGATCGGCCGCCGCCGCATGGATACCCATTTCACCGGCTTCGAGAAGCTGGGCGCCGAGATCAAGTACGACGAGAACGATGGTTTCTACCGCGCTGAGGCCAAGCAACTGAAGGGCTGTTACATGTTGCTCGACGAGGCCTCCGTCACCGGCACCGCCAACATCGTCATGGCGGCCACGCTTGCGGAGGGACGGACCACCATCTTCAATGCGGCCTGCGAACCGTATCTGCAGCAGCTCTGCAACATGCTGGTGCGCATGGGTGCCCGCATCAGCGGCATTGGCAGCAACCTGTTGCACATCGATGGCGTGAAGGAGCTTGGTGGCACCGAGCACCGCATGCTTCCGGACATGATCGAGATCGGCTCCTTCATCGGCCTTGCCGCCATGACACGCAGCGAGATCACCATCAAGGACACGGGTTATGAGCACTTGGGGATCATCCCGGATGTCTTCCGGAAGCTCGGGATAACCGTGGAGCGCCGGGGCGATGACATCCATGTACCCCGCCACGAGCATTACACCATCGAGCCATTCCTCGATGGCTCCAACCGCGTCATCAGCGACCATCCCTGGCCGGGTTTCACGCCGGACCTGCTCAGCATTGTGCTGGTCACGGCCACGCAGGCCAGCGGCCACGTGCTCATTCACCAGAAGATGTTCGAGAGCCGCCTGTTCTTCGTGGATAAGCTCATCGAGATGGGTGCGCAGATCACCTTGTGCGACCCCCATCGTGCATTGGTCATTGGCAAGGACTTCGAGAAGCCGCTTCGTGCCATACGCATGACCAGCCCCGATATCCGGGCCGGTGTGTCATTGCTGATCGCTGCCATGAGCGCCGAGGGCACCAGCACCATCGACAATGTGGAGCAGATAGACCGCGGCTACCAGCGGATCGCCGAGCGCCTGAACGCCATCGGGGCGAACATCGAGCGCATCTCTTAGTGTTGCGGCCGACCGGGCTGCCGACAGCATCCATAGGTCTGGCATGATGTTGGTCCATGGGGACGACGGTCCAGAACCTAACTTCGCCCCATGCAATTCAGCACCATCATGTCCAAGGCACGCATCATTACCGTTTCCGCGGTCGCCCTGCTGGCCATCTACGGGTTCACCGATCGTCTTCAGCGTACGGATGGTACCCAACAATCCTCTGCCAAGGTGGGTACCGGTATCGGGGATAAGGCTCCCGAGCTCGCCTTCATGAATGCCGATAGCACCAAGGTGTTGAAGCTGTCCGAGCTGCGTGGCAAATACGTGCTCATCGATTTCTGGGCCAGCTGGTGCCGTCCTTGCCGCATGGAGAACCCCAACGTGGTGGCGGCCTACGACAAGTACAACCAGGCCAAGTTCAAGACCGGCAAGGGCTTCGAGGTGTTCAGTGTGAGCCTTGATCGCAGCCGCGACTCCTGGAAGCAGGCTATTGCGGCCGATGGCCTGAAGTGGAAGTACCACGTCAGCGATCTGGGTTTCTGGAACTCCAAGGGTGCTCAGTTGTACGGTGTGAACTCCATTCCCATGAGCTTCCTGGTCGACCCCGCGGGCATCATCATTGCGAAGAACCTGCGTGGCATGGCCCTCCACCAAGAGCTTGACAAGTACATCAAGAGCCTCTGACGGAGATCAAGTTCCTCTTTCGAACGGCCCCGTTCCCCGGGGCCGTTCCTTTTGTGAGGTATCGATAACGGCTCCGGGCGGATAAGCGAATGCTGGGCGATCGCCTGAACGGCGCATGGTTAGGGTGTCGATCTTCCACGAGTACTGCCAAAAAGTCCCCGACCTTTGCGCCCCAATGTCCTAAATCCGTCTTGGCACCGTCCTTGACCCCTGCACGATGATCTTTAAAAAGCGCCAAAAGACCATGTCGGACCGACCCAACGTCAGTGCAGAAGCGGAAACTGCTGCCAAAGCGACGGACCATGCATTGCCAGCCGATGGCCAGGATGAACAGATGAAGGACGCCCTGACCGCAGCGAGTGAGGCTGCGGCCGAGCATGTGATGGCAGATGGTAACAACGAGGCCAGGGAGGATGTGGCTGAACTTGTTGCCCAACTGGCCGCGGCCAAGGCGGATGCTGCGGACCTGAAGGACAAATGGCTGCGTGCCAATGCCGAGTTCGATAATTACCGCAAGCGCACCGCCAAGGAAAGGACGGACATGCTCCTGTTCGCTGGGGAGAACACCATAAAGAACATCCTGCCGGTCCTGGACGATATGGAGCGTGCGATCACCAACAATGCCCGGGTGGACGATATCGCGGTGATCCGCGAAGGGTTCCACCTGGTGCATAGTAAGTTGCTCCATATCCTCGGCAGCCAGGGCGTGAAGCCCATGGCCGACCCCAAGGGACAACCGTTCGATACGGACCGCCACGAGGCTATCACAAAGGCCCCTGCACCTAGCGATGACCTCAAGGGCAAGGTGATCGATGTGCTGGAGAACGGCTACACCCTGCACGACAAGGTGATCCGTTACGCCAAGGTAGTAGTGGGTGAATGATGCGACCCCCCATGTGCCACGAATTCCGTCTTCATGCACCAGTACCGTCGACCTGCCGCGTCGACCTGACCATTGATAACGAGGCATGAGCAAGCGAGATCCATACGAAGTCCTTGGTGTGTCGCGCAACGCCAGTGCCGACGAGATCAAGAAGGCTTACCGCAAACTGGCCATCAAATTCCATCCGGACAAGAATCCCGGCGACCAGGCTGCTGAGGATAAGTTCAAGGAGGCCGCAAGTGCCTATGAGGTCCTGAGCGATCCGGAGAAGAAGGCCCGCTACGACCAGTTCGGCCATGCAGGTCCGGGCATGGGAGGTGGTTACCAAGGTGGTGGCATGAACATGGAGGACATTTTCTCCCAGTTCGGCGACATTTTCGGTGGAGCGTTCGGAGGCGGGGCCTTCGGCGGTGGCTTTGGTGGCCAGCAAGGACGTGGCCGGGTGGTGAAAGGCAGCAACCTGCGTGTGCGCCTGAAGATGACCTTGGAGGAGATCTCCAACGGTGCCGAGAAGAAGATCAAGGTGACCAAGCTGGTCCGCGGAAAGGGCAGCGAGTATGGCAATTGCACCACCTGTGGTGGGGCTGGTCAGGTACGCAGGGTGCAAAGTACCTTCCTGGGCCAGATGCAAACGGTGTCCACGTGCCCCGCCTGTGGCGGTATTGGACAGACGGTGAGCAAGCGTGCCCCGGGCAGCGATGAACACGGTCTGGTGCGCGAAGAGGTGGTGGTGCCCATTCGCATTCCGGCCGGGGTGGAGGAGGGCATGCAGCTCAACATCAGCGGCATGGGCAATGAGGCTCCCGCAGGCGGTGTGCCCGGCGACCTGCTGGTCGTGATCGAGGAGGAGTCTCATCCGGAACTGCGCCGAGATGGTCGGAACCTTCACCACGAAGTGTTCGTCAGCATGGTTGACGCTGCGCTCGGTGCCCAGGTCGAGGTGCCACTTGTAAGCGGCAAGGCCAAAGTGAAGATCGAACCCGGAACTCAGACCAATCATGTCCTCCGCTTGAAGGGGAAGGGGCTGCCTAGCGTGAACCATCATGGTCATGGTGACCTCTTCGTTCATGTTGCCGTGTGGACCCCTACGGATCTCTCCAAGGAGGAAAAGGCCGCGTTGGAGAAATTGCGCAATAGCCCGGGATTCCAGCCTCGACCCACCGCCAAGGACAAAGGATTCTTCGAGCGGGTCAAGGAGATGTTCAGCAATTGATCCGTCACGGTCGGTCCCCGGATCGTTCCGTTGGTCCGGGTCGGACGGCTATATCGCTCGTCCAAACGCCACCGAATGACCGTCCGAAGCTTCGCCTTTTACGCGGCACTGCTGTTCTTCATGCCTGTGTTCGCAGTTCCACAGGACAATGCCTCCGGAGAAGGGGAGGCTGAGATGGACCCCGCCCAATTGGACTCATTGGTCCAAGCATACACGGACTCCATTAATGCACGCTACACCTTCACCTCTGGCAAAGTGGACCTGGCCGATGGCGTGGCCACGTTGAACATTCCCGAGGGCTTCATGTTCCTGGACGCGACCCAGAGCCGGGAAGTGATCGTGGACCTTTGGGAGAACCCGCCCGGAGCGGCCGAGGGTGTTCTGGGCATGATCCTTCCGGCAGGCACGACCGTTGTTGATCATCCATACGCGTTCGTTGTGGAGTATGATGCCATGGGCTACGTCAGCGATGCGGATGCCGATGACATCAATTATGAAGAGATGTTGGCGGAGATGAAGAAGGATGACGCGGAAGAGAACCGCCAGCGCAGGGAAGCGGGCTATGGCACGCTGGACCTCGTGGGCTGGGCCGCACCTCCCTTCTATGACAAGGACCGCAAGGTGCTGCACTGGGCCAAGGAGCTGCATGCAGAGGAGGCGGAGGGCAATACGCTCAACTACAACGTGAGGGTGCTCGGGCGAAAAGGGGTGCTCATCCTGAATGCCGTTGCAGGCATGGAGGCGTTGGAGGAGGTGAAGCAGAACATCCCGGCCGTGCTTTCCATGGCATCGTTCAACCCTGGTCACACATACGAGGAGTTCGACAGCAATGTGGATGAAGTGGCCGCATGGACCGTTGGTGGCCTGGTCGCCGGCAAGGTGCTGGCCAAGGTCGGCATCTTGGCCCTGCTCCTCAAGAACATCAAGCTGGTGTTCATTGCCGTGGCTGCAGCAGGTGCAGGCCTCTTCCGCTTCTTCAAGGGGCGAAAGAAGGAGCAGGAGCCTCCTGCTTCACAGGCCTGATACCAGCCCAGCGTTCAATGGCTCTCCACTACTCCGGCCTCCGTGGCATGTAGTCGAACGGATCGTATGCCGTTCTCCATGGACTGCGGCGTATTGTAACGTTCGCTCGTTCCGATCACCTGGCCGTTCGAGGCTTTCAGGTTGAAGTGGTATTGGCCTTTCGCGCCTATGACGCGCTCGAAATGAACGTCCTCCGCACTGTGCCTTCGCACGCTTTCAATACCCTGCAGGCAGTTGGCTTTCCGTGAGTAGCCCTCGCTGCTGAGGATGACCTGGCCATTGGGCGCGACCAGGTTGAAACGGTGTTCTCCGGCCTTGTCACGTTTGATGAGGAAATGGGCGCTGGGCATGGCAGTGGCGTTTGGGCATGAAGGTACCCGTGACCAACGGCCATCGCTATGACCATGGTCAGGCGTAGTGCCCATGCGAAGGACCTCCCGTTACCTTTCGCCCCTTATGGTCCCGTTCCGTGTCATTGCTAATCTGGTCGACATTGAGGCCCGCCGCATCATTCCGGCCGAAGTGGAGGTGCGTGATGGACGCGTTCATGCGGTCCGCGAGGTCGATGGCCCCGTGGATGGTTACCTCATCCCCGGGTTCATTGATGCGCATGTGCATGTGGAAAGCTCCATGCTCGTGCCCAGTGAGTTCGCCCGGTTGGCGGTGGTGCATGGTACAGTGGCCACCATCAGCGACCCGCACGAGATCGCCAATGTGCTTGGTGAAGCAGGAGTGGAGTACATGATCGAGAACGGGAAGCAGGTGCCGTTCCACTTTTTTTTCGGGGCACCCAGTTGTGTGCCGGCCACCCGGTTCGAGACCGCAGGTGCCGTCCTTGATGCCGAAGCCGTGGGCCGTCTTTTGGATAGGCCGGAGATCCTGTACCTCAGCGAGGTAATGGATTTTCCCGGTGTGATCAATGGGGACCCGGAGATCATGCGCAAGATCGCCCATGCGCACCGGACCGGAAAGGTGGTGGATGGCCATGCGCCGGGCCTGCGTGGTGAGGCGGCCGCACGGTACATCCAAGGCGGGGCCGACCACGGGAGCATGGTCATATCAACGGACCATGAGTGTTTTACGCTTGAGGAGGCCTTGGACAAGCTGCAATACGGCATGCACATCAGCATCCGGGAGGGAAGCGCCGCCCGCAACCTGGATGCGCTGGTCCCTCTGCTGGTAAGCCACCCGGACAAGGTCATGCTCTGTTGTGACGATACCCATCCGGACAGCCTCGTGCTGGGCCACATCAACACACTGTGTGCCCGGGCCGTGGCCGCTGGTGTGGATGTGTTCAATGTACTTCGTGCTGCCTGCTTGAACCCCATTGCGCATTACAAATTGCCGGTGGGCCACCTGCATGTGGGTGATCCTGCCGACATGGTGTTGCTCGAGGACCTCACGCGTTTCAAGGCCGAACGGACCTGGGTGCGTGGAGTGCTGGTGGCAGAGGATGGTCGCAGCCTCATTCGCTCGGTGCCGGCCGCCACACCGAACAAGTTCAACTGCGCCCCGATCTCAGAGTCTCAGTTGCGGGTACCCGCCAAGGATGATCAGGTCCTGGCCATCGAGGCATTGGACGGGCAGTTGATCACGCTGAAAAAGCACCTGCATGGCACCATCCGTAACGGGGAACTGGTGGCCGAGGTGGAGCGCGACCTGTTGAAGATCGCCGTGGTGAACCGATACAGCGATGCTCCTGTCGCCTTGGGTTGGATCCGCAACTTCGGTCTGGAACGTGGTGCCATTGCGAGTTGTGTGGCGCACGACAGCCACAACATCGTGGCCGTTGGCACCAACGACATTGATCTTTGTGCGGCCATCAATGCGGTCATTGCCCATCGTGGCGGCATCAGCTTGTGCGATGCGGGTGTGGTGCAGGCGCTGCCCTTGCCGGTGGCGGGCATCATGTCCACGGCCGATGGCTACGAGGTGGCTGCTTCCTATGCGGCGTTGGATGCATTGGCGAAGGAGCTTGGAAGCACCTTGCGGGCCCCGTTCATGACATTGAGCTTCATGGCCTTGCTGGTGATCCCGCATGTGAAGTTGAGCGACAGGGGCTTGTTCGATGGCGATGCGTTCGAACTGATACGACCCGGGTCATGAGCGCCCGGGCTCTGTGTGCATGGCTGGTGGCAGGGTTGCTCCTTGCCGGTTGTGGGGCCGAAAGACGAACGGTATATGAAGGGTCGCTCCAGAAGCGTCGCCACCAGCCCGGCTGGCACGTTGACCTGGGATTGCGCGCGCAAACGAAACAGCGGGTCTCTTTGCGTACGCAGCGCTTGGCCGTGAGAATGCCGGATGGAAGCGCCTTGCGTATGGAAATGCCTGGACCCGTTCCTATCGCTGTCACGGCACAGCGGCCAACGACCTACCTGGACCGGTCGCGGGTCCCTCCCAGGCCTGTTCGATCGGAGGAGATGCCGGTCGATGCAGAGCATTCCGTAGTGCGGACCACGTCCCCAATGCAAGTGCCGGTGGACATTACGCCCGAACGTCGTTGGAACAGATTGGCCGTTCCCGCATTCGTTGTAGCGCTCGGTGCCGTGGCCCTGGCCTTGTTCACCACCAGCACCATCGCCGTGATCGCGGCCTTGGTCGTGGCCTTCGTGTTGTCAGGCATTTCCATCAAACAGATACGCTGGCGCGAGGAACGCGGCAAAGGCTTCGCTGTCGCAGCCCTGGTCATTGCCGTCATGGCCTCCATCGCAACGGCCATTGTAACGGCCGTGGTCGGCTTTGTCTGAACTACCGTAGTTCGGTCAACAGGGAGATCGCGATCTTTCTCAGAGCATCCACCTCGGGCCGTTCCGACCGGTGATGTGCGAGCGCTTCGGCCCCGGCCGATTTGGAGAGCTTGTTGCCCATAGCATCCAACAGCAGCCGGTGATGGATGAACCGGGCTTCGCAGAAGGCGGAGTGGCCGAGCAGGTGCGCCATGTATACCTGACAGGCGGTGGAGGGCAGCAGGTCCTCTCCACGGACAATGAGGTCGATGCCGAAGTGCAGGTCATCGGCGAGGGAGGCCACCTGGTAGGCAGGCCGTCCGTTCCGCTGGCGTATCACCGGAGGGTGCATCAATTGGGCAAGGTCCATGGTGCGCGGTCCGGAGTGGTCCTCGAAGGTCACCGGGCAGGTGTTGGGTATTCGAAGGCGCCAGGTCACATCAGGTTCATCGAGCCCGGTCCCTTTCAACGCGCATTCGCAGTGTTCCATGGTCGACCGGCTGCAGGTGCACGCGAACAGGGCCCTCGCTGTGCGCAGTTCGGCGATGAGCCCGTGATACAGGGGCAGTCTGAATTGTTGGGACCAGTAGGCGTAGTGTTCGTCGCTGTTACGAGACCCCCTGTCCCATTGGATGCCAAGCCGTTCAAGTTGGAGGAAGATATCCTCCACGTATTCGGGGCGCACCCGCTCTTGGTCGAGGTCATCAATGCGGAGCAGTACATCGCCATCATCGGCCATGGCGAGGAGCCTGGTCAACAGGAAGTTCACCGCATTACCGGTGTGCAGGTATCCGCTGGGGGTGGGGGCAATGCGGGTTCGAGGCACGGCAACTACCTGCGTTGGGGGTGCCCGGGGTGGGACTTGAACCCACACGGCCCTTGCGGACCAAGGGATTTTAAGTCCCTCGTGTCTACCATTTCACCACCCGGGCGGCGCCCGCCGCTGTCATTCAGATGCGGACGGCTGAAAAATAGTGATGCCTCCCTAGGGGAGGCATCACTGGAGCGAGAAACGGGACTCGAACCCGCGACCCCGACCTTGGCAAGGTCGTGCTCTACCAACTGAGCTACTCTCGCGTTCGGGGCGCAAATATATGAACCGACGTCAATTCCAAAAGTCCGGCTTACACTTTATTCGCTCGCTGCTTCGCCGGGGTCACCAGCCGCTTGATCTCGTTCAATTTCAGCAAGGCCTCCACCGGTGTCAGGGTATCAATATCAAGCGCTTGGATCTCGTCCCGTATGCGTTCCAGGGCCGGGTCGTCCAATTGGAAAATGCTCAACTGTAGCTCGCGGCCCAGTTCTTCGGTCATTCCACTGCGCACATGCGAAGGGCCTCCGGGGGTGGGCGCTTCGCCCAGGTCGCCGGCATGGCTCTGCTCCAGGTGGGCAAGTACATTGTTCGCCCGCTGGATGACACGCTGCGGCATGCCGGCCATTTGCGCCACGTGGATACCGAAGCTGCGGTCACTGCCTCCGGGCACCAGTTTGCGCAGGAACAGCACCCGGCCATCGGCCTCGCGCACGGCCACGTTCGCATTGCGTATGCGTGGGAACGAGGCCGCCATTTCATTGAGCTCGTGGTAGTGTGTGGCGAAAAGGGTCTTGGGCCTTGCCGGGTGTTCGTGAAGGTATTCGGCAATGGCCCAGGCGATGGAAATGCCATCATAGGTGCTGGTGCCGCGTCCGATCTCGTCCAGGATCACCAAGCTGCGTTCGGTGAGGTTGTTCAGGATGCTGGCGGTCTCGTTCATCTCCACCATGAACGTGCTCTCGCCCGAGGCCAGGTTGTCCGAGGCCCCCACCCGCGTGAACACGCGGTCCACCATGCCAATGGTCGCACCACGGCAGGGCACGTAGCTTCCGGTCTGGGCCATCAGAACGATCAATGCGGTCTGGCGCAGAAGCGCCGACTTGCCGCTCATGTTCGGGCCGGTGATCACCACCACCTGGCGGTCATCGGGGTCCAATAACAGGTCGTTGGCCACGTAGGGCGCATCGGGTGGCAGCTGCTGTTCGATCACCGGATGCCGGCCATCCCGGATGTCCAGCGTTCGGCCCTTGTCGATCACAGGACGACAATAGCCATTTGCCTGTGCTGCCCGCGCGAAACCGAGCAGTACGTCCATGGCGGCCAACGCCGCGGCCGTCCGTTGCACGGGGCCGATCTCCTGCACCGTGGCCTCCACCAGTGTCTGTACCAGTTCAGCCTCCAGGGTGAGGATGCGCTCTTCCGCTCCGAGTATGCGCTCCTCCAAGGTCTTCAGTTCGTCCGTGATGTAGCGTTCGGCATTCACCAGGGTCTGCTTGCGCACCCACTCCTCCGGCACTTTGTCCTTGTGCGTGTTCCGCACTTCGAGGTAGTAGCCGAACACGTTGTTATAGCCCACTTTCAAGGACGATATGCCTGTGCGTTCGCTTTCCCGTTGCTGCACGTTCAGCAGCAGGTCCTTGGCATGTGCGGAAAGGTGCCGCAGTTCATCCAGTTCCGGGCTCACGCCGGTACGAACCACACCACCTTTCTGGATGCTCACCGGCGTGGTCGGTTCAATGGTGTTGGCTATACGGGCCGAGAGGTCCATGGGAGGCACCACCGTTGCTGCCATTTCACGCAAGGCGGATGCTGCGGAGACCAGGCCGGTAGAGATCCGCGAAGCGGCCTCCAACGCATGGTGCAGTTGAAGCAATTCCCTGGGGTTGATGCGCCCTGCGGCGGCCTTGCCGGCAAGGCGTTCCAGATCGCCGATATGACCGAGCTGCTCGGTGAGCAGTTCAGCAGGGCCGCTCTCTCCGATCAATGCTTGCACCACGTCCTGCCTTTGTGCGATCTCCTGTACGTCGAGCAAGGGGAACAACAGCCAACGACGCAGCAGGCGGGAACCCATGGGCGTGGTGCATCGGTCCAGCGCTTGCAGCAATGTCCGGCCTCCTTCGTTCACCGGGCTGACCAGTTCGAGGTTTCGCACGGTGAACCGGTCAAGCGCAACATGTGTGGATGGTCGCAGCCACGCGATGCGTGTGATGTGCGCCAGCCGATCATGACGTGTTTCGCCGAGGTAGTGCAGTACCGCTCCGGCGGCGCGCTGTCCCAAGGTCAGGTCCTCAATGCCAAAACCTTTCAGGGAAAGCGTGGAGAATTGGCGCAGCAGCCGTTCGCGCGCAATGTCGTCGGTGAACGCCCATTCATCCAGTACATGCGTGTGGAACCGCTCGATACATGTGGCGATCACCGGGTCCAGCCGGCCACGCGGTACCAGCAATTCCTTGGGGCCGTGGCTGTCCAGCAGTTTCAACCCCTGTTCGCTGTCCTCCTCAGCCACCATGAACTCACCGGTGGTCACGTCCAGTAGCGCTAATCCACATCGGTCGCCTTGCACGGTAATGGCTGCCAACCAATGGTTCTCGCGCTGTTCGATCACTTGGTCGTTGAACGAAACGCCGGGAGTGACCACCTCGGTGATGCCTCTCTTGACCACCCCTTTGGCCTGTTTGGGGTCCTCCAGTTGGTCGCAGATGGCAACCCGCAATCCGGCACGTACCAAACGGGGCAGATAGGTGTCCAGCGAATGGTGGGGGAATCCGGCCAGTTCCATTTCCACGCTGCCCCCATTGTTGCGTTTGGTGAGGGTGATGCCCAGCACCTTGGACGCCTTTACCGCATCACTTCCGAAGGTCTCGTAGAAGTCGCCTACGCGGAAGAGGAGCAAGGCATCGGGATGCTGCCCCTTGATGCGCGAATACTGCTGCATCAAGGGCGTTTCGGATGCGCCGGACTTGCTCATGATCGATGTGGGGATGTGCGCCTATTTTCGCGGGCCGCCAAGTTAAGCCCGCCTCACTGGCGCTACCATCGTTCACCATCTGCGTTCTGCACATCTTCCCAACATGCCCCCCACCGATCGCAAGCTTACCATGGACGAACTCGGGCGCGTGGCCCCTGCGGACTACAATGGGCTGCATGGTCGTTCGGTCGTGGTCGTATTGGACGATGTGCGCAGCCGGCACAATGTGGGTTCCATTTTTCGCACTGCCGATGGGTTCGGTGCGGCGCGGATCATCTTGTGCGGATTCACGCCATTGCCGCCGCACCGCGAGATCGAAAAGACCGCGTTGGGTGCCACACTGAGCGTGCCGTGGGAACATGCTCCGGTCGCTGCCGAGGCCGTGCGTGCCCTGCAAGCCGAAGGCTTCCGGGTGCTGGCCGTTGAGCAGACCCTCCAGGCCGTCCCCCTCGATCAGGTGGAGCGGGACGGACGCCCCTTGGCCTTGGTGCTGGGTAATGAGGTGGAGGGTGTCTCCGATGTGGTCATTCAGGCCTGCGATGGTTGTGTGGTCATTCCCCAGCATGGCAGCAAACACTCACTGAACGTGTCTGTGTGCGCGGGTGTGGTGCTATGGTGGGCATCACGCTCGTCCCTTGTGTAACCCCGCCCTTCAATAAGCGTTGAAAAGGCAACCTTGGCCCGTGTTCACGTCTTCCTCATTGATATGACCGGGACCACACAACCATTGGTGGAAAGGAAACCTTCTATATTTGGCTGCCCCGGAAAAGCTTCCATGTCACAGAACAGGTACCGTTCCTTCGTCCTTGCCTTCCTCCTCGGAGCGTTGGGTTGGGGCCCGGTCGCGGCTCAGTATTTCCGCCAATCCAGCTACTGGAAGACCCACCGGAAAGAGGTTGAGTTCGGCTTCGGCATCTCCAATTTCCTGGGTGAACTGGGCGGTCGCAACCAGATCGGTTCGCCGTTCCTTTGGGACCTTGAGCTCAGCAAGACCCGTCCGGCCGTCAGTCTGGGCTATCGCTACTACTTGGCCCAGAAAGTGGCCCTTCGCGGCCGACTGACATACGGCGTTCTGGCCGGTAATGACAACCTTACGGAGGAGCCGTTCCGCCAGAACCGCAACCTGAACTTCAAATCCGATGTGTTCGAGGGCTCCCTCGTGATCGAGTTGCACTTCTACCGGGAAGAGCTGGGCCATGTGTTCGATCTGCGCGGTGTGAAGGGGACGAAAAGCTCGCGTGTCGGACTGTATGCGTTCGCTGGAATTGGTGGATTCTACTTCGACCCACGTGCCCAGTTCAATAACAGCTGGGTACGCCTCCAGCCGCTGAGCACCGAGGGACAAGGTCTTTCGAGTGGTGCCGAGGAGTACAGCAATTATGGCATCTGCATCCCTATGGGTTTTGGGCTCCGTAAGGCGTTCAGCAAGGCCATCAGCGCAGGTATCGAGATCCAGTACACCAAGACCTTCACCGATTACATCGATGATGTGAGCGGTTCTTATTACGACCCTGCGGCATTGCTTGCGGCACGGGGACCTGAGGCCGTATATCTCGCCGATCCCAGTCTGGGCCTGATCCCTGGACAAACGAATGTGGGCCAGCAGCGCGGCGACCCCACTGACCTTGATGCCTATCTGTTCCTGAAGGCTCAGGTGCATTACAAGCTGTACCGGTATCGCAGCGGGTCCAAGAAGTACCGCTCCCGCATCCGTCGTCAGAAGATCGTGTTCTGATCGGTCCGTGGCCCACAGCGGCCATGCGCTCAGCCCAAATTCACGTTGGATCGGGTCGAACGATCGCCGTTGTCGGCTCAGCCTTCAAGTACCGTCAGCTTCGCGAAGCGCAACAGCAACTGCTTCTGTCCCGCACTGGGGAAGAATACCGTGGCCTTCAGGTCCGGAGCGTTGCCTTCCACTTTCAGGACCTTGCCCTTGCCGAAGCGTTCGTGCTCCACGGTCATGCCTTCGCTGATCGCAGCAGCGGCTCCGCCCAAGGTATTCGTGGCCTCCAACGGGGTGCCTGTAGTACTGATGCGCTTGAGGTTCTTGCCCGGCACTTGTGCAGGAGCGGAGGCCGGTGAGGGAGCAACTGGCCGGCCCGTGGGCCGCTGAATGCCTGGCGCAGAACGCTCCCGGCCATACACGGGTCTGGACGAGCGGTCGTCACCGGGGCTGCGTTCCTGGCCGGTGCTGGTTCGCGCCCAAGGCGGTGTGGAGCTCATGTTCCCGCTGAACGCAGCACGCTCGCTGGTGCGCGGCATTTCCAGGTACTTCTCGTCGATCTCCTCGATGAACCGGCTGGGTTCGCTGTTCGTCAGGTTGCCCCACTTG
>Ga0209985_10001009_pt1 | contig 29029 bp, 25 predicted proteins | sample NOAtaG_FD_187305 | JGI IMG/M metagenome (GOLD analysis project Ga0209985, IMG submission 187305) | Freshwater lake microbial communities from Lake Erie, under a cyanobacterial bloom - NOAA_Erie_Diel6S_1000h metaG (SPAdes) (version 2) | ecosystem: Environmental > Aquatic > Freshwater > Lake ...
CGGCCGTACTGCAGCTCGGCCACCTTGTCGAAGTTGCCCTTGCGCTTGAAGTCCTCGATCTGCGCCTTGATGCGCTCGATCTCCTCCTTCACCTGAGCCGAGCCCTGGGCGGTGGCCTTCTCGGCCTTCCAGATCTCTTCCAGGTCGGCGACCTCGCGCTCGAGCTTGACGATCTCCTCCTCGATCAGCGCCATGCGCTTGATCGAAGCTTCGTCCTTTTCCTTGCGCACGGCTTCGCGCTCGATCTTGAGCTGGATGAGCCGGCGGTCCAGCTTGTCCATGGCCTCGGGCTTGGAATCGATCTCGATCTTGATCTTGGCCGCCGCCTCGTCGATCAGGTCGATGGCCTTGTCTGGCAGGAAACGGTCAGTGATGTAGCGGTGGCTCAACTCGGCCGCAGCCACGATGGCCGGATCGGTGATCTCCACACCATGGTGCACCTCGTACTTCTCCTGCAGGCCGCGCAGAATGGCGATGGTGGCCTCCACGCTGGGCTCGTCCACCAGCACCTTCTGGAAGCGCCGCTCCAGCGCGGCGTCCTTCTCCACGTACTTGCGGTACTCGTTGAGCGTGGTGGCGCCAATGCAGTGCAACTCGCCGCGGGCCAGCGCGGGCTTGAGCATGTTGCCGGCGTCAATGGCGCCCTCGGCCTTGCCCGCACCCACCATGGTGTGGAGTTCGTCGATGAACAGGATGATGCGGCCCTCATCAGCAGCCACCTCCTTGAGCACGGCCTTCAGCCGCTCCTCGAACTCGCCGCGGTACTTGGCGCCTGCCAGCAGGCCCGCCATGTCCAGCACCAGTACGCGCTTGTCCTTGAGGGTGTCGGGCACCTCGCCGTTGACGATGCGCTGGGCCAGGCCCTCCACGATGGCCGTCTTGCCCACGCCGGGCTCGCCAATCAGCACCGGGTTGTTCTTGCTTCGGCGCTGCAGCACCTGGATGGCGCGGCGGATCTCGTCGTCACGGCCGATCACCGGGTCCAGCTTGCCCTGGCGCGCGCGCTCGGTGAGGTCCAGCGTGTACTTCTTCAGGGCCTCACGCTGGCCTTCGGCTTCCGCCGAGTTGACGTTCTGGCCGCCACGCACCGCGTCGATCGCGGCTTCCAGCGCCTTGCGCGTCAGGCCGTGGCCGCGCGCCACACCGCCCAGGTCGGTCTTGGCATCCGCCAGCGCCAGGAGAAACATCTCAATGGCGATGAACTGGTCACCACGCTTGGTGCCTTCCTTGTCCGCCGCTTGCAGCAGTTGCACCAAGTCGCGCCCCGCCTGCACCGGCTGCCCGCCGCCGCTGACCTGCGGCAGTCCACCGATGGCCACATCCATGGCCGTCTTCAAGGCGGCCGTATTGGCGCCGGCGCGGTCGAGCAGGGCCTTGGGGCCGTCGGCCTGCTGCAGCATGGCCGCCAACAGGTGGGAGGGTTCGATGTACGGGTTGTCGCGCGCAACGGCCAGGCTCTGGGCCTCGCCCAGGGCTTGCTGAAAGGCGGTGGTGAGTTTGTCGAGTCGCATGGGTTCCTCCTGCGTGATGCACAGGACTTGAGGCACCAGCAGGGTTTTTTCAAGTCGGGCCCCGTACTGGAAGGCCTTTCTAGAATGGCCTGATGGACATTCATCAGATCCAAGTCAAGTACGACGCGTTGGCCGACCGCCTGCTGCTGCAGATCCGCACCAGGGACGAGCAACTGTTTCCCATCTGGCTGACCCGGCGCATGGTGATCCGGATGTGGCCGCACTTTCGGGGCATGGTGTCCGGGCTGGCGGTGTCACGCACCGCGCCCTTGGCGACTGCCGTGCCCGAGGCCCGCGACATGCTGGCCGAGGCAGCACGCGAGCGCGCGCTGAAGTCGGCCGACTTCAAGACCGAGTTCAATGCCTCGGCCGCCAAGCAGCCGCTGGGGCCTGAACCGGTGCTGCCGACCGCCATCGACCTGCGGCCGGCCAAAGGTCAGGCGGTGGTCTTGGTGATCCGCGACGCTCAAGGGCGCAGCCTGGAGCTGGCCTTCGGCGAAGACCTGGCCCACGGCCTGCTCAAGCTGGTGGAAAGCGCTCTGGCCGCCTCGGAATGGGGCCTGGTGGCGCCCAGTGCTGCGGAAGAGCCCCCCGCAGCAGCACCGGCCAGGGTGCTGAACTGAGCTCAGCTGCTGGGCATGGGCGCGTTGTCGGCCTGGATGCCCCACCGCTGCAGCGCCTGGTCGTCGCTGACACGGGCGTCCACCCAGCGCGCGCCTTCGGGGGTCGTTTCTTTCTTCCAGAACGGCGCCTGGGTCTTGAGATAGTCCATCAGGAACTCGCAGGCCTGGAAGGCTTCGCCGCGATGGGCTGAAGCCACCAGCACCAACACGATCTGGTCCAGCGGCTGCAGCAGCCCCACCCGGTGCAGCACCTTGGCGCTGCGGATGTCAAAGCGCTGGAAGGCCTGGTCGATCATGGCCTCGATGCTGGCCTCGGTCATGCCGGGGTAGTGCTCCAGTTCCAGGCTGGAGATGCCGTGCTGGTCGCCTTGCCGGTCCCGCACCGTGCCGAGAAAGGTGACCACCGCGCCCACGCCGCCATCGCCCGAGCGCAGTTGTGCGATCTGGTCCGAGACGTCGAAGTCTTCCGATCCGATCCAGACGCGTGCCATGTTCAAACTCCCGGCCCAGCCTCTTCAGCCGCTTCAGCCACCGGTCACCGGCGGGAAGAAAGCCACCTCGGCGCCGTCGGTCAACGGGGCATCCTCGCTGCACATGCGCTGGTTCAGCGCATAGCGCACAGCGCGGCTGCGGGCGAGTGCCTGGCCATGACCGTCGCTCAAGCTGAGCAGGTGGTCGCGCAGCGAACCCACCGTGCCACCCTGGTCCAGGACGACCCACTCCTCAGCTCCGAGCACCTCGCGCAGCGAGGCGAAGTAGCGGACTTGGATCTTCATGCCCGGATCATGCCGCAAGGCCAGTCACGGCGTGCAACGGGAGGACGACGGCCTTCATCCCAGCAGCGACTGCAAGGGCAGGAAGCGCACCATCTCACCCCGTGCGATGGGCTGGCTGGCCGGCACGTCCACCAAGCCATCGGCCCAAACCGTAGAGGTGAGCACACCAGAGCTCTGGTTGGGGAACAGGTCCAGGCCGCCCTGGTCGTTGAGCTTCGCGCGCAAGAACTCCCGACGGCGGTCGGGCCGCGGCCAGTCGAAGTCAGCACGCATCTGATAAGAAACCGGCGCTACGGCCTGCCGGCCTTGCAGCGCACGCAGCAAGGGGGCCACAGTGAGCAGGAAGGTGACGAAGCTCGACACCGGGTTACCAGGCATGCCCACGAACAAGGCCTCGCTGCCATCTCCCCGGCGCACGGCGCCAAAGGCCAGGGGCTTGCCGGGCTTCATGGCCACTTGCCAGAGGTCGAGCCGGCCTTCCAACTGCATGGCGGGCTTCAAGTGGTCTTCTTCACCCACCGACACCCCGCCCGAGGTGAGGATGAGGTCCACCCCCTGCGCTGCGCTGCGCAAGGCCTCACGCGTGGCCTCCAGCCGGTCGGGCACGACGCCCAGGTCCTTCACCTCGCAGCCGCTGGCCTGCAGCAGGCCCGTGAGCGTGAAGCGGTTGGAGTTGTAGATGCCGCCGGGCTTGAGCGGCTCACCGGGCATGGCCAGTTCGTCGCCCGTGGAGAACAAGGCCACCCGCGGCCGGCGAAGCACCTGCAGCGTGGCGCGCCCAACAGAGGCCGCCAGGCCCATGGCCTGGGGGGTGAGCAGCGCACCGCGCGACAGCACCGTGGCACCGACCTGGATGTCCTCGCCGCGGCGGCGGATCCATTGGCCCAGGGCGGGCACCGTGTCCACGCGCACAGCCTGGGGCGGTGACTGGTCGCCCGCGGGGACGCACTGCTCTTGCATCACCACCGCGTCCGCTCCGGCCGGGATCTGGGCGCCCGTGAAGATGCGGGCGGCACTGCCCGGGGCGAGCGGCCCGCCCACCACGCCGGCAGGGATGCGCTGGGACACGGGCACGACAGCGCCCACGGCGGGCACGTCGGCCACGCGCAGGGCGTAGCCATCCATGGAACTGTTGTCCGCCGGGGGCACGTCCAGACCCGAACGCACGTCCTCGGCCAAGACCCGGCCCAGAGCCTGGAGGGTGGGCACCTCTTCAGTCTGGGCGATGACGCGCTCGCTGGCCACAGCCAGCAGGCGCGCCACGGCCTCGTCCAGGCTCAGCAGGCCGGGACGGGGCGCAGCGGCAGGGCTGGACGCTGCCGCGTTCACGGGGTGGGCGGTGGCGGTCATCTCGGTCGGGGTTCTATTGAACCGCCCGTCAGGCCGGCACGTGGCGCACGATGAAGTCTTTCACCTGCTGCGCATCTACCGGCATCACCGTGAAGCGCTTGGGCAGTGATTCGATGTCGCGCAGCGCGGCGGGGCGGTCAGGCTCGCGGCCCAGCGCTTCCTCGATAGTGGCGGCGAACTTGGCCGGCAACGCCGTCTCCAGCACCAGCATGGGCACCCCGGGCTGCAGGTGCTCGCGCGCCACCTTCAGGCCGTCGGCCGTGTGGGTGTCGACCATCGTGCCGAAGCGCGCCCAGGTGTCGCGGATGGTGGCCAGCCGGTCGGCGTGGGTACTGCGACCGGAGACAAAGCCGAAGCTGGCAATGCGGTCACGCTCCTGAGCCGTCAGGGTGAACCCGCCGTCGCGTGCAAGCGCCGGGCCGAACAGCTCGGCCGTGCGCGCCGAGTCGCGCCCCAGCAGGTCGAACACGAAGCGCTCGAAATTGCTGGCCTTGCTGATGTCCATCGACGGGCTGGAGGTCTCGAAGGTCTCCGCGCTCTTACGCACCCGGTACGTGCCCGTGCGGAAGAACTCGTCGAGCACGTTGTTTTCGTTCGTGGCCAGAACCAGGCGCTCGATCGGCAGGCCCATCATGCGTGCCACGTGGCCGGCGCAGATGTTGCCGAAGTTGCCCGAGGGCACGGCAAACGACACCTTCTGGCCGTTGTGCGCCGTAGCCTGGAAGTAGCCCGCAAAGTAGTACACCACCTGCGCCAGCATGCGGGCCCAGTTGATGGAGTTGACGGTGCCGATGCGGTAGGCCCGCTTGAAGGCCAGGTCTGCACTGACCGCCTTCACGATGTCCTGGCAGTCGTCGAACACGCCTTCGACGGCGATGTTGTGGATGTTGGCGTCCTGCAGGCTGAACATCTGCGCCTGCTGGAAAGGGCTCATGCGGCCGTGGGGTGACAACATGAACACGTTCACGCCGCGCTTGCCCCGCATGGCGTACTCCGCCGCGCTGCCGGTATCGCCCGACGTCGCGCCCAGGATGTTCAGCGTCTGCCCGCGCCGCGCCAGTTCGTACTCGAACAGCGCGCCCAGCAGCTGCATGGCCATGTCCTTGAAGGCCAGCGTGGGGCCATTGGACAAAGCCTGGAGCCACACCCCGGGCTCCAGCGGGCGGATGGGCACGATCTGCGGCGTGCCGAACACCGCCTCGGTGTAGGTGGCCGACACCAGACGCTTCAAGTCCACTGCCGGGATGTCATCGATATAGAGCGACAGGATCTCGAACGCCAGATCGGCGTAGCTCAAGCATCGCCAACGCTGCAGCGTCTCTCCGTCCACTTTAGGGTAGCTGACGGGCAGGTACAGGCCGCCGTCCGGCGCCAGACCTTCCAGCAGGATCTCGCTGAAACCGCGCTCAGTACGGTCGCCTCGGGTGCTGATGTATTTCATGAGAAATCTATCTCAAGCCCTTGTCAGGCAAGCTCTTCTTTACGCAAGCTAACGATGGTCGCCAGCACCGTGGGCAGCGCCTGCATGGCGACGATGGCCTCGCGCATGCGGCCTTCCACGGTGTTGTGCGTGAGGATGATGACGTCCGTCTGGCTCTCGCCCTCCCCGCTCTCGCGCTGCAGCAGTGCGTCAATGGAGATGCCAAGCCCTGCCAGGATGCTCGTCACTTGGGCCAGCACGCCGGCCTCGTCGGCCACGCGCAAGCGCAGATAGAAGGACGTCTCCACTTCGGCGATGGGCAGGATGGGCGTGTCGGCCAGCGAACCCGGCTGGAAGGCCAGCGAGGGCACGCGATGTTCCGGGTCGGCCGTGTGCAGGCGGGCGATGTCCACCAGGTCGGCAATCACCGCGCTGGCCGTCGGCTCCGAGCCGGCGCCCTTGCCGTAGTAAAGCGTGGTGCCCACGGCGTCGCCCTGCACCATCACGGCGTTCATGGCACCTTCCACATTGGCAATCAACCGGGCAGTTGGTACCAGCGTGGGGTGCACGCGCAACTCGATGCCCTCAGGGCGGCGCCGGGTGATGCCCAGCAGCTTGATGCGGTAGCCCAGTTGCTCGGCGTAGCGGATGTCGGCCGCCTGAAGCTGGGTGATGCCTTCCACATGCGCCTGGGCGAACTGCACCGGCGTGCCGAAGGCGATGGCGCTCATGATCGTGGCCTTGTGCGCGGCATCTACACCTTCGATGTCAAAGGTGGGGTCGGCTTCCGCGTAGCCCAGGCGCTGCGCCTCCTTCAGAACGACGCCGAAGTCCAAGCCCTTGCTGCGCATCTCCGACAGAATGAAATTGGTGGTGCCGTTGATGATGCCGGCGATCCATTCGATGCGGTTGGCCGTCAGGCCCTCGCGCAAGGCCTTGATGATGGGGATGCCACCGGCCACCGCGGCCTCGAAGGCCACGACCACGCCCTTGTCGCGGGCCGCACCGAAGATTTCCGTGCCGTGCACGGCCAGCAAAGCCTTGTTGGCTGTGACCACGTGCTTGCCCGCGGCAATCGCCTCCAGCACCAGGGCCTTGGCGATGCCGTAGCCGCCGATCAGCTCCACCACCACGTCGATGGACGGGTCGGCGATCACCTCGCGTGCGTTGCCCACCACACGAACCCCGTCGCCCACGATGGAACGCGCCCGCGCCACGTCCAGATCGGCCACCATGGCGATCTCGATGCCGCAGCCGGCACGCCGTTGGATCTCTTGTTGATTGCGCTGCAGCACCTTGAACGTGCCGCTGCCGACGGTGCCGATGCCCAGAAGGCCGACCTGGATGGGTTTCATGGGGAGTCTCTTTGAAGGCGCTGGTGCAGATGCAACACCTGCGCGGGGAAAGTCAGGTCAATGGGCGTGCTTGCGGCGGTAGTTCGCCAAGAAGCGCTCGATGCGTCCGAACGCCTCGTGCAGGTCATCGGAGTTGGGCAGGAAGACCACCCGGAAGTGATCGGGCTGTGACCAATTGAAGCCCGTTCCCTGCACGATCAGCACTTTTTCCTCGGCCAGCAGCTCGTAGGCAAAGTCCTGGTCGTTGGTGATCGGGTACATCTTGGGATCCAGCCGCGGGAACATGTAGAGCGCCCCCTTGGGCTTGACCACACTCACCCCCGGGATGGCCGACAGCAGGTCATAGGCCAAATCCCGCTGGCGGCACAGCCGGCCGTTGGGCGCCACCAAGTCCTTGATGCTTTGGTAGCCGCCCAGGGCCGTCTGGATGGCCAGCTGCCCCGGCGTGTTGGCACACAGGCGCATGGAGGCCAGCATGTTCAGGCCCTCGATGTAGTCCCGGGCGTGGCGCTTGTCGCCCGACACCACCATCCAGCCGGCGCGATAACCGCAAGAGCGATAGTTCTTGGAAAGGCCGTTGAAAGTGACAAACAGCACGTCATCAGCCAGAGAGGCGATGCTGGTGTGCGTCGCGCCGTCGTAAAGCGTCTTGTCGTAGATCTCGTCGGCAAAGACGATCAACTGGTGCTTGCGAGCGATCTCCACGATGTCGCGCAACAGGTCGTCCGGGTACAACGCACCGGTGGGGTTGTTGGGGTTGATCACCACCACCGCCTTGGTGCGCGGCGTGATCTTGGCCGCCATGTCCGCCAGATCGGGCAACCAGCCGGAGCCCTCGTCGCAGCGGTAATGCACCGGCGTGCCGCCCGACAGCGACACCACCGCGGTGTGCAGCGGGTAGTCAGGTGACGGAATAAGCACCTCATCGCCCGCGTCCAGCAGGGCGTTCATGCTCATGGCGATCAGTTCCGAGGCGCCGTTGCCCAGGTACACATCGTCCACGGTGACTCCTGCGACCCGCTTCTCCTGGGTGTAGTGCACCACCGACTTGCGCGGTGCAAACAAACCCTTGCTGTCGGTATAACCTGCCGCCAACTGCGACGGCAGGTTGCGGATCATGTCCTGCACGATCTCGTCCGGGGGCATCAAGCCGAAGGCCGCCACGTTGCCGATATTGAGTTTGATGATCTTGTGACCTTCATCCTCCATCTGGCGGGCCTTGTCGAGCACAGGCCCACGGATGTCGTAGCCGACGTTGGCGAGCTTCGAGGACTTGACGATGGGCTTCAAGACAGACTCCAGGGCTTTGCAGCTCATGTTGCGCTGCAAAACCTACAATTTGACCACATGAAATTCCAGCCCGATCGCGCCGAAGGCGTCAACGTCATCACCCGACACGAACCCGGACGGGTGTGGGTGGGAACGGTCTGCTTCGAGGGTGGCGTGGTGGTGCCCTGGACTGGCACGCCCTACCTGTGGGAAGCGCTCGATTTTGATCAGCTATCTGAGGACAGCTTCACCGCGTTGCTGCAAATGAACCCTGCGCTGGTGATCTTTGGCAGCGGCAACAAGATCAGATTTCCCAAGCCGCAGTGGCTGCGGGGCCTGGTCCAGGCCCGCGTGGGCATAGAGACCATGGACACCGCGGCGGCCTGCCGCACCTACAACGTGCTGGCCTCCGAGCGCCGCAGTGTGGTGGCGGCGCTGCTGCCGTCAGCACCCGCCCCTTGAGCACAAGGCGCCGAGGTGCAGGCCCGGCGGTCAGAGCCGCGCTGGGGGGCCTGATAAGGGGTCGTCACTGCGGGTCTTTATAATCGTGTGGTTTTGCTGTCCAGGACGCCGCAGCTCAGCGGTACGCCTCAAGACGGCGCCAGCTTCGAGACCAGCACGCCCATGACACCCTCCGTCAACAAAGCCCTTCCTGATTTCGAAGCTCCCGCCACCGGCGGCATCAAGTTCACGCCGCACGCCTTCATGGGCAAGATCGTGGTGTTGTACTTTTACCCCAAGGATGCCACCCCTGGTTGCACCACGGAAGCCATGCAGTTCCGTGACAAGCACAAGGAGTTTGTGAAGGCAGGCGCCGTGGTGTTTGGTGTGTCGCGGGACAACATGGCTTCTCACGACAAGTTCAAGCAGAACCTGGAGCTGCCTTTCGAGCTGGTGGCCGACACCGAAGAGAAGCTCTGCCACATGTTCGGCGTGGTCAAGAACAAGATCATGTACGGCAAGAAGGTCAAGGGCATAGAGCGCAGCACCTTCCTCATCGACGCCCAAGGAGTGTTGCGCATGGAGTGGCGCGGCATCAAGGTCGCGGGCCATGTGGATGAAGTCCTGAAAGCTGTCAAGGCGCTCAAGCAGGCCTGAAACGGCCCGAGGGCGCTTTTCCTCTTTCTTTTCAAGATGGCCCTGTTTCGGGCCCTCACCGAGGCGGCTGAGTGCAAACCAGCCGCCTCTTGCATTTGAGTCGCCGCTCCTGTGATCTCACGGCTCACGTTATGCTGAGCCGACGCCGTTCAAGCGCGCCAGACTTCCAAGCCGCCACCCGACCTGCACTGAGCCCCCTCCATGCCTTTGCCCAAGCCTCCCGCCAAGAAGGCCGCCCTGCTGGCCCCCGCAGACTATGACCTCAAGCCCGTGGCATCGGCTCCGGCGGCCAAATCGCCGGTAACTGCAACCGCGCCTGCTGCAGTTCAACGCTCAGCCACCGCGGCAGCCTCTACCCTCATGACCGCCGGTTCTGCAGCCACATCACTGGCGGCTCCCAGTCCCGCGAAGGCGGATCAGGCCGCCGGCAGTTCTCGCAAAGCAGGCGGTAAACGTGCTGCGAACTCTAGCGAGACCACGCCAAAGAGCCTTCAGTCCCCCAGCGTGGTTTCGCCAGGTCTGTCACCGCTTTCCACGTTGGTCCAGGCCATGCGGCCCAAGGCCGATCGCGCATCTCGAAAGTCTCGGAAGCACGCCCATGACGGCCCCCCGAGACTGTTCGTGCTGGACACGAACGTGCTGATGCACGATCCGATGAGTCTGTTCCGCTTTGAGGAGCATGACGTCTTCCTGCCCATGATCACGCTGGAAGAACTTGACGGCCACAAGAAAGGCATGAGCGAGGTGGCGCGCAATGCACGGCAGGTCAGCCGCGACCTCGACGCCCTGGCCACCGATGGTCTGCTCGACCCCAAGGAGGGCATACCGCTGTCCAAGACGGGGCACAAGGAGGCTCTGGGCCGGTTGTTCTTCCAGACCACGTTGCTGGATATCCGCCTGCCGCAGGGCTTGCCTCAGGGAAAGGCTGACAACCAGATCCTGGGCGTGGTGCAGGCACTGCGCGAAGCCCAGCCCGGGCGCGACGTGGTGCTGGTGTCCAAGGACATCAACATGCGGGTCAAGGCCCGGGCCCTGGGCTTGCCAGCCGAGGACTACTTCAATGACAAGACGCTGGAAGACGGCGACCTGCTGTACACCGGTGTGCTGCACCTGCCCGGCGACTTCTGGGAGAAGCATGGCAAGACCATGGAGAGTTGGCAGCAAGGCGGCCACACGCTCTACCGCATCAGCGGCCCGCTGGTGCCCTCACTGCTGATCAACCAGTTTGTGTACTTTGAAGCACCGGGGGCCACACCCCTGCACGCCCGTGTGCTGGAGATCACGGGCAAGACCGCCGTCCTGAAGACCCTGCGCGACTACACCCATGCCAAAAATGCGGTGTGGGGGGTCAATGCGCGCAACCGGGAACAAAACTTCGCCCTCAACCTGCTGATGGACCCGGACTGCGACTTCATCACGCTGACGGGGACCGCGGGCACCGGCAAGACCTTGATGACGCTGGCCGCCGCCCTGAGCCAGGTGCTGGACGAGCGCCGCTACACCGAGATCATCGTGACCCGCGTGACGGTGCCAGTGGGCGAGGACATCGGGTTCCTACCCGGCACAGAAGAAGAAAAGATGAGCCCTTGGATGGGCGCCCTGGACGACAACCTGGAGGTGCTGGCGCGCAGCGACGGCTCGGCTGGCGACTGGGGCCGGGCTGCCACAAACGATCTGGTGCGCAGCAAGATCCGCATCAAGAGCCTGAATTTCATGCGCGGGCGCACGTTCCTGAACAAGTTCGTCCTCATCGACGAGGCTCAGAACCTCACGCCCAAGCAGATGAAGACACTGATCACGCGTGCCGGGCCGGGCACCAAGATCGTGTGCCTAGGCAATCTGGCCCAGATCGACACGCCCTATCTCACCGAGGGCTCGTCCGGCCTCACCTATGCCGTGGATCGTTTCAAGGGCTGGCCCCACTCAGGTCACGTCACGCTCGCACGGGGGGAGCGCTCCCGACTGGCAGACTTTGCTTCCGAGGTCCTCTAGGCTGCACAGCGGCTGCTCAAGGCTGGCGGTTCCCTGTTTTTTCGGCTATTCCGGGCCAGTCTCACACCGTCCGCACCCGCAGAAAGCTGGCAAACCGGGGGATCCCTTGGGCGGTGGTGCCTTGGTAGGTAAAGGTCACCACCGAGCCCACGGGGGGCGGCCTGTCGCGTTGCTCGTCGCGCAGCCCCGTCCCTAGAAGAAACTCCTTGCCCTCCGAGGTCCGCACTTTCAGCGCGCCCAGTCGGCCCGCGTGCCGCCCCTGCCCACCCAGGTGGGCCACCACCAGCGCATCCGCGTCCTGCAAGGGCTTGAACTTGAGCAAGGCCGCGCTGCGCCCGGTTTCGTACGGTGCATCAGCGCGGTGCAGCATCAAACCCTCGCCGCCCGCGTTGACCACCTCCTCCAGCCTCGACCGCAGAGCCTGCCTGGTGGGCAATTCAAACTGCTCGACCGCGCGCCACGGCGAGCCGGCAGGCTGCTGCGCGGCCCGTTGACGGATCTGCGCGGCCCGCTGAGCAAAGCTGCCATCCGCACCGGGCAGCTCGAAAACCATCAGCCGGACCTGCCGCCAGTCGGCATCCACCGGTTGCTGCCTGCGCACGATGCCTGACAACTGCTCAAAGCGTCCGCGCCCCAGCCACAGTTCACCGTCAAGCGGGTAGGCAGGCAGCGCCGCCGTGAACCACGCAGGGGCCGCAATGGGCAGGCCGCTCCTGAAGCGCAGACGGCTGCCGTCCCACCAGGCCCTGGCGCCATCGAGCTTCTCGCTGATCAGCCAGCCCCTCGGGTCTGGGTCTTCTGGCGCGTCCGATGCCAGGATGAGGGGAGCGGCGTCTCTGCGGGGCAACGCCAGCGCGCCAGAACAGGCCACTGCCAGGGAGGCGGCCAGCCAAGTACGGCGCTGCAGCGTTGGCTTGGCGAGTGTGCGGGGGTGGCAGCTCATGTCGGGCTCCTGAAGGATGCAGGCCTTCAGTGTCCCGGCCACACCCTAGCCGACGCCACCCCCTTTCGGGGGGATGCCCACCCCCCAGCAAGGTGGAGGCAGGTTCTTCAAGACGCGGCAGCGCGTGTCAGCGGGGGCTGACCAGATCCTTGATCTGCTGCAGCGCGCTGGGGTCCTCGATGGTGGTGAGGTCGCCCGGATCGCGCTGCTCGCACACGGCCTGGATGGCACGGCGCAGGAGCTTGCCCGAGCGTGTCTTGGGCAGCGCGGTGACAAAGCGCACACGCGCCGGGCGCGCGACGGCTCCCAGCTGCGAGTCCACCACCTTCATGATCTCGCCTTCCAGCGTGAGGGCCGAGGCCTCATCCGCGGCGCGGCTCACGTCCTTGAGGATGGCAAAAGCCATGGCCACCTGCCCCTTGAGCTGGTCGGCCACACCCACCACCGCGACTTCAGCCACGTTCGGATGGCTGGAGATGCTCTCTTCGATTTCGCGCGTGCCCAGCCGGTGCCCGGCCACGTTGATCACGTCATCCGTGCGGCCCAGGATGAAGAAGTAGCCATCCTTGTCGCGGATGCCCCAGTCGAAGGTGCTGTAGACCTGCCGCCCCGCAATGCTGCTCCAGTAGGTCTTGACGAAGCGCTCGTCGTCGCGCCACACCGTTTGCATGCAGCCCGGGGGCAACGGCCCTTCGATGACCACCACGCCTTTTTGGTCCGGCCCTTCCAGGTCTTGCCCGGTGTTCTCGTCCACGAGCTTGACGTCATAGCCGTACACCGCCTTGCCCGGCGAGCCGAACTTGCTGGGCGTAGGCTCCACGCCATTGCAAACGGTCAGAATGGGCCAACCCGTCTCGGTCTGCCAGTAGTTGTCGATGATGGGCTTGCCCAGCGCCTCAGCGATCCATTTGGCCGTGGGCTCGTCCAGCGGCTCGCCCGCCAGGAACAAGGCGCGCAGCGAGCTCAGATCGTGCCGGCGCAGGGCTTCCGGATCCTGCTTCTTCAGCACCCGCACGGCAGTGGGCGCGCTGAACATCGAGGTCACGCGGTACTTCTCGACCAGGCTCCACCACACGGCGGCATCTGGCCGCGTGGGCAGGCCCTCGTACATGATGGTGGCCATGCCGGCGATCAGCGGGCCGTAGATGATGTAGCTGTGGCCCACCACCCAGCCGATGTCGCTGGTGGAGAAGTAGGTTTCTCCGGGCTGGCCCATGAAGATGTGCTTCATGCTCGCAGCCAGCGACACGGCGTAGCCGCCCGTATCCCGCTGCACGCCCTTGGGCTTGCCGGTGGTGCCGCTGGTGTAGAGGGTGTAGCTCGGGTGCGTGGACTCCAGCCACACACACGGCACGCGGGCGTTGAGGTGGGCCTCGCGCAGGGTGGCGTAATCCACGTCGCGGCCCGCCTGCATGGGCATGTCGCTCAGACCGCGGTTGACCATCAGCACCTGGGCAGGCTTGTGGGTGGAAAGGCGGATCGCCTCATCCAGCAAGCCCTTGTAGGGCACGACCTTGCCGCTGCGGCTGCCAGCGTCGGCACTGACCACCACCGTGGGCTGCGCATCGTCAATGCGGCTGGCAAGACTCACACTGGCAAAGCCGCCAAAGACCACCGAGTGCAAGGCGCCGATCCGCGCGCAGGCCAGCATGGCAAATGCCGCCTCGGGGATCATGGGCATGTAGACCAGCACGCGGTCGCCCTGCTTCACGCCCAGCGACAAGAGGATCGCGGCCATGCGCTCGACCTCGGCCTGCAACTGGGAGAAGGTGTAAACGATCTCCTTGTCGACTTCCGTGGACACCCAGATAAGCGCCTGACGGTCAGGATGCGTGGCCGCATGACGGTCCACCGCGTTGTGGCACAGGTTGGTGGTACCGCCGACAAACCAGCGTGCAAAGGGTGGGTTGCTGTAGTCGCAGACCTGCGTGAACGGAGTCTGCCAGTCGATCAGAGCCGCTTGCTCGGTCCAGAACCCGTCGCGATCCTGCAGTGAACGGCGTTGAAAGTCCTCGAATCCCATGCTTGTCTCCTTGCTGGCCTGATCGTTTCGGTCAACTCAGGATTGTCGACGCCCGACTTGCTATGCCCTGACGTGCCGACGCGCGGCGCTCAGTCGGGAATGCGAACCACTAAGCGGCCCACCACTTCACCGGCCATCAGGCGGCGTGCGCCGTCCATGGCGTCTTCCAGGCTGATCTCGGTCGTCAGGCGATCCAGTGCGGCCAAGTCCAGGTCGCGGGCCAGCCGCGACCAGGCCTCACGCCGAATGGCCTGCGGCGCCATCACGCTGTCGATCCCCAGCAGGCTCACACCTCGAAGGATGAAGGGCATGACGGTGGCTGGCAGGTCATGGCCCTGGGCCAAGCCGCAGGCCGCCACCGCGCCGCCGTAACGCACCTGGGCGCACGCGTTGGCCAGGGTATGGCTGCCCACGGCATCCACGACGCCAGCCCACCGTTCCTTCTGAAGGGGTTTGCCGGGCGCTGCAAGCTCTGCACGGTCGATCACCGAGGTAGCACCTAACCCTTCCAGATAGCTGGTCTGCGAGGCCTTGCCCGTAGCGGCCACGACGCGGTAGCCCAGGCGGGACAACAGCAGCACCGCCACCGAACCCACCCCACCCGTAGCGCCCGTCACCAGCACCTCACCGTCACCCGGCTTCAGTCCATGCCGCTCCAGCGCCATCACACAGAGCATCGCGGTGTAGCCCGCCGTGCCAATGGCCATGGCTTGCCTTGAGGTGAGCGGGGCCGGCAGCGGCACCAGCCAGTCGCCCTTCAGTCGCGCCCGCTGCGACAGGCACCCCCAATGGGTTTCGCCCACGCCATAACCGTTGAGGATGAAGGCATCGCCCGCCTTCCAGGCGGGGTGCTCGCTGTGCAGCACCTCGCCAGCGCCATCAATCCCGGGGACCATGGGCCACAGGCGCACCACAGGTGAGCGCTGTGTCAGGGCCAGCCCGTCCTTGTAATTCAGGGTGGAGAACCGGGGCCTGACCAGCACCGCACCATCCGCCACCGCTGGCAGGCGGTCATCCTCGAGCGTGGTCACGCCGGCTCGAAACCCGTCGGCGTCTTTTTCAAGCAGAAGAGCCGTGAACATGTGTCGATTCCAATCTAAGGGGTAAGGGTTTGCGGATGCAGGGCCACACGGCGCTTCGTTGACAGCCGGAGAGCTCGCCCCTATTCTGCCGCCCTCGATGCGCCTGCCCCCTCGCCCTTCTCCTGCCTCCCGGCTCTCAACGCTGTGGGTAGCCATCTGCATCGCCGCGGCTGGTGCAGCGGGGTCCGTGGCGCATGCGGCGCCAGACGACCGATCGGCGGCCGACCCCGTGCTTCAGTTGCTGCAGGACAAAGGCTTTGTGAGCCGGGAGTCCGCCAACGAGGGCAGCGCGCTGGTCCGCCAGGTGCGTGACGTCGCCTCAGAGCTGGTGCTGTCGGCGATGAACTTCCTGGGCGTACCCTACCGGCGTGGGGGCAGCTCTGCCGACGACGGTTTTGACTGCAGCGGCTTCACGCGACACATCTTCGAGATGAGCCTGGGGCTGGTGCTCCCGCGCCGCGTGGACGACCAGGCCAGTGCGTCTGGGCTCCTGCGCGTGAACCGGGAGGAACTCCGACCAGGCGACCTGGTGTTTTTCAACACCCTGAAGCGGACGTTTTCCCACGTGGGCATCTACATCGGCGACGGCAAGTTCATCCACGCTCCGCGCAGCGGATCGGAAGTGCGCATCGAGGACATGCGACAGGCCTATTGGGACCGCCGTTTCACGGGGGCCCGCCGCGCGGACCTGAACACGCCAGCAGCCCCTGGCAGACCCGAGCGAGCCGCCACGGCGCAGCGATAGCCCCAGACCAACGGCCTGATACCCACGCGGCACAATCAGCGCATGGGCGACAACGTCATTCCGCTGGCCGATCTCCGCTATGCCGCGGCGGTCCCGGCCGTGCCAGAACACTACCCACCACCTTCCGGGCTGTTGTCTGACCGCCTGGGCAGGCCGTTGCGCGATCTGCGCATCTCGGTCACCGACCGGTGCAACTTCCGGTGCAGATACTGCATGCCCAAGGAGGTATTCGATCGCGACTACCGTTTCCTGCCCCAGACTTCCTTGCTCACCTTCGAGGAGATTGAGCGGCTGTCGCGAGCCTTCATCCGCCATGGCGTGCGCAAACTGCGGCTGACCGGTGGCGAACCCCTGCTGAGGAAGCACCTGGAAGTGCTGGTGGCCAAGCTGGCTGCCCTGCGCACGCCAGAGGGCGATGCGCTGGACCTGACCCTCACGACCAACGGATCGCTGTTGGCGCGCAAGGCCGACGCCCTGGCCCAGGCCGGGCTCAAACGGGTGACGGTCAGCTTGGATGCGCTGGACGACGCCGTCTTCAGGCGCATGAACGACGTCGACTTCCCGGTGGCCGACGTCCTGCAGGGCATCGAGGCGGCCTTGGCCGCCGGTCTTGGCCCCGTCAAGGTCAACATGGTGGTCAAGCGCGGCACCAACGACCAGGAGATCCTGCCCATGGCCCGGTACTTCCGGGAGCGGCATGGCGATCGCGTGATCCTGCGCTTCATCGAGTACATGGATGTGGGCGCCACCAACGGCTGGCGCATGGACGAAGTGCTGTCGTCTGCCGAAGTCATCCAACGCATCAACGAGGTCTTCCCCCTGGAGCCCTGCGCACCCGCTGCGGCGGGAGAGACCGCGCAGCGCTGGCGCTATCGGGATGGGTCAGGCGAGGTGGGCGTGATCTCCTCGGTGACGCAGGCCTTTTGTTCGGAATGCAACCGGGCGAGACTGTCCACCGAGGGCAAGCTCTACATGTGCCTGTTTGCGAGCCAGGGCCACGACCTCAGAGCCCTGCTGCGGGGCCCCACCGGCACCGGGCCAGCCAGAACCGACGATGAGATCGCGTCCGCGCTGGGCGCCCTGTGGAACGCCCGGGAAGACCGCTACTCGGAGTTACGCGGCGCGCAGCAAGCTGAAGCCGGCTCGGGTACGCGCCGCATCGAGATGCACTACATCGGCGGGTAGGCCGCGCGGGCCGCGGGCTCAGTCAGCGCCCGATTGCGGCGCCAGCTTGGGCGCTCCGGCAGGCGTGTGGGCTTCTTCATCCTTGTCGTCGTCAGCCGAGCGGATCTCACCCGGTACCGTCTTGCGCGCAAACAGCGTGTAGACAGTGGGCACAACAAAGATCGTGAGCAGCGTGCCCAGCGACATACCGCCCACAATCACCCAGCCGATCTGCTGGCGGCTCTCGGCTCCTGCGCCGGTGGCCCAGGCCAGCGGCAAGGCCCCCAGCACCATGGCGCCGGTGGTCATGAGGATGGGCCGCAGGCGCAGGCTCGCCGCCTCGATGGTGGCTTCCATCAAGGGCTTGCCCTCCTGCCGGAGTTGGTTGGAGAACTCCACGATCAGGATGCCGTGCTTGGTGATCAAGCCCACCAGCGTCACCAGACCGATCTGCGAGTACACGTTGAGCGTGCCCCCCGCCCACTGCAGGGCCCCGAGAGCTCCCACCATGGACAGCGGCACCGACAGCATGATGACGAAGGGGTCCACAAAACTCTCGAACTGCGCCGCGAGCACCAGGAAGATGAACAGCAGCGCCAAGCCAAACACTACCGCCAACGCGCCGCTGGACGCCTTGAACTCCCGGCTCACGCCGTTGAGCTCGGTGGTGTAGCCGGGCTTGAGCACCTTGGTGGCGGTGGTTTCCAGGAAGTTGAGCGCTTCACCCAGCGAGTACTCGGCCGACAGGTTGGCCGTGATGGTGACCGATCGCCGCTGGTTGAAGTGGTTGAGCTCCCGAGGGCTGACCGATTCCTTGATCTTCACCAGGGAGGACAGCGGCACCATGGTGTCACCCCGCCCGCGGACGAACAAGCGCTCGATGTCCTCGGGCGTGGTCCTCCCACTCGGAGCCACCTGCACGAGCACGTCGTATTGATCAGCGTCGCGCTTGTAGCGGGTCACGGCCCGTCCACCCAGCATGGTCTCCACCATGCGCGCCACCTGATCGACGCTGACCCCCGCATCGGCGGCACGGTCCCGGTCGACTTCCAGGAAGATCTCCGGCTTGTTGAGCCTCAAGTCGACATCGGGCGACACCAGCCCCGGGTTCTTGGCCATCTCCGCCAGGAAGGTCTGCGCCACGCGAGACAGGTTCTCGTAGCTGTCACTGGTGACGATGACGAAGTTCACCGGGCGGTCTCGGAAGCCCTGCCCCAAGCTAGGCGGCGTGATGGGGAACGCCATCACCCCTGGCAAACCGCCCACCTTGCCCTGCAACTCGCGCGCGATCTGCAGCGTGGTCTTCTCGCGCTCGCTCCAGTCCACCGCTCGCAAGATCGCTGAGCCCTGTGCCACGGTGGGGTTGCCGGCGACGATGAAGGTGCGGTCGAACTCCTTGTACTCGCTGGTGATGCGCTCAATGGCACGCAGGTAGCGGCCGGTGTACTCCAGGGTGGCGCCATCGGGTGCAGTGACGCTGGTCACGATCACTCCGCGGTCTTCCAGCGGGGACAACTCGCTCTTGGCGTTGGTGAACAGCCACCAGCTGCCCACGCCCGAGGCCAGCATGACGAGCACCACGATCCAGCGCTGGCCCAGCACCCAGCGCAACATGCCCGCGTAGCCCTCGGTCATGCCGACGAGCACGCGCTCCATGCCCCGGTCAAACCACGAGGGGTTCGGCTGATGTTTCAGCAACTTGCTGCACATCATGGGCGTGAGCGTCAAGGCCACGAAGCCCGAGACCACCACCGCACCTGCCAGCGTCAGGGCAAACTCGACGAAAAGGCGACCGGTTCGCCCCGGCGTGAAGGCCAGTGGCGCGAACACGGCGGCCAGCGTCAAGGTCATCGCTATCACCGCAAAGGCGATCTCCTTGGAGCCCTTCAAAGCGGCCTTGAAGGGGGTGAGCCCCTCCTCAATGTGCCTGAAAATGTTCTCCAGCACCACGATGGAGTCGTCCACCACCAGGCCGATGGCCAGCACCAGCGAGAGCAAGGTAAGCGTGTTGATGCTGAAGCCCGCCGCTGCCATGAGCGAGAACACGCCGATCAGGCTGACCGGGATGGTGATCAGCGGGATGATCGAAGCCCGCAACGTGCGCAGGAACAGGAAGACCACCAGGGCCACCAGCGCCACGGCTTCAGCGGTGGTCTGGTAGACCGACTTGATGGAACGGTCGATGAACACCGAGTTGTCGTTGGCGACCGTGAAGGTGACGCCGGGCGGCAGGTCCTGCTGGATTTGGGGGATGGCCTCACGCACCCCCGCAGAGATGTTCAGCGGGTTGGCCGTGGCATTGCGAATCACCCCGGCCGACACGGCGGGCACACCGTTGAGGCGGACGATGGACCGCTCATCGGCCGGCCCTTGCTCAATCTTCGCGACGTCGCGCAGGCGCACGGTGTGACCCGAAGCCACCTTCAGCGCGATCTCGCCGAACTGACGCTCGGTGTTGAGGTCCGTACGGGCGGTGACGTTGAACTCGCGCTGCTGGCTCTCGATACGCCCTGCGGGCACTTCCAGGTTCTGCCGCCTGAGAGCGTCTTCAACGTCCTGCACCGTCAGCTTGTAGGCCGCCAGACGGTCCTGATCCAGCCAGATGCGCATCGCGAACTTGCGCTCGCCGTTGATCTGCACGTCGGCCACGCCGGGAATGGTTTGCAGCCGGGGCTTGACGATCCGGTTGATCAGATCGGTGATCTGCAGAGGCGACAGGTTCTCGCTGGTGAAGGCCAGCCAGATGACCGGGAATGCATCTGCCTCGACCTTGGCGATGACGGGCTCGTCAATGGCAGCCGGTAGCCGCCCTCTCACTCGGGAGACCCGGTCCCGCACGTCAGCCGCGGCAGAGTCCGGGTCCTTGCTCAGCTTGAAGCGTGCGGTGATCTGGCTGCGCTCCGCCCGCGAGATCGAGGTCAGGATGTCGACGCCGTCGATGCCCGCGATGGAGTCTTCCAAAGGCTTGGTGACCTGGGTCTCGATGACCTCCGACGAGGCTCCGAGCAGCCGCGTGTTCACGGTGACCACGGGTTCGTCGATGCGGGGGTACTCGCGAACCGAGAGCTTGGAGAACGAAACGACCCCCAGCAACACGAGCATCATCGACATCACCGTCGCGAAGACGGGGCGCCGGACGGAGATTTCTGACAGGGTCATGGACGATGCCTCTCAGAAACTCAAGACTTGGACGGCGGCGCGCTGGCTGCCTTGGGCGCCGCGGCTCCAGCGGGCGCACTCGCACCGGCGCCCGGACGGCCAGGCCCCCCGGCGCCCGGCCCACGGGGCCGGCTCAGGTCCACCACGCGCACCGGCAGGTTCTCACCTCGCATCAATCGGGCCTGTCCGGCCACCACCACGGTGTCATCCAGCGCCACGCCACTGAGGATCTCCACCTTACCGGGCACGCGCATACCGATCTTCACCTCAGCGCGTTGTGCAATCTTGCCGCCTGAGGGGCCGTCCACCACCTTGAAGACGACCTGCCGGTTGCCCAAAGGCACCAAGGCTTCTTCTGGGAGCACCAGGCCTGACTCTCGAACATCGAAGACCGCCCGCACGCGGGCGAACATGCCCCCCCGCAAGCGGCCGTCGTTGTTGGCCATGCGCGCGCGCACCAGCACCGAGCGCCCGTTGGTGTCCAGCTGTGCATCGATGGCGTCGATCTGGGCCTTGAACTTGCGCTGGGGAAAGGCATCCAGCTGGACCTCGACGTTCTGATTGACCTTCAGGCGGCTCAGATACTGCTCGGGCAAGCGGAAGTCCACCCACAGCGAGGACAGGTCCTCGATCACCACGAGATCGGCGCCGTCCTTCACGTAGTCCCCAACGCTGACCGACCGGATGCCGGTGATGCCATCAAAGGGGGCCAGCACCTTCATCCGGCCCAGCTGCGCCTGGGCCAGTGCCACCTGGGCCTGCGCCACCTCCAGCGCCGCGGCGTTCTGGTCCACGGCGCTCTGGCTGACGAAGTTCTGAGCCGCCAGTTCGCGGCTGCGCTGCAGATTCGTACGCGCGATCGCCGCAGAAGCCTCGGCCTGCTTGAGCTGGGCCTGCTGCAAGGTGTCATCCAACTGCACCATGAGCTGGCCTTTGCGCACGCGCTGCCCATCGCCAAAGGACAGAGTCTGGATGCGCCCGCTGACTTCAGGCTTGAGCACCACGCCCTGTCGCGCCCGCAGGGAACCCACCGCTTGGGAGTCATCTTCGAGACGCTGGGCCACCACCTTGGCCACCTCCACGGCAGCCGGCCCCCCCGGGCCTCGCGGCCCGCCGCCGCCGGGCGCAGGCGCGCCACCCTTGCCTGCCGCGCTAGCACCACCACCAGGGCCTGCAGGGCTGCCGGGAGATCCCGCTTCACCTGCTGACTTCAAGCCACCTGGACCAGATTTGTTCTGGTACCACCAGGCCCCACCACCGGCCAATGCGATGCCGAGAACGGCGACCACCAGGTGAATCTTCTTGCCTGCCATGTGCTGTGTTGCCTCTGGTTATCGCTGCAGACTGTAACGTCCGCTTTACTTGGCGTCGGTCGATTATTGAAAGGTCGATCAACTCACTTGGAGAGAACCTGCTCTACGCCACGATTGGCCAGGGCGTCGGCTCGTTCGTTGCCTGCGTTGCCGGCGTGGCCTTTCACCCAGCGCCAGTCAATCTGATGAGCCTGCGTCACCGCATCCAGCTTTTGCCAGAGATCCACGTTCTTGACAGCCTGGTTGGAGGCCGTGCGCCAGCCGCGACGCTTCCAGTTGTGGATCCAACTGGTAATGCCGTTGCGAACATATTCGCTGTCCAAGTGCAGGATGACGCGGCTGGGACCCTTGAGTGCCGCCAGCGACTCGATCACGGCCGTCAACTCCATGCGGTTGTTGGTCGTCTGCGCCTCGCCGCCCCAGAGCTCACGCTCATGCTCACCGCTGCGCAACCAAGCCCCCCAGCCGCCGGGCCCCGGGTTGCCCTTGCAAGCGCCGTCGGTATAAATCTCAACGTCCTTCAATCCTCAACTCCCTGTGGAACCGCTGCGGCGTGAACCCTGCTGGCTGCTGACGAGGGCGGGCCGGGGCGCGCTGGCATACCGGGCCTGGCGTTTGGCCAAGCCCACCAGCCGCATGCCGCGCACCCGTTTGACGGCGGTGAGACCGTACACAGCCCCGAACACGGGCCACCAGCGCTGACCCACGGGCTCCAGCCAGGACCAACGGTGCTGCCACACGGCGCTCTCCACCCGGGGCCCAAATCGGCCGAAGCGCGCCGCCTCGACCTCGAAACTCAGCAGTCGAAGCCAGTCCCGCAGGCGTCTGAAACCGAGCATCTGCGACCTCGGCGGCCATCCAGGCCCCTGTGCCAGCAGCCCGCCTGAAACCTGTCCCGCAGCGCCTGACGCGGGATGGATGAGCTCACTGCCAGACTTTGCGCTGCGCATGGCCCACCAACTGGCGGGGTTGAACGCGGTGATCATGAGCCTGCCTTCGGGCACCAGCACCCGCTCCGCCTCGCGCAGCGCCAGATGGGGGTCGCGGGACAGTTCCAGCGTGTGCGGCATCACCAGCAGATCCAGGCTTTGGCTGGCGAACGGCAAGGCGTCGTACTCACAAGTCATCGAAACCGACTGGCTGATGTCCGCCTGCAAGGCCGTGGCGGCTGAACAGGCCAGCCAGCGGTGGGGCATGCGGTTGGCCCTCAAGCCGTCCAGGCTGGGCAACCCCAACTGCAGCGCGTGGAAGCCGAAGACATCGGACACCACCTCGTCGATCCAGGCCTGTTCCCAGCCCAGCAGGTAGCGGCCGGGCTGTGAAGTCCACCAGGGTGACCTGCCGATAAACTGCCGTTCTGTGACCATGACTCTCCAACCCATCCCCGCGTTCACCGACAACTACATCTGGATGGTTCATGATGGGCAACATGCCCTGGTCGTGGACCCTGGTGACGCGGGCCCGGTGCTCGAAGTGCTGGACCGTGAAGGTCTGGAGCTCACTTCGATTCTAGTGACGCATCACCATGTCGATCATGTGGGCGGCATCGCCGGCCTGCGGGGCAGACTCAACGGCCCGGTGTACGGCCCAGCCAACGAACGGATTCCCGAGCCCTACCAGGCTGTGCAGGCGCCCTCTTTCATCGACGCACTCGGGCTGCGGTTTCAGGTACTGGCTGTACCCGGCCATACGGCAGGCCACATCGCCTACTTCTGCGAGACCGTGAACGGCAGCCCAATCTTGTTTTGCGGCGATACGCTGTTTTCCGCCGGTTGCGGCCGACTCTTCGAGGGCTCTCCGGCCCAGATGCACCACTCACTGAGCCAACTGGCCGCGCTTCCGAGCTCCACGCGCGTGTGCTGTGCCCACGAGTACACCTTGTCGAACCTGCGGTTCGCCGCAGCCGTGGAGCCCGCCAACCAAGCGATCCAGGACTACACCCAGCGCTGCACGCAGCTCAGAGCTCATGGAGTGCCTACCCTGCCCTCTGACATTGCCACCGAACGACAGGTGAACCCCTTTATGCGATGCGACGAGCCTGCGGTGCAGGAAGCAGCCTCCAGGCGCGGTGCCAACCCCAAAGACCCGATCGACGTGCTGCGTGCCTTGCGCGAATGGAAGAACCAGTTTTGAAGACTTTCCCGACCACCCGGCCATGGGTCAGCGCCTGGATGTCGGCGATGGGGCTGAGCGCTGTGTTGTTCCTGGGCGGCTGCGCCGGCCTGCCCACTGGGCTCATGGCACCCGTCGAGACGGCGCCGTCTCAACCACAGGCCACGGGAGTGTCAAACCCATCGGCAGCTCCTGTCGCCTCCGCTTCATCCGCTCACGCAGCGTCCGCAGCCACGCTGCCCGGTGCCACCAGCAGCGCGGCGGCTGCAGCGTCCACACGTGCGTCAGTGGGTGGCAGTGGCAGTCCGCAGCAGAACCTCGCCGCATCGGCGGAGCCGTCACAACCGCCCTCTGAGAACGCCGCCGGCTCGTCGCCCACAGCCGCGCCGCCGACACCACCCGCCACCCCACTGCGGGCGCTGACTGGCGCCCAAGATCTTGAGCTTGGCGACCGCTCAGACCTCTGGGAGCGCATACGGCAGGGCTTTGCCATGCCCGACCTTGAATCCGACCTGGTCAAGAGGTGGGAGCAGTGGTACGCCACGCGACCCGACTACGTTCAAAGAATGACCGAGCGTGGTGGTCGATACCTCTTCCATGTGGTTGAGGAGGTGCACAAGCGCGGGCTGCCTATGGAGCTGGCCTTGCTGCCCTTCATCGAGAGCGCCTTCAATCCCCAGGCACTTTCTGTGGCAAGCGCGTCTGGCATGTGGCAGTTCATGCCCGCCACAGGCCTGCAGTACGAGTTGAAGCAAAACCTCTTTCGCGACGATCGCCGCGACGTCTTGGCCAGCACCCGCGCCGCGCTGGACTACCTGCAGATGTTGCACCGGATGTTTGACGACTGGCACCTCGCGCTGGCCGCCTACAACTGGGGCCAGGGCAACGTGCAGCGGGCGCTGGAGCGCAACCGGCGCGCCCGACAGGACCTGGTCTACACCGCCCTGCGTATGCCTGACGAGACGCGCAATTACGTGCCCAAGCTGCAGGCGGTCAAGAACATCGTGTTGTCACCGGCCGCCTTCGGCCTGACCCTGCCCAAGCTGGAGAACCACCCGTTCTTCCTCACGGTCAACATCGACCGTGACATGGATGCGGAACTGGTCGCACGTCTGGCGGGCCTGTCGATGGACGAGTTCCAGGCCCTGAACCCGCAGCTCAACAAGCCGGTGCTGCTGGCCGCTGGCACGCCGCAGGTGCTCTTGCCCTATGACAGCGCCAATCGGTTTGTCAAGGCGCTGGGGGTTCACCCCGGCCCGTGGGCGTCGTGGACGGCTTGGGTGGCCCCGCGCACCATGCGCCCTGCAGAAGCGGCCAAGCTGGTGGGGCTGAGCGAAGTCAGGCTGCGGGAGCTCAACAAGATCCCGGAGCGCATGTTGATCAAGGCCGGCTCTGCGCTCATCGTGCCTCGACCGCACGACCACACGCAAGACGTGACGGAACAGCTGGCCGACCAGGCCCGTATCCAACTCGCACCCGACGGGCAGCGCACGGTGCGCAGAACCGTCAAGGCGCACCCCAAAGGGGAGTCCTTGGCTGCTTTTGCACGCCGGCACGGCCACAGCGTGTCAGACCTCGCTCAGTGGAACAAGCTCTCCGCGCAGGCCATGTTGCGCCCCGGGCAGGCGCTGACCGTCATGAGCGTCGTGCAAGCCTCTGCCGGGCAGCCCAGGCGTACCAAGGCCGCCGCGCCTGCGGCCGGCCGCAAGGAGCGCGCAGGCGCCGCCTCACGCGCAACACCCAAATCAGGCCAGCAGGCCCGTACACGAACCGCAGCACCGCGCTGAAACCAGTCTGGCGGCAGCTAGACGGTAGGGGGCTCAGACCGGCCGCGGCTTTAGGCTTTGCGGCTTGATCAGGCCCACAGCGGCGCCAGCAGCAGCGCCACGCTCACACCCAGACCGGCCGACCAGACCAACGTGCGTGCCATTGCCAGATCGGCCACATAAAGCCAGATGTAGGCAACCCGCAGAGCGACGAAGGCCACTGCCAGCTTGTCGATCAAGGGCTGGGCCACCTGCATCTGCTGCGCCGCCAGTACTGCGGCGATGAACAAGGGCAGGGCTTCAAAGCTGTTGGCCTGAGCGGCATTGGCCCGCGCCCGGCGGCCCGTCTGGCGTGCCAACCAAGCGCGGGGGTCGCGGTTGTCGTAACCCCCTTGCCCGGGCGGGCGGGTGAAGGACCCCCACTTGGCCACACCAGCGGCCACGATGGGCAGCAGACAGGCCACCAGGATGCACAGGTAACTCAGCTTCATGGGTGCTCTCTACAAGGTGTCAGCGCCGATCAGCCAGCGCATGGGCGATGGTGCCCAAGTCCACGAACTCAATGTCGCTGCCCACCGGCACACCACGCGCCAGGCGCGTGACCTTGACGCCCCGGTGCTTCAGGGCTTCGGACAAGGCATGCGCCGTGACCTCCCCTTCGGCCGTGAAACCGGTGGCCAGGATCACCTCGCTGACCTGGCCATCAAGCGCGCGGTCCAGCAACTCCTTCGCACCGATGGACTCCAGCCCCACACCGTCCAGCGGGCTGAGCCGCCCCTGCAGCACGAAGTACAGGCCCTGATAGCCCCCAGCACGCTCCATGGCTGCCTGATCCGCAGGTGTCTCCACCACACACAACAGGCTCTGGTCGCGCGCCGGGTTGCTGCACAAGGAGCACAGGCTTTCTTCGGTGAAGGTGTGGCAGCGCTGGCAATGGCCTACCCGCTGCGCCGCAGCCTCGAGCGCCCGCGCCAGCAACACGGCACCCGGCCGGTCGTGCTGCAGCAGGTGATGCGCCATGCGCTGGGCCGACTTGGCGCCCACGCCGGGCAGTCTGCGCAACGCGTCGATCAGGGCTTCGAGGCTCTTGCCGGACACAGGTCAGAAGGGGAACTTCATGCCGGGAGGCATCGGCATGCCGGCAGTCACTTTGGACATCTTCTCGGCGCTGGTTTGCTCCACCCGGCGCACGGCGTCGTTGAAAGCGGCGGCCACCAGGTCTTCCAGCATGTCGCGGTCTTCCGCAAGCAGGCTCGGGTCGATCGCCACCCGCCGCACGTCGTGCTTGCAGGTCATGGTGACCTTGACCAGGCCCGCACCCGACTGCCCTTCCACCTCGATGGAGGCGAGCTCGTCCTGCGCACGCTTGAGGTTGTCCTGCATGGCTTGCGCCTGCTTCATCAAACCGGCCAACTGACCTTTCATCATGGATGTGCTTCCTTTTCAATGTTCCTGGAAATCGGTACCGTCCTGCGTGCCCCGCCCCTAGCAGTGACGCAATGCACTCGCGGGCGCTCAGGCCGGCTTGATGGACCCCTGCACCAGCCTGGCGGTGGAAAACTGCGTCAACAGCGACTGGACCAGCGGGTCCTCGCGGATCACGGCCTCGGCCTGCGCTTGCCGACGCGCACGTTCTGAGGCGTCCCGTTTGGAGGGGGTGTCGTCAACCTCCCCTGCTTCCAACTCCACCGTCGACGGCACCGCGAAGGACTGCGCCAGCGCATCAGCCAGCTTGTCCTTCAAGGCACCCCCGCGCAGGGACTCGTGAGCAATCCGCAGCCGCCATACCGCGGGCGGACCAGCCTCCCAGGCCACCAAGCCACCCTGCCAGGCCAACTCCTTGACCAGCCCCGTCAGCCGGCCTTCTTCGGCCAGTTGTCTGACCGTGGCGTTCCATCGGTCGGCCAACGCAGCCAGGTCATGAGCCGTGACGGTTGCCGCCGAGGACGGGGATGAGGGAACGACTGGAGAAAGCGCAACCGGCGGCAGCACCGCAGGAGCTGGGACCGCGCCTGCGGCTTCGGCCAGCGGCACCTCTGCTACCGCGGCTGGACGCGCGGCGACGCTGGATCTTGCCGAGGTCGCGGGCACCGACAGCGAAGGCGGCGCGGGTGATCGCAAGGGGGCCGAGCGCGCTATCGCCGGGGGAGCAGTGCGCGCCTGAAAAGCCAGAGCCCGCAACAGCACCATCACTAGCGCGGCGTGCTCGTCGGACATCAGGGCCAGATCGGACTTGCCATGCACCACGATGCTGTAGGTGAGCTGCAGTTCCTCTGGCGTGAAAGCGCTGGCCAACGCAGCCACGCCCGCTGTCTCGGGGGAGTCTTCCCGCAAGGCGCCGGGGACGGCCTGCTCCACGGCGGCGCGCTGAAGCATCTTGGCCATGTCGTCCAGCGCACCCGATGCCGAGGCACCGGACAGCCGCAGCACGTCGGCGGCCTGGAGCACAGCCGCCGCGTCCCCCTGCCCCAGCGCTTGCAGAATCTCAAGGCACGCACCCGTGTGGGTGGCTCCCAGCATGGCGGCTACGCCGGCCTCTGCAAGTTGACCGCCCCCGTAGGCAATGGCCTGGTCGGCCAAAGACAAGGCATCTCGCATCGAGCCCCGTGCCGCCTCGGACAACAGCCGCAACGCCCCCGTCTCCGCCGGTATGGACTCCTGCGCCAACACCAGCGCAAGGTGTTCCCTCACCACCTCCGGCGCCATGGGGCGCAGGTTGAACTGCAGGCACCGGCTCAGCACCGTGGGCAGCATGCGCTCCGGGTCGGTGGTGGCCAGCACAAACTTCAGATACTCCGGCGGCTCTTCCAGCGTCTTGAGCAGGGCGTTGAAGGCGTCCTTGGTCAGCTGGTGCGCCTCGTCGATCATGAAGACCTTGTAGCGGCCAACTGCAGGCTTGTAGGCAGCCCGCTCGATCAAGTCACGGATCTCATCGATGCTGCGGTTGGAGGCAGCGTCCAGCTCGATGTAGTCCACGTAGCGGTCTGCATCGATATCGGTGCAGGCGGGGCACTGACCGCAAGGGCTGGACGTCACATCGCCCTTGCCATCGACGCCCGTGCAATTCAGGCTCTTGGCCAGGATTCTGGAGATCGTGGTCTTGCCGATGCCCCGCGTGCCCGTGAAGAGGTAGGCATGGTGCAGCCGCCGCTGATCCAGGGCGTTGGTCAGGGCTCGGACAACATGCTCCTGGCCCGCCATCTGCGAGAAGTTCCGGGGGCGGTACTTTCGCGCCAACACTACGTAGCCCATCGCGGCATTCTAGGTTCTGGACCCGCAGGCGCCGAGGAGGTGGCGCCGATAATCCCGTGATGAACTCATCCACCCC
>Ga0209985_10001011_pt1 | contig 28985 bp, 22 predicted proteins | sample NOAtaG_FD_187305 | JGI IMG/M metagenome (GOLD analysis project Ga0209985, IMG submission 187305) | Freshwater lake microbial communities from Lake Erie, under a cyanobacterial bloom - NOAA_Erie_Diel6S_1000h metaG (SPAdes) (version 2) | ecosystem: Environmental > Aquatic > Freshwater > Lake ...
CAGGCCGTACTCCGTCGTGATGAGCGCCTCGGAGATGCCGCTCGAAAGCGTCTTCACGTCGCCGGTGCCGTAGATGGTGATGAGGCTGAAGGTGTTCATGATGCCCGTCACCGTGCCGAGAAGACCGAGGAGGGGCGCCGCCGCCGCGGAGATCGCGATGAAGGGAAGCAGCGACTGCAGCTTGAGCTGCGTACGGTGCATGACCTCGTACATCTGCTCCTCGGCGGCCTCGCGCGGGCCACCGAGCGACGCGGTGCCCTCGCGGAGCATTCGGCCCATGGGGCCCGGAAGCTTCGCGGAGAGCGCGACCGCCTTCGCCTTGTCGCCCGCGGCGACGGCGGCCATGACGGCCCGGACGCGCGCGTTCGACGGCGTGCGCACGAAGAGCATCGTCGTCCACTTGAAGAGGCTCACGAGAAGCGCCGCGCCTGCGAGGATGAAGATCGGCCACATGACGGGGCCGCCCTTCTTGATGTGCTCCCAGAGCGTCTCCTCGGTCTGCGCGATCTTGTGCGCGTTGCCGAGCGTTGGGTCGAACGGCATCGCGCCCGTCCCCTGCGCCATGAAGTCGCCCGCGGCCTTCACCACCTCAGGCGTCTCGAACGCGGTCAGCGACGGCTCGAGCGAGCCGAGACGCTGCTCGGCGGTGCCGACGACAGCGCCGTCCGCGGAACGGAAGAGCGCGGCCGGTCCGACCAGGACGAACGCTCCCTGCAGCACCTTGCCCTCGGCGCCGATGGCGCTGCCGTCGAACTTCACGCCGCCGAACGACTGCTCGAGCCGGTCGATGCTCGTCGAGAGGAGCTTCGACTTGATGCGGAAGAGCTCTTGCTTCGGCATCTCCGCGTTCTCTGCGGCAAGCCGGCCCTCCTCGAGTTCCTTCCGGTAGCGCTGGAGTTCGGTGATGTGGAGCCCAGACTCGAAGTTGCGGAGATACTCGCCGAGCAGGCCTCCGAGATAGGAGACTTCCTCCTCGCGGGCCTTGATGTCGCGAGTGAGGCCGGAGAGGTCGAAGGTACGCGTCTCAAGGAGCCGCGCGCTCTGCTGCGCTTCCTGACGGGCCTTGACGACTTCCTGCTCAAGGTCGCCGAGCTGGCGGACAAGCGGCAGCCGCTCGGCGGCCACGCGCTCGCGCAGCGCAGAGAGTTCCTTCAGGCTGTCCTCAAGCTGCTTCTGGATATCGGTGGCGGCGGCGTCGAAGGTCGGCTTCTCTGCGGCCGGCGCATCCTGCGCGACGACGGGCACCGACGAGGCAAGCGCGCACGCGGCGATGAGAATGGTCTTGGCGATGGTGTGCATGGATGGAATCCTGCGGATCTGCGGGGTTTGACGCGCGGCTCAGTCGACCTTCAGCGGAAGGGGCACGAACTCGGCGGGGCTCTCGTTCTTCAAGATGGCGACGAGCTTCGATACCTGCGGCGCCATGTCGTTGGCGACGGTCCACGTCCAGCCCTCCGGACCGGCGCTTCCGAAGCCGGCGATCTTGCCGCCGCTACCGGCGTAGTAGGCCTGTGCGATGCCGAGGTAGACCACCGTCACCTCCGCGCTCGAACCATCGGCCAGGGTGCGGATCTCGCTCGTCATGGTGATCTCGCGCGCGAACTTGTTCACCTCGTTGACGATGCCGACGAGGTTCTGGAAGCGCACCGCCACGGGAAGCTCCGACTTGGAGGGATCCGCCGGGAGGCGCTGCGAGAGCGGCTTGATCTTGTCACGGATCGGATCGGGAAGGCGGCGCACGAGATCCTTCACGCGCGTCTCGAGCAGGGATGCGGTCGCAGCGAGCTCGGCTGACGCGGACTTCAGCTTCTCGCTCTGCTCGACGAGTTCCGCGCGCTTGCGGTCGGCGTCGGTGATCGACTTGTCCGTCTCGACCACGCGCTCCTTCGCACTTGCGAGGTCGCGCCTGACCACGTCGATGCGCGACTCGAGGATGTCCTTTCCGAGCGCCCACTCGCGCGCCTCTTCCGAGATGATGCGGCGCGTCTCGACCCAGCGGTCGAGCACGTCGCGCGTCGATTCGATGCGCGCGCCGACATCGGGCTCTTCGGCGGCGCCCGCCTGCGACGGGGCCTGCGACATAGTCGGCGCCGGCGTCCATGCGGCGGCTGCAGCCAGGACGCCGATCGCGCCGCAGATGCGGATGAAGGTGGACCGTGAGGTGTGTGGCGTGTCGAGCATGGTTCGTGTCCGGCGCCCGTCGCGGGCGGATCAGAAGTTCATCTGGAACGAGAGGCCCACCGCGAAGTCGATGCCGGCGGTGTACGAGGTGTTGAGGATGTCCGCCGGCAGGTACTCCGAGCGGTAGACCGTCTGGATCTCGGGGTTCAGCAGGTTCTTGGCCTGGAACGAGAGCTTCCAGTGCTCGCCGAGCGCCTGCTGGAACGTGAAGTTGAGCGTGCCGTAGGGCAGCGCGACGATGCTCGGCACGAAGTTCTCGCGCGCGGTTCCCGCGCCGACCTCGAGCGTGTCGCCCTGCAGTGTGTAGAAGAGGCCGAACTGCGAGCCGGTCACCTCGAGGTCGTACGTCGCGTTGAGGTTGAGCAGGTAGTCCGGCGTGCCCACCATCTTGCGCGTCGAGATCGGGAAACCGACGGTCTCGAGATCGTTCTGCTCGAACTCCGGCAGCGTGACCTCCGACTCAATCACGGTGGCGTTGGCGCCGAGCGAGAGACCCTTCAGACGCTCGTCGATCTCGCCGAGCTTCACGCGGGCCTCCGCCTCGAATCCGAGCATCCAGCCCTCGGGGTAGTTCACCGGGCTCGTGTAGAGGAAGTTCTGCGGTGCGTTGAACTGGGCGTACTCGATGGGCCGTTCAATCGACTTGTAGAACGCCGAGCCGGAGAAGAGCCAGCCATCGAACGGCGTGTAGTCGACGCGCACGTCGTAGTTGCGGAGCGCGCTCATCCTCAGCTCCGGGTTTCCGATGAAGATCGGACCACCGAGGTAGTCCTGCTGCAGGATCGGCGTCAACTCGCGGAATGTCTGCCGCGCGACCGTCTCGGCGTAGTTGAGGCGCACCACGACCTGCTCGAGCGCCTGCCACTGCAGGCCGATCGCTGGCAGCGCGTCGCTCTGCGTGAAGTCGACGTCCGCGGCGCGAGGATCGGTCGAGAACGTGATCGGCGCAAGCGCGCCCGGCGGGAACCACGTCGCGCCGCTCTCGCCGAACACCCTCGTCTGCAGCCCGGTCGACTCGAGTCGCACGCCGCCGATCAGGTTGAATTGCTCGCCGAGCGGCATGTCGGCCATTAGGTAGAACGCACCGATCCGCTGCGTTCCGTCGTAGTCGACGTCGAACAGCGACTCGTTGATCGGATGGTTTTCGCTCGGGAACCGCGCGCTCCATGGATCGTCCCACGCGCCGACGTAGTCCTGCAGCGGGTCGCCTCCGTTGGAGAAGGTTTCCTGCCGGTACGAGCGTTCCGACGAATCGAGGAATACGCCGAACTTCGCGTAGCCGACGCGCTCGTTCTCAAGCGTGAACGGAAGCTTGAGATTCACGGCGCCCTGCGTGCTCGTCTCGGTGATCTTCTGCCAGATGTGCTGCGCCCAGCCAAGATTGATGTTCGCGGCCGGCCGCAGCGCGATCCAGAGGCCGGGCAGGCTCGGATCGACAAAGTCCGACGGCGGCAGCCAGAACGCCGAAAACTGGGTCTTGTCCGGCTGGTCGTAGACGGCCTCGCTGAGCGACATCCGCCAGTCGAGGACAGGTGAGCCGAAGAGTCCTGGCTCATCGGTGTCGTCGTCGCCGAACGCCAGCCGATGCTCGCCCTTCAGGATCGTGGACGCCGTCGTCGTCTCGGAGTAGGTCAGCGTCTCGAGCCTCTGGTACGGGGAGGCAAAGAGGAGATCCGTGTTCGCGGAACTCGAGGGGTTGGTCGGGTCGTACGGCGGAAGCGGACTCGGAATGAACCCGGTGAACGACCAGTCGAAGTCCGGGCCGGTGAAGTACTCCTTGCCGCGGGTGTTGGTCGCGAGCGTCGCTGAATTTGAAGCGAGCCGGCTGTAGAGAACGGTCGCGCCGACCTTGTGGTTCTCAGTCTCGATGCCGAACGAACCCAGCCCGCCCCACTGGACGCTCTCCGAGCCCTGCGTGACATCGAGCAGGCTCGACTGGAAGTCGAGCAGCCCCGGCGCTCCCTGCGAGTACTCCGGCACGGTCCCGTACACGGGATTGACGAACCACGAGTCCTCGATGCCATTGTCGTAGAACGATGAGTCGCGGTCGTAGAAGAAGCTCGCGAAGCCGCCGACCTTCACGTTCTCATCGACTTCCCACTTGCCGCCGCCGGACGCCGACCACTTGTAGTCAAGAGGCGAGCTCTCCGTCGTCGTGCCGATCGGATTCGGCCAACTCTGGCCGATGATGTCGTACGGGATGTCGCGGCCTTGGTTTGTGCCCCAGGCGCTGACCCCGCCGCCTGGCGAGTACGTCAGGAAGTCGTCGCGGAACGCCGACTGCGTGTTGAAGCTCGTTTGCGCCTTGATCTCGAAGGACGACTCCTCCGGAATGTCCTTGAGATCGATGTTGACGGCGCCGCCCGACGCATCGCCCTGCTGGTCGGGAGTGAACGTCTTGCTGACCTGGACGCTCTCGATGACGGCGGTCGGGAACTGGTCAAGTTGTACGGCACGGCGCTCGGCGTCTGCAGTCGGGAGTCGCACGCCGTCGAGCTGCGCGCTCACGTAGCGGTCGGGCAGGCCGCGGATGACCGCGTACTTGCCGTCCTGCACCGACGCGCCCGGGACGAGGAGAAGCGCAGCTGCCGCGTCGCCGGCACCAGCGCGACTGAGGATCTCAGCGCTCACCGAGTCGAGGAGCTGCGGACTCTCGAGGCGAAGCGTGAGCAGCGCCGCCTCGGTGCCGCCAAGCTCGATCTCCTCGACGACGAACTCGTCCATGTCCTCGAACTCGCCCGCAAGCGTGATTTCGAGATCGGTGCGAACGCCGGTCGAGACGATGACGTCGGTTCGCACCTGCCGGACGAAGCCGGGCTTTGCAATGACGATGGTGTAGCGGCCGTCCGGCAGCTCGAGGGCGAATCCGCCGGTCGCATCCGACGTCGCCTTCGCGCCCGTCTCGACGACCGTGATGGAGACGCCCTCCACGGGCCCGCCGAAGTCTCGATCGACGATCGAGCCGCCGAGAACTCCGGTGCTTTGCGCCTGCGCCACGTGCGCCGTGGTGACGCCGAGCGTCACGGCAAGGATGTGGGTTGCGTGCAGCATCTCGGCGGGACCTCTATCGAAGAGGGCGCACAGTAAAGACGCTCCACCCCGTCCGCGTAGCCTTCGTGTTCGTTCTGAATGAGCGATTGACTTGGGCCGTGTTGAGAACGTGCTAAGAAGCGCGATCGCGCGCACCAAATGCGCCTTCTCCGCTGCATCGGCCCGAAGCCACGGTACGCCGCGAGACGGCGTCCTCACAGAGCCTTGACCAAAGGTTCAATGAAGGCGTTCGCTCACCACGGATCGACGAGGCCGGCGCGAATCGCGCGAAGGCGTGACCACATCGCCTCGTCGGGCTCGACGCCCGCACGAGCCATCGACGCACACGTCTGCGCGAGATCCTCCGCACGCGGTCGTGCGTTCGGATTGCGCGCCCCCTCCTCGATCGCGCGCGCGAACACCGCTCGCGCACGCTCGGCGTCGCCGAGGTGCATGAACGCCTCGGCCACGCTGCACAGAGGCACGGCGCGGAACACGTCGGCAACCTGCGCGATCCCGGAATCGAACGCCGCGATCGCGGCGTCGAGTTCCGCGCGAGCGTTCTCGGTATCGCCGACATCGTGCTGCGTACGGGCAATCGCCGCCGTGATCTGCAGGAACGCGTCTGGCGTCCAGCGTGCGCCATCGCGCACGGAGATCGCGCGCCCGACGAGGGCCCGTGCCGCCTCGCGCGTGCCCTGCTCGACACGCACCCCTGCAAGCGCAAGGCACGCCCGAATCTGGATATCGCGCGCGACCTTGCCGGATGCCTTCGACAGCAGTTCCTCGATCCGCGACCAGCGCTTCTCGTCGCCAGCAGAGCGCCTGGCCACGTCGTCGCAGACCTGCAGCGCGTTCGCCACGAGATCGAAGTTCGCGGTCTCGATCATCTTCGCCGCGTCGTCGAGCATCGCATCGAGTTTCTCTGCCGATGCGGTCGCCGCGCGCACGGAGGCAACCTTGCCCTGCTCAGGCTCGCCGACGCCGCTCTCCAGCCTACGCGCCTCGTCGTCGTTTCCAAGCCACGCCTCTGCCTGTGCAAGCTTCACCATCACGCGCTCGCGCTGCCAGCGCTCGACGTTTCCGAGCGCCGCCTGTGCCTGTCGCGCAAACACAGCCGAAGCCTCGCGCCGGCCCGCCCGCGCGGCGTCGATCGCGAGCTCCGCAAGAACAGAACCCCGGCGCCAGCTGACGATCTGGTTTGCCATCGCGGCCGACTTGGTCGGCAACCCGACCTCAAGCGCCGCAAGCGCAACGATCTCCTGCACCCGGGATCGGTCGCGTTCATGCGGCTTCACGGGAATCGCCGCAGCGGCATCGAACCCGAGGTCGACGAGTTCCGTCTGAAACGCTGAAGCCGTCCGGGCCGCGTGCGCCGGCACGCGGTCAGGAGTTGCCTTCGCGGCATCGGGCGCTGTCGGCGGAACCGGGGGCGCCGCCTGACAGGCCAGGGCCTCGATGGAAGCCGATGATTCGCACAGCGCAATCGCGCACAAGACTGCGGTGATGGTTCTTCGCTGCATCGTCATTCGATCCCTCGGCGTCTTCTACCTCGGAGTTCAATCCGCAGCGCCACGCTCTTCGGAATGGCCCTGCGGAAAGGGCCTGATGGCGAAGGGATACTTCGCCATCAGGCCGGAAGTGCACTCAAGAGCTTCGCTCACCGATCATGCGTCATCACGGGCAGTTGCCCCACGCCGAGAGCAGGATGCCGAGATCCTCGGAGTCGGTCGTGCCATTGCCGCTGATGTCGCCGGACGCCGTGCCCCAGCCAGAGAGCAGCGTGCCGAGGTCCGCGCTGTCGACGACGTTGTCGTCGTTGAAGTCAGCGGGGCACGGAAGTGCCGTCGTCGGGCACTGGCCAGCGGTCGGATTCGTCATGCCGAAGGCATCGGCGGCGGTCCAATCGCAGAGCCAGTTCGTCGTCGGGCTGAACGCACCGCGGTAGGTCACCGGCGTGAAGAAGCCGTCGTTCGGGGCGGTGCCGACCGACGTCACCGCGTTGTTGGCGGCGCGCGGGTCGAGGTTGGTGACCGGGCTGATGCGGAGCGTCGAGGTCGGGCTTGCCGTCGGCCCGCGGGTGATGCTCACGATCGGCATGGCCTTCGAAGTCGCCGTGACGTTGTTGTTCGCCGCGTTGCGCACGCCACGGGCGTCGGCCTCGGTGTAGGCCGTGCCGAAGGTGTTGTTAAAGAACACGGAGTCCTTGATCTCGTTCAGGTTGCCGTCGACCTGCGCGGTGTAGAACGCGGCAGGATTCGCCGGGGCGTTCACGGTCGAGAAGACGTTGAACGCGGTGGTCCAGGTGTTCGCCCACGCCAGGGTGCCATTGAAGCCGTAGCCTGAGCCGCCGTCGCCGTCGACGTTGTCGTTCTGCACGAGGCGCTCGCCGAGGTCCATGAAGATCGACTGGCGCACCTGGAGGCGCGCACCGTCGCGGTAGGCGATGCCGTGATCGCAGCCGTTCGCGCCGGTCGTACCCCTATCGCCGATGACCGTGAGGTTGTAGAGCACCGCGGTCGTGACGGGCTGGAAGTCCGAATTCTCGGCGCCGTCAAACTCGAGCGCGTTGTCGCCCACGCCCGAGCCCTGTGCGGCGGGGAGCGAGTAGCCCTGCACGATCAGGCCGAACTGGCCCTTGCCACGCCAGCCCTGGTCGATGTCGAAGCTGTCGTCGCCGATGTTCCAGATCGAGAAGTTCTTGAGGTTGACCGTGCCGCCCCAGATCTCGATGCCGTCGTCGACGTTGTTCATGATCTCGAGGTTCTCGATCACCGTGCCGCGGCCGATGCCGCCGAGCGACAGGCCGTTGAGCTCGTTGTTGAGGCCGATCACCCTGCCGCCGTAGCGGAGCGAAACGTACTTCAGCGAGCCGCTGTTGTCGTCATCGTTCCCGCCGCCGTAGATCACGCGGACGTCGGAGACGGTCGCGCCCGTCAACCCCTCCATGATCGCGATGTTGTTCGCATTCGGAGCGGCGGTGTTCGTCGTAACCGCGTTCTCTGAGATGTAGGCGCGACCCATGATGGTGATGTTGCCCCACTCGTTCGCGGAGACGCGCCAGGAACCCGTCTTCGGGTTGCCCGCGGTCCACGTGGCGACGTCGGCCTCGCTCGTGAAGATGATCGGCTCGGCCTGGGTGCCCTCGGCGACGATGCGCGCGCCCTGGCAAATCGCAAGGCTTCCGCCATCGGCCACGCGGCTCGCGATCAAGGTGCCCGGCTCGATGGTCAGCGTCGCGCCAGCGCGCACATAGACCTGACCCTGCAGCTTGTAGACGTTGTTCTTGGTCCACGTCGTCGAGGTGGTGATTTCGCCGCTGACGTTGACATCGGCCGCGTTGGCGGCGCCGACGGCGAGCAGGCTCACGCCCGCGGTCGCCATCATCATGCACAGGTTGCTCTTCATGGTCGATCCTTCTCTTGAGTTCTTTCGGGACTGGCAGACGACTCCCAAGTCGACCGCCGCGATCTGGACAGGCAGAAATTACTGCTCGCTCCGACACGCCCCGCTAAGAGCCTCTTTGACTTCCAACAGCGTTCTGTTTGGATCGTGTCAAGAGGCTCCGCAATCGCGGGAACGGTCTCGGCAGGGGGAAGATGCGCGGCAGGTGTGCGGGTCGCGTGTGCGCTGCGTGCGGTGTCGGTGAGAGTCGCGTGTGGAAATGCCGGAAATGAAGGCACTTCCAATCCGCGCCCTCGCGGTACCGTGCACCGATGCAACTGCTCTCCATCGTCGCATGCGCCCTGCTCGCCCCGTTCGCGGCGGTCGCCTCCGCGGTCGCCTCCGACGCCGTGCCCCTGTTCAACGGAAAGGATCTCTCAGGCTGGATCGACGTGAACACGTCCGCGTCGACATGGTCCGTCGCGAAGGACGAGACGGGCACGCCGATCATCAAGTGCACTGGCATTCCCATCGGCCTTCTCCGCACCGAGAAGCCCTATGAGAACTTCGTCCTCGAGTTCGAGTGGAAGCATCTCTCCGAAACCGGCAACGCGGGGCTCTTCGTGTGGAGCGACCCCTACTGCGCGAAGGGCGTCCCTTTCTCGCGCTCGATCGAGGTGCAGATCATGCTGACGCCCGACAACGTCGATGCGCAGGGCCGCACGATGTACACGGGACACGGCGACATCTTCTCGATCTGGGGCGCGCGCATGAAGCCGGATCGCCCGCACCCGGGCGGCTGGGAGCGCTGCCTTCCGAGCGCACGAACGACGAAGGGCCGGGGCGAATGGAACCACTACAAGGTGACCTGCAACAACGGCACGATCAAGCTCGAGGTGAACGGCACCGAGGTGTCGGGCGCGTCTGAGGCGAGCCCGCGCAAGGGCTACATCTGCCTTGAGAGCGAGGGCTCGGAGATCTGGTTCCGGAACCTGAGGATCACGGAGCTTCCCCCCGCATCACCCGCGCTCTCTTCGGAGATGACCGCCGATCTCGCAGCGGCCGGCATGAGGCCGATGTTCGACGCGCTGGTGATGCAGGGCTGGAAGGAAGGCTCCGAGCGCGGCGAGGCGACCCCGAAGCACTGGACCGTCTCAAACGGCGTCGTGCGCTTCGACGGCAAGGGCAGCAATCTCTGGAGCGACGCAAGCTACGGCGACTTCGAGATGATCTGCGACTGGCGCTGGACCGAGGAGCACCAGGGAAAGATGCAGCGGCCCGTGATCGGTCCGGACGGCAAGGCCGTGAAGAACGCCGACGGCACCGACAAGACCGTGGAGGTCGAGGAGCGCGACAGCGGCATCTACCTGCGCGGCAGTTCCAAGAGTCAGGTGAACATCTGGTCGTGGCCGGTCGGCTCCGGTGAAGTCTGGGGCTACCGCACCGACCCGTCGATGCCCGCAGACGTCCGAGCGGCCGTGACGCCAAAGATGCCGGCAGACGCACCCATCGGCCAGTGGAACCGCTTCCGGATCCGCATGGTCGGCGAGACGCTCAACGTCTGGCTCAACGGCAAGCACGTCATTGTCGACGCGCGTCTGCCTGGCGTCGCCAGGCAGGGCCCGATCGCGCTCCAGAGCCACGGCTGCCCAATCGAGTTCTACAACGTCATGATCCAGCGGCTCGACTGACCTCCGGTCGTGCGACCCTTCTCTACGCGCAACGCAAAGGGCCCCGGCGTGTGCCGGGGCCCTGCTTTTCAACATGGATGGCAACTGCACGCGCCCGAATCACTCGGCGGCGGCTTCCTCGCGGTGCTGCATTTGGGCCTTGAGGCGCTGCAGGATCGACGAGTGCATCTGGCTCACGCGGCTCTCAGAAAGATCGAGCGTAGAGCCGATCTCCTTCATCGTCATCTCCTCGTAATAGTAGAGGATCACGATGAGACGCTCGGCGCGCGAGAGGCCCTTGGTGATGAGCGCCTGCAGGTCCTGCTTCTGGACGGCCTGCAGCGGGTTCTCCTGACGGCCATCCTCGACGACGTCGATCTCGCGCACATCCTTCGAACTGTCCGTCTCGAAGCACTTGCGGGTGAGGCTCACCATCGAGACGGGCCGCGAATCCTTCTGGAGCTTCTCGAACTCATCTCCCGAGACGTTGAGCCGCTTCGCGACCTCGTCTTCGGTCGGACGCGAGCCGGTCTCCATTTCGATCGACTTGCGGACCTTCTCGACCTTGGCGGTGCGGCTGCGCACGAGGCGCGGCACCCAGTCCATCGAGCGCAGCTCGTCGAACATGGCGCCACGGATGCGCTGCGTGCAGAAGGTCTCGAACTTCACGCCGCGGTCGGGGTCGAAGGAATCGACTGCATCCATCAGGCCGAAGGCGCCGGCGCTCTTGAGATCATTGATCTCGACCTCGCTCGGAAGACGCTTGTGAAGACGTTCGGCCGCGTAGGCGACAAGGTCGAGGTGGCGTGCGATGAGGAAGTTGCGGACCTCGGTGGTTGGCGTCGCGCGGTACTCGCGCCAGACCTGCTCGATCGGGCGCTCGGCCAGCGGAAGCGGCTTCGGTGGCGCCTTCGCAGCGCGCGTCGCTGCGGCGGCGGATGCCGTCGCCTTCGCGATTGCCCGCACGGTCACGGGCTTCGAAACGCGCGGACTGTCGCCAGCGACGGACTTCGCCGCCTCCGGAGCGACATCCAGAGCGGAATCTCGGGCAACATCTTTCGACGTTCCCTTCGCCTTCGCGCCGGGTGCGGCGACGACGGTCGTTCGGCTGCGCTTGGTCACGGCAGACCCGCCCGCCTTTGCAGCGGTCTTGGTCGCGGCGCGCGCCTCTGACTTCTGGGTTGCAGAGCGCAGCTCCGACCTCTGGGTCGATGCGCGCTCCGTGACTCCCCCACTTCGAGCCGAGGACCTTGCGGACCCGGTCGACTGCTTGGCGCTCGTGCTGACGGTTGATGCGATGACTTGATCTCGTACGGTCCTGGACATTCGGTCGGCTCCTTGACCAGTCGTCCTCTGTTCTCGATCTGCGCCAGACACGATGCCGGCGCAGCGCGACCACCTCTCCTCAGCCGTCACGTTGACGTGACGGAGGGAAACCTTCCAGCGACCCGTTCTCCAGACGGGGCGCCAGCGCGCGGGTGTTCGCCAAAGACGATGGAGGCAAAGGTCTGGCCGTTCCGAACCACGCCAACGCGCGGCACTGACAGCCGACTCAAGCGAATCCATTCGCCTTCGGACGCGCACTCCGCGCGACCTTCCTAGCGGGGCAAACCACTGGCCTCCGCGTGACCCGCGAGTCACCCACGAGATTCGCTCAGTACCGGAAGATTCCAGCACAGGCGAACATCACGAATGCGCCCTCGGCGCCCTGTCGAAACATCCATGTCCCGACGAGGCGACGTCAGTATAACGAGAATCAATGACGCGCAAGTGGCTTTCGCATCACGCCGCATTCTTTTCTTCATTCAATCCGGAGTCGACGTCGTCGGACCCGTCGATCGGCAATCTTCGCCGTGCTCCGCGCTCTTCGACCGCACCAAGCGCCTCTTCGTCGAGCACCTCGACGCCTTCGAGCGCGCTGCGGCCCGCGGAATTCGCCTCGAGCGCCTTCGCGTCTTCCTCGACGATCGACTCGATGCGGGCGACTTCCTGATCCACGATCCATCCACAGATCAGTCCGATGAGGAATCCCCCCGCAAATCCGCACAGAAGCGCGATGAGCGCGCGCGAGAGGACGACGTCGAGCGGGTTACTCGACATCCCGCCGACGAGGCTCGCCACGGCAAACGCCGCGAAGCCGGTGCAACCGGCGATCGCCTGCGGAATGGGAACCCTGGGAGTGGGCTTGTGGAGCGCCATCGTCAACCGACCTTCTCTGCAAGAGCCGTGCCACAGCGAACGACGTCACCATCGGCAAGGCTTGCCGGGTGGATTGAGGATTGGGCGCGCCCTGCATGCGGGCGACCGGACCTTTGCGGGCGCCCTCAGCGTCGCGAAAGGATGGCGGAGAGCCGGGCGAGGAATCCCGCGCGCGCCTCGGCGAGGTTCGCGCTGTCCCGCGCTCCGCTCTCGTCGCCTGCAAGCACCTGCGCCACGCGCCGGATTGCGCGGGATGCGGGCGCGTCGGGCGCGCCAATGAGCAGTGGCTCGCGACGCCGGACCGCCTTCGGCACGGCCTGGTCGTAGGGAACGGAACCGCCATAGGCGATGCGAACGTTGAGAAACGCCCGGCAGACGCGGTCCATGCGCGCGTGGACAAGCTTGCCCTCATCGGGGTTCATCGCCATGTTGACGACGAGGAGTATGCCCTCGCGCACGCCGCGCGCCACGAGCGTCTTGATGGCACCGTACGCGTCGGCGATCGCCGTCGGTTCGGGAGTCGTCGCCACGAGCACGGTGTGCGCGGCCGCCGCAAACGCCATGGAGTTCGTTCCGATTCCAGCGCCGGTATCGACGATCAGCACATCCACCGAACGCTCGAGCTGGACGAGTTGCTCGAGCACGCTGCGTCGCTGCAACTGTCCCATGTCCGCGAGCCGAGAGACGCCGGACGCGCCTGGGATCAGTCGGAATCCGCCCGGGGCGCTCACCGCGACCTCGTCGATCGTCGCGTCGCCGGTCAACACGTCCTCGAGCGTCGCGCGCGGCGTCAGTCCGCAGAGGACATCGGCGTTCGCGAGGCCGAGGTCGGCGTCGAGAAGCGCCACGCGCTTTCCCTGCGCCGCAAACGCGGCCGCGAGGTTCACGGCGAGATTCGTCTTGCCGACGCCGCCCTTGCCGCTCGACACGGCGATGGCCCGCGCCAGCCGCACGGGACGCACGCTGGCGCGCGCGCCCTCAGGTCCGACGCTCATCTCGGACACCAGCGGCGCGGCGCTCGATGCGCCATTCGTCATGCCGTTGCCGACGGCGCGCTGCGCGGCCACGCCGTTCGCAGAGGGCATCGCCACAAGCCGCCGCAGACGATCGGCCTGGTCTTGCGAAAGCGCGCGCTCCGATGTCGTGCTCTTGTGCATCAACGAACCTCATGACCCATCACGAGCTCGGCCAGCCGACGGCTGCGACCGATCTCGATGTGCTCGGGAACTTCCTGTCCATGCGTGAAGAAGCTCACGCGCTTGCCAAGCCGCTCGACAAGAGAGATGAGCGTACCGAAAGTGGCCGCTTCATCAAGTTTGGTCAGGATCAGTTTGTCGACTCCGAGCGCGCCGAAGGCCTCCGCCTCGCGGGTCAGCGTCCGCGCGCCGGCCGTGGCCGAGAGCACGAGATGCGTCTCGTCGGGCTGTGCCGCCTTGAGGAACGCCCGCAGTTCGGAAAGCTTCATGCGATCGTTCTGGCTGCGCCCGGCCGTGTCGATCAGGATCACGTCGACCGAATGCTCGGCCTGCAGCGCCTCGCATGCTTCCGCCGCGTCCGCGGGAGACGCGGCGATCTCGACGGGAACCTCGAGGATCTCAGCGTAGGTGCGCAACTGATCGACGGCGGCGATGCGGTAGGTGTCGGCCGCGACGATGCCGACCGAAAGTCCTTGCTTCAGTTTGAGTTGCGCAGCGAGCTTCGCAAGCGTCGTCGTCTTGCCGACGCCCGTTGGGCCCACGAAGGCGATCCTCCGGGCACCTGAGCGGCCCGCGACAATTCGTCCTCCAAACGCGATCGAACCATCGGCCGATTCCTCGGGAAGCAGCGCAGCGATCCTGCGCTCAACGGCCTCACGCACCACGCGCTCGGAGGGAGTCGCGCCGGCATCGACCGCGGCGCTGAGTTCAGCGCGCACGTCGCGCATGATGCGGTCGGCGAGATCCCCTGCGACCTCCTGCTCGATCAGCCGCGCGTACATCGTCTCGAGGCAGCCGCCGAGCGGGTCGGGCTGCGCGGCTGGCGCTCGTGCCGGCGCGGCAGCTGCCGGGCTGCGGGAAGGGAGCGCGTCGATGGCGCGTTCGATGGAGCGGTCGATGGAGCGGTCGATGGAGCGTTCCGCTGCGCCGGCCGACGCCGGCGCTCCCGCGGCCATGTCGCCCGACAGCACGCGGTCGACGAACTGCGAGATCACGCTGAGTTCGTCGGCGGGCTGCGCGGATGGAGCGGCGGAAATCCGAGCCCGTTCGACCACCGGATGGAACTCGGCCGCGCGGGAGTCGGCCGGGCGGGAGTCCCCCACTGGCACTGCGAATCGGGCCAGCCCCGCCGCGCCTCCGGAATCGCGGTCGGCGTGCGTCCCAAGCATCGTCGCCTTCGGCTCGACGAGCGATGTAGGCACGGTCGCGGCGGCCGGCGGCTGCTGCGGATACGCCGTGGTCGGCACGAATCCCGACGCTGACGACGGCGGCACGCTCGGGCCCACGCCGACGCCTGCAGTGCCCGAGGCGGCGCGCGAGGCTGCGACCGCTTGACGAGGACCTTGAACAGGACTTTGAACAGGACTTTGAACAGGACTTTGACCAGCAATTCGACCAGCACCTTGACCAGCACCTTGACCAGCATTCCCGCTGGCGCCGGAGGTCTGCGTCGCGACCGGCTTCGAGACAAGGATGAACCGCTGGGCGACCGGCTCGGCCCCCGGGAGTGGATGCGTGAGAACCGGCACGCTTGCGGCGGCCTGTTGTGTCGCGCGCTCGTTGGCTGATGCAGACGCTGATGCAGACGCTGATGCAGACACTGATGCAGACACTGATGCAGACGCTGAGGGCTGCCCAAAGCCCTGCTTCTCGAGCTGCACCGAGAGCGCCTGCGCCAGCCGCTTGGTCTTCTCGCGCTCAACGTCAAGATCAAATGGCGCGTCTGTGGAGCTTGAGGAGGCGTTTGCGGAGGCGCGCGCGGAAACGGCCGGGAGCGGCGAGGTGGCCGGGCGCGGCGGGGCGTCTGACTCCGACCGATACGCGCGCATCGCCGCTGAGGCGCGGATTGACTCGCTTCCGCTCCGCTGCGCTGTCGGCATCGCCGCCGGTGCAGACTCCGCGCGACGCGTCGGTTCACCGGAAAGTTCGACGCTCTCGCGCTGGAAATCCGCGGCGCGCGCAGCCGTGATCTCGCAGACCTTCTTCCGTCCGAATCCCAGGAATCCCCCGCGCTCGAATGTCCTTGTGTGCAGAATCACAGCATCGGCGCCCAGGTCGTGCTTGACCGTCGCCAGCGCCTCCGCCATGGTCCACGCTCGATAGGTCCTGAGTTTCATGCCGGTGCCCTCCTAGCACGCCTCGCACGCCTCGCGCGTCATGCACGCCTCGCGCGCACGCCGCCGCGGAGACCCGCAGCGGCGCCACAAACATCCGCGCGGGACTCCGCCCGCGTCACGCACACGCCCCCGCCGCTCCGTGCGCAGCGGTTGAACGAAGCGCACCGGCGGAGAAGCCCCGCAGGAACCGATTGTTTCGACGGCTATGCGCCGCCTGATGCCGGAACCGCGCCACTAGGCGGCGCCCGCCACGGATGTCGCCGCAGCACCTGCGCCTGCCGAAAGTTGCACGAGCCCGACGCTCTCCACATCGGTCCCACGGACGACCTCGTTGTACCCGAGAACAGCAACCTCCGCAATGTGGGGATCGAGTATCTGCCGGACCTGCGCGCGGACCGAAGGCGAGGCGAGCACGACCACCCTCCGGCCCTGCTCGACGAGGGGCCGAGCGCTCTCCGCGACGGCGCGCGCGATCCGATTGGCGAGGGCCGGCGGAATGGTGAAGGTCGTTCCAGACGGGTTGCGGTCGATGTAGCCGGAGATCACGTCCTCGAGCGCCGGATCCATCGTCACGCAGCGCAGGCGCGAGCGTCCGCGCTCGTCGATCTCGCTGTATTGCGCGCAGATCGCTCGTCGCAGTCCGTTGCGCACATACTCGACGAGGACATCGTGGTCCTTGGTGTGCGGCGCCCACTCCGCAAGCGTCTCGACGATGGTCTCGAGATCGCGGATGGCGACGCGCTCGCGCAGCAACGCCTGCAGGATCTTCTGAAGGTCGCCCGGTCGCACGATCGAGGGAATGATGTCCTCGACGAGCTTCGGTGTCTTCTGCTTCAGCTGGGCGATGAGGTTCGAGACCTCCTCGCGGGTCAGCAGTTCCTCGGCGTGCCGCTTCACGACCTCCGCGAGGTGGGTCGCGAGCACGCTGCTCGCGTCCACCACGGTCCAGTTCGAGCTCTCCGCCTTCTCGCGCAGTCCACGCTCGATCCAGATGGCATCAAGACCGAAAGCGGGCTCCTTGGTGCGAATCCCGTCGATCGCGCCGTGCGCCATCCCCGAGTCCATCGCCATCAAGAGGGTCGGGTAGACGGTGCCCGAGGCAACGACCGCGCCGCGGATCTTGACGCGGTAGTCGTTCGGCTCGATCTGCATGTTGTCGCGGATGCGCACGGACGGCATCACGAGGCCGAGGTCGACCGCCAGTTGCCGGCGGATTCCCGAGATGCGGTCGAGCAGGTCGCCGCCCCGCGAGCTGTCGACAAGGCCGACAAGCGCGTAACCGACCTCGAGCTCGAGCGTGTCAACCGTGAGCAGTTCCTCGACCTTGGGGGGCTCGGGCGGCTTCGCGGACGCCTCGCGGCGGGCCCGATCGACCTCGTTCGTCGCTTCCTTGCGCTTCTGCCACTGCATCGCATAGGCGATGCCGGCGAGGAGCAATGCCCCGCCGATCAGCGGAATTGCGGGCAGCGGCGTGAACGAAAGGAGGAACAGGAATCCCGCGATCAGGTAGAGGGCCCACGGCTGCGACGCGAGCTGGTTCGGGATTTCCTCGCCGACCGTCTTGCCGCCGCCAGCGCGGGCGACGATGAGGCCGGCCGCGATCGCCACGAGGAAGGCCGGCAGCTGCGAGGCAAGGCCGTCGCCGATCGCGAGCAGCATGAAGGTCTTCATGGCGTCGGTCGCGCTCCAACCAAGCTGGAACTTGGCGATGGCGAAGCCGCCGACGATGTTGATGATCGTGATGATGATGCCGGCGATCGCATCGCCGCGGACGAACTTCGAGGCGCCGTCCATCGCACCGTAGAAATCCGCCTCGCGCGAGATCTCCTCGCGGCGCGCCCGCGCGTCCTTGTCGGTAATGACACCAGCCGAGAGGTCGGCGTCGATCGCCATCTGCTTGCCGGGCATCGCGTCGAGCGTGAACCGAGCGGCGACCTCGGACATGCGCGTCGCGCCCTTCGTGATGACCACGAACTGCACGATCACGAGGATGATGAAGATGATCGTTCCGACGATCGCGTTCGAGCCGGCGACAAAGTTCGCGAACGCCGCGATCACGTGGCCCGCCGCGCTTGTCGCGGTCGCCGGGTCCTTCGATTCGATCGAGAGGATGAGACGCGTCGTCGCGACGTTCAGCACCAGGCGGAAGAGCGTGGTGCCGAGCAGAAGCGCGGGAAAGACGCTGAATTCAAGCGGCTTCCGCATGTAGATCGTCGTCATCAGGATGATGGCGCCGATCGCGATGTTCACGCAGATCAGGAGGTCGAGCACCATCGCGGGGAGCGGGACGACCAGCACTCCAACGAGCGCGAGGAACGAGATCGGCACGATGAGGTGCCGGTACTTCGCCACTGCGTGGAAGATCCGCGGGATTCCGTCACCTGATGCTGCAATCGCGTCCGACATGTGTTTCCTTCGTGGTTCGCAGCCCAATCCGCGCCGTGCCCCGGTTCACTCCGTGCCCCGGTTCACGCGACCTTCTTCCCCTTCAGTCGATACACATACGCCAGGATCTCGGCCACCGCCGTGTAGTGATCCGGCGGAATCTCCTGCCCCACCTTCGCCCGGGCGAAGAGCGCGCGCGCCAGCGGCTTGCGCTCGACGATCGGGATTCCATGCTTATTCGCGATCTGCCTGATGCGGAGCGCGATCTCGTCGGCGCCCATGGCGACGATCTTCGGAGCCTTCATGGAAGCGGCGTCGTACTGGATCGCGACCGAGATGTGCTCGGGGTTCGTCACCACGACGTCGGCCTTCGGCACCGAGGTCTGGAGCCGCTGGGTGGCAAGCTGCCGGGCCACCTGCATGCGGCGCCGCTTCACCTCGGGATCGCCGTCGGACTCCTTGAACTCTTCCTTCACCTGCTGCTTCGTCATGCGCAGGTCGCGCTCGTGCTTGAACCGCTGCAGCGCGTAGTCGAGGATCCCGAGGACGAGGAGCGCGGCACCCGCCTGCAGCGCCAGCGTCAGTCCGAGCGAACCGAGCTCCTCGAAGGCCCGCAGGAGCCCCACTTCGGGCAGCGCCGCGATGTGCGGCAGGATGCCGCTTCCAAAGCTCCACGCGATCCACGCCACCACGACCACCTTCAGCACGTCCATCGTGGTCTTGATGACGCCCTGCATCCCGAAGATGCGGCCGAAGCCGCTGATCGGGTTCAGCCGCTCGAACTTCGGCTCGAGCACCTTGGTCGACACCATGAAACCGATCTGCCAGAGATGCGAGAGGATCGCGATGACCGTCGCGCCGAGGATGATCGGCGTCGCCGACAGCGCGCCCTCGACGAATGGCGGCACGAGGATCTCCGCGACTTCCTCGGGCCGAATGCCGCTGGCGAGGTGATCGCCGACGAGCGACTTCTCGAGAAGAGACGCCAGCATGCCGAGGAGCGGCTTGATGCCGGCGGCGAGCACCAGCACCGCGCCGAGCAGCAGGATCGCGCTCGAAGCGTCCATCGAGCGGGCGATGTTGCCCTCGTCGCGCGCCTCGCGACGCTTCTTCGGCGTCGCATCTTCCGTTCGTTCGCCCATATCCTCAGACATGGAGGGCCCTCCACGCGAGGCGTGCGGACGGGACGGTGCGAGCGATGGTCATGAGCCCCCCCCCGCGACGAGCATCGACTCCAGCACACCGGAGGTTCCATCGACCAGCACCTCGTCGATCGCGGCAAGCGATGCGACGATGACGATGAGCCCGAGCACGATGCGCACAGGGAAGCCGACCGAGAGGATGTTCAGCGCAGGCACGCTCTTCGAGAGGTAGCCGGTCACCACGGTCTCGAGACAGACGATCGCAAGAAGCGGCATCGCCACCCGAAGCCCGAGTTCGCAGGCCGCGCTCATGGCGCCCGTGAAGATCGCAAGCGGCGATGTTCCCGACGCGCCCGTGAGCATGGCGGGCACGGCTCCCGCGGGCAAGCTGACGAAGCTCGTGGCCGTGACCGAGACGACCGTCTCCAGCCCTCCGAGCGACAGAAATATCGCCAGCGCGAGGAAGAAGAAGATCTGCTCGAGCGAATCGGATTCCTCGCCGATCGCCGGGTTGTAGAAGCGCGCGAACCCGAGGCCGATCTGCTGGCCCATGGTCAGGCCGCCGAACTGCGCCGCAAGCAGTGGCATCGAGGCAATGAATCCGATGAAAACCCCGATACCGAACTCGAGCAGGATCATCGGGAACGCCATGCCCAGCGTCATGGTCGAGGGCAGCGTCGCGGAGGCGGCGGCCGTCGGATAGATCGCGAGCCCGAGCGCGGCCACCAGCAGCGCCTTGATGCGCATCGGAATCGACGACGACGAGAGGAGCGGCCCCTGCACGGCAAGACCCGACACGCGCGCCACCACCATGACGGCGGGCACGAGGTGCTGGGAGAGTGCTTCGAGCGCTTGCATGCTGGGCCGGAGGACTCAGGTGCCGCTGACCGGTGACCATGCGAACATCTCCGCCGAGAATTCCATCATCTTGATGGTGATCCACGAGAGGAGCGCGATCGTCGCCGCGACCATGGCGATGATCTTCGGCACGAAGACGAGCGTCTGCTCCTGGATCTGGGTCACGGCCTGCAGCACGCTGACCACAAGGCCGACGACCAGTCCGACCACGAGGATCGGGGCGCTGATCAGGAGCATGAGCATGAACGCGTCGCGGACGACGTCGATCGCCTCGAGATCCACTAGGTACCTCCGAGCGGCGCCATCACGCCATGAAGCAGTGAGCCAACGACCAGCGTCCATCCGTCGACAAGGACGAAGAGCAGCAACTTGAACGGAAGCGACACGAGGACGGGCGGCAGCATCATCATGCCCATCGAGACGAGCAGGCTCGAGATCACCATGTCGATCACGAGGAATGGCAGATAGATGCGGAATCCGATGAGGAACGCGGTCTTGAGCTCGGAGATCACGAAGGCGGGGACCAGCGTCAGCATGTCGACGTCGCGCTCCCAGGTGAGTTCATCGGGCGAGGTGACGTCGACGCCCCGGTGCTCGAGCAGCATCAGCACCGTGGGCACGTTTCCGGTGGCCTCGATCTGCGCGATCATGAACTCGCGCAGCGGACGCTTCGCGCCGTCCCATGCGACGAGCTGGTCCTTCTGCTCGCCGCGCGCATACGGGCCGAGGCCCTCTTCCCACATGCGGGTGAAGGTCGGCCCCATCGCGACGGCGCTGAGAAGAACGGAGAGTCCCACGATCACCTGCGACGGAGGCAGGGTCTGCGTGCCGAGCGCCTGTCGGAGCAGGCCGAGCACGACCACCATGCGGGTGAAGCACGTGCAGAGAATGAGGATCGACGGCGCGATCGTCAGGACCGTCATCAGCAGCAGGATGTTGAGCGCGGCGCTCAGCCCGCCTTCGAACCCGGGCACGTTGCGCGACGCGTCCTCAAGCACCCCGATGGGGTTGATCGTGTCGAGCGCGGGCGCGGTCTGCGCGAGGAGTTCGGTCATCGCACGACCTCACGGCGACGGGTCAGGTCGATGGTCTCGATCTCGGCGCCGCGCGCGGCGGGCGGCAGCGACGAGCGGAACTCTGGCTTCTGCGCACGGCCACGCTGGACCGACTTGCGATCGGCGAGCGCGGGCGACTCGAACTCCTTCTCGGATCCGCGGAGAAGCGCGTCGAAGCTGAACTGCTCGGTGCCGCGCGAGCCGGCCTCGCAGCGCGCGAGGAGATCCGCGACCTCCGCGGGCGAGGTGAACTCGCTGAGCGTCTGGATGCCCTGCGCGCTCTGGTGCGTGACGAGCACGCGCCGGCCGACCTTGATGAGCACGATGTGATGGCCGCGCGCGAACGGATAGCGCGCCAGCACCTCGACGACGCCGGACGGGCGCTTCCCGCCTCCAAGCGTGCCACCAAAGCGCTTGACGGCGGCACGCGCAAGGAAGATGACTCCGATGGTTCCCGCAAGCGCAAGCGCCGTCGGCACGACTTGACCGCTCCACGTGCTGGAATCCTCGGCGCCTGCGCCGAGCGAACGACCGGGCCGCTGCGCGGCAACCGCGCCGACGGCGGGGTCGGCGGAGGACGCGCCGGCCTCCGCCTCGCCGGACTTGCCCTCGCCGGACTTGGCCTCGCCGGACTGCGACGCCGAGGTCTTGCCCAGCGCGCGCCCCTCAGTCGACGCACGTCGCGCGGCGGGAATCGGGGTGCCGGGCTCGATTTCGGTTGGGATCACCACGCCATCGCGGCGCGCGGACTGCTCGGCGCCGACGGAGGTGATCTCCATCACGCCGCCCCTGCCGAGTTCCTCTGGCGTTCGATCCTCAGGCGATCGAGCATCGTTGCGGGGCGCATTCTGCCTTGCCGCCGGAGCGGGAGAACCAGCGTCGACCGGCGTGTTCGAGCTCGCGCCAGACGCCTGCGCATGCGCGGCGGAAGCGACGAGTCCGATCGCACATGCGGCGAGCAGCGCAGCAGCGATGCGGCTGGGCCGGCGTGGGCCGAGCGTGTGGCCGAAACTGGGGCAACCGCCGCAATCAGTCCGGGTCGGACAAATTCTCAGGTTCTGCATGTGCCATCCTGGCAAGTTGTCCCAGGCTCCGCCCGGGGTTCGCGATCCACTCGTGCAAGGCGCGGCTGCGAACGAAGGCCACGCCCGACCTGTCCGTGATGTCCGTCCACGCACCGCACGCCAAGCGCCGGCCCGCGGGCTTGAAATCCCCGCTAGCTCTCGAACGGTTCAAGGATTTCGCTCACACGGACACAGAAGTTCTCGTTCAGCACGAGCACCTCTCCGCGCGCGATGCGCCGACCGTTGACGTAGATGTCGACGGGGTCGCCTGCAGCCTTGTCGAGCTCGACCACCGAATCAGGGTTCAGCTTGAGGACGTCCTCGACAAGCATCTTGGTGCGTCCAAGTTCGATCCGAACCTGGAGCGAGACGTCGCCGAGCACGCCGATTCCGCTCTGGTCGGTCGAATGCGGGCCGACCTGCGCGAAGTCGGGAAGCCCGATGGGCGAGGCCGACTTTCCATCGGGTGCTGTGGTTTCGCTGGGATCCGCCATGTCGAGGTCCATGCAGGCTCCGCCTGCGGTCGCTCAGTGCAGCCGGGAAGCCACGGCCAACGTGGATTCCCGAGTCCGCGCCGACGAGCATCCTGCCCGTCGTGCCGCGCGGCTTCCGTTGATCGGCCGCGCAAGCCTTGCGCCTGCAGAGAATCGTCGAGGCAGCCTCGGCCTTTCGCGCGCAGTTCCTGCGCGCCGGGCCGGGCGGACCGCCGGGGCGGCGCCGGAGGGGCGTCAGCGGTTGATGCGGATGCCTGTGCCAACCACCAGGACGCAGCGGTCGATGGTCGTCTTGCCGTCGGTCGACTTGTGGTCGAAGCGCTCGCGGAGCACCGATTCGACGCGGCGGGTCAGCGTCTCGAAGAGCGGCTCCTGGAAGTGGGTCGGCTCGGCGGTGCGCCAAATGCCGCCAATCTGCGCGCGGATCTCGTTCTTGCTGCGCTCGATCTCGTCCTTGACCCACGACTCGTCCTTCTTGCGGACCTTGACGTAGACCTCGGTTTCGTACAGATAGCTAATGCCCGTCCGGTCGTTGACCAGCCGATCATCGAGCACCAGGAGCTCCACGAGCTTGTCGTCCTCGGGGTTCGAGACCACCACGGGCTCGGACGCCTCGACGTGCTTCGGGGCTCCACGCGCGAACACGAAGAAGAGGATTCCGCCTTCGATTCCGAGGAGCGCCAGGACGACGACGATGAACTTGAGGCCGCCCGACTTCTTCGCCGGGGCTGCTTCGCCACCTTCTGCCTTGCCTTCGGACTTCGCTTCCTTCTTGTCGGCCATGGATGCAACCTCCCGCACCAGACATGCGGGGCGCCCATCCGCGACGGGCACTCCCTGCCCTGCAAGGATCGGCTGCCCCGGTGGGCGTCTTGAGCGCGACCGCGACTATTTGCGGACGCACCGGGATGCCCTCTCGAGGCTCCCGAGCGGTCGCGGGGGCTCGAGCGAGGGCCGGAGATCCGGGCCCAAACATCAGCCGACGACGGGATCGAGCACGCGCAACGGCCGATCCCGAAGGCCGATCGCGAGTTCCTGCGTGGCCGAGAAGCCCGCCGGATCGCCGTCGACCTGCACAAGCGCGGGGGCGCTCAACTCGATGCGGATCTCGCGGCCTCGGCGCTCGCGAAGCGACGGGTGGCTCCGGTGGAGGCCGGTCCAGAGCAGCGGAACCCACGCAGCGAGCGACCATGCGGAGTCGGCGGGAAGGAACACGGCATCGAGGAACCCATCGTCGGGCACAGCGGCTGCGGCCGGGTTCAGCTTCCCGCCGTAGTTCGGAAGATTGCCGACGACCACCATGCCCGGCCCAAGTTCCTCGCGCTCGCCGTCGATCGTCCACGTGATTCCAGGCGGGCGCCACCTGTTCCAGCATGCCGCGATGGGAGCGGCGTAACTCAGGTGCGAAATCGCGCCGGTTCGGCGGGCGGCCAGCGCGTGCACCACGTCGGCGTCGAACCCGATGCCCGCCATGATCGCGAAGGGTTCGCTGCCTGCGTTGCCAAGATCGATTGAACGGGTGTGGCCCGCCGAGAGCGCCGCGTGCAGCCGATCAGCGTCGGCCCGCATGCCGAAGGCCCGCGCGAAGAGATTCTCCGTGCCGCAGGGCGCGTGCCACAGCGGGACGTCCATCTTCGCTGCGAGTGGGGCGACCAGCCGCACAGCTCCGTCACCTCCAACGACGACCACGCACTCCGCGCCCGCGAGCACCGGAGCAAGCCACGAGTCCGCCGGCTCGCGGCGCGTGGCGGCCAAGACGACGTCGCGCCCTCGAGCACGAAGACCTCGCTCGAGTTCACTCGCCACCGCTGCGGCGCGCCCTGCGCCCGACACTGGGTTGTAGACCACCGCCACGGACACCTTGGAAAGCCCTCCCCGCAAATCGCCGCCGGAGCGTACCATCGCCGCCATGGCGTCGTGCCGACATCGTCTCATCGCAGCCTTCGCAGCGCTCTCGGCGGCGACGCTCTGCTTTGCACAATCCGAACGCTTCGTGCTCGATGCGCTCGACCGCTGGAAGAAGGTCGCGGACGTCGACCCCTCGAGCGAGGAAGCGCAGCTTCTCGCGGCGCGGCGCGCGCTTCTCGACGGCGAAGCGACCCGAGCCAAGAACCTCGCGAATGCGTTCATCGAGCGCTACCCGCTCTCGCGCTACCGACCCGATGCGCTCCTGATCCGCGGCGACGCGATCCGCGAGGAGGGCGACGAGTACGAGGCGCTCTTCGACTACGAGGAGATCGCGCGGCGCTACCCCGGCAGCGACGTATTCGTGCCCACGCTCGAGCGCGAGCTCGAGATCGCCAAGCTCTACGCGGGCGGCCTGAAGAAGCGCTTCTTCGGAACCGTGCGCATCATCGACTCCTCCGAGGATGCACAGGAACTCCTCATCCGCATCCAGGAGCGGCTGCCGGGAAGCGAGCTCGCCGAGCGTGCGGGCATGGAGCTCTCCGACTTCTACTTCAATCGCCGCGAGATGATCATGGCGGCAGAGTCGTACCGCCTCTTCATCGAGAACTACCCGCGCAGCGCCCAGATCACCAAGGCGCGGCTGCGGCTGATCTACGCCTACATCGCCGGTTTCCGCGGCCCCGAGTACGACGCCAGCGGACTCCTCGAGGCGCGCGCGAAGCTGCAGTCGCTCCAGTCGCTGCAGCCGGGCCTTGCGCAGCAGGTCGGCGCAACCAGCATCCTCGCCCGCATCGAGGAATCGGAGGCTGCGAAGTTCCTTTCGACGGCGTCCTGGTACCTCGAGATCGGCGACCCGATCTCGGCGGAACTCTCGATCCGGCGGCTCGTTCGGCAGCATCCGACCTCGATCGCCACGCTTGAGGCGCTGCGCATCGTGCCGGACATCCTGAAGCGGCTTCCGCAGAACGTGATCGACGGCGCCCCCGACTATCGTTCGCTGCGCAGGGCGCTCCTTCAGGTCGAGTGGGAGGACATGCCCGCCGCGCCGACGATTCCCGATTCGGAAGACGCCGCCGCCGAACAGCAGGATGCGGCGAAGGCGAGCGCGAAGGAGACGAACCCGTGACCGCGTTCGTGCCCGGAGCCCGTCCGAGACACTCGCGCAACGCGCTCGCCATCGCGGTGCTGGCACTCGCTGCGGGCGGCGGAGTGCTCGGGCTCGCCGGCTGCGCGTCGAGCCCGGACGCCGGCTACGCCGCCACGTCGCCCTTTCCGAGCCGGTACCGAAGCGTGGCGCTGCCGATCTTCCGGAACCAGACCTTCATGCGCGGAATCGAGTTCGACCTCGCGCATGCACTCGTGAACGAAGTCGAGCAGTCGACGCCGTACAAGGTGATGTCGGAGGCTTCCGCCGACACGGCGCTGCGCGGCACGATCACTTCGGCGGAACTCGTGCAGCTGTCGAAGGACCCCGCCACCGGACTCGCCAACGAGATGATGGTCCGCGTGCGGGTCGACTTCGAATGGGTCGATCTCCGCTCGGGCGACCGCATCGTTGCCCGCGAGAGCTTTGAGACAAGCGCGCTGTTCGTGCCGTCCTACCCGGCCCGCGAGCCGATCGAGCTCGGTCGCGTCGGTGCGGCCCAGTCGCTCGCACGCGAGTTGGTGGGCGCAATGCAGTCGAACTGGTAGCGCCGACGGCCTGAACGTCCTCCGAGCGCCTCGCAATCCCGCGTTCCGTGGGCGAGCGGTGAAACCGCGCTGGCGGGGACGCCGAATTTCGTCCGAACTTGGGGGCTTCCGATCACGCACCTGCACCCGGATTGCCGAAACCTCATTGCGGGCAGCAGGTTTCTCGCGAGAGAAGCTTCGAATGACAGAGGGTTCTCCCCGAGCGCGCGCGGCTTTCCGTCGTCTCTGACGGAACGAGGCCGACCGCCTGTCTACAATGATGGTTCCTTTCGCGCGGCAGAACGAACAGCATGAACGACTCCCCCCTGCACTCCTCCGACCCGGCCTCGCGCAATGCTCCGTTCGCCGCTGGGCGAAGCGCGCTCGGCAATCTCCGCATGGAGATGTCCGACCAAGACGGCGGGAATCGCCCCGGAGGCAGCCCCCCGCCGGGTGGACCGGCGATGCCGCCGAACCGCGGCGGCCGTCAGGTGTTCAGCTGGGTCATTGCGGCGCTGATCTTTGCGCTGCTCATCCTCGCCTTCAGTTCGTCGATGAGCGGACAGAAGGAGATCCGCTGGAACGACTTCAAGAACCTGATGCAGGCCCGCAGCATCGAGGCCGACTCGATCGTGATCGAGGGCAGCCGCGTGCAGGCGAAGGTAAAGCCAAACACGCCGGGCTTCTCCACAGAGAAGGCCGCGCAGCCCGTCTACTCGGTCGTGATTCCCGATAAGGACTACTACATCGAGGACATCAAGTCGGCGAAGTACGACTGGCGCAGCGTCGAGCCCTCCTACTGGCCGATCATCCTCGCGAACCTCCTGCCGGTGCTCCTCATCATCGGCGTGATCTGGTTCATCGCGCGCTCGATGCGCGGTGCCGGCGGAGGCCCCGGCGGCATGCTGGGAAGTTTCGGCAAGAGCCGTCACCGCATGCAGACGAAGGAGCAGGTCAAGGTCACCTTCGGCGACGTCGCTGGCGTCGACGAGGCGAAGGAAGAGGTGCAGGAGATCGTCGAGTTCCTGAAGAACCCGAAGCGCTTCTCCCGCCTCGGCGGCCGCATTCCCCGCGGCGTGCTGCTCTCCGGCCCTCCGGGCTGCGGCAAGACGCTGCTCGCGAAGGCGATCGCTGGCGAGGCAGACGTGCCCTTCTTCTCGATCTCCGGCTCCGACTTCGTCGAGATGTTCGTGGGCGTCGGCGCAAGCCGCGTGCGCGACCTCTTCAAGCAGGCGAAGGAGCACGGCGCGTCCATCATCTTCCTCGACGAAATCGATGCCGTCGGCCGGCGTCGCGGCGGCGGATTCAGTTCCGGCGGACATGACGAGCGCGAACAGACGCTGAACGCGATCCTCGTCGAGATGGACGGCTTCGATGCAAGCACCCAGGTGATCGTCATCGCCTCGACGAACCGGCCCGACGTGCTCGACCCCGCGCTCACGCGCCCCGGTCGTTTCGACCGTCAGGTGGCCGTGAATCTCCCCGATCTCGTCGGCCGTCGCCAGATCCTGGCGGTGCACGCGAAGAAGGTGAAGCTCGCGGAGGACGTCGACCTCGAGAAGGTGGCCCGCGGCACGCCGATGTTCTCCGGCGCCGATCTCGCCGCGCTCATCAACGAGGCGGCGATCATTGCGACGATGGCCGACAAGGACTTCGTCGAACTCGCCGACCTTGAGGAGGCGCGCGACAAGGTCCGATGGGGCCGCGCCAACAAGAGCCGCAAGATCGAGCAGCAGGAGCGCGTCGCCACCGCCTACCACGAGGCGGGCCACGCAGTGCTGCAGGTGCTGCTCGAGCATGCCGACCCGCTCCACAAGGTGACGATCATTCCGCGCGGACAGGCGATGGGCGCGACGTTCTCACTTCCCGAGAAGGACCGCTACGGCTTCGGCCGCAAGCACGTCGTCGCCACGCTTCGCGTGCTCTGCGGCGGTCGCATCGCCGAAGAGAAGAAGACGGGCGACACCAGTTCCGGCGCCTCGATGGACATCAAGATGTGCACGCAGTATGCGCGCGCCATGATCCTCCAGTGGGGCATGTCCGACCGCCTCGGCTTCGTCAACTACGCAGGCAGCGACTCGCGCGAGATGTTCCTCCCCGAGCGCGACTACTCGCCGGAGACGGCCCGCATCATCGACGAGGAGATCCGACGCCTGATCGACGAGGCGTACTCCGAGGCGCAGCGCATGCTGACCGACAACTGGGAGAAGGTCGTGGCGGTCGCCGAGGCCCTCCTCAAGTACGAGACGCTGCAGCGCGACGACGTCGACCGACTCATGCGTGGCGAGTCGATCGGGAAGCCAACCGTCGCCGACCTGCTTTCGCTGGAAGCGTCGCGACCGCGTCCCGCATTGTCGACGAATCCTTCGTCCCCAGACCGGGATGCCGGCCTCGGAGACTCCGTGATTCCAAGCCCGGCCTGACCGGGCCGCTCAGGCGACCGCCGATTCTGGAAGCCCTGATTCTGGAAGCCCTGATTCTGGAAGCACTGATTCTGGAAGCCCTGATTCTGGAAGCCCTGATTCTGGAAGCCCCGAGTCGGGAAGAACCGAGTCGGGAAGAACCGAGTGACCGATGCAGCGCGAGAGCTGCATGCGGTTGCAGATCCCGAGCTTGCGGTAGATCCGCTTC
>Ga0209985_10001012_pt1 | contig 28982 bp, 26 predicted proteins | sample NOAtaG_FD_187305 | JGI IMG/M metagenome (GOLD analysis project Ga0209985, IMG submission 187305) | Freshwater lake microbial communities from Lake Erie, under a cyanobacterial bloom - NOAA_Erie_Diel6S_1000h metaG (SPAdes) (version 2) | ecosystem: Environmental > Aquatic > Freshwater > Lake ...
CTTCGTCGATTACGAGCGCTACCTCGACACCTGCGTGCGCGCGTTCGCCGCCCACTGGTCGAGCGATGTCCAGATGAAGCTTCGCTGGTGCAAGGTCTGAGTCGGGACGCCTTCCGCCCGACCCCGTGACCGAGCCCGAACCGCCGCGGGGCGCCGTCTACTGCGCCCTCGTCCACCACCCGGTGCGCGACCGCGCCGGCGAGGTCATCACCTCGGCGATCACGAACATCGACGTCCACGACATCGCCCGATCGGCCCGCACCTACGGCCTCGCGGGCTACTTCGTCGTGAGCCCGATCGGCGCGCAGCGCCTCGTCGTCGACCGCATCCTCGAGCACTGGAAGACCGGCGCCGGCGCCCGGCGCACGCCCGAGCGCAGCCAGGCCCTCGGCCAGGTGCACCCCGTGCTCTCGGTCGAGGAGGCCGAGGTCGAGATCGAGCGCGTTCATGGCCTGCGGCCCACGCTGCTCGCCACCGAGGCCCGGCCCGAGCTCGCCGCGCGGGTCGTGTCGTGTTCGGCCGAGCGCACGCGCCTGGCCACCGCGACGGCGCCCACGCTGATCCTCTTCGGCACCGCGCACGGGATCCACCCGAGCCTGCTCGACCGCGTCGGGCGCGTGCTCGAGCCCATCTGGGGGCCGACCGACTACAACCACCTCTCGGTGCGGGCCGCGGCGGCGATCACCTTCGACCGCCTCTTCGCGCCGCAGCGCTGAGGTTCACTCCGCGGGGTAGCCCACCATCTTGTTCTGCTCGGCGTCCCAGAGCTTCGCGCGGAAGCACGCCACGATGTCGCGCGGGGAGAGCGAGGTGACGCCGAGCGGCGACTGCAGCTCCGGGATGCCGGCCATCGCCTCGGGCAGCCGGTAGAACGGGATGCCCGGGTTGAGATGGTGCACGTGGTGGTAGCCGATGTTGCCGGTCAGCCAGTTGAGCACCGGCCCGAGCTTCATGTAGCTCGACGACTCGATCGCCGCGCGCGTGTACTCCCAGCTCTCGCGCGGCTGCACGTGGATCTCGGGGAAGTTGTGCTGCGCGTAGAAGAGGTACGCGCCGGCCATGGTCGCCACGAAGAGCGGCAGGAACCAGGCGCACAGCCACGCCTCCCAGCCGAAGAAGCCGAAGATCAGCGCGTTCCCGAGCGCCTGCACGACGAGCGCGAGGAGCGAGTCCCAGTTCTTGCTCGGGTTCCGCCGGAAGGGCGAGAGGCACATCCCGATCGCGAAGACGGTGAAGTACGCGAAGAAGATGAGCGCCGGGTGGCGCAGCAGCTTGTAGTCGGCCTTCTCCTTCGCCGACATCTTCGACCACATCTCGGTCGTCACCATCAGGTAGCTGCCGACGTGCGAGCCGACGATCTTCGCGGTGTGCGCGTGGTGGTAGTTGTGGCTCTGCCGCCACGCGTTCGGCGGCGTCATCACGTACACACCGAACGCGTACATGATCCACTTCGCCACGACCGAGCCGCGCAGAAACGCGTTGTGCATGTAGTCGTGGTACAGGATGAAGATCCGCACGATCACCAGGCCCTCGAGCACGGCGAGCGGAATGCGGAGCCAGAGCGCGCCGAGCGCGGGGTGAAGCGGCGCGAGCGCACCGGAGAGCACCGCCATGATCGCGCCGAAGACCAGCCAGGTCTCGACGAAGTGGAACCAACTGCGCGCGCGCTGCTCCTCCTGGAAGGGCTTCGAGGCCGCGAGCAACTCCTTCGGCGGGCGACGGCCCTGCGGGTGTCCATGGACGGGAGCTGCGTCGGCGTGAGCGGTCGTGGTCATGGCGTTCGTCCCGCAGCGCGGGCCCTAGGTGTAGCGAATCGACGCGACCAGCCCGCGAGCGCGGTGAGATTTGGCACGGGCTCTGGATCGCGTCCACGCCCAAAAACAAGGGCTGCGAAGGCCCTTACGCGCCGCGCGCAGGTGGCGGCTGCGCGACCTCTTCCCAGAGCCCACCGAGCCGGGGCGCGAGGATGGCGCGTGCCCGCTCGGCGAGTTCGTTCGCGGTGCCTGCGGCGAGCGCCTCGGTCGCGGCGCGCTCGGCGAGCTCGAGGTCGATCCGTCGCAGCGCCTCGCGCGCCAGCGCCAGCTCCGCCGGGGCCATGCTCAGCGCGCGGTAGCCGAGACCGACGAGCAGGGGCAGGCCGAGCGGATCGGCCGCGAGGTCTCCGCACACCGCGAGCCCGCAGCCGGCGGAGGAGGCGCCCTCGGCGATCCGCGCGAGCGCCCGCAGCACGGCGGGCTCGAGCGAGGCCGCCCAGCGCTCCGACTCCGGGTCGGCGCGGTCGAGCGCGAGGCTGTACTGCGCCAGGTCGTTGGTGCCCGCACTCACGAAGTCGCACTCCCGTGCGATCGCGTCGATCAGGAAGACCGCCGAGGGCAGCTCGATCATCGCGCCGAACTCGACCTCGCCGAACGGGACCGCGCGCGCCGCGAGATCGGCCCGCGCCGCCTGCAGCCGAGTGCGGACGCTCCGCAGCTCGTCGAGCGTGGCCACCATCGGTACCAGCACCCGCACCGGGCCGTGCGCCGCTGCGCGCAGGAACGCGCGGAGCTGCGCGTCGAGCAGCTCGGGACGGCTCAGGGCGAGGCGGACGCCCCGCAGGCCGAGTCCGCCCGGCGCGGCCCTCCCGGGCACCCGCGCGTCGAGCTTCTCCGCGCCGAGGTCGAAGATGCGGAGTGTGGTCGGACGGGGAGCGAGCCGGGCCACGATCGCGCCGAAGTGCGCGGCCTGCGTCGTCTCGTCGGGCAGCCCCTCGCGTCGCGCGAGGTAGAGGAATTCGGTGCGATACAGGCCGATCCCTTCCGCGCCTTCCTCGAGCACCTGTTCGATCTCGCCCTCGAGCTCGACGTTCGCAGAGAGCGCGACGTGGGTTCCGCACGCCATCCTGTGCGGGGCATGAGGTTGGGGTGCGATCCGAAGGCGCGCATGGAACGCGCGGTGACGATCGGCACGCGCTCGCGCCGCGGCGCGGTCGTCCTCGTCGGGGTCGACGAGGAGCGTGCCGGTCTGCCCGTCGAGCACGGCAGCGCTTCCCGGCTCGACCGCGTGCGTCACGCCGGCGAGGCCCACGACCGAGGGCAGGCGCATCGCCCGCGCGAGCAGCGCGGTGTGACCGCGTGCGCTTCCGAGCTCCGTCGCGAGGCCGAGGATCCGATCCCGCGGGAGCTGAAGCGCCTCGGCGGGCGAGAGATCCCATGCGACGAGAACGCTCGGGCGGTGCAGGTCCGGCAGAGCGGAGCGCGTCCCGACGAGCTCTCGTACGAGCGCCTCCCCCACTTGCTCGACGTCGCGTGCCCGCTCCGCGAGGTAGGGCACCGTCGCTCCGCGGAGACGCTCGGCGATCGCCGTCGAGGCCGCACGAACCGCGTGCTCCGCGCTGGCACCCCGCCCGATCTGGGCCTCGGCCTGCCCCACCAGGAGCTCGTCGCCGTGGAGCAGTAGCTGCGCGTCGATGAGCGTCGAGAGCTCGGGGTCCTCCGCCAGGTCCTGGCGGGCTCGCTCGAGGGTGCGTCGCACCCGCTCCAGGGCCTCCACCAGCCGGGCCCGCTCGTGCTCCGCGTCGTGATCGCGCTCTCGCCGCGAAGGCAGCGCCACGCTGCGTCGGTCGAAGACCACGACCGGGCCCAACGCGAGGCCCGGCGCTGCCGGTACGCCCCGCAACAGGCGCCTCAACGCTGCCTCCGCCGCGCAGTCCGCCTCATCGCGGCTCCCCGAAGCGGTCCGCGATCAGCCGGCCGATGGCCTGCACCGCCTCGGCCGCGTCCGCGCCCGAGGCCCGCACGTCGAGGGTCGTGCCCTTGGCGCCGCAGAGCAGGAGCACGCCCATCACGCTCTTGGCGTTCGCGGCCTGCGCGCCGTTGCGCACCTCGATCTCCGAGCGGAAGCGCCCAGCGAGCTGCACCAGCTTCGTCGCCGCGCGGGCGTGGAGTCCAAGCTCGTTGACGACCTCGAAGCGACCCTCGCATGCGGAGTCCTGCACCGCTCGATGGTATGCGCGCCCTCGGCCCAGACGAAAGCCCCCCGGCTCGGGTCAGGACGTGGGCCCGAGGCCTGGCGCGCTCGACGAGGCATCGTCTGCGAGCGCCTCGTCGAGGAGGACCGCGGGGTCGAGCACGAGCACGAGCGCATGCTCGCCCAGGACCGCCGCGCCGCGAAAGCAGCGCACGCGCGCGAGGCTCGGTCCGAGCGGCTTGGGCAGGAGGTCGTGCTGGCCTTCGAGCCGATCGACGACGAGGCCGAGGCGACGCCGGCCGATCCGCAGCACGACGACGAAGCCGTGGCGGGCCGGGCCGGAGCCGCGCGGCGCCTCGCGCGCGCCGAGGCCGAGCAGCGCGGCGAGATGGGCAAGCGGCAGCGCCTCGCCCCGCACGACGATCCAGGCCCGCCCATCGATGTGGCGCAGCTGCGCGGGCTCGAAGAAGCGCGCTTCGTCGACGGCTGCGATGGGCAGCGCGAAGGTCTCGCCTGCCGCTGCGACGAGCAGCGACCGCACGCAGGCGAGCGCGACCGGCACGGTGAGCGTGAGGCGCGTCGTGTCGTCGTCCCCATCGAGGTCGAGCGCTCCGCCGAGGCGAGCGAGGCCTGCCCGCACCCGAGACAGGCCCAGAGGATGCGCAGCAGGCGAGGGGGCCGCCTCTGCGACGAGCGACGACGCCTGCGGCGCGGCGAGCAGAGGGCGCTCGTCGGCGACCGTCGCAGCGAGACGCCGTGGATCGCGCGCGTTCGTCGCCGGCCCCAGGCCGAACCCCTCGCCGCGAAGCACCACGTTCACGTGGCCGCCGTGCTGCGCTGCGCTCAGCGTGAACCTGTGGATGGGTCCACCGCGCGGGCCCGGGGATGGCCCGCGGCGAACCGCGTGCCGCACGAGTTCGAGCAGCGGCCCTCGCAGCTCCTCGATGACGCGCTCGTCCACCGAGGTCTCTCCGCCCTCCACGACCACCACCAGCTCGGCGCCGACGTCGCGCGCGGCGTCTCGAGCGGCCTCCGCGAGCGCCGCGAGCGTGTCCGCGAGCGGGACGCGCCGAGCGTCGAGGAGACCCTCGCGAAGCTCGGCGAACTGCCGCCTCAGCCGTCGCTCGGCGCGTCGCAGTTCGGCACGACTGCCCGTGGGGTCGGCCTGCTCGAGGAGACGCTCGGTGAGGCGCGTCACCGCGGCCTGTGCAGCGTCGAGCCCGCCGGCGAGCTCGAGGAGCCGATCGAGCAGCGCGACGTCCACCGGAACGGTTCGGCAAAGTGGAACGTTCACGTGACGCGTCCCGCCGTCGAGCATCGCGCCGATGCGCCCGACGACGCCCTGGGCCGCCGTGTCGAGGGGCGCGCCGCGCGGCGCGTCGAGCTGCCGCCCGATCGCCCCGACGCCTTCCGAGAGTGCGTCGATGCGCGCTTCGTCGACCGGGAGGCTGCCCCCGCGGAGCCGCTCGAGCAGCTCCGCGATCGGGGCGGCGAGCCCGGCGATCGCGCTCGCGCCGCAGAGCTCGGCGAGGCTCTTCAGCGTGTGCGCCCCGCGCAGGGCCGCCTCGAGAAGCTCGGTCACCTGCCGCCCAGCCTCGAACTCGTGGCCGAGCAGCAGGAGGTCGCGCGCCAGGGACTCGACGAGCGCGTGGCCTTCGGCGACGAACTCCGCGTCGAGCTGTGCGCCCTCGGTCACGGCGCCTCGCCTGCGCCGTGCGGTGCGGACTCCGGCCCGCTGCGCCCTCGGGCGTCCGCGTTCGGAGGCGTCGTGACCTGGGACGTCGGTCGCTGCCGATGCACGGCTGCATGGTACCCGGGTCCGCAGCCCGCGCGAGTGGGCGCTCAGCGCGCGACGGTCTCGCCGCGCACCGCGTCGAGGCCCGCTTCCTCCGCGCGGCGCGCGAGCGGCGCGAGCCGCCGCAGGTACTCGAAGCTGTAGATCCCGGTCGCGTGTCCGTCCTGCCAGCCGAGCCGCACCGCGTAGTTGCCCACCTCTTCGACGAGCACGAGAGGCAGGTCCTCGTCGCGCGCCCCATCGGCCCACCGCACCGGCCCCTGGTGGCCCTGGCAGTGCGCGCACGGACAGAACCCGCGGAGCAGCGCATGGCGGTAGCGGCTGCGGACGCCGTCGGACCACGCGATGGTGAGGGCCGAGGCGCCGTGCGGAGCCTCGAGTTCGATCGGATCGCTGGTCGGGGAGGGGTCTCGGCTCATGGCCCTCCATGCTGGCCACGGCCCGAGCGGATGTGCCAGTCGACGAACGCGGCGACGGCCTCGTCGACGGCGGCAAGGTCGGCACCGAAGCGCACCGCCGACCACTCCGCGCCGAGCGCCGCCTGCATCGCGTCGAGCGCGCGCGCCCCGAGCAAGAGCGGGCCGCCGCCGTCCTTCTGGCAGACGAGACCACCCTGTCCCGCCGCGAAGGTCCCGGCCCGACCGCCCCGGGGCTTGCCGCAGCGGGCGCACCCGTCGAGGCGCGGAGACAGGCCGATCAGCGCGAGGACGCGCAGCTCGAAGGCCGTCGCGACGTCGGCCTCGTCGCCCCCTTCGTCGAGCGCCTCGAAGAGCCGCACGAACGCATCGAACACGCGGCGATCCGGGGCCCGCTCCGGGAGCAGGGGACGTGTTCGCTCGAGCGCCGTCGAGGCCGCACGCAGGGCGGGCAGGCTGCCGATCAGCCGGGGAAAGGTGCGGAGGCATCCCGCCTCGCGGAGCGTCGCGACCGAGCCCCGGCCGAAGGTGAACGCCGCTTCGAGGACGCCGAAGGGCTCGAGCGCCGCGCCGAAGCGCCGCCGGCTGCCGCGTGCGCCCCGCGCGAGCGCCGCCATGCGGCCCTGCTCGGCGGTGAACAGCGTGACGATGCGGTCGGCCTCGCCGTAGTCGACCCGACCGAGCACGATGGCTGGCGAGCGGATCGGGCTCGGGCCGCTCAACCGCTCGCGTTCGTCGGCTGCGTGGCCACCGCGGAGAGCTGGACGGGGGCCCCGGGCTGCCGAGGTCGGAGCACGATCGAGAGGGCCAGGGTGAAGAGGATGACCAGCACGACCAGGGCGATGGCGATGCCGAAGCGCCGGCCGCGCTCGACCGGCTCCACCGAAGCCAGGAGCGTGCGGGCTTCGTCGCTGCGACGCCGGCCCGCCTCGGCGTAGCGACCGAGCACCTCGTGGTCGGGCAGCGACAGCACCTTGGCGTAGGCGCGGAGGAAGCCGCGAACGAACACCTCTCCGGGCAGCTCGCTGCCGCGGTCCTCCTCGAGCGCGACGAGGGTCCGGAGCGGGATGCGCGTCGCCTGCGAGACCTCGCCGAGGCTCATCTGCCGCAGCTCCCGCTCGAAGCGCAGATACTGGCCGAGCGAGCGATCGGCCCGCGGGGGGAGGCTCGATGCGCCCGGTAGCTCGTCCAGGGAGTCGGTGCTCGTGCTCATGGGGTCAGTGCTCCGTGTCGGTGGAACCACCGGCCAGCGCGGCCGCGCACGCTCGCCCCGACACGGTCGTCGCGTCGATCTCGACGCAGCGCTCGAAGTCGGAGGCCGCGTCCTCGGACCGCCCGAGGTGTGCGCGCACCTGTCCTCGAAGAAGCCAAGCATCCTGAAAGTCCTCGCAGACCTCGGCCTCGACACCGACCGCCTGCGACAAGGCGTCCTCCGCGTTGCGATGGACGGCGGTAGGATCCGAGGCGTCCGAAGCCAGGGCTTCGTAGGCCTGCGCGAGGCGGAACCACCCGACGCAGAACTGCGGCTCGCGGCGCACCGCCTGGGTCAGCACCTCGAGCGCGTCGTTCGCCCGGCCGAGCTCGATGTAGGCCCAGCCGAGGTTGCCGAGCGCGAGGTGGGGCGTCGTGTTCATCAGGTCCGCGGCCGACGCGCGCAGCGCGGTGACCGCCTCCTCGAGCCGTCCCGCATTCACGTAGAGGACCCCGAGCGAGTTTTGCGCGTCAGGGGTGAGCGAGGGAAGGCCGGATCGGCCGAGGCGCGTGTTCGCGTCGATCGCCGCGAGCAACTCCTGCTCCGCGGTCACGAAGTCGTTGCGGAACAGGTGCAAGGAGCCGAGCAGGAAATGCGCCTCGGCGTTGTCGGGGTCGAGCCGGATCGACTCCGCGAGGTGCTCGAAGGCGCCGGCGTAGTTCTGCTCGCCCACGAGGCCCGCCGCGAGCTCGTACTCCGCCTCGGAGCGACGGATGTCGTCCTCCGAGGGCCCACCCGCGCAGGCGGCGGCCGTGAGCGCGAGGGCGAATGGGGCGAGGAAAGCGCGCAAGGCGTGCAGATGTAACGGACCATGCGGAGGGGATCAACCGCGAAGCCTCTGCGGGTAGGCCGAGGGAGGGGCGTGTGGGACGCCACGTGCGCCGGCCTCGCGACTCTGCTTCAACACACCGGATGTCGAAGCGGTTCGTCGAGGCGATCAAGGCCGAGCTCTCGGGCGCGGTGAGCGAGACCGAGGAGGACCTCGCCACCTACGGCCGCGACTGGACGAAGGTCCACGCGCCGCGTCCGAGCGCGGTCGTGTTTCCGCGGACCGCCGAGGAGGTCGCGCGCGTGGTGCGCCTCGCGAACCAGCACGGCGGCGCGATCGTGCCCTCGGGCGGGCGCACGGGCCTCGCGGCGGGCGCGGTCGCCGCCGCCGGTGAGGTGGTCCTCTCGCTCGAGAAGATGCGGGCCATCGGCGACGTCGACCTCGCGGGCCTGACCCTGCGCGTCGAGGCTGGCGCGGTCACCGAGGCGGTGCACCAGCACGCGGCGCGGGCCGGGCTGACCTGGCCGGTCGACTTCGCCTCGAAGGGCTCGAGCACGGTCGGCGGCAACATCGCGACGAACGCCGGTGGGGTGAAGGTGATCCGCTGGGGTCTCACCCGGCAGTGGGTCCTCGGCCTCGAGGTCGTCACCGGCGCGGGCGATCTCCTCAGGCTGAACGGCGCGCTCGAGAAGAACAACACCGGCCTCGACCTGCGGCAGCTCTTCATCGGCAGCGAGGGGACACTCGGCATCATCACCGCGGCGACGCTCAAGCTCTGCCGGCTGCCCGGCCACCTCGACGTCTTCTTCTTCGCGTTGCCCGACCTCGCGGCCGTGCTCCGTCTGCTCGAGGACGCGCGGCGCGGTCCCTTCGTGCTCACCGCCTTCGAGGTGATCTCGGCCGCGTCCCATGCCCGGGTGCAGAAGCACCGCGGCCTCGAGCTGCCCTTCGCGATGCGCTCGCCCTACTACGTCCTCTGCGAGGTCGAGGGACATGCGCGGCAGGACGTCGAGGGATGGCTCGAGCACGTCGTCGAGGCCGACCTCGTGCTCGACGGCGCGCTCGCTCAGTCGGGCGCGCAGGCCAAGGCCCTCTGGGCGCTGCGCGAGTCGATCTCCGAGTGCCTCTCGGCGACCGGCTTCCCCCACAAGAACGACATCGCGCTGCCGATCGCTGCGCTCGAGGGCTTCACCGCCGAGCTCGAGCGCACCGTGGCGAGGCGCTGGCCCGGCTTCGAGGTGTGCATCTTCGGCCACGTCGGCGACGGCAACCTCCACGTCAACGTGATGAAGCCCGAGGACATGGAGAAAGACGTCTTCCTCGCCCACGCGCACGCTTCCGACCACGCGATGTTCGAGCTGGTGCAGCGCTTCGGGGGCTCGATCTCGGCCGAGCACGGCATCGGCCTCCTCAAGAAGGAGCATCTGCCCTACAGCCGAAGCCCCGAGGAATTCGCGATCATGCGGGGCATCAAGCGCGTGCTCGACCCCTCGCGGGTGATGAACCCCGGCAAGGTCTTCGACTGACGGCGCCGTGGTGCGCGGCCGCTCCGCGTGCCAAGGTCGCGGCCCATGCTGAAGAGCCCGTTCCGCCCCGATCTCCTCGCCGGCCGCGTCGCGTTCGTCACCGGAGGTGGCTCCGGGATCTGCAAGACGATCACCGAGGCCTACATGATGCACGGCGCCGACGCGGTGATCATGGGGCGCAAGGCCGACCGACTCGAGGCCGCGGCCGCCGAGCTCAGCGAGCGGACCGGACGCACCTGCGTCGCCGCGGCGGGCGACGTGCGGCTCGTCGAGGACGTCGAGCGGTGTGTGCAGGTCGCGCTCGATCGCTTCGGCCGGCTCGACCTCGTGGTGAACGGCGCGGCGGGCAACTTCCTCGCGCCTGCGGCGGCCCTCTCGCCCAAGGGCTTCCGCACCGTGATGGAGATCGACACCGTCGGCACCTACAACGTCTGCCGCCTCGCGTTCGACAAGCGGCTGCGCGACCACGGAGGGCAGATCCTCAACGTGTCGGCGACGCTGCACTACGCCGCGACCCCGCTTCAGGTGCACGCGTCGGCGGCGAAGGCCGGCGTCGACGCGATCACCCGCACGCTCGCGCTCGAGTGGGGGCCGCTCGGCATCCGGGTGAACGGCGTCGCCCCGGGACCCATCGACGAGACCGAGGGGCTCGCACGCCTGGCCGGCGAGCTGCGTGACAAGGTCATCGAGGGCGTGCCCCTGCGCCGCCTCGGCACGACCTGGGACATCGGCTTCGCGGCGGTGTTTCTCGCGTCCGACGCGGCCTCGTACGTCCACGGCGAGACGCTCGTGGTCGACGGCGGCGCGTGGCTGCCCGGCATGGGCCACATGATGGGCGGGTGATGCCGCGGGGCAGGGCGCTGCTCGTCGGTCTCGCCTTGGGCTGCGCCGCGTCTTCTTCGCGTCCGCAGCTGGCGTCGCTCGTGGCGCCCCGCGCCGATCCGAAGCAGGGCGAGGAGACCTTCGCGCCCTGCCCGAGCGAGCTCCCCGAGGCGATGGTCTGCATCCCCGGCGGCAGCTTCCTCCGCGGCGGCGACGAAGGGGCCCACGCGGAGCCCGCGGAGCGCGTCAGCGTGTCGAGCTTTCTCCTCGACATCCACGAGGTCACCAACGCGCAGTGGAACGATTGCGTCGCGGCCGGCGAGTGCCGGCGCCTGACCCGCTTTCGCGGCTACCTCGGCGACGCGCAGCCCGCGGTGGGCATGCGCTGGGACGAGGCCGCGGCCTTCTGCGCGCGCGCCGGAGGACGGCTGCCCACCGAGGCAGAGTGGGAGCGCGCTGCGAGCGGTCCGGGCGACACGCGCTACCCGTGGGGCGATGCGCCCGGCGAGGGCTGCGAGCACGCCATCGTGCGCACGCGCGACGGGCGCGGCTGCGGCCGCGGCACGACCTGGCCGGTGATGAGCCGGCCTGCGGACGGCTTCGGCCTCTACGACATGGCGGGCAACGTCTGGGAGTGGACCGCCGACGTCTACACGCCGTGCTACCGCGGCTGCGAGCGCGAGTGTGGCGATGCGTGCAGCGGCCGCGACCCGCGCGGGCCCTGTGGCGGCGCGGTGGAATGTCCCGACGACCACGGCCTGCGCGTCGTGCGCGGCGGCTCTTGGTGGCACGCGATCGAACGCGCCACCGTCACCGAGCGCCGGGGCGTGCCCGCCGCCAATCCCAACCCGCATCGGTTCGGCTTCCGGTGCGCTCGGAGCGTTCCATGAAGCGACTCGTTCTACTCTCGCTCCTCTGGCCCGCGCAGCTTGCCGCGCAGGACCGCTTGCCCGAAGCCATCGCCACGCCGCTCGAGGGCGAGGTGCTCCGCATCGCGAACGACATCCCCGACGAAGGAACGCCCGCGCCGGACGAGCACTACCCGGTCTCCAACGAGTGGCGGCACGACCTCTGGTTCGATGCGCTGCGCGACGCGGGCGGCGCGTTCGTCGGGGTCGGCACCGATCAGTGCTACACGCTCGCCGCGATCCAGAACGCGGAGATCGCGTGGCTCGTCGACTTCGATCCGCTCGTGCCGGTCGTGCACCGCATGTACGGGTTGCTGGTCCGCGCCTCGGCCACGCCTGCGGACCTCGTCGCACGCTTCGCCGAAGAGGCCGAGGACGAGACCCTCGCGCTGCTCGCGGAAGGCGGCGCGGACGAGGCCGTCGTCGCCGCCTACCGCCGCTTCCGCCCGCGCTTTGCCCGCTATCTCTCGCAGGTCGCCCGTCTCGAGCGCGAGGGCGTGCGCGCGAGCTGGCTCTCGGACGCGACGCTCTACGATCGGGTGCGCGCCCTCTTCGCGGGCGGCCGAATCATCGCCCGCAACGGCGACGTCACTGGCGAGCGGACCCTCCGCGCCGTCGGCGCCGCCGCGAGCGCGCTCGGGGTGACCGTGCGAGGGCTCTACTTCTCCAACGCCGAGCAGTTCTTCCGCTACACCGACGCCTTCCAGGTCAACGTGCGGAGCCTGCCGACCGACGCACGGAGCCTCGTGCTCCGCACCTTCCGTCACCCCGGCACGCCGTATCCGCGCCGCGACACCTGGCACTACCTCACCGAGACCGCGAGCGACTTCCTCGAGCGCCTCGCGCTCGGCTACCGGCGCTCGAGCGAGATCGTGGCCGACGTACGCCCGAGCCTCGACGCCGACGGCGCGACCGCGATCACCGCCGAGACCCCGCGGCGCACGGCCGAGGCCCGCGCGCGCCGGTCGCGCCGCCGCGAGTGAGCGTCAGCCCGGAGTGGCCGCCCGGCCTTCCGCCCTGCATGCTCCACCGCGGTGGCCATACCGGTCGACAACGCCCCGCCTCCCTACCGTCCGCCGGAGCGACGGACGCCGAGCCCCGACGACATCCGCGACGTTCCGATCGAGGCGCTGCGCCGCGGTCCGCTGCCGGGCGGGCCGAACGTGCGCCAGGTGCAGGTGCGCGTCGGCCGTGGCTGCGGGCTCGCGGCGCTCTTCTCGGTGGCGTCGCTCTGCGCGCTCAGCGGCGTGCTCGTGTGGATGCTCGTCGAGTTCGCGGAGCACGAGTACGGGGCTCAGGCCGGCCGCATCGCCGCGGTCCTCCGCGAGACGGCGCGCGCCGAGGGCCGCGAGTCCACCTTCGACGCCGACCTCCGCGCCTTCGACGCGCTTCTGGCCGAGGAGCGGGTCGGCATCGTCGCGACGGCCGCCCTCGTGCAGCGCCACGCCCTGGCCAAGCAGAACGGCACCATCGAGCCCGCCGAGCTCGACCGCATGATGGAGGTCGTGCACGACGCGGTCATCCACGACGGATCGGTGGACCCCGCGCGCTACCCCGAGCTCCAGAACCCGACCTTCTGAGGGCTCACTCCGCGGCGGCGCGCTGCTCCTCGCCCGCGAGCTCGCCGAGCAGGCGGCTCCCGGTCGAGGTGATCTCGTCGAGGAGGAAGCGGCTCCGCGGCTCGGCCCGCTCGAGCCAGCGCGCGAGCACCTCCCGCCGCTCGGGGTGCTTCTGCGCCTGCTCGAGCAGGATCTCGGCGACCGCCTCATCGGTGAGGATCCGGGTCAAGCGCTCCGCGTGCAGCATCGCGAAGGCGAAGTCGCGCTTGGGGTTCCAGTTCTTGCGGAAGAGGTCGGCGCGCTCGAAGAGCGGGTGACGCTGGGTCGAGTCCCATTTGTCGCCCACCGTTCGCATCACGAGGTGCCGCTGCGCCTGGTGCGAGAGCGAGACGAGCCGGGCCACGCCGCGCTCGAGCTCGTCTTTCGCCGACACCGAGCGCCACCGCGCCTGCACGCCGCGCTCGAGGAACACGCGCGGGCGCTTCATGATCCCGCCGAGGGTGTCCTTCATCGCCATGAGCGACTGGATCTGGCTCGTGCCCTCGTAGATGGGCATGACCATCGCGTCGCGGAGCAGCTTCTCCGCGCCGTACTCCGACGTGTAGCCGACTCCGCCGTGGATCTGGATGCCGCGGCGGGCGATCTCGACCGCCTTCTCGGCCCCGAGGTACTTGAGGAGCGGCGTGACGCGCCGCGACTTGTGCTTGTGCCGCGAGGCCTCCTTCTCGAGGCGCGCGCGCTCGGCCGCCGGCATCGTGCGCTCGAGGCTCAGCCGCAAGAGGAGCTTCTGGGCCATCTCCTCGTGGAAGGCGCCGTGGGCTGAGAGCGCGCGCACCGCCTGGGTGTCGGTCCGCATCTCGTCCAGGTAGTCGGCGATCATCTCGTGGCGGTCGATCGTCTTGCCCATCGAGCGCCGGCCCGCGGCGTACTCGGTGGCGAGGCGCGTCGCGGCCTCGCAGAGCCCGACGCACTCGAAGCCCACGCCGACGCGGGCCCCGTTCATCAGGAGCAGCATGTAGGCGAAGCCCTCGCCCCGCTTGCCCACGAGCTGCGCGGGCGCGCGGTCGAAGCTGAGCTGCGCGGTGACCGAGGCGTGGTGCCCCATCTTCTCCTCGAGCCGGTCGAGCGAGACGATCCGCCGGCGCGTCCCGTCCGGCAGGTCCTCGTAGGTCGGCACGAGGAACATCGAGAGCCCGTCGAGCCCGCCCATCGGATCCTGCTCGTTCACCGGCTCGGTGCGGGCGATGACGAAGTGGTATTTGCCGTGGCCGGAGGTGATGAAGATCTTCTGGCCGGTCACCCGCCAGACTCCGTCCTCGCCGAGCTCGGCCTTCGTGCGCAGGCGCGCCATGTCGCTGCCCGCGTCGGGCTCGGTGATGTCCATGCAGCCCCACGCCTCGCCGCGCACGATCTCGCCGAGCTCCTCGGCGAAGCGGGTCTTCACGATGGCGCCGGTCGTCGGGTCGACCTCGGTCGTGCCCTCGCGGACCGAGAACATCAGCATCGCCGCCGCCATCCCGCCGTGGAAGCCGTGGTGCGCCATGATCGAGACGTCGGCGCGCGCGAAGAGCTCGCTCAGGAGGTAGTAGAGCGAGAGCGGTGCGTTCATCCCGCCGAGCTCGCGGGGGATGGCGATCCCGTGCAGATCCATCTCGCGGATGCGGTCGAAGATGGCCTGAAGGCGCGGCGGAAAGACCGCCTCGCCGCCTTCGAGCTTCACGCCCTCCTTCTCGATCTCCTTCACGTGCGGGGCGATCTCGTCGGCGCAGAACTCGCCGACCATCTCGGCGATCTCCCGGTAGAAGGCCACCGCCTCTGCGAGATCCTTGGGCGCCTCGCCCACGCCGAGGCCCTGCTTCTCGGTGACCCGCACCAGCGCCTCCCAGTCGATGCCGCGCTCGAAGTAGTAGCGGAGGTCGTCGTTGTCCTTGAAGAAGTTCGCCATGGTGGATCTCGGTGGGTGGGGGGTCAGAGGGCCGCTTGCGCGGGCCGCGCGGAGGGGACGAGGGATGCGGGCGTGACCAAGAGCGCCGCCTTCGCGACGCGCTTGGCCTCGGCGACGAGCTCGGGCGGTACGGACTTCGTGCGGGCGCCGGTGAGGCGTCCCGTCGCCGGGGCCGTCGCGACCGTCCCGAGCACGAGCTGGATGACCATCACGACGTAGGCGGCGGGGTCGAGCTCGGGCCGGAAGAGGCCGGCGGCCTGTCCCTTCTCGATCGAACCCGTCACCGCGCCGAGCCAGGGCGCGACGTAGCGGCCGAGCAGCGCCCGCATCTGCGCCGGGCGGTCGAGCGCCTCGCGAAGGAGCAGTCGTGCCCGGTCGGGCTCGGCGAGGAAGAAGGCGAAGGTCTCGTCGAGGATGGCGTCGAGCCGGTCCTCGCGGGCCGCGGCGCGCAGCAGCGCCGGCAGCGTCTCGCTCCAGCGGGAGAGCAGCTCGGCGAGCACCGCCTCGTGGAGCGCGTCCTTGCTCGCGAAGTGGTAGAGCAGCGAGGGCTTGCGGATGCCCACGGCCTCGGCGATCTCCTGGATCGAGGTCGCGCCGACGCCCTGCGCCGCGAAGAGGCGGGTCGCCGCGGAGAGAATCGCGCTGCGGACGTCGTCGGCCATCGTGCCTACCGGATGGTAGGGTCCGTCTACCAGATGGTAGACGGCTGCGCAAGCGCTCCGGTCAGGCGCGTGCGGCCTTGCGACGCTTGGCCTCGAGGCGCGCGAGCCGTCGGTGGTGCTCCTCGGGCGGCTCCGCGCCCTCGGCCGCGCGGGCCGCCTCGAGCGCGGCGTCGTACGCGCGGAGGCGATGCTCGAGGAGCTTGCTCCGCTCGAGGTGAAGGGACGGCGCGCGCGTGGGCGAGGCCCGGGGCAGGGCCCGGTCGAGGGCAGCGAGGGCGGCGCCGGCATCGGCGTTGCGCCGATGGCCGCGGGCCGACAGCTGCAGCGCTTCGCACGCGAGCGCGTCGTCTCCGCCCGCCTCCGAGGCCGCCTCGGCCCAGCGGCAGGCCCGCGCCGTGTCGCCCGCCCGGAATGCCGTGCGCGCGACGCCGAGCACGTCCTCGGGCGCGTGCGAGGGCAGCACCGCGTCCCAGCGCTCGGCCAGCGCGGCGAGCAGCGCAGCGAGCGCGACGAGATCGCTGACGTTGTGCTCCAGCACCGGCGCGAGCCCCGAGGCGCCTTCGCCGCGCACGAACGCCCAGAAGCGCTCGGGGATCTCCGCGCCGTCGATGTCGCCATGCCGCGTGAGGCCGAGCACCTCACGCTCGACGTGCACGAGGCGTACGCCGCCCGCGTCCTTGCCCACGCGCTGCCCGACCACGCGCCGGGTCGCCGGGTAGAGATCGAGGTGCACGGCGGGCGGCGGCAGTGGCACGCGGTTCATCACCGCGCGGGTCCGCAGCAGCGGCCAGTCGAAGGACTTGCCGTTGTAGGTGACGACCGCCGACGCGCTCTGCATCCGCTCGCGGAGCGCGTGCAGCATCGGCCGCTCCTCGCCGGGCCGGTGCAGGAGGAGCTGCTCGACGACGAGCGTCTCGTCCTCGAAGAAGGCCATCCCGACGAGGAAGGGCAGGGTGCCGGTGCCGCCCGAGAGGCCGGTCGTCTCGGTGTCGAGGTAGAGCACGCGGCGCGGGTCGATGGCGGCGAGCGAAGGATCGAGCGCGAGCCCGGCGAGGGTCGCCCCGGTCACCGAGAGGGCGCGCGCGACCGGGACGCGGCCATGCGCGTGATCGGGCGACAGCTCGAGGCGACGCCGGTGCAGCGGCCCGTGCGCGGTGTCGAGCCGCTCGCCCGGCAGATCGCCCGGCGGCGCTGCCCTCACGCGAGGCGGCCTCGTGCGTTCGCGCTCCTCGAGCTCGCCGAGCAGCGATCGCAGCTTCGCGACGCGCGCGAGCCGCTCCGCGTCCTCGGGCGTCCGCTGGGCCAGAGGTTCGCGGGCCAGAGGTTCGCAGGGCGGGGGCTCGCGGGCCGGGCCCGTGTTCGCCCCGGGCAGCCGCGCGAGCTTGCGCTGGAAGGCGCTCAGATCCACCGCGCGCGGGCTCCTTCACCGGAGGCGGTCGATGCGGCGACGATGCCGCCGCGCGCTGCGCTCGCGGCGCCCATCAGTGCACGCTCGCTGCGCCGATGGCCTGCAAGAGCCCGAGCGCGATGCGCTTGTAGGGCATGCCGCTCGGGCGCCGCGGCTCGCCGGGCAGCGTGGGCTCGCTCGGTCCGGAGACCCCGATGCAGGCCGGGCAGCCGTCCTCGCATGCACACCCCTCGATGAGGGTCCGCGTGCGGCGGAGCAGCGCCTCGCGCTCCTGGAAGAGGCGCGGCGCGAGGCCGACGCCCCCGGGGATCGCGTCGTAGAGAAAGACGGTCGGATCGAAGCCCGCGCCGCCCTCGCCGGTGCCCGGCAGCTCGCCCTCGGCAGCCCGGTCGCCGAGCACGAAGCCCAGGTCCCGCGGATCGCACATCAGCCCCACCGTCGCGACCGTCTGCATCGCGTGGCCCAGGCCGCGGATCGCGTCGACCACCACCGCCCGCGGCACCGCGACGCGCTGCCCGTCCCGCTCGGCGTGCTGCGCGCGCACCAGCTCTTCGGGGAAGGTCAGCCAGTACGCGCTCGTGTGCATCTGCATCTCGGGCAGCCGCACGTCGCCGTAGCCGACGTTCTCGTGGGTGTGGAACTTGATCTTCTTGTAGCCCACGACCTTCTCGATCACCGAGACCTCGCCGAGGCCTGCGGCGAGGCCCGCTGATTCGCCCGCGCCCTCGCTCGGCTGCACCACCGCGGCGTCGTCCTCCTGGGTGATCGACACCCGCACGTAGGTCATCGCCGTCGTGAAGTAGTCCGGTTCGACGCGCCGCACGTAGGCCTTGTGGTTCTCGAAGTCGAGGCGCTCGACCTGGTACTGCTCGCCCTCGTGCTGGTAGATGGCCTGCACGTGCAGCATCGTGTGCGTGGCGCGCCAGTCCATCTCGGCGATCGTCTTGTCCGTGTCGAGATCGACGATCACGAAGTTGTCCCAGCTCAGGCTCCGCAGGCTCACGTGCGAGGCGGGGTAGGCGTCGGTGGACCAGTGCCAGGCCCGCTTGCCCCCGCCGCTGCCTTCGACGACGACCTTCTGCTGCGCGAGGTAGCCGAGGCTGCCCTCGACGACCTCCGGCGGCACGTCCCCGAAGCCCTCGCCCTCCTCGAAGGGCAGCTCGAAGGCGGCGCACTTCAGGTGCTGCACGAGGATCTCCACGTTGTCGGGATCGATCCGCGCTTCTTCCACCGGCGCGCCGACGAGCAGCTCGGCGTTGCGCGCGACGTACTGATCGAGCGGCATGCTCGAGGGCACGAGCAGCGCGAGCGAACTGCCCTGCCGGCGTCCCGCGCGCCCGAACCGCTGCCAGGTCGAGGCGATGGACCCCGGGTAGCCGGCGCAGACGACCGCATCGAGGCTGCCGACGTCGATGCCGAGCTCGAGCGCGTTCGTCGCCACGACGCAGCGGATGGCCCCGCTGCGGAGGCCCTGCTCGATGCGCCGCCGGGTCTCGGGCAGATAACCACTTCGATAAGCGTGCAGGATCGAGGGGTCTAGCCGGTGCTCGCCGCAGAGCCGGTCGCGCAGGTACTTCAGCATCGTCTCGACCTGGTTGCGCGACTGGCCGAAGACCAGCGTCGGCACCTCGGCGAGGACGAGGTCGGCGACGAGGTTCACCGCGACCTTCGTGTAGCTGGCACGGAGGCCGAGCTCCGCGTTGACGATCGGCGGGTCGTACACGAGGACGTGCTTGTCGCCCGAGGGGGCGCCGCTCTCGCCCACGAGGCGCACCCGGCGGCCGAGCATGCGGCTCGCGTGGTCCTCGGGGTTGCCGATCGTGGCCGAGGCGAAGATGTAGACCGGCTTGGCGCCGTGGAAGCGCGCGATGCGGTCGAGCCGCCGCACCACGTTCGCGAGGTGCGAGCCGAACACGCCGCGGTAGGTGTGCAGCTCGTCGATCACCACGTAGCGCAGCTGGGAGAAGAACCGCGCCCAGCTGGCGTGGTGGGGCAGGATCCCCGCGTGCAGCATGTCGGGGTTCGTGAGCAGCACGCCGCTCCGCTCCCGCGCCACGCGCCGCGCATCGCCCGGCGTGTCCCCGTCGTAGGTGATGGCGCCCTGGGTGAGGCCGGCCGCCCGCAACAGGCCGTGCAGCGCTTCTTCCTGGTCCCGCGAGAGCGCCTTGGTGGGGAAGAGATAGAGCGCGCGCGCGTCGGGCTCGCGGGCGAGCCGATCGAGCACCGGCAGGTTGTAACAGAGGCTCTTGCCCGAGGCGGTCGGGGTCGCGACGACGAGATCCTGCCCGGCCGAGGCGAGCTCGTAGGCCTCGGCCTGGTGCGACCAGAGCTGCTCGACGCCCCGCTCGAGGAGCGCGCGCCGGACCTCGGTGTGCAGCGCGTCGGGTAAGGCCGCGGTGCGGCTCGGCCGTCCCGGCAGGGTCCGATCGAGCACGAGCTGGCGGCCTGCGCTGCGCCACTGGGCGAGTACGGCGTCGAGGCCGAGCGCTTTCTTCCAGGGAGCGTCGGGGCGCGCGAAGGGCGAATCCGAGGGCGGCACGGAACGGATGTTACGGAACGAGTGTGCAGAGGGTCAACTGTCCGCTCGAGAGGCGCGGTCGTCGCCCTGCTGCCGGCCGCCTGCTACGAACCGCGACGATGTCGCTCATCGAGATCGAAGGGGTCGAGAAGCGCTACGGCGAGCTCCGGGCGCTCAAGGGCGTCTCCCTGAAGCTCGAGCCCGGACGCATCGGCCTGCTCGGGCCCAACGGGGCGGGCAAGTCCACGCTCCTCAAGTGCCTGCTCGGCCTCATCGCGCCCGACTACGGAACCCTCAAGGTCTTCGACGTCGACGTCATCCGCTCGCCCTTCGAGGTGCGCTCACGCATCGGCTACATGCCCGAAGGTGACGCGGTGCTCCCGGAGCTCACCGCGGTGCAGTACACGACGCTCGCCGGTGAGCTCTGCGGCCTGCCGCGGGCCGAGGCCACCGCGCGCGCGCACCAGGTCCTGCATTACGTCGGCCTCGGCGAGGCCCGCTACCGCAAGCTCGGCAGCTACTCGACCGGCATGCGGCAGCGCGCGCGCCTGGCGCAGGCGCTCGTCGGCGATCCGAAGCTGCTGCTCCTCGACGAGCCCACGAGCGGCCTCGACCCGCGCGGCCGCGACGAGATGCTCGCGCTCATCCTCGACATCCCGCAGCGCACCGGGGCGAGCGTGCTGCTCTCCACCCACATCCTGCCCGACGTCGAGAAGACCTGCGATCAGGTCGTCGTCGTCGCCGGCGGCGAGGTGCTCTACGCCGGCGCGCTCGCGCCGCTCGTGACGAGCGAAGAGGGTGTCTACGAGGTGCGCTGCAAGGGGAACCCGAAGCCCCTCAAGAGGGCGCTCGAGGCCGCGGGCTGCGTGGTGCGGCGCGAGACCGCGGACAGCTCGACCCTCGAGGTGCGGGTGCCGAAGAGCGCCGCGGATCGCAGCGGCGCGAACTTCATCCTCGAGACGGCGATCGCCGCGGGCGAGCAGGTGAGGCACGTCGCGCCGCTCGTGCAGACGCTCGAGCGCGCGTTCTTCAAGACCCTCGCGGACGCCGGCCAGATCGCCCCCGAGGGGGCCGCCGACACCAAGAAGAAGCCCAAGAAGAAGGCCGAGGCGGGCGCCGAGAGCGAGCCCTGAGGGTGCGGCACGAGTGCGATCCGCTCTTGGGGACGCACCTCCGCGCGGGTCAGGGCGCGGACGACGCCACCTCGCTCCGCGCGCACCGGCGCGGGCGCGCCTCCGTCCACGACGAGCTCGTCGCGTCGCGCCCCTTCGAGGGGGCGTGGGCCACGCCTCACCTCTGTCAGTTCCCGGTGCGCACGCCGACCCTGCCGCCGGCGACGCACACCAACGTCGTGTTCTTCGTCGGCAAGGATCGCTCGGTCCTCGTCGAGCCGGCCACGCCCTACGAGGAGGAGCTGTCGCGCCTCGCCGATGCCGTCGACGAGCTGACCCGACGCGGCACCCCAGTCACCGAGGTCTGGGCCACGCACCACCACCCCGATCACCTCGGCGGCGCCTCCGCGATCTGCGCCCGGCTCGGGCTGCCGCTCCGCGCCCATCCCGCCACGCTCGAACGCGCCCCAGCCGACGTTCCCCGGGGCGCTCCGCTCTCCGAAGGCGACCGCGAAGACGTCGGGGGCCTCGCGATCGAGGTGCTCCACGTGCCTGGTCACGCGCCCGGGCACCTCGCGTTCTTCGATCCCGAGACGCGCGCGCTGGTCGCGGGCGACATGGTCGCGGCGATCGGCACCATCCTCATCGCGCCCGACGAGGGCGACATGGCGGACTACCTCGCCTCGCTCGAGCGCCTCGCGCGCCTCGACCCCGAGGTCGTGGTCCCGGCCCATGGGGGCGCGATCCGACCGGGCGCCGAGGTCTTCGAGCGCTACGTCGCCCATCGCCTGCTGCGCGAGCGGCGCGTCCTCGACGCCCTCGGCAGCCGGCCGCGCGATCTCGACGCGCTGCTGCCCATCGCCTACGCCGACACGCCAGCCGCGGTGTGGCCCATCGCGCGTCTCTCGCTCGAGGCCCACCTCGTCAAGCTCGAGCGGGAAGGGCGCGCCGTGCGGCTCGACGCCGGCTGGGCGCTCGGCTGAGCGGGCAGCGACCCGCCAGAACGACGAACGCCCGCGGGCCGAAGCCAGCGGGCGCTCGCGCGACACGAACGAGGTCGCTCAGTCGGTGATCGCCTGGTCGGGCGGGAGGTTGAACACCAGGCCGATGTTGATCATCTGGTTGAACGTGGTGCGGCTGTCGTCGCCGTTGATGACGCCGTCGGGGAAACCGCCACCGGGCATGCGGTCGCGGCCCTCGCCGCTCTCGTCGGTGCCCGAGGGGTTCCACGAGAAGGGGAACGCGCGCCACTCGATCATCACGCCGAACCACGAGTTCGCGTAGAAGCTCATGCCGAGGCCGAACATCGGGGTCACCGCGACGCGGTCCGCCCGCGCCCGCGCCGAGTCGATGCACGAGGCGGTCGAGCCGCCGCCGATCATCGTGTCGCAGCCCGACGCCACGACGTCCGTGGCCGCTCGCTCCTGCAGGCCGAAGAGCCCGACGCCGCCGAAGACGTAGAGGTCGGTGTCGATGAAGACCGCCTGGAAGAGCGAGAGCTTGCCGCGCAGCGGGACGAACATGAGGTGCAGCGAGGCCGCCCACACCATGCGCCCGACCTGGTCGGAGAACGCCGCGCGGTCCGGCAGGCTCAGCCGGTTCCGGTCGGTCGTCTGACCCACCGCCGCGATCTGCGTGGTGAGGTCGGTGTCGATCCGGGCCATGTTGAAGCCGCCCCAGAGGCCGACGCCAATCCAGTCGAGGAAGTGGTAGTTCGCCTCGACGGTGAGGAACAACGAGCGTGCGTACTCGTCCTGCAGCGTGTAGCCGACGCCCGGGATGAGGTTCACCCGGCCTTCGCGGTAGACGCGCATGTTCCGGACGGCGGGCGCGCCCGCGAGGGGGCCCGAGATGAGGACGTCCTGGGCCGAGGCGCGGGTGACGCCGAGGCCCGAGACGGTGGCGATCGCGAGAAGGGCGAGCGCGAGGAGGGTGCTCTTGGTGGCGGCCATGGTCCGGGTGCCGTGAGAGGTGAGGGGGGTCATCGTCGTCGTCCTCTCAGCGCGGCTGGTTGTAGGAGAAGTCGAACGGGACGAAGATCGCGAGGCCGATCTGCGCGGTCACGTTGTTGACGAACGCGGGGCTCGACTGCACCCAGGTCTCCGGGTTGTTCCGGTCCGCGCCGAAGCCGACGTTCAGGTTCTCCAGCGTCTCGAGGTACATGTAGTCGCGCAGCTCGGCGAAGACCGCGAGCCAGCGGGTGACGAAGACGCGGAGGCCGATGCCGACGTTGAACGAGATCCGCTCGCCGAAGTCGAACTCGCGCACGACCGGGTCGACGACCGGGATCGGGCGGGTCCGCATGAGGCCGATGCCGCCGACGATGTAGGCGTCGTACTGGAAGATGAACTCGTTGAACATCGCGAACTTGCCGTAGATGGGCACGTACGTGAAGTTCAGGTTCGCGAGGAACTGGTAGCCGTTGACCGGGACCGCGAGGCGGGTCGAGCGGCGCACGAAGAAGTTCAGGTCCGACTCGCTCTCGAGGCCTTCGTACCAGATGAAGTTGAGGCCGACCGCGAGGACGTTCGTGAACCAGTAGTTCAGCCCGAGGCTGACGCCGGTGTGCGAGACGAACGGGTCGTTCATCGACTGGGCGATGGACGGCATCAGCTCGACGCGGTTGATGCGCAGCGCGTAGATCTGCTGCACCGCGTAGATCTCTTCGGTGGCCTCCGCCTCCCGCTCCGGGGCGTCGCGGTCCCCGGAGTCCGCGGCGCGTGCCGCAGCGCCGCTGGCGTCGCCCTCGGTCGCGAGCGACGAAATCACGTCCCCGCCCCCGCCGCTGCTCTCGCCGCCTTCCTCGAAGGTCATGTCGGCGCCGCCTTCGGAGGACTCGTCGTCGAAGGTCATGTCGGCGTCCTGCGCGGCCGCCGCCCCGCAGGGCAGCGACGCGCCGAGGAGGAGAGCTCCCATGGCCAGCACACGGCCCGCGGTCCGCGTCCGGGGCGGTGCCACGAGGGCGGTGAGCGCTGCGATCCAAGCCTTCTTCATCGTGACCTCATCCCCCACGCTCGGTGGGGCAGAACCTTTGCTCGGGCTTGGCCGACCTTCTCAGGACGGCCGCAAGTGATTGATTTTGCTTCGGAAAGTGACTTCGTGGCGCGAGGTGGCCGGGACTATAACACGCGTCGATTTTGGCAATCAACGCCCTTTTTCGGGTCGGCTCACGCCTGGACCCCAGGTTCCTCGTCGGGCTTCTCGAAGAGCGCCCTCACGAAGCTGTCCGGATCGAACTCGCGCAGGTCCTCGACCCGCTCGCCGATCCCGATGTAGCGGACGGGCACGCGGTGCTCGTCGACGATGCCGAGCACGACGCCGCCCTTGGCGGTCCCGTCGAGCTTCGTCAGCACGATCCCGCTGACCGGGATGGCCTCCTTGAAGAGCTGCGCCTGCTGGATGGCGTTCTGCCCGGTGGTCGCGTCGAGCACGAGGAGGATCTCGTCGACGGGGCGCTCGAGCGCCTTCTCGGCGGTGCGCACGACCTTCTTCAACTCCTCCATGAGGTTCGACTTCGTGTGCAGGCGCCCGGCGGTGTCGGCGATCACCACGTCGAGCCCGTCGGCCTTCGCCTTCTTGACCGCGTCGAAGATCACCGAGCTCGGGTCGGCCCGGTCCTTCCCCTTCACGAGCTCGCACCCGACCCGCTTGGCCCAGACCTCGAGCTGCAGCACCGCGGCCGCCCGGAAGGTGTCACCAGCCGCGAGGACGACCTTCTTGCCGTCCTGCTTGAAGTGGCTCGCGAGCTTGCCGATCGTGGTGGTCTTGCCGACGCCGTTCACGCCGACGACGAGGATGGTCGTGGGCCGGCCGTGCTCGCCGACGACGATCCCGCCGCTGCGCGTGCCCTGCACGAGCTGGCGTCCCTCCTCGGAGAGGGCGGCCCAGACCGCGTCGGTGTCACGGAGCTGACCGAGCCGAGCGCGGAGCCGATCGAGGAGCTTGTCCGCGGTGCGCGGTCCGATGTCCGCGGTGATCAGGACGGCCTGCATCTCGTCGAGCAGGGCCGGGTCGATCTCCTTCTTGCGGCTGAAGATCTGGGCGAGGCGCGCGATGAAGCCGCCGCGGGTCGTCGCCAGGCCCTTCTTCAGGATGGCGACCCGCTCGCGGCTCTCGGTCTCGGACGCGGCCGAGGCGGGCGCAGCCAGCTTCACCGCGACGGCGGCCTGGGCGACCACGGCCGGCGCGCTCGGCGAATCGTCGGACTCCGCGGCCGTGGGCTCGCTCCGCACGGGTTCGACGCTCCGGGGAGCTTCGGTGGGCGCGGCCTTGGGCTCGGCGGGCGCGGCCTTGGGCTCGGCGGGCGCGGCCTTGGGCTCGGCGGGCGCGGCCTTGGGCTCGGCGGGCGCGGCCTTGGGCTCGGCGCTGCGCCGCGGAGGCTCCTTGGCCTTCGCCGGCGCTGCGGTCGGCAAGACCTTCGGAGGAGCGTCGTCCTCGCGCGGCTCCGGCAGCTCCGGCGAGCTCGGCTTGCGGCCGAAGGCGAGGTAGGTGCCGACGGCGGCCGCGAGCACGACGAGGACGATGACGAAAATCATCATGGGCGAAGGGGGGAGGCGCCGCGGTCGGGGAACCCGACCGAGCCGCTCCGAGGGCGCGACTATAGAGAGGTGCGGGCGCGGGAGTCAACGCACCCTGGCTGCCTTGGGCGGAGCTGCCTTCGCGGCGGCCAGCGTGGCCTCGACCCGCTGGGCGGTCTGCCGGATCGCGGCGAGCTCGTCCTCGGCCGGGGGCGACTCGGCGTAGCAGGCCCGCTCGACCCGCTCGATCAGATCCGCGAGCTCGGGGGGTTCCCGGCCGGCTTTGCGGAGGGCGGCGAGCAGCTCGCGCTGGGTCCAGAGCGACCACAGCTCGGCCGAGGGGAGCAGCTGCAGCGCGATGGGGCGCAGGGGGGCGAGGGCGAGATCGCGCATCGCCGGCAGGCGCACCCGCATCCCCCGGTGCTCGCCCCGATGCGGGACGGTGAGCTCGGCCTCGAGGAGCGCGTAGCCCTCCGCCCGGAGGATCAGGCGGTGCCGGCCGGGGGCCGGATGGAGCAGGAAGCGACCATCGGCCCCGGCGACGTGGACCTGTCCGGCGATCTCCACCCGGGCCGCGACCGGGCTGCCGGTTCGGGCGTCCTGCACGCGCCCGGAGACCTCGGTGATCCGCTCCCGGGTCCGCTCGCCGAGCTCGATCGAGGTCTGACCCGGCTCGACGGCGCCGGGCGCCGCGGAGCCCGGCCGGCGCCACAGCAGGCCGAGCGCCAGCAGCACCAGCAGGAGCGAGACCGCACCGAGCACCGCCGAGCCGTCGGCGAGCGGCGGCCGGAGCGACCAGCGCACCGGGGGCGACTCGCTCGCGCCGATCCACGGCGCATCGCTGGCAAAGCGGGCCACCAGCGCGATCTCGGCGCCCAGGCCGGACACGGACGCCGCCGTCACCTCGAACGCGAAGTGGCCCGCCTCGTCGGTGAGCGCCGTGCCGAGGTAGCGCTCCGGGCTCGCGTAGAGGGCGACCGCCTCCCGCGCCCGCGGTCCCTCCGCGTCGCGGAGCTCGCCCGAGAGCGAGGTGCGGTCGAGGTCGTCGCCGGCGCGGGCCAGCGTGAGGGTCGTCGGCCGGCGCCGGACGATGGGCACCTCGGCCTGCGCGGCGCTGCGGAGCGCGTCGGCCGCGGACAGCGCGATCAGCCGGCCCGCAGAAGGAGGCCCGAGGCGATCGCTCGGCACGTCGAGCACGAGCTCGGCGCCCTCGTCCGTGCGTCCCTCCGCGAGCACGACGCCGAGCTCACTCCGGAGCGAGACCGCGAGCCCGGCGCCGCCGGCTGCGCTCGAGGCCGCGATCCGGACCGCGTGACGGGGGCGGTCGAGGTCGAGGACGCCGCGGTCGTCGAGGTGCACCGTGAGGGACACGTGCGCGAGCTCGAGGTCGATGCGCTGCCGTGCTTCGGTGCCCACGTGCAGCCCGTCGCCCGGGAAGCTTGCCGAGGCCCACCAGCCGCTCTCCGCGCTGCCGAGCAGCACGTCGAAGCTGCCGCGTCCGTCGGTGCGGGGGTGCGCGGTCCAGCGACCGCCGGCGTCCGCCGCCGCGTCGCTCCACACCGACACGTCGATCGGCCGCCCATCGAGCGGCGTGCCGAGCTCGTCGCGGAGCGTCCCGACGAGGTGGGGCGCCGCATCCGGCGCGCGCTCGACCCGGAGCTCGATCCGCGTCTCGGCGCGGACCACCACCCGCGGCCCGGACTGCGCCGCAGCCGGCCCGGCGAGGAAGAGCCCGAGCCCGAGCAGGAAGCCGGACAGCCGCGCGCGCACGGCGGCACGATGCGGCAGGGCGCGGGGCCGAGCAACGCTCCGGGTTCGGGGGGCTCGATTGCGTGGCCTGCGCCGATCGGATAGGCCCCCGCGCGAGTGAACGAAGCGCGCGCCCGCCCGTCGAACGGCCCGGCGCCCCGCCCATGACCCACGACTTCTCGACCGCGTCCCGCCGCTCCCTCCTCGTCCACACCGTGCGGTGCCTGGCCCTCGGGTGCGCGCTCGCCTTCGGGGCGCTGGCGATCGGCGGCACGGCCTCTGCGCAGGGTGGCGGCTCGACCGACTACCTCATCCGGCTGCTCTCGGAGTCGGACGCGTTCCGCGTGCGGGTGCGCGCGGCCGATGCGCTCGGGACGCGCGCCGGCGAGCCCGGGGTGCAAGACGCGCTCGTCGCGGCGCTTCGGGACGAGAACGCAGCGGTGCGCGCGGCGGCGGCGGCCTCGCTCGGCCGGGTCGGTGATGCCGCCGCCGTCTCACCGCTGCGGGCGCTGTCGCGCGACCGCGAGGGTGCCGTGGTCTCGGCGGCCCGCGAGGCGGTCACGCTGATCGAGGGCCGGACCGGCGGCGCCGTGGCTGGCGCGGGCGGTGCAAGCACGGGCCCGGCCCCTGCGGGAGACGATCGCTTCTACGTCGCCGTGGGCATCCCGAGCGCGGTGACCGGCATGAGCGATGCGGCCTACCGCCGCACCGCGGACCGGATCCGCGGCGCGGTCGATGGACTTGCCGGGGTCACGCTCGCGCCCGCGGGCGAGGGCACCGACGAGGCGAATCGGGTGCTCCGAAGCCGCAGCCTCACCGGCTTCTTCCTCGACTTCGCCGTGACCCTCGAGGACACGCCGAACGGCGTCCGCGTCACCGTCGGGTGCACCATCCAGGACTACCCCGGGCGGAACATGCGGGCCGCGACGACCGGACGCGCGACGCTCACGGGGCTGCACGACACCGCCGCGCCCGAGGTCGCCGACGCGGTCGGTGCGGCCGTGACGGCGGCGCTCCGCAACGTGCCTGCGACGCTCGGCACCGTCCGCGGAGGCTCGGGCCGATGAGCACCAGATTGGATCTTTGCGGCCCCGCCTCCTACGATCCCGTACCGGTGCCCGGGGTCTGCCCTCCGTCGCGCTCGGCTTCGACTTCGTACGTCCCGATGGCGGCCTCGCACCGGCCTCTCTTCTGCTCGAGGAACCTCGCATGACCACGGCCAACGCAACCTCGGTCGCCCCGGCGGGCCCGCCCTTCAAGCGGCGCCTCCGGAACTACCTCCTCGATCCGGCCTTCCAGCTCAAGTACACGGCCTACGTGATGGGGGTGACGCTGCTCGTCGCCGGCGTGCTCGGCTACGTCGCCTACGAGCAGTCGCACGCGCAGACCGAGATGCTCACGGTGAACATGGCGCTCGCCGGCGAGACCGCCGACTTCATCGAGCGCACTGCCCGGGAGGCCGATCAGGCGCTGCTCCTGCAGATCATCGCCGGCGTCCTCATCCTCGCGGTCTCGCTCGGCCTCACCGGCGTCCTCGTCACCCACCGCGTCGTCGGCCCGGCCTACAAGCTGAAGAGCCTCTTTCGCGACGTGAAGGAGGGCCACCTCCGGATCCGCGGCCGGCTGCGCAAGGGCGACGAGCTGCAGGACGTCTTCGACGAGTTCGAGTCGATGATCGACACGCTGCGCGCCAAGCAGCGTGAAGAGATCACCCAGCTCGAGGGGATCCTCGCGCGGGCCAAAGCGAACGGGCTCCCGGAGGACGTGGCCGCCGAGCTCGACGGCCTGCGCGAGCGCATGGAAGCGGAGCTGAAGACGAGCTAGGCCCCCGCTCCTTGTCCGACGCATCGACCACCGCCTCGAGCGAGTCCCCCGCGCTCGTCGAGGTCCACGGCCTGACCAAGACGTTCCTCCACGAGGGCAAGGAGGTGCCGATCCTGAAGGGCATCGACCTCCGCATCGAGCGCGGCGAGGTGCTCTCGGTGATGGGCGCGTCCGGCGCGGGCAAATCGACGCTCCTTCACCTGCTCGGCACCCTCGATCTGCCCACCTCGGGACGGATCCTGTTCGAGGGCG
>Ga0209985_10001015_pt1 | contig 28965 bp, 26 predicted proteins | sample NOAtaG_FD_187305 | JGI IMG/M metagenome (GOLD analysis project Ga0209985, IMG submission 187305) | Freshwater lake microbial communities from Lake Erie, under a cyanobacterial bloom - NOAA_Erie_Diel6S_1000h metaG (SPAdes) (version 2) | ecosystem: Environmental > Aquatic > Freshwater > Lake ...
GCAGGGACCGATCCACCCGACGCTCGGCATCGCGATGGACATGAGCATCCAGCTGCAAGCCGCCAACGGTGCCATCTGCACCCTGTCCCTGAGCTTCAACAACGAAGGCCCGCTGGGCACCTTCTTCCGCTACATCGGCGACACCGGCACCTACATCGCACGCTACGACGACCTGTTCGACGGCAAGGATCAGAAGATCGACGTCAGCGGCGTGGCGGTGTCGATGAACGGCATCGAACTGCAGGACCGCGAGTTCTTCGCCGCCATCCGCAAAGGCCGCGAACCCGAGGCGAGCGTGGCCAGCGTGCTGCCCTGCTACGAGGTGCTGCACGGGTTGGAGCGGCAACTCGGCGCGGGCTGAGCGACGCGCCGCGGGTCCGCAGCTCAACCCGTGCCGGGCCCGCCGAGCTTGGGCATGCCGCCAGAGGCCGCGTCGCCGGGTCCGAGCAGACCGACACCGCTGTAGACCCCGAGCTTGCCGCGCGTGTCGGCGATGTCGAGGTTGCGCATCGTCAACTGGCCGATGCGGTCGGCCGGGCTGAAGGCGCCTTCGCCCCGCTCCATCGTCAGGCGCTCGGGGTGGTAGGTCAGGTTGGGGCTCTGCGTGTCCAGCAGGCTCCAGTCGTTGCCGCGCCGCAGCTCGACCCAGACCTCTCCGGTGATCGCGCTGGCCACCCAACGTTGCGCGGTTTCGCGCAGCATCAGCGCCTGGGGGTCGAACCAGCGGCCGTGGTACAGCAGCTTGCCCAGCACGCGGCCGTTGGCGCGGTACTGGGCGATGGTGTCCTCGTTGTGGATGCCGGTGACCAGACGCTCGTAGGCGATGTGCAGCAGCGCCATGCCGGGCGCCTCGTAGATGCCGCGGCTCTTGGCCTCGATGATGCGGTTCTCGATCTGGTCGCACATGCCCAGGCCATGGCGTCCGCCGATCCGGTTGGCCTCATCGAACAAGGCGACGTCGCTGGCAAAGCTGCGGCCGTTCAGCGCCACGGGGCGGCCGGCCTCGAAGCGCACCGACACGGTCTCGGCCGGCACGTGGACCTCGGGCTTCCAGAACGCCACGCCCATGATCGGGTTGACGATGGTGAGCCCCTTGTTCAGGAACTCCAGGTCCTTGGCCTCGTGCGTGGCACCCAGCATGTTGCTGTCGGTGCTGTAGGCCTTCTCGACGCTCATCTTGTAGTCGAATCCATGGGCGACCAGGTACTCGCTCATCTCCTTGCGGCCACCCAGCTCGTCGATGAAGCGCTGGTCGAGCCAGGGCTTGTAGACCTTGAGCGCCGGGTTCGCGAGCAGACCGTAGCGGTAGAAGCGTTCGATGTCGTTGCCCTTGAAGGTGCTGCCGTCGCCCCAGATGTCGACCCCGTCCTCGCGCATGGCCACCACCAGCGCCGTGCCGGTGACGGCCCGGCCCAGCGGCGTGGTGTTGAAGTAGGTCGCGCCGGCGGTCGAGATGTGGAAGGCACTGCACTGCACCGCCGCGATGCCTTCGGCCACCAGCGCCTGGCGGCAATCGACCAGCCGGGCGATCTCGGCCCCGTAGCCCAGAGCGCGGCGCGGGATGTCGTCGTAGTCGGCTTCGTCGGGCTGTCCCAGGTGGGCGGTGTAGGCGCAAGGGATCGCCCCTTTGGCGCGCATCCAGTGGACGGCGGCCGAGGTGTCCAGGCCACCTGAAAAGGCGATGCCGACGCGTTCGCCGGCGGGCAGGGTTTGCAGGATCGTGCTCATGGGCGGCGATTGTCGCCGGGCCGAGGCGGGGCTCAGACGGTCGCCAGCACCACCCGGTTGCGGCCCGTCCGCTTGGCGTCGTACAGGGCGTTGTCGGCTTCCCGCATCCAGGCGTCGGCCGCCTGTCCCGGCCGTCGCATCGACAGGCCGATGCTGACCGTCACGGCGCTGCCGTCGGGCAGCATCGCCGACTCCTGCACTTGCTGCCGGACCTGGTCGGCCACCCGAGCCGCGTCGTGTTCGGCGGTGTCGGGCAACAGCAGCACGAACTCCTCGCCACCGGTCCGGAACAGCAAGTCGCTCTTGCGCTTGCGATGGCCGACCCGCTCGACGACACGGCGCAGCACCTCGTCGCCGACGGCATGGCCGTACTGGTCGTTGATGCGCTTGAAGTGGTCGATGTCGATCGCGAGCATCGCCCAGCCTGAAGGAGCCAGGCCGGCTTGCGCCACACGTTCGAGCTGGTCGTGCAGATGACGCCGGTTGTAGGCTCCGGTCAGCGGATCCGTGATCGTCTGCTGCACCAGTGCCGTCTGCAGTTCGCCGATGACGTTCAGCACCACGTGGATCATCACGAGGGTCAGGACCAGGGTCGCACCGACCCGCACGGCCACCAGCGGGTCGAGCGCAACCGCCGCGATGGTCGTGGCCAAGCAAGTCAGGACCAGGCTCTGGACCAGGGCCGTGCGCCGAGACAGGACGAAATGCGCGATGAACAGCGTCGGATACGCCCAGTAGATGCCGTTTGTCGGCTGCAACCAGCACGACGCGCCCACCGCACCAATCAGCACCGCCACCATCAGCGAAAACGGTACCGGCGCCGGCGACCCCCGCCTCAGGTGAAGTGCGTTGCAGGTCAGCACGACCTGGGCCAGGCCGATCGCCAGCGCGAGCAGCACGCGACCCTGCACGAAGTGGTTGATCGTGAACGGCAGCAGCAGCACCACCGCCAGCATGCTCAGGCTCATGGCGATGCGCGGCCGGTACGGAGCCAAGGCGTCGTTGTCGGCGACCAGGCTGGCCAGAAACCGTGCAATGCGGGACATAGAACACGTTGTCGGCAGGCGCCAACGGAACTTGAGCGGCCCTTGATGGGCGTCCAGCTGGACCGGTTCTTGCTGCGACTCCGGCGGGCGGTCGCAGCGGCGAAAATCGCGCCAGCGATGACCGCACCGCGATGCGCCTTGAGTGCGAACCCGGGTGAGCGCAAAGATGACCGGAACGACTGACACCAGCCCGAACGTGAACCTGATGAAGTGGCCGCTTGCCCTCCTGATCGGCTTGATCTGCGGCGTCGCCCAGGCCTCGAGCCCGCTGCCCACCAACGATGCCGAGCTGCGCTGCTGGCTGCAACGCACGGCCGAGCGCACGCGGGTGAACGTTCGCGAGCCCACGGCGGTGGAGTTCTCGAACCTGCGCGACGGCTGGCGCGTGCGCAGCCCGTTCCTGGTCGAGTTTGCCGTGCGCGGCATGGGAGTCGCGCCGATCGGGAAGGAGCGTCCCGGTACCGGCCACCACCATGTCTTGATCAACACCCCCTTGCCCAAGCTCGTCGGCGATCCGATCCCCTTCGACGACAAGCACCGCCATTTCGGCAAGGGCCAGACCTCGACCCTGCTCGACCTGCCGGTCGGCCGCCACACGCTGCGCCTGCTGTTCGCCGACCACGACCATCGGCCGCACTTCGTCTACAGCCGCGAGATCGCGGTGCAGGTGACCGGCAAGCGCGAGGGGGCCGGACCCCGCGTGGACCCGGCGAACTTCGACACCAGCTGCCCGATCTGGTACGAGGACCAGACCTCGTCGCCGCGGCCGGCCGAGACACAGCTGTACATCGCCAACCTGCGCATCGGCGAGCCGGTGGCGAGCCCGCTGAACGTGCGCCTGGGCGTGCAGGGGTTCGGGGTCTGCGCGAAGGGCAGTTGCCCGGAGAAATCCGGCCACTTTCGCCTGGAGGTGCTGGACGCGGCCGGCCAGCGCCCGGTGCAGAACCATCTGCTCGCCAAAGGGAACACGCAGATGAACCTGGCCCTGCCCAACGGCGACTACGTGCTGCGGCTGAACTTCCTGGACGACGAAGGCAAGCCGCTGGTGCCCGCCCAGTCGGTGCCGATCAAGGTCAACGCGCAGACCGCGCTGTAGGCGGCGTCCGGGGCCAGACGCGATGATTCGCCACGACCTCGGCCGCAGTGGCCTGCGCGTGTCCGCGCTGGGCTTCGGCGCCATGCACCTGAACGATGGTCGCGTCTCCGAAGCCGATGCCGGCACGCTGCTGAACCGTGTGCTCGACCTCGGCGTCGACCTCATCGACACCGCCCGCGGCTACGGCCTGTCGGAGGAACGCATCGGGCGCCACCTGGCCCACCGGCGCCAGGACTTCGTGCTGTCGACCAAGATCGGCTACGGGGTCGACGGCGTGCCGGACTGGACCTACGACTGCATCGTGCTTGGCCTTGAGCGGGCGCTGCGTGTCCTGCAGACCGACTGGATCGACATCGTGCACCTGCATTCCTGCCCGCTGCCGGTGCTGGAGCGCGGCGACGTGGTGCAGGCACTGGTCGATGCGCGCCGGGCCGGCAAGCTGCGCGTGGCGGCGTACTCGGGCGATAACGCCGAGATCGACTTCGCACTGGCCTGCGGCGCGTTCGGCAGCGTGCAGACCTCGCTGAGCGTGTGCGACCAGGCCCACCTCGCGGACCGCGCCTCGCGGGCGGCGCAGGCCGGCATCGGCGTCATCGCCAAGCGCCCGCTGGCCGGTGCCGTCTGGCGCTTCGACACTCGCCCGGGCGAGTTTGCCGAGGGCCAGTACTGGGACCGCTTCCGGGCCATGGGCCTGCACGAGGCCGACCTGGACGACCGTGTCGACTGGGGCGAGATCGCGCTGCGCTACGCCGCCTTCCACGGCGGCGCCGCCAGCGCCATCGTCGGGACGGCCCGGCTGTCCCACCTGGAGCGCAACATCGCTGCCGTCGCCCGCGGCCCCTTGCCCGGCGAACAGGCCGACGCATTGCGCCAGGCCTTCGTCCGACACGGCGACGGCTGGCCGGGACTGATCTGATCCCGGCGACCGACGGTCGGGCGAGGCCTCAGGGGGCCATCAGTTCGGGGGCCGTGCCGAGGGCCGATCGCAGGACCGCCGACAGCGCGCCACCGGCGACGAGCCGGTGCGAGGCCTCGATGTCGGGCGCCAGATAGCGGTCCTCGGCCATCGGTGGGCAGTGGCTGCGCAGCAGCGCATGAGCCGCCTCGAGCGGGGCCGAACTCGTCAGCGGCCGCAGGAACTCGATGCCCTGGGCCGCGGCCAGCCACTCGATGGCCAGGATGTGGGCCACGTTGTCGACCATCGGCTGCAGGCGTCGGGCGGCAAAGGTCGCCATCGAGACGTGGTCCTCCTGGTTGGCGCTGGTCGGCAGGCTGTCGACGCTGGCCGGGTGGGCCAGGCTCTTGTTTTCGCTCGCCAGCGCGGCCGCGGTGACGTGGGCGATCATGAAGCCGCTGTTGAGACCCGGGTCGCCGCTGAGGAACGGTGGCAGCCGCGAGACGTTGGCGTCGATCAGCATCGCGATCCGGCGCTCGGCGATCGCGCCGACCTCGGCGATCGCCACCGCCATCGCATCGGCCGCCAGCGCCACCGGCTCGGCGTGGAAGTTGCCGCCGGAAACCAGTACGCCTTCGTCGGCAAGCCCGTCGGCGCGCTCGTGTGCAAACACCAGCGGGTTGTCGGTGACGGCGTTGGCCTCGCGCACCAGCACGGCTGCGGCATGGCGCAGCTGGTCCAGGCAGGCCCCGACGACCTGGGGCTGGCAACGCAGGCAGTACGGATCCTGCACCCGGTCGTCGCCGTCGCGGTGGCTGGCCCGGATGGCGCTGCCGGCAACGAGCTGGCGGAATGCAGAAGCCACCACGATCTGCCCCGGCTGGCCGCGCAGTGCGTGGATCCGGGCATCGAAAGGCCCGTCGCTGCCACGCGCGGCATCCAGCGTCAACGCGCCGACGACCAGCGCCGCATCGAGCACCGGCTCGAAAGCCAGCAGGCCATGCAGCGCCAGCGCGGTGCTGACCTGGGTGCCGTTGATCAGCGCCAGGCCCTCCTTGGCGGCCAGGGTCAGCGGCGTCAGCCCGGCCTCGGCCAGTGCTTGCACCGCCGGCACGCGTTGGCCGTCGACCCAGCATTCGCCCTCGCCCATCAGCGCCAGCGTCAAGTGCGCCAGCGGCGCCAGGTCGCCCGAGGCCCCGACCGAGCCCTGTTGCGGGATCCATGGCACGAGGCCGGCGTTGTGCGCCACGACCAGCGCCTCGATGACCTCTCGCCGCACCCCCGAAGCTCCGCGGGCCAGGCTCGTGGCCTTCAGCGCCAGGATCAGGCGCACCACCGCCGGCGCCATCGGCGGGCCGACCCCGACGCTGTGCGACCGGATCAGCTGGCGCTGCAAGTGGGCCAGGTCAGCCTCGGCGATGCGCGTGGACGCGAGCTTGCCGAAGCCGGTGTTGACGCCGTAGACCGCGGCATCGCCGGCCGCCGCCCGCTGCACCACGGCGGCCGCTCGCTCGACCGCCGGCCACGCCGACTCTGCGATCGCGATGGCCTCGCCGCCGCGGTGCAGGCGGCGCAGGTCGGCCAGCGTCAATGTGCCTGGCTCCAGGACCCTCATGCCGTAGCCCCCAGCATCGGCAGCTTCAGGCCCTGTTCGCGGGCGCAGGCCTGGGCATCGGCATAGCCGGCGTCGGCATGGCGCATCACGCCCGTGGCCGGGTCGTTCCAGAGCACGCGCTCGATGCGCCGCGCGGCCGCCTCGGTGCCGTCGCAGACGATCACGACGCCGCTGTGCTGCGAGTACCCCATGCCGACCCCGCCACCGTGGTGAAGGCTGACCCAGGTCGCGCCGCCGGCGGTGTTGAGCAATGCGTTCAGCAGCGGCCAGTCCGAGACCGCGTCGCTGCCATCGGCCATGGCTTCGGTCTCGCGGTTCGGACTGGCGACGCTGCCGCTGTCCAGGTGGTCGCGGCCGATGACGATGGGCGCGGACAGCTCGCCGCTGCGCACCATCTCGTTGAAGGCCAGGCCGGCACGGTGGCGCTCGCCCAGTCCGATCCAGCAGATGCGTGCCGGCAGGCCCTGGAAGGCGATGCGTTCGCCGGCCATGTCCAGCCAGCGGTGCAGGTGGTCGTCGTCAGGGAACAGCTGCTTCATCTTCGCGTCGGTCTTGCGGATGTCCTCCGGATCGCCCGACAAGGCGACCCAGCGGAACGGGCCCTTGCCGCGGCAGAACAGCGGCCGGACGTAGGCCGGCACGAAGCCCGGAAAGTCGAACGCGTTGGCCACCCCTGCGTCCAGCGCCACCTGGCGGATGTTGTTGCCGTAGTCCACCGTCGGCACGCCCCGGGCCTGGAACTCGAGCATCGCCCGCACATGCGTGGCGCAGCTCTGCGCGGCGGCGTCGCGCAGCGTGGCGTGCTGGGCCGGGTCGGCCGCGGCGGCCTTCCAGCGCTCGACGCTCCAGCCGGCGGGCAGGTAGCCGTTGAGCAGGTCATGGGCGCTGGTCTGGTCGGTCACCAGGTCCGGCCTCACGCCGCGGCGCAGCAGCTCGGGCAGGACTTCGGCGGCGTTACCCAGCAGTGCGACGCTGACCGCCCGGCCCTCCGCCGTGTGGCGCTGGATGCGGGCCAGGGCGTCGTCCAGGTCCAGGGCCTGCTCGTCGACGTAGCGGCTCTTCAGGCGGAAGTCGATCCGGCTCTGCTGGCATTCGATGTTGAGGCTGCACGCGCCGGCAAAGCTGGCCGCCAGCGGCTGCGCGCCGCCCATGCCGCCCAGGCCGGCGGTCAGGATCCAGCGCCCCTTCAAGCTGCCGCCGTAGTGCTGCACGCCGGCCTCGACGAAGGTCTCGTAGGTGCCCTGCACGATGCCCTGGCTGCCGATGTAGATCCAGCTGCCGGCGGTCATCTGGCCGTACATCATCAGGCCCTTGCGGTCGAGCTCGTGGAAGTGCTCCCAGGTCGCCCACTTGGGCACCAGGTTGCTGTTGGCCAGCAGCACGCGCGGTGCGTCCTCATGGGTGCGGAATACGCCCACCGGCTTGCCGCTCTGCACCAGCAGGGTCTCGTCGGGTTGCAGCGCCTCCAGGCTGGCGAGCAGGGCCTCGAAGCAGGGCCAGTCGCGCGCGGCCTTGCCGATGCCGCCATAGACGACGAGCGCATCGGGGTTCTCGGCGACCTCGGGGTCGAGGTTGTTCTGCAGCATGCGCCAGGCGGCCTCGATCAGCCAGTTGGCGCAGCGGATCCGGCTGCCGCGCGGCGAGCGGACGGGGCGCGGGCCGGCGCTGGTGCCGGCACTGACGGGCAGGTGGCGGGCGGCGGACAGGTCGGTCATGGCGGGTCTCCAGGCTTACCCGCACTCTACTTGTCTAGACAACCCTATGCAAGTAGGATCGAAGACCATGGTTCTCGTGGTTTCCCCTGGCCTGCCGCACCCTGCGCCCCCGGCACACCCTGCGCCATACGCGCGGGTCAAGCAGCACCTGAAGGAAGGGCTCGCCGCCGGGCGCTGGCCTGCGGGCGTGCCGATGCCCTCGGAGGCCGAGCTGGTGGCCGAGTTCGGCGTCAGCCGCATGACCGTCAACCGCGCGCTGCGCGAGTTGCAGGCCGAGGGGCTGGTGCTGCGCACCCAGGGTGTCGGCACCTTCGCCGCGCCGCTGCACAAGGTCAGCAGCACCTTGACGATCAGCGATGTGCACGACGAGATCGTCGCCCGCGGCCACCGCCACGAAGCCCGCGTCCACCTGAAACGCCGCGAGCCCGCGCCCGAGGCGCTGGCCGCGCAACTGGGCCTGGCGGTCGGTGCCTGGGTCTTCCACACCTTGATCGTGCACCTCGAGGACGGCGTGCCGCTGCAGTGCGAGGACCGCTACGTCAACCCCGACGAGGCGCCGGGCTACCTGGACGCCGACTTCCTGCGGACGACGCCCACGCACGTGCTGTTCGACACCACGGCGCTGTGGCGCGCCCAGTACCACATCGAGGCCACCCGACCCACCACCCAGGAGGCGAGGCTGCTGGGCATCGAGGCCGACACCCCCTGCCTGACGGTCGTGCGGCGGACCTTCAGCCGCCGCGCACCGATCACGATTGCCCGGCTCGTGCACCCGGGGTCGCGCTACGCGTTGCACGGCGAGTTCCGGCCATGAGCGGCCTGAACGGGGTGTCGCTGGCGGACACGACCCCCCAGCCCTGGCGCAACGGCGGCGGCACGACACGCGAGCTGCTGGCCTGGCCCGAGGCGCAGGACTGGCGTGTGCGCGTGAGCGTGGCCCGCATTGCCCGCGACGGCCCCTTCAGCGCCTACCCCGGCGTGCACCGGGGGTTTGCCGTGTTGCAGGGTGCCGGCGTCGTCCTGCAGTGGACGGATCACCGGCTGGCACTCACCGCCGACAGCGAGCCGCATCACTTCGACGGCGGGCAAGCCCCGGACTGCCGGCTGCTCGACGGACCCACCGAAGACCTGAACCTGATGCTGCGCGGCGCGTCAGGGCCAGGTGGCCTGCTGCGGGTGCGCGCCAACGTCCCGTGGGTCTGCAGGGGACCCTGGCGCGGCGTGTTCGCGACCTCGGCGTGCCAGCTGCATGTGGGCAGCCCGGATGCCGGCCACCTCCACGACGTGCCCGCCGGCACCCTGGCCTGGGCCGACAACGCCGACGGCGAGCCCTGGACCCTCCGCACGGACCGCCCCCTGCGCGCCTGGTGGCTGTGCCTGGCCGAAGGACTCCCGACATGACACGCACCCTTTGGCGCAATGCCCGGCTGGCCTGCTTCGACGGTCCGCAGCCCTGGGGCTGGGTCGAACACGGAGCCCTGGTCACCGAAGGTCCCGTGCTGGCCTGGGTCGGCAACGTCGCAGACCCACCGGGCGGCCGCTACGACGCCGAGCACGACCTGCAGGGCGCACTGGTCACGCCGGGGCTGGTCGACGCCCACACCCACCTGGTCTACGGTGGCGACCGCGCGGCCGAGTTCGAGCTGCGGCTGCAAGGCGCCAGCTACGAGACCCTCGCCCGCGCCGGGGGTGGCATCCGCTCCACCGTGGCCGCCGCGCGCGCCGCGAGCGACGAGGCCCTTTTCGAAGCGACCGCACGCCGTGCTCGTGCGTTGATGGCCGAAGGCGTGACCACGGTCGAGATCAAGAGCGGCTATGGCCTGAGCCAGCACGACGAGGCGCGCTGCCTGGGCGTGGCGCGGCGCATCGGTCGCGAGCTGCCGCTGTCGGTGCGCACGACATCGCTGGCGCTGCACGCACTGCCGCCTGAGTTCGCCGGCCGAGCCGACGCCTACGTCGATGCCGCCTGCGACTGGCTCGCGGCGCAGCACGCCGCAGGCCTGGTCGATGCCGTCGACGCCTTCTGCGAGACCATCGGCTTCGACCCGGCGCAGACCGAACGCCTGTTTGCCGCGGCCGCCCGCCTGGGGCTGCCGGTCAAGCTGCATGCCGAGCAGCTCAGCGACCAGGGCGGAGCGGCGCTCGCGGCGCGGCACGGTGCGCTGAGCTGCGACCACCTCGAACACCTGAGCGCCGAGGGCATCGCCGCGATGCGGTCCAGCGGCACCGTGGCGGTGCTGTTGCCCGGCGCGTACTACTTCCTGCGCGAGACACGGCTGCCGCCGGTGGCGGCGCTGCGCGAAGCCGGCGTGCCGATTGCGATCGCCACCGACCACAACCCGGGGTCGTCGCCGACGCTGTCGCCACTGCTGATGCTCAACATGGCGTGCACCTTGTTCCGCCTGACGCCCGAAGAGGCCTGGGCCGGCTTCACCCGCCACGCCGCGCAGGCCCTGGGCCTGTCCGACCGCGGCCGGCTCGCCGCCGGTCTGCGGGCCGACTTCGTCGTCTGGGACAGCCAGCACCCGCGCGACATCGCCTACCGCTTTGGCGGACCCAACCCCTGCCGCCGCGTGGTGTTTGGCGGCATCGAACGGAGCCCTGCATCATCGCCGCCATGAGCCACCGCCTGCACCGCGGCACGACGCCGCTGCTGGTCAGCGTGCCGCACTGCGGCCTGCACCTGCCCGCCGAGCACCAGCATCGCTATGTCGACCGGGCCCTGGCCGTCGAGGACACCGACTGGCATCTCGACCGCCTCTACGACTTCGTGCGCGAGATGGGCGCCAGCCTGCTGCTGCCGCACTGGAGCCGCTACTGGATCGACCTGAACCGCCCGCGCGACGACGCGCCGATGTACGCCGGCCAGAACAACACCGAGCTGTGCCCGACGCGCTTCTTCACCGGAGAGCCTCTGTACCGCGAGGGCCAGGCGCCCGGTCGCGCCGAGGTGCAGCAGCGCGTGATGTCGGCCTGGCAGCCGTACCACGCCGCGCTGGAGGCCGAACTCCACCGGCTGCGCAACGAACACGGGCACGCGGTGCTGTTCGACGCCCACAGCATCAAGAGCGAGCTGCCCTGGCTGTTCGAGGGCACGCTGCCGCACATGAACCTCGGCACCGTCGCCGGCAGCAGCTGCGCGCCGTCGTTGCGCGCGGCCCTGACGGCGACACTGGAGCGCCACGCCGGGCGCTTCAGCCATGTCGTCGACGGCCGCTTCAAGGGCGGGCACATCACCCGGTCGCACGGCCGGCCGGCCGAAGGCCTGCACGCGGTGCAGCTCGAGATGTGCTGGCGCAGCTACATGGACGAGTCGCCGCGGGCCTGGAACGATCAGCGCGCAGCCGGGGTGCAGCCGCTGCTGCGCGAGCTGGTCGCGACGCTGCGCGACTGGAGGCCGGTGTGAACCCGTCTGCACTCTGGGCCCCCAGGGCCTGGGTGGGTGGGCAATGGCAGTCCGACGTGCTGCTGACCATAGGCGGCGACGGCCGCTGGGCCGACGTGCGCCCACAGACGCCGCGCGACACGCTGCCCGCGCGCACGGAGTGCCTGGCCGGGCCGCTGCTGCCGGGTCTGGTGAATGCGCACAGCCATGCCTTCCAGCGGGCCTTCGCCGGCCATGCCGAGCGCCGCGAATCGGCCACCCAGGACAGCTTCTGGACCTGGCGCGACCGCATGTACGCCGTGGCCCTGACGCTCACGCCCGAGGCCCTGCACGGCATCGCGCTCGATCTCTACCGCGAGCTGCTTGCGGGCGGCTACACCCAGGTCTGCGAGTTCCACTACCTGCACCATCGGGCCGACGGCACCCGGCACGCGCCCGACCCCTGGGCGATGGCCCGCGCACTGGCCGACGCCGCGGTGCAGGCGGGCATCGGCCTGACCCTGCTGCCGGTGCTGTACGAGCGCGCCGGCTTCGCGCACGATTCACTGCGCGACGACCAGCGCCGGTTCGCGACCACCCCCGAGGACGTGATCGCCGCACGCGACGCGGTGCGCCGCTGGGCGCTGCCGGACGTCGACGCGGGTGTCGCGATCCACTCGCTGCGCGCGGCCTCGCCGGCGTCGATCCGCCGCCTGCTCGGGCTCGTCGGCGACGACCCGGCGCCGATCCACATCCACGTCGCCGAGCAGACCGCCGAGGTCGACGACTGCCTGGCCCACACCGGCCAGAGACCCGTCGCCTGGCTGCTGGGCCATGCCGGCATCGCCCTTGACCGCCGCTGGCAGTTGGTCCACGCGACCCATACCCTGCCGTCTGAAGTGAGCGGCATCGCGGCCTGCGGCGCCGGTGTCGTGATCTGCCCGACGACCGAGGCCAACCTCGGCGACGGCATCCCCGACCTGCCCGGCCTGCTGGCGGCCGGGGTGCCGCTGTCGATCGGATCGGACAGCCAGGTCGGCCGCCAGTGGCCCGAGGAGCTTCGCTGGCTCGAATACGCGCAACGCCTGACCCGCCGCGAACGCAACGTCGCCGCCGACCCGCCCCGCCAGGCCTCGACCGCCGCGCGGCTGTTCGAGGCCTGCCTGAAAGGCGGCGCCGCCGCGGCCGGCTTCAAGCGCTCGGGCCTGCAACCCGGGGCGCGGGCCGACGCCTTGATGCTGTCGCCACCCCGGGGCCCGGCAGGCCCTGCGCACCCCCTGGATGCGCTGGTCTTCGCCGCCGATTCGGGCTTTGCCCAGCGCTGGGTGGCCGGGCGGCGCGCTCCGGCGATTGGAGTGACTCACTCCGCTTCATAGGGACCCGCGAGTCCGATGAAAGGCCGCGGTTGGAGGCTGCCGACGATGTCGGCCTCTTTGGTTCGGGGTGGGTCGGCGTCGGCAATGACGCAAGGATCAGACGGCGACTCATCCGCCTCCCGGCCTACTTGATCGCGGTCTGGTCACCCCCGGTCGGGATCGAACCCCCGGGCTTCAGGTCCCCGTTGCGTACCAGCATGTACGCGACGATCGCCGTCTTGACGGGGTCATCGATCTTGGCCGGGTTGTCGAACGGCATCAGGAGCTGCACGTAGTCGAACAGTCCCTTGGCCGTCCCGAACTTGCCGATGTCGTGCCCAGGGCCCCAGATGGGACGCGGGAACACGTTCGCGTCGCGCCCTTTCGGGCCGTGGCACAACGCACAGTGCGCCTGGTAGAGCTTCGCGCCGTTCAGCACCTGCGGGCTGGCACCGGCCGGAGGCGCCGGCACCTCCGACGCAAGCGCGGACGGCAGCCAGAACGCGAAGGCGGCCAGCTGCGCCGCCGGGTGGATCCGCTTCGAGCGTCGGCCCTTCATGCGACCCGGATGCGGAACTTCGGGATCGCGCCATTCGCCATGCCGAGCTGGTTGAACGGAACCCTCTCCGGCTGCGCGTACCCGGCCATGTCGATGCCGCGCGTCTCGATGACATGGTCGCCAGGGCGCGCGTCCCACTGGAAGTCGAACCGCACCCACGTGTATCGGCCGAGATTCGGTCCCTGGATGTTCGCGCGCTGCCACCCACCGCCATCGACGCGGTACTCGACATCGCGGATGCCGTACTGAGGTGCCCATGCATAGCCGCGCACCAACTGCCTGCCGGCAGTCATGCGCGGCCATTCGCCGCGCTTCAACGGATAGTTCGCGGGCACCGACGGGCTCTTCTCAAGCACAAGCGGCACGGTGATCAAGGTCTTGATCGGCATCCAGGTGACCATCGGCCCCTTGACGTCCGCCGCGGTGACGCCGCCGATGAATTCGTCGGTCGGTCCGACAGCCGGCGCCGCATAGTCGGGCCCGATGTACACCTCGCCGCGGGTGTTCAGCCGGCACCAGTGCTGGTGCGTGTCCACGCGCATCTCGGTCAGCCACTTGATCGACGCCGTACCACCCCAGCCCGGTACCACCAGGCGCACTGGCGCGCCGTGGTCGGGCGTCAGGGGGTTGCCGTTCATCCTGAAGCAGATGCCGATGTCGTCGGCACGCGCCAGGATGTCGGCCACCGGCATCGGCCGGCCCATGTCGCCGCCGTCGACACCCGACCAGAACAGGGCTGACCGGGCTTCCTTCTTCAGTCCGGTGAGGCCGAAGATATGGGCCAACGGCACGATCTGCCACTCGGCCTGCCCCACCGCCCCCAGCACCCAGTTGCCGCCGGCAACCTGCATCTGGTCCTGTTGTTCCCAGAACAGGCTGCGGCCGTTGCCATGGCACTCCATCGTCGCGATGACCGTACGCGACGGCATCTTCACGAGGTCGTCATAGCCGATGTCGATGCTGCGCTCCAGTCCGTTGCCGTGGATCTTCATGCGCCACAGCTTCGGATCCAGCACGGGCTTCGCCTCGGCCACTGGAGTCGGGTAGTGGTTTCGGACGTAGAACTCCTCGACGGGGGTGATGTAGGTGCTGAAGTCCCAGTAGTTGCCGCTGCGCACCGTCGCGCCGATGTTGAGCAGACGGGAGTCGTCCTTGACGAGCACCCTGCGGGCCGGCGCAGCCGCTGGGGCAGCCGCGGCCGCTGGAGCTGGTGCAGCCGGGGCCTGGGCTTGGGTCAGGCCAGGCGCGGCTGCGGCCGCGCCAAAGGCCGCGGCCGATACGAAGAAGCGTCGCCGGTCGGCTTGCGGGCCGATGCGAAGCGCCTCATCCACGAGGGCGCGTTCCTGTGCCTGCTGCTGTTGAGCTGCCATGCCTGTCTCCTGACTCTTGATGGTGGACCGGACTCGGGTTAATGCGCGTGGTCCGGCGTGGGCTTCACCGCAAGATGCAGGCCATGGCCCTCTTCCTGGTTCGGGGGCGGCATTGGGAAGAAGAGGTAATGAAGCGAACCGCCAACGATCCATCGCCGTTACGACAAGGTAACCGACGCGTCTTCCTGGCTGCGGCCTTGAGTGGCGCCGCGCTGCTGCCAGGGCGGGGACTGGCCGCGGTGCCACTGCGATTCGGGACGACTCCGGTCTTCTTGAATGAGCAGATCGGCCTGCTCGACCGCTGGCAGCGGCTGCTTGAGGCGCGACTCGACCGACCCGTTCGCTTCGTGCAGCGAGGCAGCTACCGCGAAATCGTCGACCTGTTGCTGGGCGACGGCGTCGAAGCCGCATGGTTGTGCGGACACCCGTTGGTGCTGCACGAGTCCAGACTCTCGGTGGTGGCCGTTCCCCGCTACCAGGGCGCACCGCTGTACCGCTCGCACCTGATCGTGCCGGCCGCCGATGCCTCGACGCGGCAGGTGTCCGACCTGCGCGGCCGCGTGTTCGCGTACAGCGACCCGCTGTCCAACAGCGGCTTTCTCGTGCCCCGTGCCGAGATCGCCGGCATCGGCGCCAACCCCGCGTCATTCTTCCGGCGCAGCTTCTTCACCTTCAGTCACCGCAAGGTGGTCGATGCCGTACGCGCGGGCCTGGCCGACGGCGGTGCAGTCGACGGCTACGTCTGGGACACCATCGCCGCCCAGCAGCCCGCCAGCGTCGCCGGGCTGCGCGTGGCCTGGCGCTCGGCACCACACGGATTCCCGCCCGTGGTCTCCCGCCTCAACTGGGCAGCGGCCGAGGCCCGCCAGTTGGGCGATGCCCTGCGCGGCATGTCCGCCGAGGCCGAGGGCCGCGCCATCCTGGAGCGGCTGAACATCGACGGATTCGAGGAGCCTCGTGCCGGCCAGTTCGACAGCATCCGCGCACTGCTGCGCGTGTCCGAGCGCAGCGGCCCGTGAGCCTGCGCGACCTCAGCTGGCGGCTGAAGATTCCGCTGGCCATCACGGCGGTGATCTTGCTCACCGAGATCGTCGTGACCACCTTGCTGGTGACGCGTGCGCTGGGGGACGCGCGCCGCGACCTCGAAGCCAGCGCCGAGAGCCTGACCAAGCTGCTGGCCCGCTCGCTGCGCGACCCGATGCTTCGCGACGACCTCTGGCTGGCCTTCGAGGTGGTGAGAGCGCCGCTGGAGGCGCGCAGCAGCGACAGCCCGCTGCAAGGCGTGGTGGTGCTCGACGCGGCACGCCAGGTGTTCGTGTCCAGCGACCCGCGTCGCATGCCCGTGCTGACGCCAGCGCGGGCACTGCCCGAACCCCTGGCGCCGCTTGCGTTGAAGTCCGCCGGCGACAACGGCTTTCACCTCGCACTCGGACGTGGCACGACAGGTCCGGAGCTCGCGGCTGCAGGACCCATCGTGGCTGAGGACGGCAGGCGACTGGGCACGGTCATGCTTGACTACAACGGCGCCTTGTATGCCGAACGCGTCCGCTCCGCGGTCTTCGAGGTCGCCTTGGTCAGCGTGCCGGGCCTGCTGCTTCTGGTACCCCTGGGCTGGTACGCGGGCAAGCGCCTCGCGCAGCCGCTGTCACAGATGGCGCAGGCGATGGCCCAGGTCGGCCGGCAGTCGCCGCAACAGGTTCAGACCTTGCTGCCACCGGACGGCGGCGACGAGGTGGGTCAGCTCTCCGCGCAGGCACGGCAGATGCTCGACGGGCTGGCGCGCAAGGCCGCCCTCGAACGCGAAGTCATGGCCTCGGACCGTCTGGCCGCGGTGGGGCGAGTCTCGGCCGCGATCGCCCACGAGATCAACAACCCCCTGGGTGGCATGCTCAACGCCATTGACACCGCAATGCGGCACGGCAACCCGGATGCGGTATCGCGCAAGACCTTCGGGCTGCTCGAGCGCGGCCTGCAGCAGATCCGCGCGACGGTCGCGGCCCTGCTCGTCGAGGCGCGGCTGGACTCCCCGCGGCTCGGCGGCCAGGACTGGGACGACCTGCTGATGCTGATCCAGCCCGATGCGGCGACCCGCGGGCTTCAGCTGTTGTGGCAGGTCGATGCGTCCGCGACATTGGACACGCCGCTGCCGGGCCACGAGGTGCGGCAGCTGGCGCTCAACCTGCTGCTCAACGCCACCGCCGCGGCACGCCCGCCTGCCGAAGGCGGTTCCGCAGCGGTCGAGTTCACGGTGACACGCACCTCGGGGCAGCTGGCGATGCTCGTCGGCAACACGGGTCCGGCGCTGGCACCCGAACGGCTGGCTCGCATGTTCGAGCCCTTCGTGGCGTCTGCCATCGACGAGGGTCCGCACCGGCGCGGCCTGGGGCTCTGGGTGTGCTGGCAGATCGTGCAACGCCTGAAAGGCAGCATCGATGTCGCCAGCAACGGTACCTGGACACGGGTCTCGGTGCGCCTTCCCGTGCCCCACGTCAACGAACGGGGATGACGACGTGCCTCGACTTTTGCTCATCGAGGATGACGCGATCATGGGCGAGTCGCTGCTTGATCGCTTCGAACTGGAAGGCTTCCGCGTCCAGTGGTCGAGAACAGCGGAGCAGGCCGCGTCCCTGCTGGATTCACAGCCTTTCGACGCGGTCGTCAGCGACGTCCGCCTGCCTGACGGTTCGGGTGAACAACTCTTCGAGAGCCGCCAACGCGCGCCTGTCGCGCTGCCGCCCTGGCTGTTCATCACCGCCTTCGCGTCCGTCGATCGCGCGGTTGCGATGCTGCAGGCCGGCGCACGCGACTACGTCACCAAGCCTTTCGACATTGCCGAACTGGTCGACAAGGTTCGGGTCGCGGTCGGACAATGCGAAGCGGCCCACCCGCCCACGAAGCCGGCGGTCGACGTCACGCTGGGCGCATCCTCGGCCATGCAGACGCTGGCAGACCAGTCTCGCCGGGTTGCGCGCAGGACGCGCACGGTACTGATCACCGGCGAGAGCGGCGTCGGCAAGGAGGTGCTCGCACGCCACCTGCATGCGCAGGCCCATCCGCACGGCACGGCGCCATTCGTGGCCGTCAACTGCGGTGCCATCCCCGAGACGCTCATCGAGGTCGCCCTGTTCGGCCATGAACGTGGCGCCTTCACGGGCGCAGACCGGCAGCGGCGTGGGTACGTCGAGCAGGCCGAGGGAGGAACGCTCTTCCTGGACGAGATCGCCGAACTGACACCGGCCCTGCAGGTGCGGCTGCTGCGTGTGCTTCAGGACCGCCAGGTGCAACGCCTGGGCGCCGAGACCACCATCACGGTGGACTTGCGGGTCACCTGCGCCACGCACCGCGACCTGCACGAACTCGTGCAGCAGGGACGCTTCCGCGAGGATCTGTACTACCGCATCCACGTCGTGCATCTGAAGGTTCCGCCGCTGCGCGACCGGCCCGATGACGTCCTGTGGCTCGCCCAGCGCTTCCTGCAGGACGAGGCCCGTGAACGCAGTGAGCCCGTCAGACGCCTGACTCCTGCGGCCCGGGCGGCGCTGCTCGGCCACGCCTGGCCCGGCAACGTCCGCGAACTGCGCAACCGCGTCGAGCGGGCCTGCGTGATGAGCGAGCTGCGCGAGGTCGACGCCGCCGACCTGTTCGAAGACCGCCAGGCTTCGGCGTCGCCGGCCGAGCTGCCAACTCTCGAAGCCTTCGTCGCGGATGTCGAGAAGGCGTATCTCAGCGCGGTGCTGCAGCGCTTCAAGGGACGCGTGGGTCTGGCCGCGCAGGCCTTGGGCATATCGAGGAAGACCTTGTGGGAGAAGAGCAAGCGCTACGACCTGCGTCCGGATGACTGAGCCCTGGCCCCGGCTTCTTGTTCGCCCGGCAAGCGGCACGCGTCGTCATCAGGCTCCACCGTCTCGGGCACGACCCCTGCGGCGCCGGACGTCCAAGGCCTTGATCCCGATCAAGGGACTTGCCTGCGGTCGCACGAGGCCGGACAGGGTTCTGGGCGCTTTCCCGCTATGCTGACCCTTTCACAGAGATGGACGAAAACGCACAGCAAGCCCTTGCCGAAGCCCAGGCCTGCCTCGACCGCGGCGAGCTCGAAGCCGGCCTGGTCGCGGCACGTGCGGCGGCACAGGCCACCGACCCCGCCACTCGGGCGCGGGCGGGCTGGCTTCAAGCCCAGTTCACCTTCCGCCGTGGTGACTACGCCGGTGTGCTGGCGCTGGCGGAAGATCTTTCGCCGCTGCTGCGCGCCCACAGCAGCGACGACCTCCGCGAGTTCCACCGCATCGTCGCGTTCGCGGGCGCCGAGAGCGGCCGTTTCGACTTGGCCCTGGCCGCCGCCTACGGGGTGCACGCGCTGGCCGAAGCCACCGGGAAACCCGGACCGCTTTCGCAAGCGCTCAACACCCTCGGCATCTGCTTCGAACGCATGGGCGACCCGTGGCAGGCCGAACGACTGCTGCGCGAGGCGCTGGCCATCGCCCGCGAAGGCGCGGCGCTGCGGGAACTGATCAGCGCGCTGAACAACCTGTGCGCCGTGCTGATCGGCACCCATTACCTGCAACGTGGCAGCGAGGTCACCGCGGCCTCGCTGGCGGCGCTGGAGCGGGCGCTGCCGCTGGCCGAGGAGATGGTGGGCCTGATCGGTGCGACGGGCGACCCCTACATGGGCATCATTTCCGAAGGCAACCTGGGCGAAATCCTGGTCCACCTCGGCGAGCGCGACCGATCCCGCACGTTGCTGGACCGCACGTTGGCCGAAGCGCTGCGCCTGGGCTTCGGGCCACAGGCTCAGCGCCTGAATTGCTCGCTGGCCGAGTGGGCGCTGCGCCACTCCGCCCCCGAGCAGGCCCGTACAGTGCTGCAGACCCTGCTGGCCGAGGCCGGGGACCGGCCGCTCATGCCGATGACGGAACTGCGAGCCCAGCACGCCTTGTACATGGCCCACAAGGCACTGGGCGATACAACCGCTGCGCTGAGGCACCTGGAGAAGCACTCGGACCTGCTGCGCGAGCGCATCGTGCAGCAGTTGCAGGCGCAATCGGAGCAGTTCATCACCCGGGTCGAAGCCGAGCAGTCCCGCCGCGAAGTCGAGCGCCAGCGCGACCGTGCGCAGAGCCTGGAGGCCGACACCCGCCGCGACCCGCTCACCGGCCTGGGCAACCGGCGCGCCGTGGATCATCACGTTCCCGCTCTGCTGAGGGAAACCGCTGCCGCCAGCCGGCCGGTGACGCTGGCCATACTGGACCTGGACCACTTCAAGCAAATCAACGACCGCCACGGCCACCTGGTGGGCGACCGCGTCCTGGTGGCCATGGCGCAGCTGATGCGCGAGTGCGTGCGCCAGGCGGACCTGGTCGCCCGCATCGGCGGCGAGGAGTTCCTGCTCGTGCTGCCCGATGCCAATGAGTCCCGGGCACTGGAAGTCTGCGAGCGCATCCGTCAGCACGTCGCCGGCCACGACTGGGCGGCGCTTTCCCCTGGCCTGGCGGTGACGCTCAGCGCTGGCCTGGCCAGCGCGCCGCCTTACGACGAGACGGCGCTGGCGACCCGCGCCGACCAGGCGCTGTACCGCGCCAAGGCGCGCGGCCGCAACGGCGTGGAAGCGGGCTGATCGGGGCCGGCCGAGGCCAGCACTGGCGAGCGAACACGCCGCGGGCCTGCGCAGCGGGAGCGCAGAACCTCAGCCCCGCAGCAGACTCCACCCCAAGGTCACGGCCAGGGACAGCAGGCACACCAGGCTCAGCACATGCCCGGCTCGGCGCAGCAGCGGCAGCCGGGCCAGCATCCCGGCGGCGTGCAGCAGCCGCGCCAGCACCACGACACCGGCAATCGCCACCAGCGTCGCACCGGCCGCACCGCGCGACTCGGCCATCCACAGCAGCAGCAGCAACGGCCACTGTTCGACCAGGTTGCCATGCGCGCGGACCGCCGCCGCCAGGTCGCGGTGGCCGCCATCGCCCGCACTGATCTTGTGGTGCAGGCGCAGCCGGGAGACATTGAGCGACAGCGCGACCAGCAGCAGCGTCGTGGCGACCAGGGTCGCCGTGGTGATGGGATTCATGGTGGGTGGATGAAGGGGTTGACCTGACAGCGCAAGGCTGAAACCTTACACTGTAAGTCTTGCTTCGTCTGCCCGCAATTGACCCGATTCAACCCGACCCGACCGGCGCTGAGCCGCGAGCGCATCCTTTCCGAAGCGCTGGCCTTGATCGAATCCGACGGCCTGGACGCCTTCAGCACGCGCCGCCTGGCCCAGCGGCTGGGCTGCGAGGCGATGAGCCTGTACCACCACCACCCGAGCAAGGCCCATCTGCTGGATTCGCTGGTCGACCAGGTGCTCGGCGCGATGCCACTGCCCGACCCGTCCCAACGACCCGCGGACCGCCTGCGCCAACTGGCCGCCACCTGGCGACACATGGCGCGCCGCCATCCGCGCTTCTACCTCTGGCTGGCGCTGCACCGCTGGAACTCGGCCACCGGCGTGCGCTTCCTGGGAGCGGTGCTGGGATGCTTTGCCGATGCCGGACTGTCGCGTGAGCAGTCGGCACGCGCCTTCAGGGTCGTCGGCTACTACCTGCTTGGCGCGACGCTGGACGAGACCGGCGGCTACGCCCAGGGTCCGTCGTCGTTGAACCCGATCCCGCTGGACGTGCTGCAGCGCGAGCACCCCCTTGTCGCACAGGCTGGCGAGTTCTTCGTGCCGGAACAGTTCGACCGGACCTTCGAGTTGGGCTTCGAGGTTCTGTTGCGGGGCCTGGGCCTCGACTCCGGAACGTCGCCCGATTGATCGGCGACGACGGCCTGCGGCCAGCGCCAGGCCCATGCCGCAGGGAAAAGCCGGTGATCAGGGCGCGTTTGCCGGCAAGGCCGAACCGATCGGCAACAGCGGGCTTCATGGCAGTTCCGGGGCCCGTGCCCCGGTGGGGTGCAGCGTCCATGCGGACGCCGCGAGCGTCACTTGGGCGACCTGGTGGGCGAGGGGTTGGTCGGCTTGCAGCGTCAGCACGTCGTGCTCGTCGCCGGCAGGTCGCTCAAGGGTGTTGAGTTGGCTTTCCAGCATCTGCAACTGCATGAAATGGCCCGTGCGCTGGCCCATGCGCTGGCGCAGCAGTTCGGGCTGGCCGTCGAGGAACACGAAGCGAATGTCCGGCAGGTGCTGTCGAAGACGATCGCGGTACACCCGCTTCAGCGCCGAGCAGGCCACCACGCGCCCGGCGGGTGCGCTGGCGTCGGGCGCAGCCTGCAGGCAAGCCGCCACGCGATCAAGCCAGGGCCAGCGGTCGGCATCGGTCAATGGCACACCCGACTGCATCTTGCGCACGCTATCGGGCAGATGCAGGTCGTCGCCATCGGTCATGCACAGGTGCAGGGCCTCGCCCAAGGCACCCGCCAAGGTGGACTTGCCGCAGCCCGACACCCCCATGACCACCAGGCGCAGCACGGTGGGGGGGCTCATCCCTGCACCGCGCCGGCGGTCAGGCCGCTGCACCCCGGTGGTGTCGAGACGGATGCGGTGGAGCGAACGTCTCGCGGCGATGAAGAGCGCGTTGCGGGCCACGCGCCGCCGACGTGTCGCTGATGTGGAGCACGGACTCGTCGGGCGAAAACGCCAGCCCGTTGGGCTCTTCCACGAAGTCGCGGACCACGCGCAGTTCGCCCGAGACGGGATCGAAGCGGAACATGTGGCAGTCGCCCAGCTCGCTGTCGGCCTTGTGGCCTTCGTGGTCGGAGGCGATGCCGTAGGGCGGATCGGTGAACCAGATCGTGCCGTCGGACTTCACGCGTGTGGCCGCTGGTGAACTCGACCGCGTCGCGCCAGACGCTCTGGCCGTCCACAGGGCCCTCGCTCCACGTGGCGCCCGTGCACAGGCGCTCCAGGGCTGTCGCCTGATGCGCGACGGGGGCAAAACGGGGGTCGAGCACGTCGATCACGGCGCCGGCGATGCTGCCGTCCGCCAGTGCCGCCAGCCGCGCCGCTTCGTCGACGACACTGCCACGCGCCACATTGATGCCGTCGTGGCCGACGCCGAACACCGACACCGCCTTCAGCGCCGGCAGCTGCGCCATCAGCGAACCCGGCACCTTGGACTCGCCCGAGGCCACCAGGCCCACGATCCGCGGCGCCAGGGCCGCAAACGCCTGCGCATCGCCGGCCTGGGCGTCCACGTGCACGCAGAAACGCGTGGCCAGGGCCTTCATGGAGAACGGGTGGAGCCCTTTCAAGGCCAGGATGTCAGGCAGCGGCACGGGTGAAGCTTGAGGCAGCGGGGTCCGGCAAAGGGTGACTCCGGTCGGGAACGATAGCCTGATGGGTAGCGCTATCCGAATGGGACCCCAAAAACTCGATATCGCCCATCGGAAATCCACTCAAGCCCTATCGCCTCCCCCAGGGAGGGCGTGGCGGCGACCACTGACGCCTGAAGTGAGATAGCGCTATCCTAAATCTCAATCGATCCTTGACCGTCCGCATATTCCCTAGGCGATGACAGCCCCACGCCAGTCCAGGCGTCCGGGCAGCGGTCGTGACCCGTCGCCACCCGCCGGTCTCTGGCGCCACGCCCTCGTCGGTCGTCACGACGGCGCTCGCGCAGGCGCGGATGACGCCGCATCCTGCGCTCGACTCCACTCGCCCGCCGACCATGCCTGCCGATCTTGTCCGCCATCTACGCACCGCTCTCGCCGGCCTTGGCCTCGCCTTGGGCCTTGCCGCCGCAACGCCGGCCACTGCAGCCGCCGGGCTGGTCGATGCCGCGTGGCTGCGGGCCCAGCCTGCGGCGGCATCCGTCATCGTCGTCGATGCTTCGCCCGGCCCGGCCTACGCCGCGGCACACATCCCGGGCGCGTTCCACATGGACCTGATGGGCACCGGTGCCCGCCCCCTGCCCAAGCCCGAGTTGGAGCGCCGCCTGCGCAGCTGGGGAGCCGGACCGGACAGCCGCTTCGTGGTCTACGACTCGGCGGGCACGATGTGGGCGACGCGGTTGTACTTCGACCTGCTGCTGCACGGTGTCGCGGCCGACCGTCTGCATCTGCTCGACGGTGGCCTTGCGGCCTGGAAGCGTGCCGGCGGCGCGGTGACGAACCAGTCCACGCCAGCGCCCGAGCCTGGCCGCTGGCAGGCGCCGGCCACCGGGCCGGATCTGCTGATACGGCTGCCGGCCTTCCTGACGGGCACCGGCGAGCTCCAGACCACGGCCACCGTGGAGGCGCTGAACGCGGGCTACTACTTCGGTGGCCAGCGCTTCTTCGACCGCGGCGGCCATGTGCCGGGCGCGATCCACTGGCCCACGTCCGACTTCTTCAATCCCGACGGGACCTTCAAGCCCGTGGCCGAGATCCGACGCATGGCCGCCCACCTGGGGCTGAAGCCGGGCCAGCGGGTGCAGACCTACTGCGGCGGCGGCGTCGCCGCGACGGTGCCGTTCTTCGCCCTCAAGGTGCTGCTGGAGTGGCCCGATGTCGGCGTGTTTGTCGGTTCGCAGATCGACTGGCTGCGCGACGAGCGCAAGCTGCCGATGACGCCCTGGGCCCGGCCGCAGATGCTGCGCGACGCGACCTGGCTGGCGGCCTGGAACGACGAGCAGTTCCGCATCTTCGGCATCGCGCGGCTCGGGGTCATCGATGTCCGCAACGAAGCCGCGTTTGCCGCCGGCCATGTGCCCAAGGCGGTGTCGCTGCCGGCCGCGCGCTGGCGCGAGGCGCTGGCCGATCCGGGCCGGCTTCAGGGTGAACTGGCGAGCCTCGGCTTGCGCCCATCCGACGAGGCGGTGATCGTTTCCGAAGGCGGCCTGCAGCCTGACGCGGCACTGGCCTTCGTTCTGCTGGAGTCGCTGGGGGTGACCCAGGTGTCGCTGCTGATGGATTCGGTGGACGAATGGGCCCTTCGCGGCCATGCACTGACCCGGTCCGCGGCAGCCGCCGCGACAACCCCGACACCCAGCGCGGTCCCGGCTTCGGCGTGGACAGATCTGACCCGGCCGGCAAGGCCGCTGCTCGTCAAGGCCGACATCGCCGACCCGGCGTCGACCTACCCGCGCCTGATCTGGTCGACCGGGCCGCAGGCGCCGACGATCACGCCCGCCGGGCCGACCGTGCACCTGCCCGTCACCGAGCTGCTCTTGCCGGACGGCCAGCCGCGGCCGGCACACGAGATGGTGGCCCGACTCAACAAGGCCGGCGTCACGCGCTGGTCGGAGGTGGTGACGGTCGCCGACGACCCGGGCCAGGCCGCGCTCGGGGTGGTGCTGCTGCGTCTGCTGGGGTGGCCGGACGTGAAGATGGCACGACCTTGACCGGCCGCCTTCAAAGCTCGGTTCGCAGCCGCCAGATCTCCGGGAACAGCACCACGTCCAGCATCCTGCGCAGGTAGCTCACGCCGCCGGTGCCACCGGTGCCCCGCTTGAAGCCGATCACGCGCTCGACGGTGGTCACGTGCCGGAAGCGCCAGAGTCGGAACGCATCCTCGAGATCGGTCAGCTCCTCGCCCAGCTGGTACAGGTCCCAGTGCTTCTGCGGTTCGCGGTAGACCAGCAGCCAGGCGTCCTGCACGCCGTCGCTGGCGTCGTAGGGCAGCCGCCAGTCGCGCTCGGCGTGGCTCGCCGGCACGGGCAGGCCGCGGCGGGCGAGCAGGCGCAGGGCCTCGTCGTACAGCGACGGCGACTCGTACGCGGCCATCACCGTGGCCAGGCGCTCGGGCGCGTGGGCGTGGGGCTTCAGCATCGCGGCATTCTTGTTGCCGAGGCTGAACTCGATGGTCCGGTACTGCCAGCTCTGGAAGCCGCTGCTGTTGGCCAGGTAGGGCCGGATCGCGCTGTACTCGGGTGGCGTCATCGTCGCCAGCACGTCCCAGGCGTGCACCAGCTGCTCGAGGATGCGCGACACCCGCGCCAGCTGCTTGAACGCCGGCGCCAGGCGGTCGCTGGCGATGCCCTGCATCGCGCCGCGCAGCTCGTGCAGCAGCAGCTTCATCCACAGCTCGCTGGTCTGGTGCTGCACGATGAACAGCATCTCGTTCGGGTCGGGCGACAGCGGGTGCTGCGCGTCCAGCACCCGGTCCAGGTGCAGGTAGTCGCCATAGCTCATGTCGGCGCTGAAGTCGAGCTGAGCGCCGTGGTGCCCGGTCTCTGCGCCGGCCTCTGCGCCGGCCTCTGCGCCGGCCATTGAGCCGGTGTTTACGCCGGCAAACGGGCAGCCGTCCTTGTCGCTGCGGTTCACCTCACCGCTCACGTCACCACCTGCCGCTGGCTGAAGCGCGGCTCGCGCCACTGGCCGGACTCGAGCACCTGGCGCAGGTGTTCTGCCGCATCCCAGACGTCGGTGAAGCGCGTGTACAGCGGCGTGAAGCCGAAGCGCAGGATGTCCGGTGCGCGGAAGTCGCCGATCACGCCGCGGGCGATCAGCGCCTGCACGACCGGGTAGGCCAGCTCGGGGTCGGCCAGGCAGACCTGGCTGCCGCGCCTTGCATCGTCGTCCGGCGACACGATGCGCAGGTTCGGCGCCAGCGGCATGCAGGTCGCGCGCACCTGCATCGCGAACAGCCGGGTCAGACGGAGCGACTTCTCGCGCAGCGCCGCCATGCCGCCCAGCGGCTCGGCCGACAGCACGGTGTCGACACCACACTCCAGCGCCGCCATCGCCAGCACCGCAGGCGTGCCGCAGAGATAACGCGCGATGCCCGGTGCAGGCCGATATCCGGGTGTGAACTCAAACGGCGCCGCGTGGCCCATCCAGCCCGCCAGCGGCTGCTCGAAGCCGTCGGCATGGCGCGGATGCACCCACACGAAGGCCGGCGCCCCGGGGCCACCGTTGAGGTACTTGTAGCCGCAGCCGACGGCAAAGTCGGCGTCGGCGCCGTGCAGGTCCACCGGCACCGCGCCGGCGCTGTGCGCCAGGTCCCAGACCGTCAGTGCACCGGCCGCATGCGCGGCGGCGGTCAGCGCCGCCATGTCGTGCATGGCGCCGTTGCGGTAGTTGACGTGGGTCAGCATCAGCACGGCGGTGTCGGCGCCCAGGGCCGACGCCACTGCCGCAGCGTCGTCCACCAACCGCAACTCGCAGCCGTGCTCGCGGGCCAGGGCCTGGGCGATGTAGAGATCGGTCGGGAAGTTGTGCGTCTCGCTGACGATGACGCGCCGCGCCGGCGCGCGGGCCTTCTGGATCGCCAGCGCAGCGGCCAGCACCTTGAACAGGTTCACGCTGGTTGAATCGGCCGCCACCAGCTCGCCCGGGCCGGCGCCCACCAGGCGCGCGATCTTGTCGCCCACGCGCTGGGGCAGGTCGATCCAGCCGGCGTTGTTCCAGCTCCGGATCAGGCCCTGGCCCCACTCGCCCTGCACCACGTCGGCCACACGGGCTGCGGTGGCCTTGGGGCAGACGCCGAGCGAGTTGCCGTCCAGGTAGACCAGTCCCGACTCCGGGAGCTCGAACTGATCGCGCAGCGGCGCCAGCGGGTCGGCGATGTCCAGCGCCTCGGCGTCTTCGCGGAACAGTTGCGGCGCGATGCTGTCGATGTCGGTCGTGTCGGGGTCCATGCTCGGGTGCGGCCGGGGCCGGTGTCAGTCCACTTCAGTCGCCAGCGCACGCAACACGGCGCGCACCGGCGAGGCACAGGCGCTGCCCAGCTTGAGCGGCAGCGCGATCAGTTCGTAGTCGCCTTCGGGCACGGCGTCGAGCACAAGGTTCTCGAGCACCCGCAGGCCGCGCCGGCGGATCGCCTGGTGCGACGGCAGGCTCTTGCTGTCGGCGGGGTCGATGCTGGCGGTGTCGATGCCGATGAGCAGCACACCGAGGTCGGCGAGTTCGTCGACCAGCGTAGCGTCAAGCCCGGCCAGCTCGGCGTCCCACTGGCGCTGCGGCATCCGCGCGTAACAGCGGACCAGCAGCCGCGGCGGCATGCCCGGCTTCAGGGCATGGGCGACATGCTCACGTGTCACCAGCGGATGCGCGCCGATCGCATGCACGACCCGGCAGGCCCCAAGGTAGGGCCGCAGCGACAACGCCGCGGGCGCCTCGCCGGCATCGTCGTAGTGCAAGGGCGCGTCGGCATGCGCGCCGGTGTGCGGCGACAGCGTCAGCGTACTGACGTTGACCGGGCAGCCCGGGCCGATGCGGGCACCCCACTCCTGCCGGTACGACGCATCACCGGGGAACACCGGCGAGCCGGCATCCAGCAGCGGCGAGATGTCCCACAGCGGCAGCGCATCGAGATCGTGACGGGAAGCACGGACAACGTGGGAAGCGATCATGACCAAATCATCATAGCCCTGGGGCCGGCGTCGATTGACAAGGCTTGCCAGCGCTTGAAACACTGCACGCTTGATGGCGACCCCCCACAGCGGGCTCCCGAACGGAGCCTCAAGCGCCCACCGCGACACCTTTGCAGCGGACCGGCTGCCCGCGCCCGAGGCGATGCCGGTGCTGGTCTTCGACGGTCCGGACCTGCAGTTCGAGCCTCGGCTCAACGCCGTGGCGGCACTGCTCGACTCCGCGGTCGCGCGGGGCTGGGGCGCACGGCCCTGCCTGCGCGGCCAGGCCCAGGGTCATGCGGTCACCTGGAGCTACGCCGAGGTGCAGGCCCGCGCCAACCGGGTCGCCCACGTTCTGGTCCAGGGCCTCGGCCTCGTGCCCGGCAATCGCGTGCTGCTGCGGGGCGCCAACTCGCCGATGCTCGCGGTGTGCTGGCTGGCCGTCGTCAAGGCCGGTGGCATCGCCGTCGGCACGATGCCGCTGTTGCGGGCACGCGAGCTGCAGGTCATCGTCGACAAGGCCCAGATCAGCCTTGCGCTGTGCGACGCGAGGCTGTCCGAGGAGCTGGCCGCGGCCCGCCCGGGCTGCCCCACGTTGCGCGAGGTGCTCCACTTCAATGCGAACGCGAACGACACGAACGAGGCCCACGGCGTGCACAGCCTCGAGACGCTGGCCGCCGCGGCACCGGATGCGTTCGACACGGTGGACACCGCAGCCGAGGACATCGCGCTGATCGCGTTCACGTCGGGCACCACCGGCGTGCCCAAGGCCGCGATGCACACCCACCGCGACATGCTCGCCGCCTGCGCCTGCTGGCCACCGCAGGTGCTGCGCGCGGTGGCCGACGACGTGTTCATCGGCAGCCCGCCACTGGCCTTCACGTTCGGCCTGGGCGGGCTGCTGCTGTTCCCGCTGGCCGTCGGCGCCAGCACGGTGCTGCTCGAACGGGTGGCGCCGGACACGCTGCTGCAGGCAAT